>Ga0272446_1004605_pt1 | contig 16126 bp, 17 predicted proteins | sample YNPCB0061_FD_194587 | JGI IMG/M metagenome (GOLD analysis project Ga0272446, IMG submission 194587) | Hot spring microbial mat communities from Yellowstone National Park, WY, United States - YNP-CB-006-1 | ecosystem: Environmental > Aquatic > Thermal springs > Hot (42-90C) > Sediment | place... | reverse complement strand
CGGCGTCTCCGAGGCGCGCCCGCTCGACCTCTACAGCCCCTACGGCTGCTCGAAGGGCGCCGCCGACCAGTACGCGTGCGACTGGGCCCGCAGCTACGGCCTGCCGACGCTGGTCCTGCGGATGAGCTGCATCTACGGCGCGCGCCAGCTCGGCACCGAGGACCAGGGCTGGGTCGCGCACTTCCTCCGCCAGGCGCGGGCCGGGCGGCCGATCACCATCTACGGCGACGGGCGCCAGGTGCGCGACGTGCTGTACGTCGAGGATCTGGTGGCCGCGCTCCTCGCCGGCGAGCGCGCGCTCTCCGCGCCGGGCGGCGAGCGGCTGGCGGACGGCCGCCAGCGCTTCACCCTCAACCTCACCCGCGCCGACATGCGCAAGGCGGGCTGGTCCCCGTCGGTGCGCCTGTTCGAGGCGGCCTGCGCGGGCGCCCCCATCCTCACCGACGACTGGGAGGGGCTGGAGGCCTTCTTCACGCCGGGCGAGGAGCTCCTCGTCGTGCGCAGCTCCGGCGACGTCCTCGAGGCGCTAGACAAGATGTCGGAGAACGATCGCCGCGCCCTCGCCGCGCGCGCCCGTCGCCGCGTCCTCGCCGAGCACACCGCGGCCCACCGCGCGGCGACGTTGGTCGGCTACGTGCATGAGCGGAGGGGCAGGGGGACCACCGCACGGAGGGCCGCATGGCCAGGATCCTTGTGACCGGGGGCGCGGGCTTCGTCGGCTCGCACCTCGTCGATCAGCTCGTGAAGGAGGGGCACAGCGTCATCGCCCTCGACGACCTCTCGACGGGCTCGCACGAGAACATCGCGCACCTCGAAGGGAAGCGCGGCTTCTCGTTCATCGAGCACGACGTCGTCGATCCCTGGCCCGATCTCGACGTGGACTTCATCTACAACCTCGCCTGTCCCGCCAGCCCGCCGCACTACCAGGCCGACCCGGTGAAGACGACGATGACCAGCGTGCTCGGCGTCTACAACGGGCTCCGCCACGCCGAGCGCCGTCGGGCGCGCTTCCTCCAGGCGTCGACCTCCGAGGTCTACGGCGATCCGCTGGTGCACCTGCAGCCGGAGAGCTACCTCGGCCACGTGAGCCCCGTCGGGCCGCGCGCCTGCTACGACGAGGGGAAGCGCTGCGCCGAGAGCCTCTGCATGGACTTTCACCGCACGGCGAAGCTCGACACGCGCATCGTCCGCATCTTCAACACCTACGGCCCGCGCATGGCGTTCGACGACGGGCGGGTGGTCTCGAACTTCATCGTGCAGGCGCTCACGCGGCGGCCGCTCACCATCTACGGCGAGGGCGAGCAGACGCACAGCTTCTGCTTCGTGAGCGATCTCGTCCGCGGCATCACCCGCCTCATGGAGCACCCGACGGAGACGCGCCCGGTGAACCTCGGCAACCCCGAGGGGTTCACCATGCTCGAGCTGGCGCGCGAGGTGCTGGCGCTCGTCGACCCGAACGGGTCGATCACCCACCGCCCGCTCCCCGGCGACGATCCGCGCCAGCGCCGCCCCGACATCCGCCGCGCCGCCGAGGTCCTCGGCTTCCGCCCGACGGTGGCGCTGCGCCGCGGCCTCGCGCTCACCATCGCCGACTTCCGCCGCCGCCTCGGCGTCGAGCTGGTTCGCCGCGAGGCCGCCGACGCCGCCGTCTGAATGACCGATCACGATTCCGCGCGGGTTCAAGGCCGCGAAGCCGCCGTCGCGGCGGAGTCGCCGCGGAGCAGGGGTGGGGTCCCCGGCGGCTTTGCCGACGGGGCGGGGCGGCACGCCCCGGGGTGATCAGTCGCGCGGTCGCCAGACGGCGATCATGACGACGACCAGCGTGACGTTGCACGCCGACAGGACGAACGGCAACAGCCAGGACCACTTCGCCACCACGAGGAAGCCGGCGACGTAGGCCAGCGACGGGACGAAGAACCAGCGGTTGTGCGAGAAGGCGACCACGCCGACGACGGTCGCGAACAGGATCAGCGGATAGATCGCCGACTGCACCGGCGGCACGCCCGCCAGCCACGAGCCGACGTGCAGCACGATCTGCGCGCTGCAGGCGCCGACCGCCCCCGCCGTCGCCATGCGGTTCAGCATCGTGCGGGTCATCGTGTCGCGCGCCCAGATGGCGAAGGCGATCACGATCCCCGCCAGGATCCCCGTCGCGATCAGCTGTCGCGACGGCGTGGCGTGCGAGAAGGTGCCCGTCTTCCAGCCGACGAAGGGCAGCACGATCCACAGCACCCCGACGGTGAGCGCGAGGAAGGTGCGCGTCCGCCGGCCGATGCGCTCGTCGTTCTCCTGCCCGATGCGCTCGAGCTCGCGCCGCCGCGCCTCGTCCTCGCGGTGCTTGCGCTCGGCCTCGGCGACGCGCGCCACCAGCTCGGGCGCCGGCTCCGGCAGCGACGCCATCAAGAGACGCGCGGCCTTCGGATCCCCCGCCTCGAGCTCGTGCGCGATCATCGCGGTCACCGCGCGCGCCATCCCCGCGCGCGCCTCGGCGAGGTCCGGCACCGTCGCCAGCGCCTGCTCGAACCCGAAGCGGCACTCGCCGAACAGCCGGTAGATGCGCACCCGCCGCTCGACCACCTCCGCCGGAGGGCCCTCCTCGACGAGTGCCGCCTCCAGCCGCGCCAGCGCCTGCGCCGCCTGCGCCGCCAGCCGCAGCGCCCCGCGCCGCTCGAGGTAGTCGTTGAGCGCGCGCCGCAGCTCGAGCGCCGAGGCGTAGCGCGCCGCCGGATCGGGCGCGAGCGCCCGCGCGCAGATGGCCCGCAGCTCCGCCGGCGCCGCCTCGACGGGCGCGATCGGCTCGTCGACGCGATCGATGATCTCCGCCACCGTCGCCCCCGCCCGCGGCGGCAGCCCGCTCAAGAGCTCGTAGAGGATCGCCCCCAGCAGCCACACGTCGGTGCGCGCCGACAGCGGCGCCCGATCGCCGCGCAGCATCTCGGGCGCCATGTAGAGCGGGGTGCCCGCCAGGTGCTCGGCCTCGCTCGCCAGCGGGAAGCGCCCGCTGCCGTCGTCGACGAGGCTGACCGCGATCCCCCAGTCGAGGACGTAGACCTCGCCGAGGTCGCCGATCATCACGTTGTCGGGCTTGAGGTCGCGGTGCAGGATCCCGCGCTCGTGCGCGAACTGCACCGCGTTGCACACCTGCATCAGCGTGCGGAGGTGCCACTCGACGACGTCGCGCGCCTCGAAGCGCCGCGCCACCTCGTCGGGATCGCCGATCAGCTGCGACCAGGCGGTCCCCGAGATGCGCTTGAGGACGATGACCGGCTGGCCCTTTCCGTCTAGCGCGATATCGTGCACCGGGACGACGTTGGGGTGCTCGAGCGCCCCGGTCACCCACGCCTCGCGGAGGAGCTGCAGGCGCGCGGCGTCGTCGGCGACGTGCTCGGGCCGCAGCGTCTTGACCGCCACCTTGCGCCCGAGCGTCGTCTGCGTGGCCAGGTGGACCACGCCCATCCCGCCGGCGCCCAGCGTCCGCTCGAGCACCAGCCGCTCGGCCCCCGTCTCGCCCAGCCCCGCGCCGAGGTGCTGCAGCGCCTCGACCGCGCGCGCCTGCGACGGGCTCGGCCCACGCAGCGTCCGCTCCACCGTCGAGCTCGGGCGCACCACGCGCGACCGCGCCGGGGCGGCCAGCGTCTCGTCGATGGCGTCGTGGGAGGGCATGCGGCGCCCCCATCGTAGACCACGGACGACGGCGGCGTCTCGCGCTCGATCTGCGATCCTCGGCGAGCTTGGCCATCGGCGGCTAATCAGCGACGAGGCCGTGCCGCATCCCGAAGCGCATCAGCTCGACCACCGAGTGGCAGCGCAGCTTCTTCAAGATGTGCGCGCGGTGGGTCTCGACGGTCTTCACGCTGATGCAGAGCTGCGCCGCGATCTGCTCGTTGGTGAACGCACGCAGCAGCAGATCGAACACCTCGCGCTCGCGCGCCGAGAGGATGTCGAGCGGCCCGCGCTGCGGCGAGTCTCCGCGCCGGAGGCGCAGACAGTCCTCGACGACGAAGCGCGAGATCTTCGGCGACAGATAGGTGCGCCCTTGCGCCACCGCGCGGATGGCGTCGAACACCTCGGCCGGCGCCTGCTCCTTCAGCGCGTACCCGAGCGCGCCCGCCTGGAGCGACTGCACCACGAAGTACTCGCTGGAGTGCGCCGAGAACATGAGGATGCGGCAGCTCATGTGCCGTCGGAGGAGCTCGCGCGCGGCGGTGATCCCGCTCGCGCCCGGGAGCTGCACGTCGATCACCACCACGTCGGGGCGCGTGCTGTCGACGAGCTGGTAGGCTTCGCGCGCGTCGCCGGCCTCGCCGACGACGTGGAGCTCGGGGTCGCTGGCGGCGAGCGCCTTGAACCCCTCGCGAAAGAAGAGCTGCTCGTCGACGAGGGCGATACTGAGCGGCATGGACACGCGACCTCCCCTCCACTGGGACCGGCATGGATTTGGGGCGCTGCGGCGAGCGCGCAAGTCACGACGCGCGGGTAAACATTGCGCAAGCAACCCGGTAGACGCGGGCAGTCGTGATCGGGCAGGGTGCTGACGGGGATTGAGGGAGGTTTGGGGGAAATGACAGCTCAGGCTCAGGTGGCGGTGCTCACCAGCATCGCGCAGCGGATGCAGGCAGTCATCGACGGCGCGACGGAGCTCATGCAGAGCGCGCGCGACACCGGGATCGACGAGGTCCAGCGTCAGGCGGACGCGGTCCGCGAGCAGCTCCTCTCGGCGCGCACGCGCGTCCACCTGCTGGCCGAGCGCCTCTCCTCGACCGGCTGACCCCGGCTGATACCGGCTGATACAGTGGGGGCGTGAGGCGCCCTCTCTACAAGTCGTCGACCTTCTGGATCTTCGTCGCGCTCGCGCTCGGCGTCGTCCTCGGCGGCTTCTTCCCGCAGGACCAATTTCCGCAGGTCTATCAGCTCTTCCGCTTCTTCTCGAAGGCGTTCATCGCCCTCGTGAAGGGGCTGATCGTCCCGCTGCTCTTCTCGACGATCGTCGTCGGCATCGCGCAGACCGGCGACCTGAAGGCCGTCGGGCGCATGGGCGGCAAGGCGCTCCTCTATTTCGAGATCGTCACCACGCTGGCGCTCTTCATCGGCCTCGCGGTGGTCAACCTCCTGCGTCCCGGCGACGGGCTGCCGCTCGATCTCTCGCAGCACGCCGAGGTGGCGCAGCCGAAGAGCGGCTGGGAGACCGCGCTCCACCTCTTTCCGTCCAACATCATCAAGCACGCCGCCGACGGCGACATCCTGCCGCTCGTCATCTTCGCGACGCTCTTCGGCATCGGCCTCACCCGCGTCGGCGAGCGCGGCAAGCCGGTGCTCGTCTTCTTCGAGGGCATCGCGCAGGTCATGTTCAAGTACACCGACCTCGTCATGCGCGCGACGCCGGTCGGCGTCTTCGGCGCGATGGCCTACAACGTGAGCCACATGGCCGCCGGGCAGGTCCTCGACGGCGTGCGCGTCGCCGGCTGGCCGGCGGTCTTCCACCTCGTCGGCCGCTACGCGCTCCTCGTCGGGAGCCTCTACCTCGCGCTGGTCGCGCTGGTCGTCTTCGTGTTCGTCCCGGTGATCGTGATCCTGCGCCTGCCGCTCCGTCACTTCGCGCGCGCCATCCAGACCCCGGCCCTCATGGCCTTCACGACCGCGTCGAGCGAGACGGCGCTGCCGCGCCTCCTCGAGGAGATGGTGGCCATCGGCGTCCCGCGCCGCGTCGCCAGCTTCGTCATCCCCACCGGCTACTCCTTCAACCTCGACGGCTCGACGCTCTACCTCGTGCTCGCGTCGGTGACCATCGCGCAGGCGGCGAAGATCGAGATGCCGCTCGGGACGCAGCTCCTCATGGTGTTCACCTTCATGCTGACCTCGAAGGGGATCGCCGCCGTCCCGCGCGCGTCGCTTGTGATCGTCGCCGCGACGGCGTCGAGCTTCGGGCTGCCGGCGGAGGCGGGGGTGGCGATGCTGCTCGCCGTCGACGAGCTGATGGACATGGTGCGCACGATGGTCAACGTCATCGGCAACGGGCTGGCGTCGCTGGTGATCGCGCGCTGGGAGGGCGTCCTCGGCAACCCCGACCTCGACGCGCCCGCGCAGGGCGACGGCGACCTCGGCACCAAGGCGGGCGATCCCGACTGACCGGCCGCGCGCGCGCGAAAGCGCTGGCATTTTGATGCACGCGCACCATATCATCGCGCACCATGATGACGGCGGCGACGATCGTGTTCGCGGCTTCGCTCGAAGCGGTGGCCAGCTTCGGATCGAACCCCGGAAACCTGGCGATGTACCGCTACGTGCCGCCCGCGGCGCCGCCGGGCGCGCCGCTCGTGGTCGTGCTGCACGGCTGCAACCAGACCGCCGCGGACATCGCCCAACTCGGCTGGAACGAGCTCGCCGATCGCTGGCGCTTCACCGTCGCGTACCCCGAGCAGAAGACGGCCAACAACTCGCTGCGCTGCTTCAATTGGGCGGGTGAGTACGGCGACACCAGCAACCTCGTGCGCGGCCAAGGGGAGAACGAGTCGATCAAGCAGATGGTCGATCGGATGAAAGCGGATTATGCGATTGACACGAATCGTGTCTACATCACAGGGCTTTCGGGCGGCGGCGCGCAGACGACGCTGATGTTGGCGCTGTGGCCCGACGTGTTTGCTGCGGGCGCACCAATCGCCGGGATCCCCTACGACTGCACGACCGCGCTCGGCGAGGTGGCCTCCTGCCTCAGCCCGGGGAGGGACCGCACGCCGGCGGAGTGGGGCGACCTCGTCCGCGCCGCGCACGTGCCGCCCTACGGCGGGAGGTGGCCGCGCCTCCAGATCTGGCAGGGCGCCGGCGACACCGTCGTCAAGCCGATGAACCAGACCGAGATCCTCGAGCAGTTCGCCAACGTCGTCGGCATCGACACCACCGCCGACGCCAGCTCGACCGTCGGCACGCTCACGCGCGCCGAGTACCGCGACGCGGCGGGAGCGACCCTCATCGAGACCATGACCGTCGCCGGGATGGACCACGGCGCGGCGCTCGATCCGATGAACGGCTGCGGCACGGCGGGCCCCTACCGGCTGGCGGTCGGCGTCTGCTCGACGGAGCTGATCGCGCGCTTCTTCGGGCTGGCGCCGGCCGGCGCGCCCGATCCCGTCGACGGCGGGTCGCCTCCGCCGCCGGACCGCACCGATGGCGGCGGCGCGCCCGACGATGGCGGCGCAGTCGACGGCGGCGCGCCCGACGATGGCGGCGCCGCGCCGGCGCCCAGCGGCTGCTCGACGGGCGGCCATCCAGCGGCCGAGGCGCTCGCGCTGGTCGTCGTCGCGGCGCTAGCGCTTCTCGTCCGCGCCCGTCGAGCCCGCGACGTCGGGCACGCTCGGTGACGGCACCTGCCGATCGAACCCGCGGTGCGACTGCGAGCCGCGCTCCATCGCGTCCGCGCCGTCGGTCTCGACGATGCGCTCGGGGTTCATCCGCTCCTTCGGCGGCGCCTTCTTGCCCTTCTCGTTGTCGTCCTTGACGGTGCCGTCGCCCATGCCCCCCGTCGCTGAAAGGCCCGCGCCAGCGCCGCGTGACGCTCGGCTCAGCGCAGCCCGAGCAGCTTCAGCTTGTCCTCGTTGCCGTTCGCGTTGAGCTGCCAGTAGGGCAGGCGCGCCGAGCCGCGGATCGTCCCCGACTCGCCCGTCGACGACTCCCACGAGAGCAGCCGATGCGGCGCCGCCGCCTCGACGACGTAGCGGGTGGTGTCGCCGCCCCTCTCGGCGACCGTCACCGTGAAGGCGGCGAGCTCCCCCAGCGCCGTCTTCACCTTCCGCGGCGCCGCGTCGCGCGAGATCGTCGCCTCGCCCCAGGCCTGCGGCCGATGCGAGAGCCGCGCCCGCAGCGACGACGGCAGGAACGGCACCGTGCGCGACGCGCCGGCCGCCACCAGCTCGCCGCGCAGCCCGCGCACCAGCACCGGCAGCGCGTCCTCGACGACGCCGCCCGCGCGCCACGGCAGGGTCGGCGTCTGATCGGCCTCGCCCTCGAAGTAGCTGTGCAGCGCCCCGCGCAGCTCGCCGCCGCGCCGCACCCATTGTTGATAGACATGACCGCACCACTCCTGCGACGAGAAGCTGGTCTTGGCCACACCGAGCGCCCCCTCGCCGTCGCGCGCGTCGACGGCCAGGAAGGTCGAGGTCATCACGTTGTAGTCGTAGATCCCGGTCTGGAAGTCGCGCACCGCGTTCAGCTTCACCACCGGGAAGGTGCCCGGCCGCTTCTGGTCCGCCTTCACGCGCGCGGCGTCGTCGAAGTCCTCGGTGACGACGATCAGGACCGCCGTCCCGTCGCGCGGCTGCCCATACCGCGGCTGCACCAGGCGGTACCCCGAGAGCTCCGCCTTGCTGTCGCCCCAGTGCGCCCAGAAGGTGGCGGCGTCGTCCGCGCGCGCCGGCGCTGCCACCGCTGCCACCGCTGTCATGAGCCCGAACACCCACATCGCCGTCCGCATACGCCTCTTATAATGGGCCCGGCGTTGACGCGCTCGTCCGTCGCGGAGTACGCTTGCCCCATGCGCGCGCGGCTGCTCTCGTTTGGCCTCGTGATGCTCGCTGTAGGGGCGTGCAACAACCCCGTCTACGTCAACCAGCGTCGCCCCCTCGGGACGATGGAAGACCCGATGTCGATGAACGGCGGCTTCACCACCGATCGCGACCTCTTCGTCCTGCCGGTGCGGCAGCCGACGATGGAGGAGGCGCGCCGCCTCCTCGATGAGCAGACGCGCCTCGGCCTCATGGACCCGATCCCCTGGGCGGCGCAGCGCGACTTCCAGATCCAGATCGACTGGTCGCTGAAGAACCTCGAGGACCGCGAGGTCACCGCCACCTTCGCCGTCAACGGCGGCACCGAGTTCGGCGACTACGACCCCGCGCTCTACGTCGACCCGACGGTGCGCGAGCAGGATCAGGTGGTCCCGCCCGATCTCCTCGGCGGCACGCCGATCACGCTGAAGGCGAACCAGACGGTGAACGGCCTCTTCCGCGAGGACGAGCTCGCCGAGGCCGGCCTCGACCTCGAGGCGATCACCCGCTACCCCGACACGGCCAACGTCCTCTCGACGCCGTTCCGCGTCCTGACCCGCCGCTCGAGCGCGTCGCGCGTCGGCTACGAGCAGATCCCCGCCAACGACGTCACGCCGGCGATGGTGCGCTACACGCTCTCGCTCGGCGCCGACGGGCGTGTGGCGCTCGACTACGGCGTCCGCGTGCGCGATCCGAACGGCAAGCTGCTGCGCCCGCTCGAGCCCAACAACGACGCCGGCTACGTCTCGACGGCGGGCACGCTCATGCCGCCCGTCGCGCCGCCTGCCGCGATGATGATGCCCACCCCGTAGGCACGGAGACCGACCGCCCCCTTGTCCCGCGCCCTCCGCCCGCTCGCCACGCTCGCTCTCGTCCTCGCCGTCGCTGCGCCGGTGCGCGCGCAGGTGATCACCGAGCCCGCTGCGCCGCCGTTCCCCAACCCGAAGAAGTTCGCGCGCGGCTTCTTCGCGCAGGGCGAGGTCGGGACGATGATGTTCTTCGGGCGGGCCGGCCGCTTCGCCGCGCCCGGCTTCCAGCTCGGCGCGCGCCTCGGCTACGACATCTTGCGGTGGCTCTCGGTGCAGGCGCGCGTGCAGGGCGCGACGATGGACGCGACGCTGCCGCCGCCGACGGTGGGGCAGAGCTTCCAGACCTACGTCTACGACGCCGAGGTGCGCCTCTCGGTGCAGATCCGTCGCTGGCAGCTGTTCGCCGAGGCGGGCGCCGGCCTCGGGCAGCTCTCGTCGAACGTCCTCGATCGCGTGCAGGTCACCCAGGGCCAACAGCTCTCGCTCGCCGTCGTCGCCGGCGGCGGCGTCGACTTCCACACCCTCAACCGCCACTTCAGCCTCGGGCTCGACGCGAACTACCTCTACCTGCACCACTTCTCGCAGACGCACGGCCTCACCATCGACGCCTACCTCCGCTACACGCACTGACGATTGTCGTCTAGCGGAGATCAGTCGCGGACGTAGTAGCCCGCCTCGCGGTCGAACCGCAGCCGTTGCTCGTCGCGCAGCTCGATCGCGCACGCCGGCAGCGTCGCGACGAGGCGCTCCCGGATCGCCCGATCGAGCCACCCCGGCACCGAGAGCCGCCGCAGCGAACGCGTCGAGGACGACTCGAGCAGCGCCGCGATCCACGCCTCCGGTGGATCACCGAGCGAGAGGTCGAGCTCCTCGATGCCGTCGAGGCGGTCGAGCACCGCGCGCCACCCGCGCAGCGACGCGCGCGCCTCTTCGGCGTGGAGCACCAGCTTGCGCAGCCCCGCGATGCGCGGCGCGATCGCGACGAGCAGGTCGTCGTTGACCCACTGCGCGTCATTTTCGTATAGCGCCAATCCGTAGAGCGTCCCGAGCGGCAGCGTCGCGAGCGCCTCGACCTCGCGCCGCGCCTTCGGCGCCGAGACCGACACCACGAGCCGCGGACCGAGCGCGCGCACGAGCTCGAAGCCGGCGACGAGCTTCGGCATCGAGCACTGCACCTGGGCGACGAAGCCGGGGCTCTCGTCGCTCTCTTGCCAGGTCCAGACGAACCGCCGCGCCGGCCCGAGCCAGGTGCCGCGATCGCGCTTGCGCAGCGCCTCGCGACGGCGCTCCTGCGCCGGCGAGCGACGCTCGAGGAGCGAGAGGTGGATGTACTCCGCGCGGCTGGTCTCGCCCGCCTGCGCCAGCCAATCGGCGTAGACGGCGAGGAGCGCGCGATCGGTGGGGCGCTCCCACAGCGCGGCGCGGAGCTGCTCGCCCGTGTCGGCGCTCACCGACGACGACTCAGCGCGCGCGGCGACGGACCGGCGCCAAGGCCGGCGTCAGCTCGAACGCCACGAGATCGACCTCGACGCGATTCTTGCCCGCGCGCTTGGCGCGGTAGAGCGCCGCGTCGGCGCGCGCGATGAGATCGCTCGGCTCGGCACCGCCGGCCTCGGCCCAGCCCGCGACCCCGAGCGACGCGGTGATGCGCCAGGTCTGCCCGCCCTCGACGACGAGGTGGCTGGCGACCGCCTCACGGATGCGCTCGGCGACGGCGTGCGCGTCGACGAGCGAGGTGCGCGGCAGGAGGAACGCGAGCTCCTCGCCGCCGTAGCGCGCCGCCAGATCGACGCCGCGCAGCTGGCTGGCCGCGATTGCCGCCACCTCGCGCAGCGCGCGATCGCCGCCGAGGTGCCCGAGCGTGTCGTTCAGCTGCTTGAAGTTGTCGAGGTCGAGCAGGATGAGGGCGAACGAGGTCCCGAAGCGCCGCGCGCGCTCGATCTCCTCGGCGATGCGGACGTCGAAGTAGCGCCGCACGTAGAGGCCCGTGAGCCCGTCGATGTTGGCGAGCCCGTAGAGCCGCACGTTGTAGACGGCGGCCGCCGCCTGCGACGCGATCGCCTCGAGCAGCCGCGCCGCCTCGTCGCTGCGCTCACCGTCGCGCCCGCGCGCGACGAGCAGCCCGATGGTCTCGCCGTACACGACGAGCGGCGCCACCTGCGCGTCCTTGCCCGCCTCGGTGCCCGTCGTCCGCAGCCAGCGCCGCGCCGCCTCGTCGTCGGCGACGATGGCCTCGCCCGCGCCGCGCCCGTAGCGCTCGATCTGCCCGTTCACCGACAGCACCGCCTCGAGCCGCACGACGCCCGGCAGCGCCGGCAGCGCGACCTCGAGCAGCGCCGGGACGATCTCGCGCGTATCGAGCGATCGCCCGAGCACCTCGGCCGTCTTCGTCAGCGTCTCGAGCTCGAAGGCGCGCCGCTTGAGCGCCGCCGTCATCTTCGCCAGCCGCATGAAGCCGAAGTGCACCAACAGATAGGTGCCCGCGAGGAGCGCGAACGCCGCCGGCCGTCGCGGATCCCACAGCTGGACGATCACCGACGCGAGCGGCAGCAGCGACGCCTCCGCCGGCACGCCCAGCGCCGCCCGGCGCAGCGCCGCGCGCAGCGCGTGTCCGCCGAGGAGGAGCTGCGCCGTCTGCACGAGGTAGTGCGTCGCCAGGAACGCCAGGCCGAACGGCATCAGCACGTACGGCGACGAGGCGCGTCCCCAGCCGACGTCGAAGAGGAGGGTGAAGGCGACCAGCAGCCCCGACGAGAGCCCGCCCAGATAGAGCGCGCTCAGCCACTCGCGCGCGTCGGCGCGCCGTCGGCGCAGCCGCAGCCGCACCACCGCGTCGACGGTGAGCACCACCCCGACGCCGATCCCGGTGACCGGCGCGCCGAGACAGGCCGTCGCCGCCAGGAACAGCGCCGCGTCGAGAGAGACCTCGCCCACCTCGCCGAGCCCGCGCAGCGGGAAGGCCAGCGCGCGCGCGCCAGCGACGACGACGAGGAACAGCAGCCCCGGCCCGAGCGCCGCGCGCATCTCCGCGCGGTCCACGAAGCCGATCGCCGCACCCAGCGCGAGCGCCCACCCCGCGGCACCGAGTGCCACGAGGAACAAGAGATGAAGCTGACTCCGTCGGGTACTTCCCACCTGTGCCGCCCGCCGCGGTGTGTACCGCGAACGCGAAACTAATGCCACGAACGCGCTGCGTCAATGTGAAATCCGTGACCGTCCGGGGCGCTTGAACTGACCGCGCGGTCAGAACTACGCTCCCGGCCATGGGACTCCTCGACGGGAAGGTAGCGATCATCACTGGAGCGGGCGGCGGCATCGGCCGCTCCCACGCGCTGTTGTTCGCGAAAGAGGGCGCCAAGGTCGTCGTCAACGACCTCGGCGGCGACCGCGCGGGCAAGGGCGGCGGCAGCGAGATGGCGGACAAGGTCGTCGCCGAGATCAAGGCCGCCGGCGGCGACGCGGTCGCGAACTACGACTCCGTCGCCACCCGCGAGGGCGCCGAACAAGTTCGGCAAGGTCGACATCCTCGTGAACAACGCGGGGATCCTGCGCGACCGCACGTTCCTCAACATGACCGACGCCGACTGGAACCTCGTCTTCGAGGTCCACCTGAAGGGCACCTCCTACTGCTCGCAGGCCGTCGCGCGGCAGCTCAAGCTCCAGGGCAAGGGCGGCCGCATCATCAACACCACGTCGGTGTCGGGCCTGCTCGGCAACTTCGGCCAGGCGAACTACTCGGCGGCGAAGGCCGGCATCTACGGCTTCACGCGCACGCTCTCGATGGAGCTCAAGAAGGCGAACATCACCGTGAACGCCATCGCGCCGGTCGCCTTCACGCGGATGACCGAGGATCTCCCGATGCTGAGCGCGCTGCCGAATGCGAAGGAGCTGCTGTCGCCCGAGCACATCTCGCCGGTGGCGCTGTTCCTCGCGTCCGATCACAGCGCGGACATCACCGGCACCATCGTCGGAGTCCAAGGGACGAAGGTGTCGGTCTACAAGATGCTGGAGACTGCGGGAGCGACGCCGCGGGGTGCGGCCTGGACGGCGGAGGAGATGAAGGAGCGCTGGGCGGAGATCTCCAAATAAGCCAGCGGCTTAGAGCTCGACGATGACGACGCCGCGCTCGACCCCGGTGTCCTCTTCGCGGCCACCCTGGCTCGGGTGACGGTACGCCGGGTTGTCCAACGGAAGCTCGATCACGGGACGCTCCTGGCGATGCCGCTCCTCTTCTTCCCGGCGCCGGATCTCTTCGATGATCCACGGGTCGAGCATGGCGTCCTCCTTACCTTTCAGAAGTGCAACCGATACGCCACGCTGTCAAGGAAAGTACGGCGTCACTGAACTCGCTGAAATCGTTGGATTCACACGTCTCCTCACATCTGCGGGGGTGAGGGGGCGGACGTGGCAACTGGGTCACAAGGCCCCGGCCATGGCCCCACACATGAGGTGTTTTGCCCTAGGGGCAGGCGGGGTTAGGCCCGTGTGTCAGCAGGTTGTACTTTTTGCAGAGCGAGAGGACGGAAATGGTCACTCGCCGAGGAGAAAGCGGCGGACGATCGGGGTGACGGCGTCCGCCCTCTCCTGGTGAAGGAAGTGACCCGCGCCGGGGATGCGCGCAACCGTGATCGGGCCCGCGTAGGCGGCCTCGACGCCGTCGGCGAGCCCGACGCCGACGCAGCCGTCGTCGACGCCGTGCAGGTAGAGCGAGGGGACGCGGACGCGCGAGAAGGCCGCGTGGCGGACCTCGGCGGAGAGCCCGCCCGTGGCGAGCGCGCGGTAGTAGGCGAGGGCGGCGCTCAGGTGCTCGCGCGGCGAGAGCGCGTCGACGATGGCGCGCAGCTCCTCCTCGGGGCAGCGCCAGCCGGGCGACCAGTCGCGGAAGAGGCGACGGATCAGCGCGAAGTCGTCGGCCGCGGCGCGCGCCTCGGCGAGGCCGCGCAGCTGGAAGAAGAGCATGTACCAGCTCCGTCGGAGCTGCGCTGGCGCGAGGAAGCGCGGCGCGGCGACGCGGAGGTGCGGCACCCCCATCGTGCAGAGATGCGAGACGCGCTCGGGCGCGCGCGCGGCGGCGGCGTAGCAGGCGACCGCCCCCCAGTCGTGCCCGACGAGGCGCACCGGGCGCTCAGGGCTGACCCCGTCGGCGATCGCGAGCACGTCGGCGCCGAGTGCGGCGGCGTCGTAGCGGCCGTCGCGCGCGAGGCTCGACGGCGCGTAGCCGCGCTGGCTCGGGCGCACCACCCGCAGGCCGGCGTCGACGAGCGGCGCGACCTGGTGGCGGAACGAGCGCCAGCAGTCGGGGAAGCCGTGGACGAGGATCGCCACCGGCGCGTCGGCCGGCCCGTCGACGAGGCAGCGCAGCGTGGCGGCGGCGGTCTCGACGGTGAGCTCCTCCGTCGGCGCGACCGTCACTCGAGCGCCTCGACCTTCCAGACGCCGTCCTCGCGCAGGAGGCGCACCGCCTTGCGGTCGCCGAGCGGGAGGCGCGCCTCGTCGCCGCCGGCGGCGATCTCGAACGGCTCGTCGAGGTGGCGGCGGATCTCCGCGAGCTGCGCCGCGAGCGTCGCGCGCTCGGCGGCGCTCTCCCACTGCGCGCGGATCTTGTCGACGGTGATCGAGGCGCGGTAGCGGCTGGGGACGAAGCGGAGGACGACGTCCCAGCGGCGGTTGTCGACGGCGCGGATGAACGCGCGCAGCGCCTCGGGCGGCTGCCCCTGTGGATAGACGTCGAGCGGATCGCGCGCGAGGCGCCAGGCGCCGTCCTCGAAGACGAGAGAGGCGCGCGCCCCGTCGTCGAGCGTGACCTCCGCCTCGTAGGCGACGCGACCGCCGCGGGTGGTGCGCCGCTGGGCGGCCTTCTGATCGGCGGGCGACACGGCGCGCGCGAAGGCCGCGCGGTCGTGGCTCTTCTTGTACTCCGTCGAGAGCAGCGCGTAGGCGTCGTCGACGCGGCCGCGGGCGACGGCGTCGAGGTAGGCGTCGACCGCCTTCTCGGGCGGCGCGTGGCAGGCCCCGGCGGCGACGACGAGCGGAGCGGCGGCGACGAAGAGCGCAGCGGCGAACGGCGAACGACGACCCATCGGCGCCGGGACGATAGCACGCGGGTGGCGCGGCGGCGTCCGTCGGCTATCCTCCGTCGCGGTGCGCGCGCTCGTCGTCGCGGTGATCGGGATCGTGGCGTCGTGCGGCGGCGGAGGCGACGGCGCGCTGGTGGTGACGCCGACGGAGTACGACGCCGCTGCGCGCGTACAGGTGGCGCTCGCCGACGGCGGGCCGCTGCGCCTCGTGAAGCCGCCGCAGGGGGGCTACGTCTCCTTCGTCGGCGCGCGCGTCGAGGGGCTGCGCGCTCCGCTGGTCCAGATGGACGCCGTCGTGCGCGGGCGCGACGGCGCGGTGATCGCGCGCAGCATGCGCGTGGCGACGCTGGTGGCGAACCCGCGCGCGCCGTCCGTGCGCGAGCCCGACGTCGGCGAGCTCCTAGCGTTCGTCCACGTCGCGCTCTGTCCGCCGTCGGGCAGCGATGGGCGGGCGGGTGCGCGCGTGACGCTGGAGCTCGCCGTGACCGAGCTCTCGACGGGGCGCGCCGCGAGCGCGACGCGCGACCTGACCCTCGCCTGCATGCAGGTCGATCCCGGCGATCGCGCGGCGTGCGAGTGCACCTGCGCGGGCGACTATCGCTTGGGCAAATGCCCGTGATAGTCGGAGTAGAGATGACCATCGCTGATCACCCCCTCCACAGATCCCGGCGTGCGGCATTACCGCACCGGGCTCCTGCCTTGGGTG
>Ga0272446_1004604_pt1 | contig 16127 bp, 12 predicted proteins | sample YNPCB0061_FD_194587 | JGI IMG/M metagenome (GOLD analysis project Ga0272446, IMG submission 194587) | Hot spring microbial mat communities from Yellowstone National Park, WY, United States - YNP-CB-006-1 | ecosystem: Environmental > Aquatic > Thermal springs > Hot (42-90C) > Sediment | place... | reverse complement strand
TTCAACTTGTGGACGGCAAACAATTTGCGACAATGTTATTAGAGGCAGGAATTTTAAACTTAGACAAAGCTTTATGACAAGCGACAAAAGAAAAACGCCCTATAACAGCGGGTTTAAGAAATTGGCGATTCAGCGGTTAAATGAAGTTTTGCGATTAATATCAAGTTCAGTGCAGGTTGACAGTTTTGTGCTCAGAAACCCGCCCGAACGCAAAGCCCGAAAACGTTGCACGATATTTTAAGAAAAACAATTAAATACAATGCTTGACACCAATCAAAAAGTATTTGAAGACGTTGAAGGACGTTACTACTTTGCCCCTATCAAAAAGAACTTTGAGAAAAAAGTGAAAGAAGTTGGAGCAGAAAAGGCTATTTCTTACCTCACCGAAATTATGCAAAGTTCAACGGCAGAAGTTGAAAAGATTATCCAAAACCGTATCAAAAGTGGCGAAATAAATGATGCCTCACAGACGAGAAAGGCAGTAGCGGGAAATGGTTTTCAAGGTTTGGTGGCTTATGCCTTGATTTATTTGCAGAACGAAGGTTTGATAAACAAAGACTTGGTTATCACTCTAAAACCTAAAAAACATAAACTCATAGAAGACTATGCTAAAATACAAGTAGGTGATGATGTGCAAAAGCCAGATGTGGATTTGATGATTTACCACAACAAAAAATTAGAAAAAGCACCTGTTTTGATTTTCTCAATGAAAACTTCTTTGAGAGAAAGAGCAGGACAAACTTACAAATGGAAACTTCTAATGGACATTGCCACTTCAAAAGACTGTTTGCAAATCAAACAAAAATATAATTTGAATTTTGAAGTAAAAGCGGATTTTAGAGTAGGGTTTATCACAACCAATTTTTATGATGAAATCACACAACCCCAACAAGTTGGAATGTTGAATTTCTTTGACTTGGTGTATCTTACCAAATCGGATAAGTTTAAATCCCCTATCAATGAGTTTTCAAAAATTGTATCAGACCTCAAAACACTTTACAAATGATGCTAACAGAAAAAAAATATACAGATTATTCGTGGGACTTTGAAGGGGCTAACACCAAACAATTTACACATTGCTACCACAACTACCCAGCAATGATGATACCTCAAATTGCAGAACGTATTTTGTCAAAATACGGTGCGGATAGTCATTTACTTTTTGACCCTTATTGCGGAACAGGAACGAGTTTGGTTGAAGCAAATTTGAAAGGAATTGATGCCATCGGCACAGATTTAAACCCGTTGGCAAGGCTTATCGCAAAAACAAAGACCACAAAAATAAACCTTCAAGTTTTGGATTTTTACCTCAAAGATTTTAACGACTATATTTTTTCGTTGATGTTTAATTTCAGTCCGAAGATAAGCGTCGTTATTCCTCAAATAAATAACATTGATTTTTGGTTTGATAAAGGAGTGCAAGAAAAATTGGCTACCATTAAGACTTTTATTGAAAAGATAGAAGATGAGAGCGTTAGCAATTTTTTCAAAGTAGCATTTAGCGAAACCGTACGAGAAAGCAGTTTTACACGCAATAGTGAGTTTAAATTGTTCCGAATGACCGCCGAGCAGATGCAAAAATTTAATCCTGACGTGTTTGGTTTAATGCAGAACAAATTAGCCCGAAACCACAAAGGACTGAAAGCATTTTTAGAGCAAAAACCCAAAGGTAGTTCGCAAATTTATGACTTTGATACAAGCGATAAGGTTCAACATATTGAAAACGAAAGCGTTGATATTGTGCTAACTTCACCACCTTACGGAGATAGTCGCACAACAGTGGCTTACGGACAATTTTCAAGACTCGCTAACGAATGGTTAGACGTAGAAAATGCGAATCAAATAGATAATAATTTAATGGGAGGAAGAAAACAAAAACAACGTTGTAGGTTTGACAGCCAAAGTCTTAATCAAAGCCTTGAAAAAATTGCAAACATAGATGAGAGAAGAGCCAAAGAAGTTTCTTCATTCTATGACGACTATCAAAAGTCTATTGAAAATGTAGCCAAAACGATTAAGAAAGGCGGTTATGCTTGCTATGTAGTGGGCAACCGAAAAGTTAAAGGCGAAGTTTTGCCAACAGATGAAATAACCAAAGACTTTTTTGAAATTCAAGGTTTTTCGCACATAGAAACCATCATTCGTAACATTCCTAACAAACGTATGCCCAGCAAAAACAGCCCAACAAATGTAACAGGAAAAAAAGACGAAACAATGAACAATGAGTATATCGTGATAATGCGAAAAGAATAAAAATATCAGGCAATATTATGTTTGGGAAAAGGCGAGTTAAAATAAAAAAGGGGCAGTTCGCCCCTTTTGCACTTGTGGAGATGGCGGGAATCGAACCCGCGTCCAGAACCCTGTTAAAATCAGCCCCCACGCTCATCTTCGGCTATTGAAGTTCGTTTCCGACGGCGCAACCGACGGCGTTTCGGAAACTATCTCAACTAAGGTATTCGCCAAGTCCGTTGAGAACAAACTTCGCGAAGCCTACGTGCGAGCAAAGCTCAAGCACCCTTTTATGACGCAGGTCGGGCGTTCGTGTAGGCATCGAACCTGCCCGACGGCGTGGTCTGACTAATTAACTTGTGCTAATTAGGCAGCCATTGCGTAAGAATAATCTTCCGCATTTACTTGTTGCACAGACTTCTTTAACGAGTCCATCCGTGCGGAAACTCGGAGCGCAACTGATTCCGCCAGCGGTCCTGTCGAAACCTGTCATCCCCAACTTTTCAAAGAACTTTGGGCGACAAATATACGCAAAAACAGTTTCAGAGATGCACTTCAAAACACGGCTCTGACTTCGGCGCGTGCCGTGTGAATCGTGCGCCCAATCGGCAAGGCTCTGCCATCGTAGCCGCCCGAAGCCGTGATGTAATTACTCACGCGGTAGTCAGCATCAATGCGCCAAATGACCGTTGTGCCAATCGCGTTCCCGCCGGTCAGTTCAAAAACCGCGTTGAAAAAATCGGCATCGCGTAAGGTGGTTTGCAAGCGTTCGAGTTGTGCGTTCAATCGACCTTTGCCACGAAACGAATAGGTCGAGCGAAGTTGCTGAGAATTGATATTGGCTTTCGCGCTCACGCCGCCCGGTGTTTGTGCAGGACGTTCATCAACGCGCTGTTCAAAAGCGGCACGAAATCCAAATTCCAAATCTTGAAACGGACGATAAGAAATATCAGGCGAAACGCTCACGGCGTTGATTTCAAACTGCCGACCAGTTTCCACAAACGACGCGCCTGCAAGTCCCGCCGCACGTGAGCGATTGTAGGAAGAAAGTAAGTTGAGCTCAAATCCGAGTTCATAACCAATGCGCGTAACGAATCGCATACTTCGCTCTGCAAAAAGCCGCTTCTCAACGCCCAAACTAAATTGATTCTGCGACGTGCGCTGTTGAAATCGAAATCGAACATTCGTGATGTCGTTCTCGAAAAGAAACACATCTTGCTGAATGGTGAAATTGCCTGCAATGGTGGTTTGGTCGTTAAGGAATTTGGAGAAGTTGAGGAGATAAATCGAGCGCAAATCGGTTTCAGTGCTTCGTTCTTCAACGCGAAACAGCGTTTCACTTGAAAGTGCGGCGATGGCACTTCGCGCAAAGGTCGTTTTCTCACGAATGATGCGTGCGGGACGCAGTCGCAATCGGAAACTCGTCTTCAAATCAATCGTCGGGAAAAGTTCGTCAGAAGGAAAGGTGCGCAAGATGTATTGAAGCGTATCATCGCCGACATCGCCAACGAAAGCAAGCGGAACGAACTCATCAAATTCTTTGAAGCCGTTGCCGTTGCGGTCGCGCCAGATGTAATTGCCTGCGCCATTAGGCACAACGAAGAACTGCCGCTCGGTGCGTGCCGCTTTTTCGGTTTGAACATCATAGAGCCATTCGGCTTCAATCGCCGAGCGGAACGGCGTGTATCGTATTTGAAAGCGCAAGAGAAAAGTTTCTGCATCAAGATTGCCTTTCTCTTTGAATCGCTCTGAAAAGGTGCGCAGTCGGTTGGTGAAATTCAGTTGTGCGACCCATTCTTCAAGCGGAAGAAGTCGCCAATCGAGCATGACGGTTCGAGCAATCGAAGCGGGAATGAGCCGTGAATCGCCGAAGAAGCGCGAGTCGAAAAGTTGGTCAGCGCGATAGCCAAGCGAAACCGTTGCCGATTGTCCGAAAAAAATTGGCAAGCGTGTGCCTGCGGTGAGGTCAAGAATTTCATGGCTATCGGGGCGAAGCGTATCGGCGGAAATCGAGCGCGTCTGTTTCTCACTTCGCTCAATGTTCAAGAAAGGAATGAGCGTTAAATTTGTTGTTGGAAAAAATTGCAGTTCGAGTTGTGCTTGCTGACGAAGCCACTTGGCGCGTTCATTGGTTTGAGCGTTTCGGCTTTGGGTGTAGGCGGCGTTGTAATGGAGTCTGCCGAGCGAATCTTTGCGCGCTTCTACATCAAGCGTTTGGAGCGTAGAAGAGAAGAGCGTGTCGCGTCGGGCATCGCCGAAAGCGTAGCGCACTTGCACCGCGTTGATTGGCGCGTAAAGCAAGGACGCATTGCGGAGCCGTTCCGATGTTTGCGCCGTGAAAAGCGAGCGACCGTCGAAATCAATCAAATTAAACTCGCGCTCAAACTCAACGGGAAGCGTTCTATCGATGAACGCAAACTGCGCGTCTGTAAAGCGTTGCGAGGCGTTGAGTTCGAGCCGACCGTAATTTTTGCCAAAGAGCGTGAGCGTTTTCGGTGCGAAGTTAAAGCCAAATTTGTAAGCCGTGCCGCGTCGAGAGGCATCATCAAGCGTCGAGAGTTTGTTCAAATCGTTGTCTGAAATCGCGCCTTCGGCTTGAAGTGTGAGCGATTCAAACGGTGCGGCTTTCATGCCGAAGTCAAGCACATTTTGCGCCGTCGGAATCGGGAGCAATCGGAATGGGACATAGTTTCCCAACCCTTCACCCACAAACTCAAAAATGCCAAACGAGACGCGCCGATAACTGCCTTGCCCATCGCCGACCAAACTGAACGAGGGGCTCCACACTGCGCCTGCAACGCCTTGTCCAACAAAGCGAAAAATCTGAATCGGCTGACCGTTCACGAGGGTATCTACGCGCACATAACTGCCACGCGGTCGCCCCGCATTGTCAATCCCAACAAAGGCGGAAGTATCATTCGCTAAAAATCGATTGGCACCTGCTTCCGCAATTTTTTGGCGTTGCGCATCGGTCAAGTTGAAATCAATCGGTGCGTTTTCATCGTCCGATTCCGAGAGGTAAGATGTTTGAAGCGAGAGTTTGCCGCCGAGCCAATCGGTTTTAATTTTGGAAGCGAGAAAGTTTCGCGGGAAAATGCGCTCGGTGAATTGAAAATCCACGACGATGCGGCTTTGCGCCGTGATAAGCCTGCGCGGCTGAAAGAAAATTTCGCCCGTGCCGTATTCGATGATGTAGTCATTGTTTTGTCCGCGTATTTGCAACACGCCATCGACATAAACGCGCTCCGAGCCTGCCAGCACGACGATAAACGCTCTGCCTTCGGGCGAGGTGAGCCGATACGGACCTTGCACGCCGTCGAGACCATTGAAGTTGTTGATAGCAAAGCGTCCGCGAGAGACGGCAAAGCCGAGCAAGGCTTCGGTATTGACAATGCCGAAATCGTATCGCCCTTCCACTTTGCCGCCCTGTAAGCGTCGCGAGAGATTAGCAAACTCGGTTTCTGTGAGGTCGAGGTTAAAATCGCCGAGTGTGGCGGTTGCATTTTTGGAGCGCACTTCAACAAAGACGCGGTCGAATTCTTGAATCGTTTGCGTGTTGCCTTCGGGCTGAATCGGCGTGTTCTCATCGGTGAGTGCGGCGGAAACTTCTACGCCGTCGGCGAGTTCGCCTTCAAGTTGCAAGCGAAATCCTGAATTGACGTTAAGGTCTTGATTCGAACCAACCGTAACGCCGCGCACAATGCTTCCCGACTTGCGCAGTTTTGTGCCTTCAAAAATATCATCGATAGGTGCGCGCTTCGCCGCTGTAACAACTTGTGAGACAGTATCTTGCGAGAGCGAATCTATCGGCGCAATGAGTTCGCGCCGAGCATATTCCGACTTAAACTGAAACGGCAAGGTGCGATAGCGCACTTCAATCGTGTGCGGTTGATTGTCGAGAAAAAGGTATCGCAAATAAATGATGCCATTTTGATGGTCAATGCGAAAGCGCGTGGAATCGAGTTGAAGGTTATCGAAGAAAATTTTGACCGTGCCGCGATAAAGCGAGCCATCGGGCAATTTGAGCGAATCAACAAACGTGGTGCGGAGTTTAACAATGGTTTCACCGCTCAATGTTTTTTGAACGGATATTGAGTCGGAAACCGCGACGCTGTCAGGCGTTTGCGCCGAAGCCGAAGCAAGCGAGAAAAAAAGTATCGCGATATGAAGCGCAAGTCGAGGCAAAGCGACTGATGAATTTCGCAAGAGTTGGCATGGTTCTGAATTGGCGCAAAGTAACAAAAGCCGAAACGATAATCAGCCCCTTTGTGCAGACCTCTGTTAGTGTGCCAATAAGGTGATTTGAGCAAAGCAAATATTCTGAAATCCACAGTCCGCAATTAAGGCTCACTTGGCGGCTCGAAGTAGGCGCGGTGGCGTGCTTCGTAGAGGTTGGTGTGTCCAATCAGCACGAGTTGGTCGCTTTCAGTGAGGCGTTGGGTGCGTGTGGCGGGCAAGCCTGATTTCATACAGACGGCTTGGGTTTTGAGAACTTCATCGGCTATCGCAAGCAAAAATGGCATCGGTCCGAAAGGCTTTCCGCGATAATCCAAATCAAGCCCGGCAACAATGACGCGCTTGCCATCATTAGCGAGTTTATCACACACTTCAACAATTTCTTCATCAAAAAATTGCGCTTCATCAATTCCGACCACATCAGCATGGCGTGATTGCTCCAAAATCTCGCTCGAGTGTGAAACCACTTTCGACGCAATTTTCGCCGCACTATGCGAAACAATTTCATCTTTGCTGTATCGGTCATCAACTTTGGGCTTGAAGATGGCGACTTTTTGTTGTGCGATTTGAGCGCGGCGCAGTCTGCGAATGAGCTCTTCGGATTTGCCGCTGAACATACAGCCAGCAATCACTTCAATTTTTCCGGCGAGTGCCTTTGCGTTGACGGGCTTCGTGCGAGGTTTTTGCACAATCATGTGTCAGATGGTCAAGATTTTTTGGTGAAAACGATTCAGGTATTAACTCCGAAAGAGAATACGATTTGAAGTGTCCGTGTCGGTCAGCAAGATAAACCGTAAGCGAGGGCGCGAAATCCATCAAGACTTGTCGGCACGCGCCGCACGGCGGACAGAACTCACCCGAACTTGCCGTGATTAAAATCGACTCAAACTCGCGCTCGCCTTCGCTCAATGCTTTGAACAAGGCTACGCGCTCGGCGCACATCGTCAATGAATACGATGAGACCTCGATGTTATGACCGCGATAAATAATCCCGCTCTTCGTCTTCAACGCCGCGCCAACATGAAAGCGCGAATACGGAGCAATCGCCTGCGCCATCGCCTCTTTGGCGACGGTATGCAAGGCTTCAAGTGAAGGATTGGCAATGTTACGAGATGATTTTTTCAAGCGTTGAGTCAAAATGAAATTGTATCTTCGTTGCTCTAATTAAGCAGGCAAATTTAACCTTAACAAATAATGCCAAGCGAATTTAGAATTTTAATCGTTGAAGATAACCCTATTGATGAACAACTTTTCAAAGCCACACTTTCGCCACTCTCTTTGAGCATTGATGTTGCTAAAGATGGCAGAGAAGGCTACCAAAAACTCAAAGAAAACGCCTACGATTTGATGATTCTCGATTTAATTCTGCCGAACATGAGTGGCGTTGAACTGATGAGAAAGATAAATGAAGAACAGATCCCCTTACCACTGACGATTGTCTACAGCGCGCTCTCCGCAGAATCGCATATTATGGAGTGTTTGAAATTAGGCGCAAGCAGCTACCTCATCAAGCCGATTTCCTCGCTCAACTTGCTGAACAGCATTTCAGATTGTTTGGCTCTTTCAGCAAAGAAACGAACCACGCTTGCGCAACCAACGGTATCGCTTCTTGATGAAACGCCGCTCACGCTCACGAAAGCGATGATGAAAGTTAATGCTTCACGGCAGACAGGTCAAATTATTGTTGAAACGGCAGACGGTGTTGGCATTCTCGACTACTCGTCAGGGAAACTTTCTTCTGCTCGTTTCAAGGATTTGAAGGGATTGCACGCACTCGAAACACTTCGCTCCCTCCCGCATCGCTCGGTAACGATTCAAGTTGTTGAATAAACGTTGCTGGATAAACTCGATTACCGATTCACTCAAAAGAGCGTTAACTTTGCCTTGCTACAAAGTAAAGCCAGCCTAACCAAGCATGACCGATACGCAAACTTACCAGATACTTGCCGTTGACGATGAAATTGCGAACATCAATTTCTATAAAGTTGCGCTCTCACGGTTGCCGATTGCGGTTGATACTGCCACCAGTGGCGCAGAAGCCTTTGAACTGCTGCAACAAAAGCAATATGATTTAGTGCTACTCGACCTTTTAATGCCGGGCGTTACGGGAATTGGATTGCTTCAAAAAGCCGAGCGCGAAGGACTTACGTTGCCGATTGTCCTCGTATGCAGTAGCGTGAGCGATAAAAGCGTTATCTCGCAAGCTTTGTCGCTTGGCGCGGGTGGTTACCTCACTAAGCCCTTCACCTATCAGCAACTGCTTCAAGCCGTGTGCGATTATTTGAACCTGCCCTATCCCCAATCTGGCGCGAAGGTTTCAACTCCGATTCAAGTGCCTATTCAACCTTCGCCAAAAATGGAAAGCAATTTTGTTGGACAAAGTTCGCTCAATTCGACTTCATCACAGAAAGAGCAACAGACTTTTGCATCGGGAAAAGTTGAATCGCTCACGCGCGCAATGTCAGCCATGACGATTCACAAAAAGACAGGCAAAATTGAAGTGCATACCGCCAGCGGCATGGGCGTGTTGGAGTATGAAAAAGGGCGATTGAAAAGTGTCATCTACGACGGCAAAACCAGCATCGATGCGCTCGAAGCCTTGCGTCTCGTCTCGCATCGCGCCGTTCATGTCGAGTTAAATAATTAGCGTGAGCATTTGCATCGTATCGATTCATTTTGCATATTCGCTCAAATCAAAATCAATCTATGACTTTCAACCGCAATCACATCGTGCTTCCTCACAACGACACGGCGATGCCTTGCGGCTCTGCTTTTGCCTCCTGCTTTTACTTTACCCCATTTTATTTCGCCGGTTGGCGAAGCTAATCTGACCGACATATCCGCTTTGCGGTAATTCTACCGCCCCGTTCAACTGAACAACGTTTCCAAGTTCAATTCACAACATCAAACCAAAGGAGAACCAATCATGCTTATCGTTATGGATAAAAACGCCAATCAAGAACAAATCGCACATGTCTGTGAGCGTATTCGCGATATGGGCTTCAAGCCGCACGTGATTGCAGGCGAAGACCGTGTTGCCATCGGCATTACAGGCAATAAAGGCGCATTAGACAAAGAGCCGTTTCTTTCAATGAGCGGCGTTGTTGATGCGTTCAGGGTAACAAAGCCCTACAAGCTCGTGAGCCGTGAAGTCAAACCGACTGACACGATTATCACAATTAAAAATTCAAACGGTGCGGAAGTGAAAATCGGCGGCGATGAACTGCACCTGATGGCAGGTCCGTGTTCGGTCGAGAGCGAAGCGCAAATCAACGAAATTGCACATCTGCTCAAAGCCAGCGGCGTTAAAATCATGCGCGGCGGTGCGTTCAAACCGCGCACGTCGCCCTACGCCTTTCAAGGATTAAAACTAAAAGGATTAGAACTGCTCAAAGACGCGGCGGAAAAAACAGGATTGCTCGTGGTTACGGAAGTGAAGGATACCGAAAGCCTGCCCGCCGTTGCGGAACACTCCGACATCTTGCAAATCGGTGCGCGCAATATGCAGAACTTCTCCCTGCTCGAAGCCGTCGCACATTACAACAAACCCGTTCTGCTGAAACGCGGACTTGCGGCAACAATGGAAGAATTTTTGATGGCGGCGGAATACATCGTCTCCAACGGCAACCCGAATGTGATTTTCTGCGAGCGCGGCATTCGCACCTACGAAACCTACACGCGCAACACGCTCGATTTAAGTTGCGTGCCAGTGATTCAGCACCTTTCGCACTTGCCGATTATCGTCGACCCGTCGCACGGCGTTGGACTGTGGGAATATGTTGCGCCAATGTCAAAGGCGGCGATTGCGTGCGGCGCAAACGGCTTGATGATTGAAGTCCACCCGAACCCCGCCGAAGCCCTTTCCGATGGACCGCAATCGCTTAAACCCAAGAAATTTATCTCGCTTTTGCGCGAGCTTAAACCGATTGCCGAAGCCGTCGGCAAACGCTTGAACGTAAATGTATTGAATGAAACGAAATCGCTCGAACTGTGCGCATAACGATAAAATCTTGGCGGATATTTTTATTGGCTGTCTAATTCTTTATTTCAAATGTAGCAGTAAAGAGATTTTGCGAGAAATCATGTTCGTGAATGTTATAGGTATCAAAAATTGAGAGCCAAGGATTATGGTTCATATTGGTAGTTGGTAATTAAAATCTCGTTGATTTTGCCTCTCCTTTCGCCATTGCAATTTACTGCTCGGCTTGCGGAAACTCTGAAAATGTTATAGCCAGAATAAGCCTTTTCAAAAAATCATCGTTGGGATTTTCGTTATTAGGGTCGGAATTAGAAAGCATTAATTTTGCCCCTTTTTCTTGGTCTAACTTTCGGAAAAATTGGGCTAATTGTAATTGCTCTTTATCATCAAACGATGCACCGGTATAAGTTGTAAAACTTGCCGTTTGGCTGATAGGTCTGTAAGGCGGGTCAAGATAGACAAATGTAGTTTCACTCGCTTTGTCAAAGCAACTTGTGTAATGAGCCTGCTGAATTTCAGCACGTTGCAAGACTTTTGAAACAGCCAAGATATTCGGCTCGTCAAAAATCATTGCCGTTTTATATTTCCCAAAAGGCACATTAAACTCACCTTTTGAGTTCAGGCGGAAAAGTCCGTTAAAACACGTTTTATTCAAAAAGATAAATTGTGCGGCTCGTGGAATCCAGTTATCCGACAGTTTTTTATAGTTGATTTCAAAACGGTGTAAGTTGAAATGGTGGCGGATTTCCAGAAATAAATCTTTGCGTTTCTCTTGTTCGGTTTGGTCGTAGTCTTTTTGATACTGCTCTAAAAAGTCAAGCAAATCGTTAGGGCGTTGTTGGATAACTTGATAAGTTAAAATCAAGTCTTTGTTCAAGTCCGACAAATAGGCACTTTCAATTTTATAGTGTTGTGAGAGAGCAAAAAATAAAGCACCACCGCCCAAAAAAGGTTCAACATAATTTTTGATGATGCCTTTTCTAAGTTCGTTAGGATAGAAATTTTCAAATTGCTCCAAAAGTTGGCTTTTACCGCCTACCCATTTTATGAAAGGTCTTGCTTTTATCATGTTGATTACTTTTCGCAAAGTTATCATTGTTCCGTTTCTGTCCTTAAACTATCAGCCAACAAACCATTACGGTATTGCGCTGTGTATAGCGGTGCTGTCGGTGTGTATGTCTGCTTCGGCGTGGGCGCAAACGCGCATCGTGATTGATAAAAGCGAGTTTACCCTGACGCTCTATAACGGTAAAGAAGTTGTGAAAGTCTATCCTGTTGCCGTCGGGAAAAATCCCGGCGATAAAGAAAAAGTCGGCGATATGCGCACGCCCATCGGCAAATTTCGCATTGTAAGCATTCACGATTCACGCGCGTGGACGCACGACTTCAAAGATGGCAAAGGCGAAATCAAAGGGGCATACGGACCTTGGTTTTTGCGACTTTATACAGGCAAAGACGCAACCGTTTCGGGCAAAGCGTGGAAAGGCATTGGAATTCACGGCACGCACGTACCTGAATCTATCGGCACTTGCGCCACCGAAGGCTGTATTCGCTTGAAAAATGAAGACATCGCCGACCTCAAAACGCGCGTCAAAATCGGAACGCCCGTCGAGATTCGCGAGTAACTTACGATTGCCTTAAATGCTTCGCCAAGAACTGCTCCATTCGCTCATAGAACTCGATACGATTTTCTTCGTTGGCAAAGCCGTGTCCTTCGTTCTCTTTCACGATGTATTCAACCTCAATGCCGCGTGCGCGTAAGGCTTCAACGATTTGATTGGATTCGTCAATGTTCACGCGGGGGTCTTTCGCACCTTGCGCCACAAGCAACGGCACTTTGATATTACCCACGTGAAAGACAGGCGAGCGCGCCATGAGTAAGTCTTTATCCGTTTCAGGATTGCCGACCATTTCATACATCATATCCATCATCGGCTTCCAATAGGGCGGAATGGATTGCATGAAAGTGAAGAGATTGGAGACACCGCAAAAGTCAATGCCGCATGCGTAGAGGTCGGGTGTAAAGGTTAATCCTGCCAAGACTGCATAGCCGCCGTAACTGCCGCCGAAAATTGCAATACGTTTTTTATCGGCAATGCCTTCGCGAATAAGCCACTGAACGCCGTCGGTGATGTCGTCTTGCATCTTGCCGCCCCATTCTTTGAACGAGCGTTCCCAAAACGCTTTGCCATATCCGGTTGAGCCTCTGAAATTCATCTGTAACACGGCGTAGCCACGGTTCGCAAGAAATTGCACGTGCGGCTGAAATCCCCACACATCGCGCCACCACGGACCGCCGTGCGGGTTGACAACAACGGGCAAGTTTTTTGGCTCAACATGCTTTGGCAAGGTCAAATAGCCGTGAATCGTTAAGCCATCGCGTGAGGTGTATTGAATGGGCTTCATCTCGCACAGGTCATCAGGGTTGAGCCAATCGGCGTGGTCAGCAAGTTTCTCGAGGTGATTGCGGTTGACATCGTAGAGGTAACTCGTCCCCAGTGAGCGGTCGGAGTGCGTTTCAACAATCCACATCGATTCATCTTTGGTCATTGAGGGGATGGTGAATTCCGTATTCGGCAACTGCGCGGATAAGCGTTCCACGATTTTTTTGGTTTCGTCATCTAAAAAGTGCCGTTCCGATTTCCACAAGGTATAGCCGACTGCCGTCAACACTTTGCGTTGGCGCGAATACGAAATGCCGCTCGTATCGACTTCTGCGTGTTCAAACAAAACTTCTTCTTCTTGTTTGGTTTCAGGATTGAAGCGCACAAGTGCCAATTTGTCGCGTCCAATGTTCGAGAGCGCGTAGAGGTGCTGATTATCAAACGTAAAGCACTGCGGCGTGAAGGAATCTCTGAACGATGTGCAAACAATCGGCGTGAAAGGCTCTTGCTCCGAAGCGCGATAGAGAATGTTCTTATTCACGCCGTCGGTCTGAATTCCAATGCGAACATTTCCCGCGTGGTCGGTGAGCCACCCAATCACGCCGCCCGGATTTTCAGCAATCAATTCGTTCTCGCCTGTTGTTACATTCAAGCGATAGACATCGAAGAGTTGCAGGTTGCGTTGGTTCATCGAGAAAATGATATGTGCATCATCGTCAGGCAGGTTATCAATTACCATTGCTTTGACTTGCTCAAACGGTGTGAGGTCTTGTTCGCTTTGACCGTCAAGTGAGGCTAAAAAGAGATGGAAATTTTCATCGCCGCCGAAGTCGCGAGTGTAGAGCAGGTTATTGTTGCCCTTCCAGAAGAAAGTCGTGATGTCGCGCTCGGTTGTGTTCGTGATTCGTATTGCAGTCGTTGAACAGTGCGTTTGAACGAAAATGTTTTTGCGATTTTCAAATGGCGCGAGAAAGGCGATGTGCTTGCCATCAGGCGAAATGCGGAAATGCGATTTTTCAGGATTGCGAAAGAAGTCGCGCAGTGGAATGTGTGCCATGAGTTGGAATGATTCAATCAAGAAAATGTTGAAGCGTGAAATTATGAAATCCATGTTGAATCTTGTGCTTTGCAAGAAAAGCGAAAAGATTGTAGATTCAAGCAAAATAAAGTCAGTCCAACAGATATCGGGCTGACTTTTATTTTTCAGTCTTTGTCCTTCGTTGCAAGGGCAATTTTTTTTCTCAATTCTGAAAAAATCTTCAAGAATTCAAACAAACAAGATTATGGCTGATACGGTCTATTTGACGCTCGACGGCTACAAGCGTCTCAAAGAGGAGTTGGAATATCTAAAAAGCGTGGAGCGAAACAAAGTTTTGGACAAAGTCGCCGAAGCACGCTCGCACGGAGACCTTTCCGAAAACGCTGAGTATGAAGCCGCCAAAGAAGAACAAGGGCAACTCGAATCGCGCATCGCAAACTTGGAACGCACGCTTTCAACGGCATCGATTTTAGACGAGAAAAAAATTAAAACCGATAAAATTTACATTCTCACGACCGCTGTGCTTAAAAATTTAGCCGATGGAAAAAAAGTAGAATACATGCTTGTTTCGGCACACGAAGCCGATTTAGAGCAAGGCAAAATTTCTGTGCAATCGCCTATCGGAAAAAGCCTCTTGGGAAAAAGCGTCGGGGAAATCGTCGTTGTGAGAACGCCGGGCGGCGAAAAACGGTTTGAAGTCCTCGAAATCAAAGTGAAGTAAACTTCATTCAAACTTCAACCAGTTACAATCGCAATGGGCAAACGACAAATCATCATCAAAGGCACGGAAGTTAAGCCATCTCACATCGGAGAAGAAGTCAACATCGAAGATAAAGCCCTCAAAATTTGGCACGGCTACATCACTGCCGTTTCAGGCGATACGCTTACCCTTCGCGACATGCGCCAAAAAGAACACACGTTCAAACTCGCCGACATCAAGCGCGTCTTTATGGAGCGTGTAACCGCTTACTGATACCTACCAATGAAGAATGAAGAATGAGGAATGAAGAGCGGTTCACTCCTCATTCTCTTCTCTTTCTCCAATCCTCTCCTGAAATCTGCGTCGGAAAAATTCCGTATCTTTGCTGCAAGTAACTAATCCAAAAAAACAATGAAGTCAGAGCAGTTTTTAGAAGCGTCTCTCCAAGAAGTATCCTCCAACAACAATGCTCCAAAGATTAAAACTGTCGGAATCCTCACAAGTGGCGGCGATTGTTCAGGCTTGAATGCAACGCTACGCGCGTGCGTGAAAACGCTCATTCACGACTACGGCGTGAAAGTGATTGGCTACCGTGACGGCTTTCGCGGCATGATTGAAAACGACTATCAAGAACTCACCTTCAAAGATGTGTCGGGGATTCTTTCCGTCGGCGGCACGATTCTCGGCACTTCAAACAAAGCCAATCCGTTTCGGCAGTATCAACCTGAGACCGGCGAGTTCAAAGATGTTTCCAAACAAGTGGTTGCTGACGCTAAAAAACTCGGCATTAACGCGCTGATTGCAATCGGCGGCGACGGCACGATGTCGATGGCGGCGCGATTTACTGAAATGGGACTTCCAACCGTCGGCATTCCCAAAACGATTGATAACGACCTCATGGCGACCGACCTCACCTTCGGCTTCTACACTGCCGTTGAAATCGTTAAAGAATCGATTGACCGCATTAACACAACCGCAATGTCGCATCATCGCGTCATGGTGATTGAAGTGATGGGACGCTACGCGGGCTGGATTGCGCTCTATGGCGGTGTTGCGGGCGGGGCTGATGTGATTTTGATTCCTGAAATTCCTTACGACATTGATGCCGTCGCCGAAGTCTGCTCAAATCGCAACAAGCAAGGCAAAGGCTTCACGATTGTTGTCATTGCCGAAGGCGCGAAACCGATTGGCGGCGACCTCACCGTGCAAAAAGTCGTGAAAGATAGTTTTGATACCTTACGCTTGGGCGGCGTAGGGCACGTGCTTGCGCACCAACTCGAAGAAAAACTGCCCCGACTTGAAACGCGCGTTACGATTCTCGGACACCTTCAACGCGGCGGCTCGCCCACTGCCTTCGACCGCATTCTCTCAACGCGCTTTGGGCATTACGCGGCGAAGATGGTCATGCGCGGCGAGTTTGCGCAGATGGTTGCCCTGCGCGGCAGTCAAATCGTTTCCGTGCCAATTTCCGAAGTCGCAGGCAAAAACAAATTCGTGCCACCCGACCACGACTTAATTCTCGCCGCGAAATCGCTTGGCACTTCCTTCGGCGAAAAA
>Ga0272446_1004602_pt1 | contig 16134 bp, 11 predicted proteins | sample YNPCB0061_FD_194587 | JGI IMG/M metagenome (GOLD analysis project Ga0272446, IMG submission 194587) | Hot spring microbial mat communities from Yellowstone National Park, WY, United States - YNP-CB-006-1 | ecosystem: Environmental > Aquatic > Thermal springs > Hot (42-90C) > Sediment | place... | reverse complement strand
TTCTTTTTTAACAATTTACTTGCTCTGTGCCAATACTTACCGTAGGATCATTAGGCAATGCCTTCCTGCATCGTATCCAATCATATTCTGTGTCTTGAATATCAGTATAATAAGAAATGTCGTCCACAAAGCTACCTATTTGAATCCAAGCTAAATTCTTTACCCATGATGTAAAAACAGGGGTATTGCATAGGTAAGCGTAATCTCTTGCGAAAAAAACTTGATTACTCAGGATTTTTTCACCAAGTATGTACCATGTGTAATCAGCAGACGTCCAACAATTTCCATTGGCATAAATATTATAAGTATTTGCAGCACCATTTCCTACCCATAAAGCTACATTTTGAACAAACCAATCTCTCATGTAATGAATCACAGCATTGCTACATGAATTATAATGACATCCCCCATTCATGGCACTATTAGCTTCTAAATTACCTGAATATTGTAAAGATCCTGATGCTGTTGAAGTTGGATGGTACAAAATTCTTCCTTCCAAAAAATAACCATTGTTAAGGAAAAAAGGAAAAGGTTGATTACGGTAAATGGTACCCACGTTGGTGCGTAGAATTCCGCCCCCATAGGTATAACTAGCACTTATTCCGGGAGTCCAATCAGCAGGTAAAGAAGTGCCGGTAAAGTCTTCCCAGTAATCAAATATAGTAGAGGGGCTTGCCATTGTAGAGGTAGCAGCGGGATTACCGTAGAATAAGTAAATGTTAAAAGTAGTACTAGCAGGAAGTACAGGGATTTTTACCCAAATGCGAGTGTTGGTAGTATTTAAACCGGACTCAATCCAAAAATCCAAAAGGTTACAGTTACTGTCCGTAAACCGTATATCGGCTCCTGAGGCTTGCATTTTTGCACTTGAAATTAAGGTTTGAGTATTGATGACCACAGGAACTTGAAAGTTAGCAGCAGTGGTAGCATTGGTATTGTTGATGGTTATGGGGACACGGTACTGCCACTGTGGGGCTAAACAAGAAGAAAGCACACTGGTGCAGATGGTAGGAGAATTGCCACAGATATTTTGTGCAGAAACGCACACGTTGCCCCCGTTGGAACCAGCGGTTACTGTTACATTATTCGTTCCACTTCCACTCACAATGTTCCAACCTGTTGGAAAGCTCCAATTGTAGGAAGACGCTCCCGCTACCGTATTGGTGCTATAATTATAATTATTACCCGGGCAAACAATACTAGGGCCTGTTATGCTGGACGGAGCAGGGGGGGTAGCGTTGCAGTTGTTCAAACATCCGATGGTAACCCATGCGTTACTTAAGCCATTATACGACTCGTAGCACCGAGTAGTAGTATTAAAAATAAGTAAAGCATCGGCAGGACTTGCAATCGCATCACGTTGCGCTGTCGTCATTCGTGGAATGAGTAAGCCACGCTGTGTGTCAACAATGTCTAATTTTGCAGAAGGGTCAGGATTATTCGTTCCTATCCCTACATTTTGTGCTAGCATGAAGCTGTAAATCAGCAAGTAGATGAAAGTAAAAGTAAAAATCTTATTCATATTTTTTAATAATTAAATTAAGTAACTAAACCACTAAATTAAAAAGTTTTATTATTTAGTGCAAGTTTTACTTAAAAAAAAATATACATAAAAATACGCAAAAATACTTAGTTGATTGATTCGACAAAATAATAATTGAAAAATAAACTTTTTTGAAATTTATTTTCATTTATATAAAAAAATTTAGTCTTAAAAAAAGTCTCTATCAAAAGGGATAAAAATCGCTTATCTTTGCAAAAAAATTTATGTATCGAGTAGGATTTTCAAAAAAAGATATTACTGCATTTTTAAAAGGCATAGGAATGATGGGTTGGTGTAAACCTGGAAACGTGGTAGAAGAGGTTGAATCCAATTTATTTGCGAGAGCAGTGGTTATAGAAACTGAGCAAGATAAAGTAGCTATTGTGGTAACAGAAACCGCAACGATGACGCTCGCTATGCGACAGATGGTATTAAAAAAATTACAACTTCATTATGCAGAATTAGGTTTTCATGAAGCGAATGTAATGCTTATGGCAACCCATACCCATAGTTCTCCGGGTGGCAATTCCCATTATTTACTTTATAACTTAACGATACCGGGTTATTCCAAAGAAATTACAGAAACTTATGTCAATGGTATTGTAGAAGCTATTGTAGAAGCTGATAAAATGAAAGAAAATGCTTTTATTTACTTCGGAAAATCTGCATTTGAACCCCATATCCCGGTTGCATTTAATCGTGCACTTGAAGCATGGAATCAAAATCCTGAAAACGAAAAATTTGATGAAAACAATAGACATTTAGCGTTAGACCGAAACGCTTATCAGCTTACTTTTTTGAATGAAGAGTTAGTACCGATGGGTATTCTCAACTTTTTTGCGGTTCATACTACGACTGTACATTCCGATAAAAGAACCATTAGTTCTGATAACAAAGGCTATGCAGCGCATCAATTAGAAAATTTAATGAGAATTCAAAATCCCTATTTTGTAGCGATATTTGCTCAAGGAGCTGCAGGTGATGTAAGTCCTAACTTTGTTCTTCATAAAGGTGATAAAGAAAAAAGAGGAGAAACACCCGATGATTTTATCAATCGAAAAATTCATGGTACTTACCAAATGGAAAAAGCACATCAGTTGATTTATCATGCAAAACATACGCCCTCTTTGAGCGTTGAATTAGATTATAGTTTGGATTATTTTGATATACCCAAAACGCAAATAGACCCTGATTTTGTTGGGGGTGTAGAAGGATTAACCGCTGGTGACCCTTGTTTTGGTATGTATTTTATAGGTGGCACCGCAGAAGGTCTAGGAATTCCTCCTTTTTGGATTCGATTACTTTCTAATTTTGTTGCTAGAAGAAATAATAAATTGCTAAAAAGAAATCCCTCTTACTATGCACAGTTGTCTAAAGCTCATGTAGAAAAAGTAGTATTAATCAATTGTAAAACCGGAGAATTGGCTGGTACCAATACTTTTCATAAATTGCCTATTCCTGATTTTATGGACCCCTTCCTCGCGGAACTAAAACGATTATCCGTTTTAGGAGAAATTTACCAACCTAAACAACCTTTAGTACCCGATATTTTACCGCTTCAAATTATTAAAATAGGAAATATAGCCATTGCCGCCGCACCTACGGAACTCACTACAACCTCCGGTTTAAGAATTCAAAAACAAATTAAAGAAAGTTTAAAAGGTATCAAAGAAGTGATTGTTGCGGGGTATGCAAATGGTTATGCTTCTTATACTACTACTCCCGAAGAATATGCTTTGCAACATTACGAAGGTTCCAGTACGCTTTACGGAAAATACTCTCTACCCGCATTTCAAACTCATTTCAAAACCTTAGTTAACCGATTACAAACACCAAAACATCAAAGACCCCAAAAACCAAGTCTTTATCCGCACCTATTTAGCGAAGAAGAACTAAAAAATCGATTATTTAAACCCTTTGAAAGTGCCGGATTTTTAAGAGCCAATAGATAAAAATTATGTTGGAAATACTCGCTACTTTGATTATTGGTATTCTGATACCTTTTCTCATCTTTTATTACCGGGCTTTCTTTCAATCTAAATTTAAACTGGATTACATCTTGGTTGCTTACAGTTTCGGAATGATACTAAAATTAATCAGTCATGATTTTTTTCCTCGTGATATTATTCAAGGATTGATTTATATTAGTATTCCGTTGGCAATGCCTTTGTTAATTTTTCAAGCAGATTTTTTTTCATGGTTAAAACAAGCTCCTTTAACAGTAAAAAGTTTTTTGATTGCCTGTTTTTCTACTTGTATCATAGGTTTTTTGATAGGTAATTTTTTTATAAAAGATGAAACAGGAAAAAAAATTGTAGCCATGTTAGTAGGTGTTTATACCGGCGGAACTCCCAATTTAAACGCAATAGGTTTAAGTTTAAAAGCACCACTGGAAGTAATTGCTATTGCTAATACCGTAGATTTAATGGCGAGTAGTTTGTACTTACTTTTTATGCTTTTCATTGCAAAATATTTAATAACCAAAATATTACCTTTTCCCTTTCCAAATTCTTCAACAATCCAAACGCCCCGTTCAACCTCTCCCGAAAAAAAAGTTTTTTTAGTACTTCCCGTTTTATTATCAATTTTTATACTTCTTTTGGCTTTGGGTATTAGTTATGGAATGTTTCAAGAAATAAAAATTCCGTTTGTAATGTTGATAATCACTGTATTAGGAATTTTGGGTTCAATGAACCCTACTATAAGAAATTGTAAAATGAATGAAGTTTACGGTAATTTTTTTATAACGGTTTTTTGTTTTTCAACAGGCTTAATTTTAGATTTAACACAAATATTTCAACATTTTGACACGTTATTTTTAGCATCTTTTTCTATGATATTTTTCAGTTTAATGCTTCAAGTTTTATTGAGTAGAATTTTGAAAATCAATGGAGAAATCATGATGATTTGTTCTATTGCATGTGTGATGAGCCCTGCATTTATACCCATGTTTGTAAAACATTTTAGAAATGATGATTTGTTATTACCTGGTATTACAGCAGGTTTAGCAGGTTTTGCTCTTGGTAACATTTTAGGTCTCGGAATTTATTATTTGTTGTAATAACCCAGCTTTTTAACTCGACAAAAAAATTAAAGTTCATAAAATTGATAGGATTACTGTTACTTTTCAGGAGGGATACAACCTCCCTTCCCTCCTATTAGGAGGGATACAACCTCCCTTCCCTCCTATTAGGAGGGATACAGGGAGGTCGCTTAGCTCCAAAGGCAGTGCCGCCTTCGCCCCTCCTAACATTGGAGGGGTGTCCGAAGGACGGGGTGGTTTCGCCCCTCCTAACATTGGAGGGGTGTCCGAAGGACGGGGTGGTTTCGCCGCCCTTCGCATCCCTCACGCATCAAACTATTTGGCAAGCATCCTTACTTGCAGTTCTATTTTTCTCCTTTCTGAATACCAAAAGATTAATCAATAATCATAGTTGAAATTCAAAAAAAAACAAAGTAGTAAAGGAATATTTCAATTTCCTATTTTTTTAACTTTGCACTTTATAATCATTGAAAATGTACGATATCAACGAACCCATTGTTTACGATAGAAGCGGTCTTACCCATGAAGAACTTATTCATTTATATCAATCAATCCTTTTGCCGAGGATGGTAGAAGAAAAAATGTTAATATTATTAAGACAAAACAAAATTAGCAAATGGTTTTCGGGGATTGGTCAAGAAGCAGTTGCAGTGGGTTTAACAGAAGCCTTAACAAAAGACGATTACATATATCCATTACACAGGAATTTAGGAGTTTTTACATCAAGGAATATCCCATTAAAAAAGCTATTTTGTCAATGGCAAGGTAAAAAATCAGGTTTTACTAAGGGAAGGGACCGTTCTTTTCATTTTGGTGCACCTGAGTACCGCATAATAGGAATGATTTCTCACTTAGGTTCGATGCTAAGCGTAGCAGATGGTACTTCATTAGCTTCCAATTTATCACAAGAAAACTTTATTTCCGTAGCATTTTCGGGAGACGGTGGAGCCTCTGAAGGGGATTTTCATGAAGCCATTAACACCGCAGCCGTATGGAATTTGCCCGTCATATTTTTGATAGAAAATAACGGTTATGGTTTATCTACTCCCTCCTCAGAACAATTCAAATGTAAAAATTTTATAGATAAAGCCATCGGTTATGGTATTGAAGGTTATATAGTAGATGGCAACAACATTTTGCATGTTTACAAAACTGTAAAAGAAATCGCCGAAAAAATGCGAAAAAACAGAAGCCCTGTGATTTTAGAAGCCATTACTTTTCGTATGCGTGGGCATGAAGAAGCCTCCGGTACTAAATACGTACCCAAAGAATTATTAGAAGGTTGGGCGATTAAAGACCCCGTTTCTAACTATGAAAAATTCTTGTTGGAACAAAGCATTATTACACAAGATTTTATCCAAGAAATCAAAAATCAATATAAACATAAAATTCAAGAAGCATGGTCTGAAACAGAACAAGAACCTGATTTGGTGCCTAATCTTTTAGAAGAGTTAGAAGATGTTTATGCAAAACCTAATTATTCTTTGGTTTCACCGAGTAATGATGGAGAAAACAAAAGATTTATAGACGCTATAACCGATGGTTTACGTGAATCTATGCGAAAAGATTCCAAATTGATTTTGATGGGTCAGGATATTGCTGAGTACGGAGGAGTTTTTAAAATTACACAAGGTTTTGTAGAAGAATTTGGTAAAGAAAGAGTAAGAAATACCCCGCTTTGTGAATCGGCAATTATTGGTTGCGGTTTAGGATTAAGTTTAGAAGGATATAGAGCAATGGTAGAAATGCAATTTGCAGATTTTGTGAGTTGTGGTTTTAATCAAATTGTGAATAATCTAGCTAAAACGCATTACCGTTGGGGACATGCCGTAAAAGTTTTGGTAAGAATGCCAACAGGTGCTGGTACAGCCGCCGGTCCTTTTCACTCTCAAAGTAACGAAGCATGGTTCTTTCATGTTCCTGGTCTCAAAATTGTTTACCCTTCCACTCCAAATGACGCAAAAGGTCTTTTAATTGCTGCTCTCTGTGAGCCTAATCCCGTCATTTATTTTGAACACAAACTTTTGTATAGAAGTTTAGAAGGATTCGTTCCTAACGGTTATTATCATACCCCTATCGGTAAAGCAGCAATAGCAAAAACCGGTACAGAAGCAACCATCGTAAGTTATGGAACAGGTGTTCATTGGGCTTTAAAATTGGCTCAAGCTCAAAATTTAGATATCGAAATTATTGACCTTAGAACTTTGTTGCCATGGGATAAAGAAACCGTTTTTAATAGTGTTAAAAAAACAGGAAGATGTTTGGTTCTTCATGAAGATACTTTAACCGGCGGAATAGGTGCAGAAATAGCTGCTACTGTTACAGAAAAATTATTTCAATATTTAGATGCCCCTGTTATGAGAGCTGCTGCCCTAGATACCCCTATCCCTTTTAATCAAAAATTAGAACAGCAATTCCTAAATCAATCGGAATTTGAAACAAAAATTCATGAACTTTTAAGTTTTTAAAGTCAATCTTTGACAAACTGTAAGGTTTTAATTGAAACCAAATGACTTTTTTTCATATCAATGCCAAAATGTCTTATTTTAAAATAAATGGCATTTGGATTGCAATGAAATGAAGAGAAAAAAACAAGTTTATGGCAAAAATTATAGGAATTGACTTAGGTACAACAAACTCTGTGGTGGCGGTAATGGAAGGTGGAGAACCCGTAGTAATTGTAAACCAAGAAGGAAAAAGAACCACTCCTTCAGTAGTTGCTTTTACTAATGATAATGAAAGAAAAGTAGGTGAACAAGCCAAAAGACAAGCTATTGTTTATCCTCATAACACCATATTTTCTATCAAACGATTCATGGGCAGAAAATTTGACGAAGCTACGAAGGATATCAACATGGTTCCTTACAAAGTCGTCAAAGGAGACAACGACACTTGCAGAGTTTCTATCAATGGTAGGATTTATTCTCCCCAAGAAATCTCCGCTATGATATTGCAAAAGTTAAAAAAAGCGGCGGAGGACTATCTAGGGGAAGAGGTGAAAGAAGCGGTTATTACAGTTCCTGCCTATTTTAATGACGCACAGAGACAAGCCACTAAAGAGGCTGGTGAAATTGCAGGACTGAAAGTCGCGAGAATTGTTAACGAGCCTACAGCTGCAGCTCTCGCTTACGGCTTGGATAAGAAAGCTACTGATGCCAAAATTGCTGTTTTTGACCTCGGTGGTGGTACCTTTGACATTTCTATCTTGGAATTAGGCGGCGGACTGTTTGAGGTTTTATCTACTAATGGCGACACACACCTCGGTGGTGATGATTTCGACCAAGTGATTATCAATTGGTTAGCCGATGAATTCCAAAAACAAGAAGGTATTGATTTGAGAAAAGACCCACGAGCCTTACAAAGATTGAAAGAAGCTGCTGAAAATGCTAAAATCGAACTTTCCAGCCAAACACAAGTCGAAATCAATCTTCCTTACATTGTTTTAGACCCTGTTGCTCCTAAAAACCTACAAATGACCTTGACACGCTCAAAATTTGAGCAACTTTCTGACCATTTGTTCAAAAAAATGTTAGAACCTTGCAAAAAAGCTCTTGAAGATGCAAAATTAAAACCCTCCGACATCAACGAAGTTCTTCTAGTAGGTGGCTCTACTCGTATCCCAAAAGTTCAACAAATCGTGCAAGAGTTTTTTGGTAAAGCTCCTAATCGTTCTGTAAATCCTGATGAAGTAGTAGCATTAGGTGCTGCAGTTCAAGGTGGAGTACTTGCCGGTGATGTCAAAGGTGTTGTTTTAGTAGACGTAACTCCTCTTTCTCTCGGTATTGAAACACTCGGTGGAATTTTTAACGTTCTTATCGAAGCCAATACTTCTATCCCTGTAAGAAAAACTCAAGTTTATACTACCGCTTCGGATAATCAGCCTTCTGTTGAAATTCACGTTCTTCAAGGGGAAAGAAAAATGGCAGCTGATAACAAATCCTTAGGACGTTTCCACTTAGACGGTATTCCAATGGCTCCTCGCGGCGTCCCTCAAATTGAAGTTACTTTTGATATTGACGCTAACGGTATACTAAACGTAAGTGCAAAAGAAAAAACTACTGGTAAAGAACAAAAAATTAGAATTGAAGCTTCCAGCGGTCTCAGTGAAGCAGAAATTCAAAGAATGAAAGCAGAAGCTCAACAATTTGCCGCAGAAGATGAAAGAAGAGCAAAAGAAGCTCAAACCCTTAATGACGCAGATTCCCTAATCTTCACTTCTGAAAAACAATTGTCTGAATACGGAGACAAATTGTCTGCTGATAACAAATCCAAAATAGAAAACTTGGTTTCTCAGTTAAAAGAAGCTCACAAAAACAGAAACGTCAGCGTAATTGATGACCTCATGAAACAATTGAATGCCGCATGGCAAGTAGCTACCCAAGAAATGTACGCTAACTCCTCTCAAAATAATACCACAAACAACAATACTTCAAGCTCCCAAAACTCAAAATCAGATTACGAAGAAGTTGAATACGAAGAAATTAAAGATGATAAATAATTCATCTAATAAGTAAGATTGCAGCTGCCTACAATTTACAGGTAGCTGTATTTTTTTTCTAAAAGACAAGAGCAATACTAATTTAATGTTTTTATTTCTGCTAAGATATTCGTAAATTTTTTAATGCTTATTTTGAAATCATTTCATCTCCCTATTTAACTTTGTATTTTTGTTTATGAAAACACTTTTTTTAACCCTTTTCTCAATCTTTTATGTTTTTTTTGTTTTAGCACAACCTTTTAAAGATTTTCCCATTTCCTATAGACCCAAACCTCAATACAAAATTTCTGGACCCATGTCCTATTATGTACCCATGAGAGACGGAGTACATTTAGCTGTTGATGTTTACCTTCCTAAAGGAAAAACCAAAGAAAAATATCCTACTTTACTTTATCAAACAAGATACTGGCGAGGCATTGAGCTTATTTTTCCATTTTCATTATTTAAAAAAATGGTGCCCAGTACGAGTAATTTTGATGTGATAAAGTTTGTAAAACATGGTTATGCCTTAGTTTGCGTAGATGTAAGAGGAACGGGAGCATCAGAAGGGAAAAAAACCTCAGCACTTTCTGGATTAGAGGAAATGCACGATGCCTATGACATCATCGAATGGATTATTCAACAAGAATGGAGCAATGGAAAAATAGGTACTTTAGGAATTTCTTACATTGGAATGGCAGCACAAATGACCCTGTTCAATTTTCACCCTGCTGTAAAAGCTGCTGCTCCTATGTATTCAGGTTTTGATTACTACGATGATATTTCTTTATCCGGTGGTGTTTTTAATCATAAATTGAACAAAGATTGGAACAATTTCTGTAAAGCATTAGACCAAAATCAATTGCCAAAGCAGAAGTCCACCCTTTTGAATGAAATTATCAGCAACAACGTAAGACCTGTGAAAGGTCAAAAACGTCGTCTTCGGGAAATCTTAGAAACTCGAAATAACTGGTACTTCGATTCTGAGGATTGGGCAGTGGAATTTATAGGCGATAAAAGAACCAAAAATCAATACATTAGCATAGATTCTATCATGTCTCCGCACATGATGGATTTCAAAAAAGTTACCATACCAATTATGACATATACTGGTTGGTGGGATGCAGGTTTTACAAAAGGAAGTATAAAAATGTTCAAGAATTATCCAAATCCTTACAATCAATTGGTGATCGGTCCTTGGAGGCATGGAGGTGAGTTTTGTATTGATGAGCAATATTTAGGTAAAACTCGTTTTGACCATATTCAACCGGTTCTTGCTTTTTTTGATGCTCATCTAAAAAATATTCGCACTCCGATTGATACCAACCAACGTGTGGTTTATTATACCATTAATCAAAATCGATGGAAAACTTCCTATGATTTTCCTCCCAAAAATATTACCTTTACAGAATTTTCTATAACCAACGAAAATCTTGTTTTCAAAACTGATTCACTTACTACGAACGGAACTTGTACTCGTTATAACTTAGATTTTCAAACTTCAAAAGGAAAACTACCTGATAGAAAGCCTTTAGACGTTAATAAATTGATTTTAGATTTTTTGAATGTTGAAAAAGATATGGTAATTACAGGAATTCCAACCATTCAAATTTACATGAAAACACAAAATCCTGACCCGAGAATTTTTATTGTTTTGGAAGAAGTTTTACCAGATGGTCGTGTAAAGTACATCACGGAAGGTGCGTTTCGAGCCATTCATAGAAAATCGTATAAAGAGCCTTTGTATTATGAATATCAGCCTCCTTATCATAGTTATACTCGTGAAGATGCTAATAAAATGCAACCTAATGAATGGGAGTTGGTGGAATACAATTTAGAACCAATTTCTTATTGGGTAAAAAAAGGATCTAAATTAAGATTGGCTTTGAGTAGCAGTGAATTTGATACTTTTCAAATTATGAAATCAGATATTTGGGAGGTTCATAAAAATTCAAAGATTATTTTACCGATAGAGGTAGATTTTTGAGGTATGGAATTTTAGCTTTGATAAAAGGTTGATGTTGCGTGAGGGAAGCGGAGGGCGCCGGGGCTGAGCAACCTCCCTAAGGAGGTTCACCCGACCCGCTGCACCTGTGCAAGGGGCAAGCCCTTAAAATTATCTTTTCTTATTCTTAACTAATCCTTGAATGTAACAATAAAAAATGTTTAATTTTGCGTTTCAATTTTATTATAGCTATTATGACCCTAAAAGAACTTCAAAAAGAAGTTTATGAAAATATAAGGGAAGTAAAGGATTTCCCTATACCAGGTGTTTTGTTTAAAGATATTAGCCCGATTTTATTAAAACCAAAATTAGTAAAGAACATAGTTTCATGGCTTTGTGAGCCTTTTAAGGGCTTAGGTATCAACAAAGTAATAGGAATTGAAAGCAGAGGTTTTATTTTTGGTAGTTTGATGGCACAAGAGCTTAATGCTGGTTTTGTGATTGTAAGAAAAAAAGGGAAATTACCACCACAAAATTTAGAGGTTAGTTATGATTTAGAGTACGGCTCTGCTATCATTGAAATGCCAGAGTTTGCAATTGATTCCAATGATAAGGTACTTATTCATGACGACTTATTAGCAACGGGCGGTACAGCAGCAGCTGCCGCTCAATTTGTTCAAAAAAAACAAGCTAAACTCGAAGGTTTTTCTTTTCTCATTAACCTAAAATCATTAGGAGGTTTTCAAAAATTATCTCCGATTTCTTCAAAAATTGAATATTTAATTGAATACTAAAAAATAAATATGGGACTTAAATGTGGTATCGTAGGCTTACCCAATGTAGGAAAATCGACGTTATTCTCGGCACTCACAAATATACAAAATGTAGCGGCAAACTATGAATTTGCTACAATAGACCCGAATATAGGCATCGTTGATGTTCCCGATAAACGCTTGTTAGAATTAGCAAAAATTGTTAATCCTCAAAGAGTTGTAAATGCAACGGTAGAATTTGTGGATATTGCTGGTTTAGTGAAAGGTGCAAGTAAAGGAGGTGGTAGAGGAAATGCTTTTTTAACGCATATCCGTGAAGTAGATGCAATTGTGCATGTAGTAAGGTGCTTTGATGACCCCAACATTGTCCGTTCTGCCGGTCCTATTGACCCTGTTTTAGATAAAGATGTTATTGAATTGGAACTTCAAATCAAAGATTTAGAAACTTTAGTTTCAAGAATTGGCAAATTAGAACGCTCTGCAAAGGCAGGTGATAACAAAGCTAAACAAGAACTTGCTGTTTTTCAAAAATATAAAGAACACATTGAGCAAGGAAAAAATGCTCGTACCTTAGAAGCTACCGAAGAAGAAAAAGAAATCATTAGTGATTTATTTTTATTGACCATGAAACCGATGATGTACGTAGCAAATGTTGATGAAAATTCTTTGCATGAAGATAATGATTACGTGAGAGCACTTCGGGCTTCGGTGGCATCGGAAAATGCACAAGTGCTTAGAATATGCGCAGCATTAGAAGCTCAAATTGCTGAAATCACTGACCCCGAAGAAAAAAATTTGTTTTTGTTGGAATATGGTTTGAATGAATCCGGACTCGATAAATTAATTCGTTCTGCTTTTGATTTATTAGGTTTGCAAACCTATTTTACTGTGGGAGTAAAGGAAGTAAGAGCATGGACTATCAAAAAAGGTGCAAAAGCACCACAAGCAGCAGCAGAAATTCATTCTGATTTTGAAAAACATTTTATTCGTGCGGAAGTAATTAAATACGAGGATTATTTGCAGTACCGTTCAGAAACTTTAATAAAAGAGGCAGGGAAAATGTCTGTTCAAGGAAAAGACTACGTAGTTCAAGACGGTGATATTATGCACTTTTTAACTTCTGCATAACTTTGGATAAAGAATTTAAATTCAGAGGATTAAGGGAAAAACTTGTTAAGGAATTAGAAAAAAAAGGAATTTCTAATTCAGAGGTATTGGCTGCAATTGAAAAAGTAAAAAGGCATCTTTTTGTAGATGAGTTATTACAAGAATCTGCCTATGAGGATAGGGCTTTGCCTATTATTTTAAATCAGACCATCAGCCAACCTTATACAGTTGCTTTTCAAACGCAGTTGTTAGAGCCTAAAAAAGGAATGAGAGTTTTAGAAATTGGTTTAGGTTCTGGATACCAAGCTGCTATTTTGTGCGAAATAGGCTTAACCGTTTTTTCTGTTGAAAGATTAAAGGAATTAGCGTTAAATACTAAAAAACTCTTAAAAAATTTAGGATATGATGTCCAAATCAAAATCGGTGACGGAACCTTAGGATGGCAAACTTTTGCACCTTATGATAGAATTTTGGTTACGGCTGCAAGCCCTACTGTCCCTAATACCTTAATTCAGCAATTAGTCAATGGTGGAATTTTGGTTATTCCTGTTGGGGATAAAAATCTACAAAAAATGTATCAAGTTACCAAAATTGATGGTAATCATATTCAAACAAAAATTTATGATGAATTTAAATTTGTTCCTTTAATTGGGGATAAAGGCTGGAAGGAATAAGCTTTTTTTTACTGCTTTTCTAGTTTTAACGAGAAAATAAAAAAATATGCCTTGTCGCATAAAGTTGATATTCCGACAGAAATTTTAGCAATTTCATCTAATTTTCTAAACGATTGATTGGAATAGAATTCTACCCTATCAAAATATTTGTGCAATGCAATAAAAACATGTAGTTTTGTAGCGTTTTTCTCAATCGTAAACAACCAATGGAAAGAATTTTGATACTAGGAGCTGGTGGGCAATTAGGAAAAGAATTAGCAGAGGCTTTAAGTAAAGTTTATGATGTTCATAATATTATTTTAACAGATATAAAACCCATAGAAAACTCTGTTTTTTGTACAGAAATTATTGATGTATTGAATACAGAACATTTGATATCTGTAATAAAAAAATACGGCATCACTCAAATTTATCATTTAGCAGCTTTATTGTCTGCTGTTGGAGAAAAAAATCCTTCATTAGCATGGAATATCAATATGAATGGATTAATTAATGTTTTGGATATAGCCGTAGATTTAGAGATACGGCAAGTTTTTTGGCCTTCATCTATTGCAGCATTTGGACCGAATACACCACGCATAAATACCCCTCAACATTGTATTATGGACCCTAATACCATGTATGGAATCACAAAACTTACAGGAGAAAGACTATGTGAATACTATTTTCAAAAAAAAGGATTAGACGTAAGAAGTTTGAGGTATCCAGGAATTATTTCTTATTCATCGCCACCTGGTGGTGGTACAACAGATTATGCTATTCATATTTTTTATGATGCTCTTAAGTACCAAAAATATACTTGTTTTTTATCTGAAAATACCGAATTACCAATGATTTATATGCCGGACGCTGTGCGTGCTACCTTAGAACTTATGCAAGCACCCAAAGAAAATATAAAAATTCGTTCTTCTTACAATTTAGCAGGTTTTTCTTTTACTCCTAAGCAAATTGCAACAGAAATTCAAAAATTTATTCCCAATTTTCAAATTACTTATCAACCGGATTTTCGCCAAGCGATTGCGGATTCTTGGCCTCAATCAATTGATGATTCCAATGCTCGCTCTGATTGGAACTGGAAGCACCATTTTGGTCTTTATGACATGGTAAATGATATGTTAACCAATATTAAAAAAAATTTGTAATTGAAAAATTATGAACTTAAAAGATTATTTTCCTTTGCCTCTGCATGAACAATGGTTAAAAATTGTTCAAAAAGAATTGAAAGATATTACTTACGATTCGCTTTTTTTTAAAAATGTAGACGGAATAAAAATAGCTCCCATTCATCATCATCACCAAGATTATGAACAACCTATAAAAACTCAATTCCCTGAATTGGTATCTTACTGGAATTTTCCTTTTTCAAAGGTAGGTTTATCATATAATTTAATAAATCATAAAAACCATTCTTTTGAAATGGTATTTTTGTCTTTACCCTTTGAATTAGCCATTCAATCAAAATCAGAACATTATCTTTTGATTAATGATTTTTTTGAGCCATCTAAGTTTTTAAACCTTATTCCTCATTTTCCGGAACTCTCAACCAAATATAAAGGCATTGTTTTGGATATTTCCTATTTGCAAGAATGTGGTGCTAATAATATTGATAGCATTAGCTTTGCTTTGTTTTTATTGGAAAAAATACCTCGTAATATTCCTATAATCATCAAAGTTTCTATTGCAAATGATTTTTATTCTGAAATTGCAAAAATGAGGGCTTTGAATTTTATACTTCAAAATTTTGGCTTTTATAATGTTAAAATTTGGGCAAAAACTGCCGAAATCAATAAATCTTTACTTCATTTAGAAAACAATCTCATCCGATTAACTTCCGAAGTAGTTGCAGCTGTTTTAGGTGGTTCCCATTATATTTCTATTATACCCTTTGACCTTAACTTTGACGATGAGTTTGGTATCAGAATTAGTGCTAACATCTTAAATCTTTTAAAATTTGAATCGTATTTAGATAAAGTTTCTGACCCGTTAAGAGGTGCTTATTCCATAGAAAAATTAACCAATAGTTATACTTCACAATTTTTTCAACAACTTTTGTTTTGGAAATCTTTAAATCCTTCTAATTTGTTTCAACAAATTCAAAATCAGGCTCATAACAACCTTAAAAAAATTCTTTTAAAATATCAAAACAAAGAAAACTTATTAGTTGGAGTAAATATTTATCCAAATCAATTAGAAACACGAGAAGAAGAAAAAATAGATTATTTTCCTGAAACGTTAAGACCTGTAAGAATTGCTCAACTTTTATAATTAAAGTATCATTGAATTTTTCGTTTTTATTTAGAATAAGCGAACCACATAAGTACCCTTACTTTGTAATATTTTCACTAACAAGCTGAAATAAATTACAATAAAAACGATACTCCCTATATCCTTCCTAATAAGAGGGAAGGGAGGTTCAGCCCGACCCGCAGCGTAGCAAGGGGCACGCCCTGAATATCATCGGTTTCGATTAGGTAACAAAGAACATTGAAAAAATGTTATAAAATTGGAGAAAGTACAAAAAATTTTTATTGCAACATGCAATTTTTTTATATTTTTGTGATTGGATAAAAGT
>Ga0272446_1004601_pt1 | contig 16136 bp, 12 predicted proteins | sample YNPCB0061_FD_194587 | JGI IMG/M metagenome (GOLD analysis project Ga0272446, IMG submission 194587) | Hot spring microbial mat communities from Yellowstone National Park, WY, United States - YNP-CB-006-1 | ecosystem: Environmental > Aquatic > Thermal springs > Hot (42-90C) > Sediment | place... | reverse complement strand
AAACCAGGCAACTACTAGATGCATTGAGCGGGCCTCGTTGGAGCGGCGATTCCGACCAAAGGATGAACTGGATTGGAATCCCTGGATAAACCGGCTGCCGCCACCAGTCTGAAGGTTGGTGAAGTCAGACGGTTGGACTTTGCGGGTGGAGTAAACCACCAGGGTGCCATCTTCCCAGGCTTCCAGGGCCAGATTCCACAGGTGAGCCTGGTCCCAGTAGTCCCAGGTGATGCGGTTACTGCTGCCATCGTCTGACTCATAGACGCCTTCTGTTTCCGATTCAAAGGCATAGAGCCGGTTTAAAGCCCGCAGGTTAGCGTAGGGTGTTTGATGGTCTTGCATGTCATCCCAAATAGAGGTCAGAACATCCCGCTGGGACTCTGGTTCAATCAGGGTGGGCTGACGCAATTCCTCGGCAATGTACCAATTCACCAGGGCGGGATTTTCGGGATCTAATTCGCGTAGCAGGTAATATTCCTTTCGACTGGCAGAATTAAGCAACCACTCTTCCGTCTCATAGCCGTTGGGATCGGTGTAGGTACTGTAATCCGCCACCTGCCACTCGACCCCGTGATACTTCAGGCGATCGCCCGACCGCAAATTTCTCAGTTGGTCTTCAGTTGCAACAATCACCATCCACCCTGGTCCTGCAAGAGTCGGCGCAGCAGTTCAACTGGGAAGAGTGTTACACATTTTTTTAGTCTTGTTTGTGAAGGATTTTAACTACCAGGTTCGATGGCCCTTTGCGTTCGAGTATTCCTGCTATTGGAAGAGGTGCTTCATCAGCGACATTTGCCACAAGCTTCAGACCCACCCAATCACCGTTTGGCTCCACGGGTTCACTCCCTAATGCAGTTTCCTGGCTGCCAGACATTCTGCAAAAGCTGACTAACTGACGGTCAAGGCAATCAATCCGTTGACTGAAGAGCCTGAAGCTGTAATTCTGAGAGTCCCAATAGATGGGCAACTTGTGTTATCTCCATGCCGGTTGCCAGTAAATTTCGGGCCGCTTGCAGTAACCGGGCCTGGGCCTGTTCAGTGGATAGTTGTGCTTGTTCGGTATCGGTCAGGAACCAGTTGCCGCTGCGATCGCACCAGCGCAACCAATAACCGGCAATCCCTTCAAACACTCCCTGCCAAATCCCCAAACCAATTTCTAAATCAGCTAGCCAGGCAATCGGATTTTGGGAATCGAGCAATTGTTCCTGATAGAGTCCGCCATCCAGTCTGAAATAGCGCAACTGTGGCCCATAGCGGTTGTAAACGAAGTAGTGAGGAACCCGTAAGTATCGCTCGTAGACATCCAACTTGGTAGGGGGAGATGTCGCATCGCGACTGGTGGCCTTGGGCGTCGATTGTGCCCTTTCTGACATGTCATTTGCCACTATGGTCAAGTTGCAAAAGCGCCCTAAATCTTCAGCATCAGTACCCGGAGACAAAAATTCGATTACCACAGATGGACTGTTGCCTTCTTGCCAGACAACGTAACTCCGCCGTAGTTCTTTGCCATCATACAAGCGGGGCACATCAACTGCTAGGAACCAATCAGGGCGTTTGTACCACAGCGGATGGTTGACATCATAGTAAAGGTTGAGGTCAGAGGCTGTAAAACAGTTATCGCGGCTGTAATCGCTTAACCGCAGGGTCCGACTGAGCAGTTGGGGTTGCAAATCATGAAACTCGTCCGGCAAACCAGGCTCCTCTGGACTTTCACTGGGCAAATCATACATAGTGGGCAGGGTTTCCCGAGGCGATCGGGGCGGGTCCACCTGTTCCAGGTATGGTTTGTGAGGAATGGCAACCATTGTTTTCTATATCCATCCTGATAGCGATCGCATTATTTTCTCGGCTTTCCGAGGGCATTTTCGCTAAACCATCTAACAGCTTGCAACGGTGATCTTGGCCGTTATCCTAGGCGAAATATGCTTCAAAGATCAGCGGTTGGAATGGAGATGCGGTCGTTCGGGTCATAGCAATATCTATCTGAGGCAAGATGGCAGAACATCTATGGTCTCATCGGGTCTCATCCGTATGAATTCTAAGTGTAATTCTAGCTGCAATGCTGAAAGCAGTTAAACGACTGGCTTTGGAGCGCTGTGACTGAGTCTTGATCGGGGTGCAAAGTACAGAACAGTTTTTGGTAAGCAAAAATACAATGTTACAGACCGTACAGACAGGCCAAACCCTGGTTCAGCAGCAATCTACAACCGAAACGTCTCGCAACATCATCAAGCTTTGCAAACAAACCAGTTTGGTTGCCTTAGCTACAAATAGCATTGCCAGGGTCAATACCATCCCCGCCAGACAACCGATTCAGACCTGAGAGTGATTTTTGTATTTGCGAAAAGTAACCAACGCACCCCATTTATCCTCACAAGTTCCTCACGATCTTTTTTTACAAGTAGAGACGTGGAGTTCAGGAGAATGTGCTCTCGTCCAGACAGTAGAGTTGAATGATTGATTAGACTGTGCGCGAGAGATCTGTCTGAAATCCTCAATCAGCGCTTTGGGCGCTTTCCAACTAGCCGGATTGAGAGGAAAAAAGGCTATGGTCAATACAATTTCTGCCCGATCAGAAGACTTGCAAGTTCCAAGAGACAAAGCTCTGGTGCTGAAGTTTGATCAGGTTGGCATCAGTGACATTCCCCTGGTGGGTGGCAAAAACGCATCCTTGGGTGAAATGATTCGGGAACTGTCCAGCAAGGGTGTCAGTGTTCCGAATGGATTTGCCACTACGGCCTATGCCTATCGCTACTTTATTGCAACCGCAGGGCTGGAAGAAAAGCTGCGGATGTTGTTTGCAGATCTGGACGTGGAAGATGTCAATAATCTGCGGCAGATCGGTAAGCAAGCCCGCATGTTGATGCTGCAAACCCCCTTCCCCCAAGATTTACAGGATGTGATCGCCCAGAGCTATCAAAAGCTTTGTGAGGAGTACGGGGCCGACACCGACGTCGCCGTTCGTTCCAGTGCCACAGCAGAAGACCTGCCCGATGCTAGTTTTGCCGGACAGCAGGAAACCTACTTGAACGTGCATGGCCTCAAGGGTGTGCTGGACGCCTGTCATCGATGCTTTGCCTCCATCTTCACCGATCGGGCCATTTCCTATCGCACCATCAAGGGCTTCGACCACTTTAATGTGGCCCTCTCTGTAGGGGTGCAGAAGATGGTGCGGTCCGACCTGGCTGCCTCTGGTGTCATGTTTTCCATCGACACAGAAACCGGCTTCAAAGATGCCGCCTTCATTACCTCTGCCTACGGTTTGGGTGAAAACGTGGTGCAGGGTGCGGTGAACCCGGATGAATTCTTCGTGTTTAAGCCAACCCTGAAGCAAGGGTTCCGGCCCATTGTCAAGAAGCGTCTGGGCACCAAAGAGATCAAGATGATCTATGACGTGGGCGGCTCCAAACTGACCAAGAATATTCCGGTGCCGCAGAGCGATCGCGACCTCTACTCCATTACCGATGACGAAGTCCTAAAACTGGCTCAGTGGGCCTGCATCATCGAAGATCACTATTCCCAAGTGCGGGGCGCCTACAGCCCTATGGACATTGAGTGGGCCAAAGACGGCATTACTGGCGAACTATTCATCGTGCAGGCGCGCCCTGAAACGGTGCAGTCGCAAAAAGCCGATAACATTCTGAAAAGCTACAGCATGACCGAAAAAGGCAAAGTCCTGGTTACAGGTCGGGCTGTGGGTGAAATGGTAGGCCAAGGGTCGGCTCGTGTCATTCTGGATGTCCATAAAATCGATGAATTCCAGGCTGGTGAAGTGCTGGTGACCAACCGCACCGACCCGGATTGGGAACCAATTATGAAGAAGGCCAGCGCCATCGTCACCAACCAGGGTGGGCGCACCTGCCACGCCGCAATCATTGCTCGTGAGATGGGAATTCCGGCGATTGTCGGTTGTGACGACGCCACAGAGGTTCTGCAAACCGGCCAGGAAGTCACCATTTCCTGTTGCGAAGGCGAAGATGGCAAAGTCTACGAAGGTTTGCTGAAGTACGAGGTGAAGGAAGTGGCGCTGGATAACCTGCCCCGCACCCGCACCCAAATCCTGATGAACGTCGGCAACCCAGATGAAGCCTTCAGCCTGTCAGCCATTCCCAACGACGGCGTCGGTCTAGCTCGTCTGGAGTTCATTATTGCTAATCAGATTCAGGCTCACCCACTGGCCCTGATCCACTACAAGACCCTGAAAGATGAACTGGCGAAGTATAAGTTAGCCGATCTGACCAAGCTCTATGACGACAAGCCGGAATACTTTGTGGATAAACTGGCCCAGGGAGTCGGCGCGATCGCCGCTGCCTTCTATCCCAAACCCGTCATTGTCCGCATGTCCGACTTCAAGAGTAACGAGTATGCCAACCTATTGGGTGGTCGGGAATTCGAGCCCCACGAAGAAAACCCAATGATTGGCTGGCGCGGTGCTTCTCGCTACTACGACGAGAAGTATCGGGAAGGCTATGCCCTAGAGTGCAAGGCCATGAAGCGGGTCCGGGATGAAATGGGTCTGACCAATGTCATCTTGATGATTCCCTTCTGTCGTACCCCCAACGAAGGTCGGCGAGTTCTAGCCGAAATGGAAAAACATGGCCTGAAACGGGGTGAAAACGGTCTGCAAGTCTACGTCATGTGCGAAATCCCCAGTAACGTTGTTCTGGCGGATGAGTTTGCCGAAGTGTTCGATGGCTTCTCCATCGGTTCCAACGACCTGACCCAACTCACGCTGGGACTGGATCGTGACTCAGCACTGGTGGCTCACCTGTTTGACGAGCGCAACACAGCGGTGAAACGGCTGATTGGCGACGTGATTCGGGTTGCCAAGGAGAAAGGCCGCAAGATCGGTATCTGTGGTCAGGCTCCCAGCGACTATCCCGAATTTGCTCGCTTCCTGGTTGAGCAAGGAATTAATTCCATCAGCCTCAACCCCGATTCCGTGCTGAAGACCATGCTGGAAATTGCTGAAGCGGAAAAATACTAGGGTACTGCCCAGCGACAGGATGGCCTGGAACCTCCATCCATCCTGTCTGCAGAATCCCTGACATCAACCCTGTGTGAGGGGAGTAGAGTAGAGGTAGAGGAGAGATTTCGGTCGAGAACGGCTTGGGTGGATGACTGAAAGAGCGGGTGAATGAGGAAATGGGTTGACCATTGCCCTACTGCCGCAGCCAGTCTTCCCGATTGCCCCTCTTCCCCTCCCTACCTCTTTGTGATTTAGGAGGTGTGTATGTTTAAGAAAATTCTGGTTGCGGTTGATAAATCTGATATTACTGAATACGTTTTTGAGAGTTCCATTTCACTAGCAAAGGTTCTAAATGCCAAGGTAATGCTGTTGCATGTACTGTCACCCTTGGATGAAGGGTATCCCACGCCAGTCTATCCAGGGCCAGATAGCATGTATCCATCTATGCATGAGGAAGCCATTCGCAGTTATGCCAAACAATGGGAAAACTTTGAACGCGAAGGGTTTAACCTATTGAAGTCCCTGGCTGACCGGGCAACGGCGGCGGGCGTTGTAACCGACTTCAACCAAAATGCTGGCGATCCAGGCCGCACTATTTGCGACATTGCCCGCACCTGGAATGCGGACTTGATTGTGGTGGGTCGCAGGGGACGGTCCGGTCTGAGTGAAATGATCCTAGGCAGCGTTAGCAACTATGTATTGCACCATGCCCCCTGTTCGGTGTTGACGGTGCAGGGGCCCTTGAGCGCTGAGACACCGGTCAAGGCATCTGAGACTGTTGGCACCGCTTAATTGACCCGTTTGCGCATCCTTCCAGTAGTCGGTCGGGATAGATTGGCTGGGTAACTCAAATCTACAAAAACCATTTCCTGAGTGGTTTGAGGCCGCCTCGCTTCCAAAATAAGCTTGACAGAGCACTAAGGCAGCATCAGCCTGAGAAGTTTGGGTTTGTAGTCGAGTGCTGACTCAGAGCTGATCGATTCACCCTAAAATTTGAAAATTTGGCTGTGACAAAGTACCAGGTAGTGACAAATCACTGACTGCTGATCGCCGATCGCGCACCGACAGTCCCTGAACACTGAACACTGACGGCTAACCATGTTGGCTTATCCCTAAGGCCCCTGCTTTAAGGGTAAGTCCTGATTGATCAGGTCAATTTCCTGCTGTTCCAGCAGATTGATTTCATCAATGTGGGTCCGGAAAATTTGGGACAAGCGGGGATGGTAGAAGCGATGCAGGGATTCGTTCGGGGTGGCGGGAAAACCCCGGCGCTTCTTGTGTCGCCCGCCGGCTCCCGGATCGAAGGTCTGGATGCCCTGGGCGATCGCCCACTCAATCGGGGTGTAATAGCAGGCGTCGAAATGCAGGCAATCGACATCTTGAGCCGACCCCCAGTAACGGCCGTAGAGGTTGTGGTCTTTCCTCAGACAAAAGGACATGCCAACGGGGTGTTGTGGATTGTCTTCGGCAAAAGCTGTGACCATCAGCACCCGATGGCGATAGTCCGGATAGAGTTGCTCGAAGAATTTGCGGGTCAGATATTTGCTGCCCCACCAACCAAACTTATCGCAGGTATCGCTGTAGAAATGATACATCAAGGAAAAAAAGGAACGAGGTATTTCATCGCCCGTCAGGGTGCGGAGGATTAGCCCCGCATTGGCAACCGCTTTGCGTTCCCGCTTGATATTACGCCGCTGGTTGGCGTTAAAGGCATTCAGATAGTCATCAAAGCTCTGATAACTCTGATTTTTCCAGATGAAGCTGTGATGCAACCAGCGACTGAAGCCAAACTGTTCCATCAAGCCTCGCCACTCCGGATCGACATAGAGGAAATGACAGCTAGAAATATGGTTGCGATCGCAAAAGTGGTCGATCGCCGAAATCATCAGGCCCGTCAGTTCTTCCTCATCCTCCCCCGGTGCAATCAGGAAGCGATAGCCTTCCGCTGGAGTAAAGGGAGACATGCCCAGCAATTTGGGATAGTACTCTAACCCCAGACGAGTCGCTAAATCCGCCCACTGGTGATCGAAGACAAATTCACCGTAGCTGTGGCCTTTGATATAGAGCGGCGCCGCCGCAATCAAATGGCGATCGCGCCAGACTGTCAAATGATTGGGCAACCAGCCGGATCGAGCCGTGGCACTGCCGGAGGTTTCCATATTGTTGAGCCATTCCCACTCGAAGAAGGGCGTTTTGAGCGGAAGCGCCAGGGCATCCCAAGCCGCCTGCGGCACCTCAACCAAGTGATTGATCCAAGCAACTGAGTAACGCGGCTTCAACTGTTCAACCATGAGATTCGGCAACATGTTGCGACAGAGAGCTTCCTTAACATAGCAGTTTTCTTCCAGCCACACTGTCCCATGCCAAACGCTTTCCAGGCATCTCGCTCCCTATCCCAGGTTTGCCAATCAGGACTGTCCTTCAACTAACTGGCCAGACACGTATTTATGGAGAATGCTGGTAATGAGTGTTTGATAAGGTATTCCTTCCTGCAGAGCTTTCACCTGAAGTTCTTCCAGGTCTCGGGATGAGATCCGAATCGTAATCCGCTTATTTTTAGCCAGGGTCGCCTGACCATAAGTCTGCAACTGCCTCAGGCGCTCCGGCGTCACATCTGACTGCCACTGGCCCTGATCAAAAGACTCTAAGGTTTTCCTTTCTTCCTGATCCAGTTCGTACATATTAACTTCCTCCCTGGAGATATTTCTGGGTTGCTTTTCGAGACGGAATCATCGTCTTTAAAAACAGTTCTGACTCTGTTTCAACATAGGGAACCAACCAGGCATAATCCTGCAGTTTGACAACCATCATTCGCTGATTCGCATATTTCTCCGCGTTGGGGTGAACCAGATCGTCCAGAACCTGTCCCTGCTCCATCGCTAGAATTACCATTTCAAACGATACCCCTCGCTCTTGCTTGAGTGTGGCATTTTTTTCATGGTTCCAGCGGACGGTCTTCATATCCCAAGCGTAGAGTTCTGTACATACAATGTCAACAACCGAAAGGAGTGTTGTAGAAATTGCAGGAGTTCAACCGTTCTACCAACAAACGAGCTAAATCACGGCAACTTCCTTTGGCAAGCACAGCAGCAAGTTATGGAGATTGGGCGATAGTAGAAGACGGGGACAAATTGTGGTGACAACATCGGTAGGCAGTCGCCGAATGGGGAGCAATGAATATCCTGACAACAGAAGTGTTGGTGGTAGGTGGCGGCACAGGCGGCACGGCAGCAGCGATTCAGTCGGCCCGACGGGGAGCCCAAACCCTTCTCGTCAGCGAGTTTCCCTGGCTGGGTGGCATGTTGACTAGTGCCGGTGTGGCGGCCCCCGATGGTAATGAATTGGCCGCCTTTCAAACAGGTATCTGGGGGGCATTTTTGCGGGAATTACAGCATCGCCAACCAGGGGGACTGGATCATGCCTGGGTCAGCTTCTTCACCTACGATCCCCGCATTGGAGCCCAGATCTTTGCCGACTGGGTGGCGGCGTTGCCTAATCTCCACTGGATTCAGGGGGAAGTGCCACGGGAGGTTCTGAAGCAGGGCGATCGCATCACTGGCGTCCGGTTTGAGACCATCACAGTCCAGGCCCAAATCACACTGGACGGCACCGAATTAGGAGACTTGCTAGCCCTGGCCGAAGTGCCGCACCGCTGGGGCTGGGAATGGCAGTCGGAGTGGGGCGAACCGAGCGCGCCAACTGAACCGACCCCTTTGACAGCAGCCTATCCCGTTCAATCTCCTACCTGGGTGGTGATCCTGCAAGACTATGGGCTAGGGGAAATGGCACCGGAGATACCCGCACCGCCCAACGACCACCCGGCCCAATTTGAGGGAGCCTGGGAAAACTATGGCGGCGAGACCTTCCTCAACTATGGCCGGTTGCCGGGAAATCGGTTCATGATTAACTGGCCGATCCGGGGCAATGACTATGGGGAAGGGGTGCAGCGGTTGATTGGCTCAGAAGGCGATCGCCGACAATTTTTCCAGGAAGCTCGCTGGCATTCCCAAAGCTTTGCCCGATTTATCCAGCAGCAGTTGGGTCGTCGTTATGGATTAGCGGAAGACATATTTCCCCAATTACCCCAGCGATCGCTGGGGGGTGGGGCCTATGCCCTGCACCCCTATTTCCGGGAAAGTCGTCGCCTACAGGGCATCATCACCGTCCGGGAGCAAGATATCCTGCCCATGCCCCGTGGATGTGCAGCGCGGCTGCCAGTCCATCTAATTGCCCGGGGCTGTCTTCAGACGGAAACGGTTTGTGAGGCCATCGCGATCGGCAATTACGCCAATGACCACCACTATCCTGGCGGAGAAATTCCCCTGCGGCCCAAGTCGATGCGCTGGGGCGGACGCTGGACAGGCACCCCTTTCACTATCCCCTATCGGGCATTGATCCCAGCTACTGTAGATGGTCTATTAGTCTGTGAGAAGAATATCTCTGTATCCCATATAGCCAACGGAGCTACCCGTCTGCAACCACTGGTTCTAGGAATTGGCCAGGCATCTGGCATGGCAGCCGCCCTATGTGTAGAGCAACAGTGCCAGCCGCGAGCATTAGACGTAAGGTTAGTGCAGGATGCTCTTCTGACCGATCGGAAGGCGCCAGTTGCAATCCTGCCTTTAACCAATGTTGTACCCGAACACCCCAACTGGCATTCATGGCAGCAATACTATCGAGATCAGCCGGAAGCCTATCCAGCCAGCGGCGAAGCCCCGAACCAAGCCCCTGTGGTTACACAATTGGCCAGAAAAGATCAAGCCGGAACATGGCCAGGGCTACTCAAACGAGCGGAGGATCAAAGTTTCCTCTTTCTTCCAGATGAACCAGGGTGGGGTGACCAGCCGTTATCTGTGGTTACCTTACGCCCCGAAGTCAATCAACAACTGCAACGGTGCAGTTTGGAACATCCAGTTCATATTAGAGGCAACATCAATCGCTCCGGCAATTGGCTGCTGGCTGAAAACATCCAGTTGAATTCAGTCAGTCCAAATTAGGAAGCGCCCCTATAATAAATCAGTTTGCCAGAGGACTGCTAGGGCAGTTGACCGCTTAATGAACGGGCAATCCTCTGGCTACCGGCTTCCCCCAGATCATCAAACTCCGTCAAGCGAGTGGGTTTACACTGTTTAACTACGGCGCGGATGCCTTGAGCACCTTCCTGCTCCAGATCTTCCACATAGCCTTTCAGGGCAGCAGTTGCCAATTTATCTGTTAAAAACGGACCAAAGTAGTAGGTGCAGCGGGGGCTTTCTGTTAATACCTCCACCCACCAGGCCAAACCAAATAGATTGAGAAGATTGACTAAAAGCTCTTGCATCATTTTTCTGCAAACTCGCCAAAATCAACGGCCGAACGCTAAAACTCGGAGCGGATGGACTCTGCGCTAACTTCTTCATGTTTTGTTATACTTGAGACCCCCGTTTTTTTCAACCACATTGACTGCCCTTCTGGGGGGATCAGATCGTTCCAGCGCTGACGAAAGACCTCGTAAAGGGCCATGCCAGCTGCAACAGAAGCATTAAGGCTAGGAGTGGCGCCGCTCAGCGGAATTCCTACCAGATGATCACAATGACGCTGGGTCAGTAAACTCAGGCCCTCTCCTTCCGAACCAATTACCAGGGCGATCGCGCCGGAGAATTTGCTGGTGTGGAGGGGTTGGTTAGATTCAGCGGCTAGACCGTAAATCCAAAAACCAGCCGCCTTCAGATCCTCAAGGGTTCGGCTCAAGTTCACCACTCTGGCAATGGGAAAGGTTTCCAGGGCTCCCGCAGCCACCTTCATCACCGTCGAGGTCACCCCCACAGAACGCCGCTGCGGAATGACCAGACCTTGCGCCCCCAATGCTTCAGCCGTGCGAATGATAGCTCCCAAATTGTGGGGATCCGTCAACCCCTCAGCCACTACTAGAACGGGCTGGGGGGAGGCAGCTTTGCTCCGTGCAATCAAATCGGTCAGTTCCCAATAGGTATAGGGCGCAACCTGGGCTGCGATCCCTTGGTGTACCGCCCGGTGAGTCAGTTGATCCAACCGCTGCGGCTCCACTTCATCCAGCACTGTGCCATTGGCCTTGGCTTGCAGCAAGAGGGTATGGAAGCGGGGATCGTATCGCAAGCGGGATGTGACCCAGACCCGGTTCAGTTGGCGATCTCCCTCCAGTGCAGCTAATACAGCATGGCGACCGTAGATCAGATCGGGTTCTTCAGTTGGCAAGGGATCGGTATCCGGCAGATTGGGCTGATTGGCCTGTCGGATCTGACGCCGCTGTGGAGCCGCGGTCGGTGAGAGTGCGTCGGTGTCCGGTTTGGCCGCCAACTTAGGCGCAGGGATCTGAACCCGTTTCTTGCCAACCGGTTTTACGGGTCGAGGTGCCTGACTCGTCCGACTGTCTCCTGCGGCCCCACCCTGCTGTCCTGCCCGGTGTTTGGGCTTGCCTTTCCTAGCAGCTTTGGGATGGAAGGGCCGGGCAGATTGGGCATGAAACTTTTTGTCGGACTTTTTTTCAGACATGGCGATCGTAAACCGGATTGTAGATTAATTGTTCGATGGAAACTGGAGTGCCATCTGATTCAGGAGTTGGATTAGCCGCTCCGGATGGGTCAGATAAAGGTGGCCGATCAGGGTTTCCAGGCTGGTGGCCTGTTGATAAATGTCTGGATTCACCCGGCGAGTCCGGACTGTCGCAGCATTACGGCCTCGCTTCACAATTTCCAGTTCTTCAGGTGTTAGGTGGGGCAGCAACACTTGCAAGTGACTAGCCTGACTCTCTGCCCGGACTTGGGCCACAACCTGGTGATGGTAGGTCTGGATCCGCTTGGGTGGCATCAAGTAATGCAACCGAACATACAACTCGTAGACCGCATCTCCCAAATAGGCCAGAGCCGCTGGAGACAACTGCTGCAATTCTGTTTTCGAAAACTCAGGAACAAGGGGAAATCCTGAGCTGGCCCCATGCAGCGTTTGAACAGCAGAAAGGCCAGAGCCATCTGGATAAGCTTCAACGTCCGTAGTCAATTCCTCACATAATGCACCGGCACATGACCGGAGCAACCGGCAGAAAGGAGCAAAAAGCTCTTTCTAATTCTAACTGGATTCGTTCTTTCCTAGAGCATCAGTACGATATGTCAAGATTTCCGGTGTTTTTGACGGATCAACCACCCATGGGTAGCCCCAAAACTCCCACCCACAGATCTGGATCGGCGTTCTAGCGTTATCTCACTGGATTGACTGGAAGTTTAACTGATCAGCCTAAATTAAAAGTCTTCAAAAACTCCTGGCCAGCGATCGCGACCGGTTTTTACCAACGGGCATGTTGGGTTCAAGCACAGAAACCCAACAACCGCAGGAACCCAATACCAAGGGCATGGAGGCGCCAGATGAATTCAGCAGTCGTAGTCATTCTCTGTCTGTCATTCATCCTGGGACTTTTATCCACAGTGATTGCAGGCGGTGGGGTGCTGGTCTTGCTGCTAGCGATTGGTCTCTCCTTTGTCCTACCGGCTCTTGGCAAACCTGGCCTGATTTCCTGGAAAATTTGGTGGCTCACCGGAATGATTGGGCTGCTCGCCAGTGGATATTTTTACTTACGGGTTCCCCAGCCCCAAAGCTCTGATATCAGCCACTTTCTGCCTAAAACCCAGTCTTCAGCGCCGATTCCCGTAGCCGTTGTTGGCACCATCCAAAGCCCACCCCATCTGACTCGTAGCCAGAAAGTCCAGGTCTGGATGGCGGTCTCCCAACTGGGACAGGCTACCACCCCCAACGGCATCGTAGAGGCCAATAAACCTGTAACCGGCAAGTTGTATGTTACTTTGCCCGCTACCGAAGCAGATAGACTGGCACCCGGCCAGCAACTGGGCGTCCTGGGTTCCCTCTATTTACCCCAGTCAGCCGCCAATCCTGGTAGCTTTGACTTCAAAGCTTATTTGGCCCAGGAAGGCAGTTTTGCGGGGCTGCGGGGCTGCCAAATATTCGATGCCCACCGTTATCTGGAATCTGGCGGCGATCTGTCTGTCATGACTGACTGCAATCAAATCGACCTGCCCAAACCAACTGCCAAATCACGGGGAATCTGGTGGAGGGTGCGACAAACCATCATCCAATCTCAACAGCGAGGCTTGGGCAATCCCGAAGGGGCGCTGGTCAGCGCTATGGTGTTGGGCAATAAAGCTGTCGATATTCCCTTTGAGCTGAAAGACCGCTTCACCCAAGTTGGCTTGGCCGCTGCCCTGGCGGCTTCCGGGTTTCAGGTATCGCTGATTTTGGGAGTTGTGTTGGGACTATGCCGACGATTGCCGAGATGGCTCCAGTTCACGGCTGGCATCCTAAGCCTATTGGTATTCGTCGGACTGGCCGGAGCCCAACCTTCCGTCCTGCGAGCCGCTTTGATGGGGGGCGCCGGTTTAGTCGGGTTACTGCTGCAACGCAAGGTGAAGCCTGTCAATTCTCTGCTCCTGGCCGTTACCCTGCTGCTGCTCTGGAATCCGTTGTGGATCTGGGATTTGGGCTTCCAATTTAGTGTCCTGGCCACATTGGGACTGTTTGTCACCGTCCCGACCCTTACCAAATGGTTGGACTGGCTGCCAACCGCGATCGCCCCGCTGATTGCCGTCCCCATTGCCGCCTACCTCTGGACCCTACCAGCCCAACTGGCAGCCTTCGGAGTCCTCTCGCCCTACAGTATTCCGGTCAATATCCTGGTTACACCACTGATTTCAATCATCAGTATCGGCGGCATGATCAGTGCCCTGGCAGCCAACCTCTGGTCTCCAGCAGGCAGTTTTCTAGCTGGGTTGTTGTTCTATCCCACCCATTGGTTGATTGCTGGCGTCCAACTGGTCAGCCAGTTGCCAGGAAACGCCTTTGCCATGGGCACCATTTCGCCAATCATTGTGGTCACTCTGTATACTCTGATGGGGTTGACCTGGTTGACTTCCTGGTGGCGTCGTCGTTGGTGGGTCGCGCTGTTCTTGGGTGTGCTACTAACCCTGGTGCCCATCTGGCAGGCCAAAGTTACGATGTATCGGGCGACAGTTCTGGCAACGGCAAAGGAACCCGTCATGCTGCTCCAGCAAGGATCCCAAACCACCCTGTTCAACAGTGGAGATGCTGGGACAGTGAACTTCACTCTCCTGCCCTTGTTACAGAAAGCTGGGATTAACCAGATTAACTGGGCAGTTTCAACGTCCGCTGCTTCACAAAATGACTGGCCACGGTTGGCCTCCCGCATTCCCATCAAGTTTCTCTACCAAACCTCTCCTTATCAACAGCAGGCCGACAGGGAGATCAGCCCACCTCAAACCGTTTTACCCCTCCAACAGCCAGTGCAGGTCGGGTCAGTTCCCCTCACCTTAATCCAGGCAAAGCCCTTGGTGATGAGTTTCCAACTGCGAGGCCAAACCTGGCTCTGGCTGGGACGCATGACAGCCGAACAACAGGCTGAACTGGCCCAATCGGGAAGATTGCCCCAGGCAAAGGTTCTCTGGTGGTCCGGCCAATTTCTCCAAACAGACATTCTGCAGGCTGTGCAGCCCCAGGTGGCGATCGCCTCCTCGAAAAAAATCCATCCCAAAACCGAAGCTTTTCTGCGCCAACTCAGCAGCCAAACCTATTGCACCGGCCAGGATGGGGCGATTGAATGGACACCAACTCGCGGATTTCAAACCACCTTGGCAAGGGAGGAAGACGCCAGAACCAACTTATAAGAAGCGATGAGTTCTTGGCGAGAGTTTTGGGTTACAGTGGAATTTGCAAACTCCACACTCCCAATGCATAACTCCCTGGAGAGGTGGCAGAGTGGTTGAATGCGGCAGACTCGAAATCTGTTTTGGGGTCACACCCAACGGGGGTTCGAATCCCCCCCTCTCCGTTTTGAAATCATTCAAATAGTGCCCTGATTCTCATCATCCACAGGTGGGTTGTCAGAGCAAGGCAATTCTTCTGAAGTGGGAAACTGCAGACCAGAGCCCAGTAGAGGAGATTCCATAACTCAGGGCCTCATGGCTTGGGTATTGCCATTATGACAGCTAGCCAGTTTTGAATCCTGAACGGCAGCTTTTCACGTCGCAGGATGAACCACGCAGCGTCCCCTGACGTGTGGCCCATGACCTCAAAGTACCCATCCGAACCTCAAAATTCTGAAGCTAAAAAGTCTGTCATGACGAAATTCTCCGAACCAATGTGACTGATTCGGAGAAAAGGGTTAGGGTAGGTTCCAACGGATTAACCAACAGAAAGCACCAGTTTTTCTTCCTCATCCTTCGGTAGGACCCGCCCCTCATCCTGGAACCCAGGAATCTGATCAAAGTTGAGGTAACGGTAAAGGTCAGAAGCAAACGGGTTTACCTTCCGGGCCACGATCGCCTGGTATTCCTCCACCGTAGGGATTCGGCCCAACAGCGCACAGACTGCCGCCAGCTCGGCCGAGCCCAGATAAACCTTAGCATCCTTACCCATGCGGTTATTAAAATTGCGCGTCGAGGTGGAGAAAACGGTGACGCCATCTGCCACCCGAGCCTGGTTGCCCATACAGAGGGAACACCCAGGCACTTCGGTACGGGCTCCGGCCGCCGCAAAAATACCGTAGTAGCCTTCCTCCCGTAATTGGTGTTCATCCATACGGGTGGGAGGCGCAATCCACAAGCGGACCTTGACCGGCCCTTCTCCTTCCAATACCTTAGCTGCAGCCCGATAATGACCAATATTCGTCATGCAGGAGCCAATAAACACCTCATGAATCGGATCACCGGCACACTCTGACATCAGCTTAATATTGTCTGGATCATTGGGCGCTGCCACCAACGGTTCGGTGATCTGGTCCAGATCCACCTCAATGATGTCGGCATATTCCGCATCCGGGTCAGCCACCATCAGAGACGGATTGGCCAGCCATTCTTCCATCTTCTTGACCCGCCGCAGAATGGTGCGGGCATCACCATACCCCCGTGCCACCATATTTTTCAACAGGGCCACATTCGACCGCAGGTATTCAGCCACCGTATCTGGATTGAGCTGAATCGTACAGCCAGCACAGGATCGTTCCGCAGTGGCATCCGTCAGTTCAAATGCCTGTTCCAGTTGCAGATCCGGCAGTCCGACCATTTCCATAATCTTGCCAGAGAACAGGTTTTTCTTATTCTCCTTGGCAACGGTCAGCTTACCTTGCTGG
>Ga0272446_1004600_pt1 | contig 16141 bp, 14 predicted proteins | sample YNPCB0061_FD_194587 | JGI IMG/M metagenome (GOLD analysis project Ga0272446, IMG submission 194587) | Hot spring microbial mat communities from Yellowstone National Park, WY, United States - YNP-CB-006-1 | ecosystem: Environmental > Aquatic > Thermal springs > Hot (42-90C) > Sediment | place... | reverse complement strand
CATCGGTAGGCCGACGCACGGAACACGCCGGCCAGACCACCCTGACGCTGACCGGCCTACATGCCGAATTCGACAAGGCGCGGGCCGCGCTGATGCGTGTCTCTGCCTTGCTTCAGCAGTGGGTGAACACAGCTGCGGAGCAGTTCAAATCTCGAAGCGTTTGGTCCCTGTGTTGCGACCATCTTAAACGCACACTGGCCGCCATCGGCCCTCCCTCATGCCTCGCGTTACCGCTCAGGGCGTAGGGCAACTGCGGTTTTTAGGATCAATGATTCCATGGGTCACCACTGCGGAGACCTGTTGCTCCAAGGGGTGGCGCGGCGCCTGGGCGTCTGTCTTCGGGAGAGTGACACCCTGGCCCGTCTGGGGGGGGACGAGTTCGCCATCCTCATGGAGGGGATCGAGTCGCCTGAGGACACGGCCATTCTGGCGGAACGGCTGCTGGATACCATGCGCAAGCCCTTCAACATCCTGGACCGATCGATCCAGGTCAGTCTGAGCGTGGGCATCGCGATATTTCCTCGGGACGATACCGATGTGGGGGCGCTGCTCAGCAAGGCCGATGCGGCGATGTATGAAGTGAAGATCAGCGGCCGGAACGGCTATCGCCACTATGTCCCGGGCATCTCCACCTATTCCGAAGAGCGGCTGGGGCTGGAGTCGGACCTCAAACTTGCCTTGTCGAACGAGGAACTGTTCCTTTGCTACCAGCCCCAATTCAGCCTGAGCACTGGGGCGGTCGTCGGGGTGGAGGCCCTGATCCGCTGGCGGCATCCGCAACGAGGCGTGCTCTCGCCCGGGAGCTTCATCGGCATCGCGGAGGAAAGCGGCCTCATCGTGCCCATCGGCGATTGGGTGCTGGCCACGGCCTGTGCCCAGGCCCAGGCCTGGCGGGAGGAGGGGCTGCCGCCCCTGCGCATGGCCGTGAATATCTCCGCGTTGCAGTTCCGCCAGGTGGATTTCGCTCAGCGGGTCAGGCGGCTGTTGGAGAGTGGCTGTCTGGAACCCAGTCTGCTGGAACTGGAGCTGACGGAGAGCATGGTAATGAGTCGGGCACCCCAGGTGCGGGAGACCCTGGAAGAATTGCAGTCCATCGGTGTGCAGCTGTCGCTGGATGATTTCGGGACCGGTTTTTCCAGCCTTGGCTATTTGCGCCGGTTTCCCATCAACCGCTTGAAGGTGGACCAGTCTTTCGTGCGGGGGGGCCACGACATTCCCGTCAATGCCTCCATCATCCGCGCCATCGTCGCCCTTGCTCGAAGCCTCTCCATCGAAGTGGTGGCCGAGGGCGTGGAAAGCGCGGCGGAACTGGCGGTGGTGCGGGAGTGCGGTTGTGATGAGTCCCAGGGCTTTTTCCATGCGCGCCCCATGTTGGCCTCCGAACTCGCCGATTGGCTGAGGGACGATTCGGCCCGGCTCCCTGCCGTCCCGGCTGACGTGGCCGGCAGTTAGCATCAAATTTCCTTATCGCCCCCTTAATTAAATTGTTAACCTATTGATGTATATGGGTTTTTTGGAATCGCTTTCCTTGACATGATTTCCGCTTAACGTCTACACTGGCGGCCTTCCGGCTGCGCTTGGATGTGCAGCGAACAGGCTCCGCCGATCAGACGTTAAGCGCACATGCTCGAAAACTATTTTCCGATTCTGATGTTCATCCTGGTGGGCCTGGCCGTTGGCGTGGTCCCCATGCTGGCGGGGTGGCTGCTGGCGCCCAACCGGCCGGATGCGGAAAAACTTTCCCCCTATGAGTGCGGTTTCGAGGCCTTCGAGGACGCGCGCATGAAGTTCGATGTGCGCTACTACCTGGTGGCCATCCTTTTCATTCTGTTCGATCTGGAGATCGCCTTTCTCTTTCCCTGGGCCGTGGTGCTGGAGGAGATCGGCCTGTTCGGTTTCATCGCCATGGTGATTTTCCTGGGCATCCTGGTCGTGGGCTTCGTCTACGAGTGGATGAAGGGCGCCCTGGACTGGGAATGAGGCGGAAATCCTATGAGCATCGAAGGCATCCTCGAAAAAGGTTTCATCACCACCACCGTGGATGCGGTGGTGAACTACACCCGTACGGGCTCCATGTGGCCCATGACCTTTGGCCTGGCCTGCTGTGCCGTGGAGATGATGCAGGCCGGCGCCTCCCGCTATGACCTGGACCGCTTCGGCATCGTATTCCGCCCCAGCCCCAGGCAAAGCGACGTGATGATCGTGGCCGGCACCCTGTGCAACAAGATGGCGCCTGCCCTGCGCAAGGTCTACGACCAGATGGCCGAGCCCCGTTGGGTCGTTTCCATGGGCTCCTGTGCCAACGGCGGCGGCTATTACCACTATTCCTATTCCGTGGTGCGGGGCTGTGACCGCATCGTGCCCGTGGACATCTACGTGCCCGGCTGCCCCCCCACCGCCGAGGCCCTGCTGTATGGCCTGGTGCAGTTGCAGAAGAAGATCCGGCGCACCAACACCATCGCGCGCTGAATAAAGGACGATGACATGCCGCTGACACCGGAAGCCCTGCTGGCGCGCCTGGAAGAGACCCTGGGTGACGACATTGCCAAGGCCACCCTGGCCCTGGGTGAAGTGACTCTGGAAGTGGCCCCGGAAAACTGGGTGGCCGTGTGCGCCCGTCTGCGGGACGCACCCGGTCTGGGCTTTGATACCCTCATCGATCTGTGCGGCATGGACTATTCCACCTATCGGAACGGCACCTGGGAAGGGCGGCGCTTCGCCGTGGTGGCCCACCTGCTGTCGGTGAAGAAGAACCATCGTGTGCGGGTGCGGACCTTCTGCCCCGACGACGACCTGCCGGTGGTGGGTTCCCTGGTGGCGGTGTGGCCCTCGGTGAACTGGTTCGAGCGGGAGGCCTTCGACCTGTTCGGCATCGTCTTCGAGGGGCACCCGGACCTGCGCCGCATCCTCACCGATTACGGTTTCATCGGCCATCCCTTCCGCAAGGACTTCCCCCTCTCCGGCCATGTGGAGATGCGCTACGACCCGGAGCTGAAGCGGGTGATCTACCAGCCTGTGAGCATAGAGCCCCGGGAAGTCACGCCCCGCATCGTGCGGGAGGAAAACTACGGGGAGAGCGGCCGTGGCTGAGATTCGTAACTACACGCTGAATTTTGTCTCCGGCCGGCCTGGGGCCTTAACCTTTGCTGCGCAAAGGTTGGCCTGCGACGAAGTTGAGCTGCGTCTTCGGGATGTTGGCGTGTTGCCTTCGGTGGAGGGCTGCTGATCATGGCCGAAATTCGCAATTACACGCTCAACTTTGGCCCCCAGCATCCTGCCGCCCACGGCGTGCTGCGACTGGTGCTGGAACTGGATGGGGAGGTCATCGAGCGGGCCGACCCCCACGTGGGACTGCTGCATCGGGCCACGGAAAAGCTGGCGGAGCACAAGACCTTCCTCCAGTCCGTGCCTTACATGGACCGGCTGGACTACGTGTCCATGATGTGCAACGAGCATGCCTACGTCATGGCCATCGAAAAGCTCCTGCAGCTGCCGGTGCCGGAGCGGGCCCAGTACATCCGGGTGATGTTCGACGAGATCACCCGCATCCTGAACCACCTGCTGTGGCTGGGGGCCCATGCCCTGGACATTGGCGCCATGACCGTTTTCCTCTACGCCTTTCGCGAGCGGGAAGACCTCATGGATGTATACGAGGCCGTGTCCGGCGCCCGCATGCACGCGGCCTACTACCGCCCCGGCGGCGTGTATCGCGACCTGCCGGACCGCATGCCCCAGTACACCGCCCAGCACACCCGCAGCGCCGCCGCCTTGGCGGAGATGAATGCCAACCGCCAGGGCACCGTGCTGGACTTCATCGAGGACTTCACCCGCCGCTTCCCCGGCTACGTGGATGAGTACGAGACCCTGCTCACGGACAATCGCATCTGGAAGCAGCGCACCGTGGGCATCGGCGTGCTGGACCCGGACCGGGCCAAGGCCCTGGGCTGCACCGGGCCCATGCTGCGGGGTTCCGGCGTGGCCTGGGATTTGCGCAAGCACCAGCCCTACGAGGTCTACGACCGCATGGATTTCGAGATCCCCGTGGGCCGCAACGGCGACTGCTACGACCGTTACCTGGTGCGCATCGAAGAGATGCGGCAAAGCAACCGCATCATCCAGCAGTGCGTGGAGTGGCTGAAAAAAAATCCCGGCCCGGTGATCAGCGACAACCACAAGGTGGCGCCCCCCTCCCGGGAGGCCATGAAGTCCAACATGGAAGAGCTGATCCACCACTTCAAGCTGTTCACCGAGGGCATGCACGTGCCCGAAGGCGAGGCCTATGCGGCGGTGGAACACCCCAAGGGCGAGTTCGGCATCTACCTGGTGTCGGACGGGGCCAACAAGCCCTATCGCCTGAAGATCCGCGCCCCGGGATTCGCCCATCTCTCCGCCATGGATGAGATGGCCCGGGGCCACATGATTGCCGACGCGGTGGCCATCATCGGCACCATGGACATCGTATTCGGGGAGATCGACCGCTGATGTTGTCTGCTGAATCCCTCGCCCAGATCGACCGCGAGCTCGCCAAGTACCCCGCCGACCAGAAGCAGTCCGCGGTGATGGGCGCCCTGCGCATCGCCCAGACAGAGCTGGGCTGGCTGTCCAAGGAGGCCATCGCCTACGTGGCCGATTACCTGGAAATGCCCGCCATCGCCGCCTACGAGGTGGCCACCTTCTACAACATGTACGACCTGGAGCCGGTGGGCCGCCACAAAATCACCCTGTGCACCAACCTGCCCTGCCAGCTGCAAGGAGCGGACAAGATCGCCGAACACCTGCAGGCCAGGCTGGGCATCGGCTTCGGCGAGACCACGGCGGACGGGCGTTTCACCCTGAAGGAAGGCGAGTGCATGGGTGCCTGCGGCCATGGTCCCTTGTGCCTGCACAACAACCACAAGATGCACACCCACCTGACCCCCGAGTCGGTGGACAAACTCCTGGATGATCTGAAATGAGCATGACGCCGAGCCGCCTGAAGTCGGGCGAATGTCTCCCCGGGGGACGGGCCTGCATGATCGTTTTTGCATGTAAGCGCGGGGGGGAGCTATGAGTTTGAACACCCCCGACACCCAGGTGTGCCTGTGGACCCTGGGCTATGACAACCCCGCCGCGCTTGCCACCTACACCGCCCACGGCGGCTACGAGGCCCTGAAGAAGATCCTGGCGGAGAAGACCCCCGCGGAGGACATCATCGCCGAGGTGAAGACCAGCGCCCTGCGGGGCCGGGGCGGCGCCGGCTTCCCCACGGGCCTGAAGTGGAGCTTCATGCCCCGCAGCTTCCCGGGGGACAAGTACATCGTCTGCAACACGGACGAGGGCGAGCCGGGTACCTTCAAGGACCGGGACATCCTTCTCTACAACCCCCACCAGCTCATCGAAGGCATGATCATCGCCGGCTACACCCTGGGGGCCAAGGCGGGCTACAACTACATCCACGGCGAAATCTTCGAGCAGTACCAGTCCTGGGAGAAGGCCTTGGACGAGGCCCGGGCGGCCGGTTTTCTGGGCAAGGACATCCTGGGTTCCGGCTGGGACTTCGACCTCCATGCCCACCACGGCTATGGCGCCTATATCTGCGGCGAGGAAACCGCCCTGCTGGAATCCATCGAAGGCAAGAAGGGACAGCCCCGCTTCAAGCCGCCGTTCCCCGCCAGCTTCGGCCTCTATGGCAAACCCACCACCATCAACAACACCGAGACCCTGGCCTCCATTCCCTGGATCCTGCGCCATGGCGGCCAGGCCTTCCTGGAACTGGGCAAACCCAACAACGGCGGTTCCAAGATCTTTTCCGTCTCCGGCCACGTCAACAAACCGGGCAACTACGAGATCCCCCTGGGCACCCCCTTTGCCGATCTGCTGGAAATGGCCGGCGGTGTGCGGGGCGGACACAAGCTCAAGGCCGTCATTCCCGGCGGCTCCTCCGCCCCTGTGTTGCCGGCGGAGGTGATGATGGACCTGACCATGGACTTCGACGCCATCGCCAAGGCCGGTTCCATGCTGGGTTCCGGCGCCGTCATCGTCATGGACGAGACCGTCTGCATGGTGCGGGCCCTGGAACGCCTGTCCTACTTCTATTTCGAGGAATCCTGCGGCCAGTGCACCCCCTGCCGCGAGGGCACCGGCTGGATGTACCGCATCGTGCACCGCATCGAGCACGGCCAGGGGCGGCCCGAGGACCTGGACGAACTGGTGCGCATCGGCGGCAACATCGGCGGCCGCACCATCTGCGCCCTGGGGGACGCCGCCGTGGGCCCGGTGGTGAGCTTCGTGAAGCATTTCCGCCAGGAATTCGAGTACCACATCGAGCACAAGCGCTGTCTTGTCGGCCAAAGCGTGGGTAACTGATATGCCGCTAATCGAAATCGACGGCCGGGAACTGGAAGTCGCGCCGGGCGCGACGGTGATGGATGCCGCCCACCAGGCGGGCATTGCCATTCCCCATTTCTGCTACCACAAGAAGCTGTCCATCGCCGCCAACTGCCGCATGTGCCTGGTGGAAGTGGAAAAAGCCCCCAAGCCCCTGCCGGCCTGTGCCACCCCGGTCACCGACGGCATGAAGGTGAAGACCCACTCCCCCAAGGCCATCGAGGCCCAGAAGGGGGTGATGGAATTCCTGCTCATCAACCACCCCCTGGATTGCCCCATCTGCGACCAGGGTGGCGAATGCACCCTGCAGGACCTGGCCGTGGGCTATGGCGGTTCCGCCTCCCACTACCGTGAACCCAAGCGGGTGGTGAAGGAGAAGGACCTGGGGCCCCTCATCGCCACCGACATGACCCGCTGCATCCATTGCAGCCGCTGCGTGCGTTTCGGCCAGGAGGTGGCCGGGCTCATGGAGCTGGGCATGGCAGGCCGGGGTGAGCACACCGAGGTGATGCCCTTCCTGGAAGCCCAGGTGACCCACGAACTGTCCGGCAACGTCATCGAGCTGTGCCCCGTGGGCGCCCTGACTTCCAAGCCTTTCCGTTATGCCGCCCGCTCCTGGGAGCTGTCCCGCCGCAAGGGGGTGAGCCCCCACGACGGCCTGGGGGCCAACCTGCAGGTGCACGTGAAGAACGGGCGGGTCTACCGCGTGGTGCCCCAGGAAAACGAACCGGTGAACGAATGCTGGATCGCCGACCGGGACCGCTACAGCTACGAGGCCCTGAACAGTGAGGAACGCCTGATCCAGCCCATGGTGAAGGACAACGGCCAGTGGAAGGTCGTGAGCTGGCAGGATGCCCTGGAACGGGTGGCCACGAATCTCGCCCGCATTCGCCAGGACAAGGGCAGCAGCGCCATCGGTGGCCTGGCTTCCGCTCACCAGACCGTGGAAGAGCTGTACCTGTTCACCAAGCTGCTGCGGGGCCTGGGTACGGAAAACATCGACCACCGCCTGGCCCAGGCGGGGGCGACGGTGGGGCAGGGTGCCCGCTGGCTGGGTATGCCCGTGGAGCAACTCGACCATCTGGAGCGCATCCTGCTGGTGGGGTCCACCCTGCGTCAGGAACAGCCTTTGGTGGCCCGGCGCATCCGCCAGGCAGTGAAGCGGGGCGGCCAGCTCAACGTCATCCATGCCGCCGACGACAATCTGCTGTGCAAGATCGATGCCAAGCTCATCATTTGCCCCGAGTCCTGGGTCAACGCCCTGGCCCAGGTGGCCAAGGCCATGCACCTGGAGGTCGGGGATGTGCAGGTGTCCGATGCCGCCCGCGCCGTGGCGGATAGCCTCCTGTCTGGAGAGAAGAAGGCCGTCCTGCTGGGGGCCCTGGCCCAGAACCATCCGGACGCGGACCGCATCCACGCCCTGGCCCAGGCCATCGCCCGGGCCTGCGGCGCCACCCTGGGCTTCCTGTCCGTGGCGGCTAACAGCGTGGGGGCCCAATTGGCCGGGGTCCTGCCGGGACCCAGCGGCCTCAACGCCACCGCCATGCTAGCCCAGCCCCGTTCGGCGTATGTGCTGATGGGCCTGGAACCGGAGCTGGATGCCTTTGACGCCGCCGCTGCCCGGTCCGCACTGAAGGCCGCCGAATTCTGCGTGGCGCTCACGGCCTTCAGGAGCCCCGCCCTGGAAGACTGCGACGTGCTGCTGCCCATCGCCCCCTTCACCGAGACGGCGGGCGCCTTCGTGAACATGGAAGGCCGCATGCAGACCTTCCACGGCGCCGTGAAGCCTCGGGGCGAGGCCCGCCCCGCCTGGAAGGTGCTGCGGGTGCTGGGCAATCTGCTGTCCCTGAACGGCTTCGATTACGACAGTGTGGAGTCCGTGCGGGCCGATGCCCTGCCCCAGGGCCAGGACAACATCGTCGCGCACCTGGACAACGCCATTGCCGGCGTGGAGCTGGGTGATCTGCAGGCGTCCATAATCGGCATCAGCCGCCTGGGCGAGACGCCCATTTACCAATTGGACCCCCTGACCCGCCGCGCACCTGCCTTGCAGGCGACGCCATGGGCTCAGATCCCAGGGGTCATGGTGAGCCGTGATGTTTTTGAAAATCTTGGCGTGAGCGCGGGTGCTCAGGTGCGCGTCCTCCAGGGTGAACAGAACGAGTACTCGGCCGTGTTACCGATCTACCCCGACGACAGACTCGCCAACGGCGTGGTCCGGGTCGTTGCCTCCCACCCCGCCACCGCCAGTCTGGCCGGCCGGTTCGGCGGCCTATCCATCGTCCGGGAGAGTCTCTAATGGATGCCCTGCTCGCACCCGCCATGGACCTGCTGGGCCCCGCCTGGCTGCCCCTCTGGACCCTGGTGAAGATCGTCCTCATCGTCGCCCCCCTGATGATCGGCGTGGCCTACCTGACCTATGCCGAGCGCAAGGTCATCGGCTATATGCAGGTGCGCATCGGCCCCAACCGGGTGGGCTGGTTCGGCCTGCTGCAGCCCGTCGCCGACGGCCTGAAGCTGCTGATGAAGGAGATCGTCATCCCCAGCGGCGCCAACAAGGGCCTGTTCCTGCTGGGGCCGGTGCTGGCCATCGCCCCCGCCCTGGCGGCCTGGGCCGTGTTCCCTTTTACGGACAAATTGGTGCTGGCCAACGTCAACGCCGGTCTGCTGTACATCATGGCCATCACCTCCATGGGGGTGTACGGCGTAGTGATCGCCGGCTGGGCCTCCAACTCCAAGTACGCCTTCCTGGGGGCCCTGCGCTCCTCCGCCCAGATCGTGTCCTACGAGATCGCCATGGGGTTTGCGTTGGTGGGCGTCTTGATGGCCTCCCAGAGCCTGAACCTCATCGACATCGTCAACGGCCAGCAGGGCGGTTTCTGGCACTGGTACTGGCTGCCCCTGTTCCCCCTGTTCCTGGTGTACCTGATCTCCGGCGTGGCGGAGACCAACAGGGCGCCCTTCGACGTGGCGGAAGGGGAATCCGAGATCGTGGCGGGCTTCCACGTCGAATATTCCGGCATGGCCTTCGCCGTGTTCTTCCTGGCGGAATACGCCAACATGATCCTCATCTCAGGGTTGACCTCGGTGATGTTCCTGGGGGGCTGGCTGTCGCCCTTGCCCTTCCTGCCAGACGGCATCCTGTGGATGTTCGCCAAGATGAGCTTCGTGCTCTTCCTGTTCCTCTGGTTCCGTGCCACCTTCCCCCGTTACCGCTACGACCAGATCATGCGCCTGGGCTGGAAGGTGTTCATTCCCGTGACCCTGGTGTGGATCCTGATGGTGGGCGCCGCCATGCAGACCCCCCTCGGCTACCTGTTCCATTAAGGAGGAGATGAGATGCTGAGTCGAATCAAGTCCTTCTTCGATACTTTCCTGCTCACCGAACTGGTGCGCGGCATGGCCCTCACGGGCCGGCATTTGTTTGCCCGCAAGATCACGGTCCAGTTCCCGGAAGAGAAGACGCCCCAGTCCAACCGTTTCCGGGGCCTCCATGCCCAGCGCCGCTATCCCAACGGCGAGGAACGCTGCATTGCCTGCAAGTTGTGCGAGGCGGTGTGTCCCGCCCTGGCCATCAAGATCGAGTCGGAGCAGCGGGCCGACGGCACCCGCCGCACCACGGTGTACGACATCGACCTGACCAAGTGCATCTTCTGCGGCTTCTGCGAGGAGGCCTGCCCCGTGGACGCCATCGTGGAGACCCGGGTGCTGGAGTACCACGGCGAGAAGCGGGGCGACCTCTACTACACCAAGGACATGCTCCTGGCGGTGGGGGACAAGTACGAAGCCCAGATCGCCCAGGACCGGGCGGATGACGCCAAATATCGTTGATGGCCCGTTGATGGGACGCTGAATGGACTTCAAAGACCTCGTTTTCTACATCCTCTCCGCCATCCTGCTGCTGGCCGGCCTGCGGGTGATCACCGCCCGCAACCCGGTGCACGCGGCCCTGGCCCTGGTGCTGGCCTTCTTCTCCGCCGCCGGCCTGTGGATGCTGCTCCAGGCCGAGTTCCTGGCCATCACCCTGGTGCTGGTGTACATCGGCGCGGTGATGGTGCTGTTCCTGTTCGTGGTGATGATGCTGGACATCAATCTGGAAGAGATGCGCCGCGGCTTCTGGAGCTACCTGCCGGCGGGTCTGCTGGTGGGCGGTCTGATGGTGGTGGAGATGGTCATGGTGCTGGGTGGCAAGGACCTGGGCCTGGCGGAACCCCTGGCCAAGGCGGCGGATTACAGCAACACCAAGGAACTTGGCCGGCTGCTGTACACCGACTACATCTATCCCTTCGAGCTGGCGGCCGTGGTGCTGGTGGTGGCCATGATCGCCGCCATCGTGCTGACCCACCGCAAGCGGCCGGGCAACAAGCAGATCAACCCCGCCCTGCAGGTGAAGGTGAAACGGGCCGACCGTATCCGCCTGGTGAACGTGAAACCCCAGAAGCCGGAAATGAAAGTGGATGAGGAATAAGAACATGGACGTTGGACTCTCCCATTACCTCATCCTGGGTTCCATCCTGTTCGCCATCAGCGTGGTGGGCATCTTCCTGAATCGCAAGAACGTGCTCATCCTGCTCATGGCCATCGAACTCATGCTGCTGGCGGTGAACATCAACTTCATCGCCTTCTCCGCCTACCTGAACGACATGGCGGGCCAGGTGTTCGTGTTTTTCATCCTCACCGTGGCCGCGGCGGAATCCGCCATCGGCCTGGCCATCCTGGTGGTGCTCTTCCGCAACCTGAAGAGCATCAACGTGGAAGACCTGGATTCCCTGAAGGGCTGAAGGCATGGACATGAAGACCCTCTACCTCATCGTGCCTTTGGCGCCCCTGGCGGGCGCCCTCATCGCCGGCCTGTTCGGCAAGGCCATTGGCCGGGCGGGCGCCCATACGGTCACCATCCTGGGCGTGCTGGTGTCCTTCCTGGCCTCCCTGGTGGTGTTCCAGGATGTGCAGGCGGGCAACACCTTCAACGGCAGCATCTACACTTGGCTCACGGTGGGCGACGTATCCATGGAGGTGGGCTTCCTCATCGACCGCCTCACGGTGCTGATGATGCTGGTGGTGACCTTCGTGTCCCTGTGCGTGCATATCTACACCATCGGCTACATGGCCGACGACCCGGGCTACCAGCGCTTCTTCAGCTACATTTCCCTGTTCACCTTCTCCATGCTCATGCTGGTGATGAGCAACAACTTCCTGCAGTTGTTCTTCGGCTGGGAAGCGGTGGGCCTGGTCTCCTACCTGCTCATTGGTTTCTGGTACACCCGGGAGTCCGCCATCTACGCCAACCTCAAGGCGTTTCTTGTAAACCGCGTCGGGGATTTCGGGTTTCTGCTTGGCATCGGCCTGGTGCTGGCCTACACCGGCAGTCTGGACTATCAGCAGGTGTTCCAGATGGCACCCCACCTGGCCAACCACGGCATCACCCTCGTGGAAGGCCATACCTGGCCCCTCCTGGCGGTGATCTGCATCCTGCTGTTCATCGGCGCCATGGGCAAATCCGCCCAGTTCCCCCTGCACGTGTGGCTACCGGATTCCATGGAAGGCCCCACCCCCATCTCCGCCCTGATCCATGCCGCCACCATGGTGACCGCCGGCATCTTCATGGTGGCCCGCATGTCGCCCCTGTTCGAGCTATCGGACATCGCCCTGAACTTCGTCATGGTCATCGGCGCCATCACCGCCCTGTTCATGGGTTTTCTGGGCATCATCCAGAACGACATCAAGCGGGTGGTGGCCTATTCCACCCTGTCCCAGCTGGGCTACATGACCGTGGCCCTGGGGGCCTCCGCCTACTCCGTGGCCATCTTCCACCTGATGACCCACGCCTTCTTCAAGGCCCTGCTGTTCCTGGCCGCCGGCAGCGTGATCATCGGCATGCACCACGACCAGGACATCCGCAACATGGGCGGTCTGCGCAAGTACATGCCCATCACTTGGATCACCGCCCTCATCGGTTCTTTGGCCCTGATCGGCACACCGTTCCTGTCTGGCTTCTATTCCAAGGATTCCATCATCGAGGCCGTGGGCCTGTCCCACCTGCCGGGCGCGGGCTTCGCCTATTTGGCCGTAGTGGCCGGTGTGTTCGTCACCGCCTTCTATTCCTTCCGCATGTACTTCCTGGTGTTCCATGGCAAGGAGCGCTTTCGCAATGCCCACGCCGGCCATGACCAGGAAGGCGGCAAGGATGACGATGCCCACGGGCATCATCACGGCGGCCATTCAGCGCCCCACGAATCCCCCTGGGTGGTGACCCTGCCCTTGATCCTGCTGGCCATCCCCTCCCTGGCCATCGGCTACCTGGTTATCGAACCCATGCTGTTCGGCGGCTGGTTCGGCCACGCCATCAGCGTGAATGCCCAGGCCCATCCGGCCATGCAGGAATTGGCCCATGAGTTCCACGGCGCCTTCGCCATGGCCCTCCACGCCCTGCAAACCCTGCCTTTCTGGCTGGCGGTGGCCGGCGTGGGGTCCGCCTACTACCTGTACATGGTCAATCCCGCCCTGCCCCAGAAGATTCGCGAGCGCTTCAACATCCTGTACGTGATCCTGGAGCGGAAGTACGGCTTCGACGACTTCAACGACTGGTTCTTCGCCGGCGGTGCCCGCCTGGTGGGCGGCCGGCTGTGGCGCTGGGGCGACGTGATGGCCATCGATGGCGCCCTGGTGAACGGCAGCGCCCGCTTGGTGGGCCGCATCGCCAACGTGGTTCGCCACCTGCAGTCCGGCTACATCTACCACTACGCCTTCGCCATGCTGGTGGGCGTGCTGCTGCTGGCCACCTGGTTCGCACGTGCATAAACATACGAAAGTGAAATACGCATGATGGACGCGACGTTTTCTGGGGTAGGACTGCTCAGCCTCGCCATATGGGTCCCCATCGTGGCGGGAGTGCTGATTCTGGCTACCGGCGGCGATGGCAACCGGGACGGTCAGCGCACCATTGCCCTGCTGGGGTCCGCCCTGGGCTTCCTGGTGACCCTGCCCCTGTGGGTCGGCTTCGATGCTTCCAGCCCCGCCATGCAGTTCGAGGAACTGGCGAGTTGGATTCCCGCCTTCAACATCCGCTATCACCTGGGGGTGGACGGCATCGCCATGCCTTTCGTCATCCTCAACAGCTTCACCACCTTGTTGGTGGTGCTGGCGGGCTGGGAAGTGATCAGGGAACGGGTGGGCCAGTACATGGCCGCCTTCCTCATCCAGTCTGGCCTGCTGAACGGCGTGTTTTGCGCCCTGGACGGGGTGCTGTTCTATGTGTTCTTCGAGGCCATGCTGATCCCCCTTTACCTGATCATCGGCATGTGGGGCGGTCCCAACCGGGTCTACGCGGCCATCAAGTTCTTCCTCTACACCCTGCTGGGCTCCCTGCTCATGCTGGTGGCCCTGATCTACCTGTTCTTCCAGAGCGGCGGCAGCTTCGAGATCCTGGCCTGGCACAGAACGGCCCTCACCATGACGGCCCAGATCCTGCTGTTCGTGGCCTTCTTCTTCGCCTTTGCCGTGAAGGTACCCATGTGGCCGGTGCACACCTGGTTGCCGGACGCCCACGTGGAAGCCCCCACGGGCGGTTCCGTGGTGCTGGCGGCGATTACGCTGAAAGTCGGCGCCTACGGCTTTTTGCGCTTCATCCTGCCCATCGTGCCGGATGCCGCCCACGAACTGACTTGGCTCATCGTCACCCTGTCCCTGATCGCCGTGGTGTACATCGGCCTGGTGGCGCTGGTGCAGAGCGACATGAAGAAGCTCATCGCCTACTCCTCCATCGCCCACATGGGCTTCGTGACCCTGGGCTTTTTCCTGTTCAACCCCCTGGGGGTGGAGGGCGGCCTGATCCAGATGATCTCCCACGGCTTCGTCTCCGCCGCCATGTTCCTGTGCGTGGGCGTCCTGTACGACCGGGTGCATTCCCGCCAGCTCAGCGACTACGGCGGCGTGGTGAACACCATGCCCAGGTTCGCCGCCTTCTTCATGCTGTTCGCCATGGCCAACGCGGGCCTGCCGGCCACTTCCGGCTTCGTGGGCGAGTTCATGGTGGTGCTGGGGGCCGTGCAGGTGAACTTCTGGTGGGCGGCTCTGGCCGCCACCACCCTGATCTTCGGCGCGGCCTACACCCTGTGGATGTACAAGCGGGTGATCTTCGGGCCCGTGGCCAACGAGCACGTGGCAGAACTCACCGACATCAATTCCCGTGAATTCCTGGTGCTGCTGCTGCTAGCCTTGTGCGTGTTGGGCATGGGCCTCTACCCAGCGCCCCTGACCGAGGTGATGCACGCCTCGGTGAACAACCTGCTGGACCATGTGGCCCACAGCAAGCTGGTTTACTGAAGAGATGGACGTCATGACATTCAACGTGCCCGCCCTGGCTCCCGCACTGCCGGAGATCTTCGTCCTGGCCATGGCCTGCGCCATCCTGCTCCTGGACGTCATCACCAAAGACGGCAAACTGTCCTACACCCTGACCCTGATTACCCTGCTGGGGGCCGCGGCCATTACCGCGCTCACCGCCACCGGGACCACCCATTACACCTTCAGCGGCCAGTTCGTGGACGACGCCATGGGGGACGTGCTCAAGCTCATGGGCTACTTCGCCACCCTGGCCGTGGTGGTCTATTCCCGTCCGTACCTGGAAGACCGTAAGCTGTTGCGGGGCGAGTTCTTCGTGCTGGCCCTGTTCGCCCTGCTGGGCATGATGGTGATGATCTCCGCCAACCACTTCCTGGTGCTCTACGTGGGCCTGGAACTGCTGTCCCTGTCCCTCTATGCCCTGGTGGCCTTCCAGCGGGATTCCGCCGTGGCGACCGAGGCGGCCATGAAGTACTTCGTGTTGGGGGCCTTGGCCTCCGGTCTGCTGCTCTATGGCATGTCCTTGCTCTACGGGCTTACCGGTACTCTGTCACTGCCCGCCATGGCGGACATCCTGCACGTGGGCGTGAAGGACGACATGATTCTCGCGTTTGGCCTGGTCTTCCTGGTGGCCGGCCTGGGCTTCAAGCTGGGGGTGGCCCCCTTCCACATGTGGGTGCCGGACATCTACCAGGGCGCGCCCTCCGCCGTCACCCTGTTCATCGCCTCCGCCCCCAAACTGGCCGCCTTCGCCTTCACCATGCGCCTGCTGGTGGACGGCCTGCAGCCCGCCATTGGCGACTGGCAGGGCATGCTGGCGGTGATGGCGGTGCTTTCCCTGGCCATCGGCAACCTGGCCGCCATCATGCAGACCAACATCAAGCGCATGCTGGCTTATTCCACCATCTCCCACATGGGTTTCTTGCTGTTGGGTGTGCTGGCCGGCACCTTTGCCGGCTATACCGCCGGCTTGTTTTACGCCATCACCTACGTGCTCATGAGCCTGGGCGCCTTCGGCATGGTGGTGTACCTGTCCCAGAAGGACTTCGACGCCGTCAACCTGGATGACTTCCGGGGGCTCAACCAACGCCATCCCTGGTTGGCCGCCATCATGGCCATGTTCATGTTCTCCATGGCCGGTATCCCCCCCTTCGTGGGCTTCTATGCCAAGCTGTCCGTGCTCCAGGCCCTGGTGGGGGCTGGCTGGACCTGGCTGGCGGTGGTGGCAGTGATGTTCTCCCTCATCGGCGCCTTCTACTACCTGCGGGTGGTGAAGATCCTGTACTTCGACAGCCCCCGCGCCGATGCCCCCGCCGTCACCCCCGTGGGCGACGTCCAGGCCCTGCTTTCCGTCAATGGCCTGGCTGTCCTGGCCCTGGGCTTGGCGCCCCAGTTACTCATCGTCCTGTGTACCCAGGCGATGCAGATGTCA
>Ga0272446_1004599_pt1 | contig 16141 bp, 13 predicted proteins | sample YNPCB0061_FD_194587 | JGI IMG/M metagenome (GOLD analysis project Ga0272446, IMG submission 194587) | Hot spring microbial mat communities from Yellowstone National Park, WY, United States - YNP-CB-006-1 | ecosystem: Environmental > Aquatic > Thermal springs > Hot (42-90C) > Sediment | place... | reverse complement strand
CACACGTTCGCGCGGCGTCGCACGACGCGGAGCGAGGCGACCATGAGACCGCGCCGGACCAAGCCGGGGCTCTTCCCGGTGCAGGTGTGGCCGCCCTTCGTCGACGCGCTGACGCTGGTCCTGTGCGCGTTCGTGCTGGTGGTGGTCGCGGTGGCCGCGGTGCAGAGCGGCCTTTTGCGACGGCTGCGCGCCAACGAGGGCGAGCTCGAGCGGCTGCGCGCCGACAAGGAGCGCGTCACGCGCAAGCTGCGCGCGCTCGTCGCCACCGGCCCGGCGGCCTCGATCGAGGTCGACGAGGGCAAGGTGATCGTGCAGGGCGAGCTGCTGTTCGACTCCGGCTCCGACGAGCTCTCGCCGTCGGGGCGCGCGACGTTGACAAAAATGGCGCAGGCGCTGGCGGCGCTGGCCGCCGAGAGCCCCGATCAGATGGTGCTGATCGGCGGCCACACCGACGACGTGCCCATCGCCAACACGCGCTTCCCGTCGAACTGGGAGCTGTCGGCGGCGCGCGCGACGGCGGTGGCGCACGCGCTCGTCGAGGGCGGGATGCGCGCCGATCGCCTGGTGGCCGCCGGGTTCGGGCCGTATCACCCGCGCGCGTCGAACGGCGACGCCACCGGGCGGCGGCAGAACCGCCGCATCGAGGTCCTGCTCGTGCCGGTGCACGCGGTGGCCAGCCGATGACCGCTGCCCGGCCGATCGCACCGCGGAACCCTCAGACGGGTTCCGCACCTCCCGACGAGCTGCGCTCGTCGACCGTCGACGCGGCGAGCATCGCGGCGCTGGCCCGCGCCCTCCTGCCGCGCGCGCTGCACGCCTATCGCCTGCTCGGCGCCGACGCGCTCGCCGCGCTCGATCCCTTCCTGGCGGCGCCCGGCCCGGCGACCTTCCTCCGCGCGACGCGCGCGCTCCTCGAGGCCGAGCGCGACGCCCGCCTCGCGCCGTCGTCGAGCCCGCTGGCCGCGCGCAGCCGCGACCGCGCCCTCGCCCGCGCCGTCGCCTTCCCCGCGCTCGACGACGCCACGCGCGCGCTCCTCCAGCTGCTGCCGGCCGACGCGCGCGCCGGCTCGCGCCTCACCGCGCTCGCCGCGCTCCTCGAGGCGCACGCCGAGCTCGCCGATCGCGTCCGCGAGCACGACGCCCGCCGCCTCGGCGTCCTCAAGCCCGGCCTCGCCGAGGTCGCGCTCCGCCCGGCGAAGAAGAAGCCCCCCGCCGCCCGCTCCTCCCCCTCGAAGCCCATCACCAAACCACGCCGCACCCGCCCCACCCGCACCACCACCGCCCGCCGCCGCTAACGGGGTCACTCTCCTGGGTCACAACCTCTCGTCCCGATTCGAGGATTCGCGCTCGATTTGGTTTCTCATGTTTCCTGGCTCGCACCGGACCGACGAAACACGCGAAACCAAATCGACGTCGAAATCGACAATGACCCCGAGTCGTTGCGACCCAGGAGAGTGACCCCGCTTGGCCGCGCGCCGGCACCGCCAACGTTGGCGGCGCCAACGGCAACGTTGGCGGCTGGGCTAGTATCGGACCGTGGCCAAGAATCGTCCGCCCCGCGATCCCCGCCCGGTCTCCGCCGCCCCGACGCTGCCGCCCGCCGCGCCCGCGCGCACCCGCGCCTTCGACGTCGCCGACCTCTACCGCGGGCCGGCCACCGCCGCCGACGGCGACGCGGGCACGACGAGCGTCGCCACCCCGCGCCTCGACGAGAAGATGCGGCAGGCCTACTTCTGGATCGTCAACCACGCGATCATCACGCCCCACTACGACATCGCCTTCGACGACGCCGGCACCAACGCCCCGTCGTTCACCTTCGGCGGCGCCGGGACCCAGCTCACGCTCCCGACGGCGCAGTCCTACTCGTCGTTCGTGCTCCTGCCGCTGCTCACGTTCGCCGCCCGCAAGCGCTGCCTCTTCATCGGCGGCCCCGGCCGCGGCAAGACGGCGTCGGCGATCCTCATGGCCATCCTCGCCGGCTACAGCCTCAAAGAGGTCCGCCGCGCCATCCAGCACGGCCAGCCGCAGATGACCATCGCCGACCTCCTCGGCAACCCGCTCCCGCGCGACCTCGTCTCCGCCGAGAGCCCCGACCAGATCCGCATCGCCTGGCGCCGCTGGCTGTCGATGCGCGTGAAGATCGTCGACGAATACAACCGCATCCCCACGCGAACCCAGTCGGCGCTCCTCACCGTCCTCGCCGACGGCTACGCCGAGATCCTCGATCAGGTGATGGAGTCCCCCGAGTCGGCCTGGTACCTGACGGCCAACGACGACCTCGGCGGCGGCACCTATCAGGTCATCGAGGCGCTGAAAGACCGAATCGATATCGTGGTCAAAGCGCTGAACTTCAATCCGCGCTTTTTGTCGGATCTGCTCGTGCGCGTCGAAGAGGGGGTCAAGCCCGAGGAGATCGTCCCGCGCGAGATCGTCTTCACCGAGGCCGAGCTCGACGAGATTTACCGTCAAATCCTCGCCCTCCCCATCCCGCGCCCGGTGCGCCGCCGCCTCGAGTTCTTCGCCGCGCAGTTCGACTTCTGCGATTTGGCCTCGCCGGAAATCGAATACAAAACGAAAGACACCATCCGCCTCGCCGGCCGCACGCTCGGCCAGGTCTGCGCCGGCGACTGCGGGCGCGACAAGATCAAGGCGCTTTGTTCGCAGACAGAAAATGGCCTCTCGGTGCGCTCGCTGCTCACCATCCTGACGTTCGTCAAGACGCTGGCCTGGTTCCGCGGCCACGCCGAGGTCTCGCTCGACGACGTGCGCGCGCTGGTCCCCTGGATCCTCCACGAGAAGCTGGCGCAGAACCCGACCTCGCCCTTCTTCGAGCAGGCGCGCCACGACGTCTACCGCATCGACCGCGTGGCCTGGCTGCGCCGCGCCTTCGACCTCGCCTGCGAGGAGTACGTGCGCCTCGATCTCGACGCCAGCGACCCGGTGGCCGACATCGACGCCGCCTTCGAGCGCGGCCTCGAGGGCGTCCCCAGCGCCGACGTCAAGCAGCGCATCGCCGCCATCGAGACCCACTTCGCCCAGCTCGCCAAGGGGACCAAGCTCTACGCCCACGTCCACAACGACGTGCTCAAGCTGAAGTACTACCACCAGCGCTACTCGAACTACCTGCGCTGGCTCACCTGGCAAGAATCCGTCTAGCGCTCGCCGTCGCCGCCAGTCGAATCCTCAGGCGCCTCTCCGGCGAGCATGTCATGGAGGGCGGCAAGCGCCGCGCGCGCCTCCTCCGCCTCGTCGCCCCACCCGTCGGCGGCAACTGCCTGCAGCTCGGCAACGCCCTCGTCGACGGCGCCTTTCTCGACGAGCGCGTAGCCGAGCTTCAGCCGCGCGCGGTGGTGGCTCGGCTGCTCAGCGACGATCGCACGGAAAAGCGCGATTGCCTCCTCCTGCCCCTCGTCGATGCAGCCGAGCACGTCCGCCAATCGATAGCGCGTCGCCTCCGACGGGTGGAGGCGCGCCGCCAGCCTCGCATACTCGGCGGCCCGGGGGAGCTCACCGAGACTGGTGGCGTACGCCAACGCCATTGTCGCGATCATGGGCTGCGCCGACGTGGCCAATAGCCGATCGCACACCGCGAGCGCCGCCGCGTAATCGGGCGCCTCCGCACCGAGAAGCGCCACCGCATCGGGCGGCAACAGGCGTCCGAGCACCGCGAGCGAATCGTCGCCGTCGAGTGCGGCGGCGAGCCCGAGCGGCGGCAGAGCATCGCGGAGCGAGAAGGCGACGCCGAAGAGCGCCGCGCCCTCGCTCTCCATCGCCGCGGCGACCTGTTGGAAGGGAAAGGTGACGTACGCGAACCCAACGAGCTCCACGGTGGAGGACATCGGCGCGAGCGGGAGCTCGACCGTGTCGCCGCCGATCCAACGCCCCCCGCGGTGCACGACGAGCCAGCTGGCCCACAGCGACCCAACGCGTATGCGACGAGCGGCGGCGGCGCCTCGTTCTCGAACCGTCGCAGGAAGAGGTCGAGCGAGTCGGTCCCGTCGCGGCGCTCACCCGGCCGGGGCCACGACGCGACCAGCGCCGCCTTCCGCCAGTCGAGGATCGTGCCGTCGAGCCCGAGCGCCGCCTCGGCGACGGCGTCGGCCGCGCGCGCGAAAGCCGCCTCACCAGCCGGGAAGCGGCCGTGTCCATCGTCCTCGATCCGATCCCGCAGCAGTGCGACGAGATCATCCGTCCACGAGCTCATCGTGCGCCGACGCTACCCGAGGTCGTGCGGGTCCGCTACCCTCGAGACGATGTCGCGCGCCCCTCGCCCCGCCGTCCGTCCGCCGCGCCGCCCGCCCGGGTGGGTCGCGCCCGGACCGCGCCCTGCCGAGCCGCCGCCCGCCGACGTCGTCGCCGGCCCGAACGAGGACTTCTCGTACCTGACCGGCGACTGGCAGATCCTCCAGCGCACCGACGGGCACCGCTGGTCGGCCGACGACCTTCTGACCGCCTGGTACGCCGCCGAGGCGGTCGCCGCGACGCCGCCCGCGCGCGCGCTCGATCTCGGCTGCGGCGTCGGCTCGGTGCTGCTCATGATCGCGTGGCGCTTCCCGTCGGCGCGCCTCGTCGGCGTCGAGGCGCAGGAGGTCTCCTTCGGCCTCCTCCAGAGGTCACTGCGCTGGAACGGCTGCGCCGACCGCGTCGACGCGCGCTTCGGCGATCTGCGCGACCCCGCGATGCTCCCCGAGGGCCCCGTCTTCGATCTCGTCACCGGCACCCCACCCTACTTCCCGCCGGGCCAGGGCCTCGAGTCCGATCACGTCCAGCGCGGCCCCTGCCGCTTCGAGCACCGCGGCGGCGTCGAGGACTACCTGGCGGCGATGGCCCGCACCCTCGCCCCCGACGGCACCGGCGCGCTCTGCTCCGCCGCCGGCCAGCTCCCCCGCGTCGAGGAGGGGGCGCGCGCCGCCGGCCTCGCCCTCCTCCGCCGCCGCCACGTCATCCCACGCACCGGCAAGGCCCCCCTCATCACCCTCTATCTCGTCAAGCGCAAATCCGACGCCCCGACGCTCGTCGAGGAGCCGCTCGTCATCCGCGGCCCCGACGGCCTCTTCACCCCCGACTACGACGCCGTCCGCGCCGCGATGGGGATGCCCGTCCTCACTCGCAGGGGCTGAAGCCGCAGCCGTCGGCGGCCTCGCAGCTCCCGGTGCCCGCCGGATCGTCGGGGTGGTGGAGGTAGGTCGTCCCCGACGGGCAGGCGCGCGTGTCGCCGAGGCGGCAGGGCGCGTCCACCGACGCCTCGACGACGTAGCGCCCGCGCGACGTCCCGAACGGGAAGAGCCCCATGTTGCGCGCCGACGTCGCCAGCACCGTGTAGGTCCCCGCCTCGGGCAGCTCGAGGTCGACGAGCGCGAAGTAATTCTTGTCAATCGGATGGAGCACGTCCCCCTTGTCGGAGAGCCGCCGCCCCGACGGCGTCGTCACGCGCACGTAGGTCTCGTAGTCGGCGCTGTCGACCTGGAAGCGCGCGATCCAGCCGGGGCGCCCCTCGAACGTGTAGAGGTGATACCCGCTCGTGAGCGGCGCCAGCTCGCCGGTGCGCGGGCGATTGGGCAGGAGCGCGCCCATCGCCGTCGGCCGGCGCGCCGAGTCCTCCTTGCCCGCCTCCTCGACTTCGACGCCGGCGAATTCGTCGGCTGTCGACGACGAGCCACACCCCGCCAGGGCGACCAGCGAACAGATCACGACCATCGATACGCGCACGCGAACCTCCGGCGGGCGCGAGTTGCAGACCGCGCGCCAGGGTCGCGACCGCACCACGAGCGGAGATCGAGGGGCCATCGTGGCGGCTCCGGTTGCCGTCGGGACAGCCGACCCGACCACGGCGCTTGCGGGGGCGCGGCTCCACGATCGGGGTCCGCGCCCCCACGGCGGACGCACCTAAGCGGCCGAATCTGCTCGACGGCGGTGCTGGTACGAGAGCTGCGTACCTCGGGGCCATGCTCCGCGGCGGCGCGATCCTCGCGGTGACGCTGGCGCTCGCGTCGACGGCTGACGCGCGCCAGCGCCATCACTCGCAACGCGTGAGCCGGCTCACCGTCGGGACGCGCCTCGATTCGGTCGCGCCGCGCGCGCCGGCAGAGACGTCTTCGCCGTCCTCGCCGGCGGCAGCGCCGCAGCCGCCCGAGCCGGGCGTGGTGACGCCGTCGCCGCCGCCGCCCAATTTACGATTGACAGATTCTCCGCCCCAGCCCGCGCCGCAGCGCCGCTGGGGGCAGCTCGCCGGCGGCCTCGTCCTCTTCGTCGCGGGCTGGGGCGCCGACCTCGGCCTCTCGTACGGCCTCGGCGCCGCGGTCCAGCGCCCGTGGCTCTCGGCCATCCCGCTCGTCGGCCCGCTCGTGCAGATGGGCGAGAGCTGGAGCGTCGTCACGCCGTCGCAGACCGGCAACGCGCAGGTCGACGCCGAGGCGAACGCGCGCATCGCCGAGATCAACCGCGCGGCGCAGACCGCCGCCTACGTCGTCCTCGCCGTCGACTTCGGGCTGCAGCTCGCCGGGCTCGCCATGGCCATCGCCGGCTCGATCCCGCCGCGGCGCGCGCGCCCGACCGAACGCCCCACCGCCGCCGCCGCGACCGCCTCGATCGGCCCCTCGTCGACGGGACGCGCGGCGCTCACCATCACCTTCTAGGTCGTCGCCTTGAGGAGCGCCAACACCAGCGTCGGCTCGAGCGACGAGGGGCCCACCGCCGCGCCGCCGCTGCTGCCGCCGTCGACGGTGCGCACCCGCCAGTCGACGCGTCCGTCGCCGGCGACGAGGGCGCCCGTCGAGGCCAGCGGATCGTCGTCGTGCGCGATGCGCTGCGCGAGCGTCTCGAGGACGACCGCGAACGCCGCCGCCGGCTCGGGCGCGTCGAGCTCCACGTCGATGGTCACCGCGATCCGCTTTTTCGGCATCGGCCTCTCCGTCGTCTCCAGTATGCTCGACCGCCGTGAGCGAGGAAATCATCCTCGAGGAGCTCCGGAGGCGCCGATTCACCGCGGCCCTCGACGCGGCGCTGGCCTGGTGGCGGACGGCGCCGCGCGCGCGCCTCGGGACGATCATCGCGCGGCTCGACGCGCAGCTCGCGACGCCGTCGGAGCTCACCGCCGCGGCGCGCGCCGTCGTCGACATGGGCAACGCCGTGAAGACGCACGCGCGCCTCGAGGCGCTCTGCGCGGCGTACGCGCCCGACCCGCGCCTCACCGATCACCTGCTCTCGTACTTCGACTTCGCGCCGTTCGACTACACGACGGCGAACGGCGGCCGCGTCATGCGCACGGTCGTGGCGCGGCTGCTCGAGCAGCCCGACGAGCGCGTCGGCGCGTGGCTGGCGAAGCGCAGCGACCACCTGCGCGCGCGCAAGGGGACGCGGAAGGGGCAGCTCTCGAAGGAGGAGCTCACGGCGGTCGAGGACGCCTTCGGCGCGCAGCCGCCGTGGAGGGCGCCGGCGCTGGAGCCCGTCGACGAGCGAGCGCGCGCGCTCCTCGACGCCATCGAGGCCGAGCTCGCGCGCATCGAGGGCGCGGCCGGCGACGTGGAGGCGCAGCGACGGCGGCTGCTCGAGGCCGTGATCGCCGACTTCGCCGACGACGGCGCCAAGCAGGTCTACGCCGACTGGCTGCTCGAGCACGGCGACGCCGCCGGCGAGGCGCTCCTCCTCGCGCTCCGCGGGCAGGCGCTCTCGACGGCGCACCACGCGGCGCTGCGCGCGCTCAACCGCGCGCTCCCCGGCGCGACCACCTTCGAGCGCGGCTTCCCCGTCGCCGCGGTGACCGCCGACAAGTACGGCGTGCGCAAGGGGACGTGGGGGCCCGAGCTCGAGTGGGGGACGGTGGCGACGAGCGACATCGTCCCGTCGAGCGACGCCTGCCACACCGAGCGGCTCGTCGAGCTGCAGGTGGGCGCGACCTTCGCCGACGATCTCGCGAAGCTGACGCGCCCGCTCGGCGTGCGCCACCTCGTGCTCACCTCCTTCAACCGCGCGGCGCGGGCGGCGTGGCGGCGCGTCACCGTGCTCGGCGCCGTCGAGACCCTCACCATGCCGGCCGAGTCCGCCGACGAGATCGGCTGGTTCCTCGCCAACACGTCCGTCGGGCAGCAGGCGGTCGAGGTGAACGTCCCTGCCGGCGCGGAGCGCACGATGGGTGCGCCCGGCTGGTTCTCCGCGAGCCCGCGCCTGCAGCGCATCTCCGTCGGAGAGCAGCTCCTCTTCACCCGCGGACACTCAGGCACCGACCTCACCATCCTCGTCGCCAGCGCGGCCGAGCTCGAGCGCGTGCGGGCGCTCCTGCCGTCGCTCACGACGGAGCTCGGCCACGTCACCGTGCGCAGCCCGCTCGGGCGCACCTCGTCGGTGGAGGCGACCGACTCCGCCGTCGCAGGGCGCGCGCAGGTGAGCCGCGACGGCGACGTCGTCCGCGTCGAGCCCGCCCCCATCGACATCCTCGACGCCGCGGCGCTGCGCGCGATCGTCTCCCGCGTCGCCGCGCCGTCGCCGCCGCGCCGCGTGGTGGTCGCCCGCAACTGGGACAGCCGCGAGCTCGGCGGGATGTGGCACGCGGCGCGCGCCGGCGGCGTCGTCGAGCTCGAGCTGGTGCGGACGCCCTTTTCACGGGCCGGCGAGGGCGGCACGCACCAACGGGGCGACCTGCGCCTCACCCTCGGCGACCGCGCGCTCACCGTCGAGTACGACGCGCCGACGGTGGTCCCGGTGCTCGCAGCGGCGCTGGCGCAGCTCGGCCCCATCGATCGCGCGCTGCTCCGCCCGTCGCCGGGGATGCGCCCCGCCGACGCCGACGAGGTCGAGTGCGTCGCCCGCGAGGGGGCGCGCGAGGTCGCCGTCGTGCCGCAGTCGCAGAGCGAGCGCTTCCAGCTCGAGTGGGTGAAGTCGCGACGGCGCGCGGTGATCACGCCGCGCCACCAGTCGACGACGACCGGTGCGCTGACGCCGGCGACGGCCGATGCGCTGATCGCCGCCGCGTCGCCGCCGGTGAAGCCGGTCGAGCTGCGCCTCGCCTGCGACCGGGTGGCGCTCGGCGAGTGGATCGGCTGGCTGCGCGGACGCGACGCGTCGTTCGCCATCGCGCTCGCCCGATCGGGCGACGGGCGCCTCACGCCAGCCACCCTCACGCGCGACGGCGACGGGGTCGTCCTCACCATCGAGCGCTTCTGGAGCCTGCCGTTCGACTCCCGCGATCTGAAGGCGCTGCCGGCGGGCGCGCTCGCGCGCATCGAGCTCGGCGACGTGCGCCAGACGAGCGACGAGTGGGCCGACGCCTGCGCCCACGCCGCCGTCGAGGTGCGCCGGCGCGAGCGGGGTTGACCCCGACCTCGGGTATTCTCGAGTCGTGGAGACCGCGCCGCCGTCCCGACTGCCCGCCGCGCTCGCGCGCTTCCTCGAGGCGCGCCGCGACGACCTCAACGCCCGCTTCGAGCGCGCCCGCCGCCGGACGCCGGCGCTCGACGGCACCTACGTCCTTTTGTTGCTAGACAAGATCCTCGCCCCGCACGCCGGCGACGAGCCCGCCGCGGACGAGCTGCTGTCGTCGCTGTTCGACCTGGTGGTGCTGCACGCGGGGCGAGACGCCTTCGCCTCGCGCCCGGCGCTGCGCGCGCTCTTCGACGTCGGGTTCCGCGCGGCGCGGCGCCACTGCCTCGAGCGGCCGCGCTCGCTCCCCGCCGCGCTGTCGAACGCCGTCGAGAACCTCGAGGCCCTGGGGCGCGGCCGCGGCGCCGCCTTCGTCGACGGGATCGCCGCCCTCGCCCCGCTGGTCGCCGACGCGGGCGCGCTGCTCGACGCGGGCGCGCTCCTCGCCTGGCGCCTCGGCGAGGCGCGCCTCCGCGCCGCCGCGCTCGCCGCCGCCGCGCGCCTCCCCGACGCCGCCGTTCTCACGGCGCTCGATCTCGCCGACTGGCCCGCCGCCGCCGCGCCGCTCGCGCTGGCCGCGCTCGCCGACGACGCCTGGCACCCGCCGCGCGCGCGCGTCTCGCCGTCGACGCTGGCGCGCATCGCCGCGGCCGAGACATCCGCCGTCGCCGCGCTCGTCGACGAGGCGCGCGCCGCCCTCCTCCGCGCCCCGCGCGGCGCGCTCGTCGTCGTCGGCGAGGCGGGCGCCTGGGCCGGCTTCGGCGGCCCCTTCCTCGCCCCGCCCACCGTCGTCGGCGGCGAGGAGCGCCACGTCGCCCACCTCCACGTCCCGTCGACGCCGCCCGAGCCGGTCGCCCCCATGCGCGTCGTCGCCGACTGCTACGGCGCCGTCTTCCGCACCGCGCTGGCGCCGTTCGCCGCCGCCGCGACGCCGCGCCCGGCGCAGGTCACCGTCCTCCTCAACGCCCGCCCCACGTCGGTGGCCGCGCTCGGCGACGGCGTGGTCTGCGCCGCGCTCCCCGACTCGCACCGCCTGCGGTTCCTCGCGCCGTCGCGCGGCACGCCCGCGTGAGTGCCTCCCTCGTCGAGCGCTGGCGCGCCGTCTGGCCCGACGCGCTCGCCGCCTGGTCGCGCTACACGCAGCTCCGCATGCCGCGCTTCCTCGACGCGCGCGACGCCGATGTTCCCGCAGACATGAATGGCCAGCTGGCCTGCATCCGCCTGCGCGACCAGACCGTCCTCGTGAACGTCGCCGAGATCGAGCGCCGCGGCCTCGCCGACCACGCGCTCGCCGTCCTGGCGCACGAGATCGGCCACCACGTCTACGTCCCCGGCAACCTCACCGACCACGCGCGCCTCTTCGCCCAGATGCGCCGCATGCTGGGCGGCCTCCCCGACGGCGCGGCGCACCTCGCCGCCAACCTCTACGCCGACCTCCTCCTCAACGATCGGCTCGAGCGCCGCGCCAACGTGGCCATCCATCCTGTCTATCAACAATTGCGCCGCACCGCCCCGCCCGAGGACAAGCCGAGCGAGGTCTGGCGCCTCTACTCGCGCACGATGGAGCACCTCTGGCGGCTCGCCCGCGGCACGCTCACCGACGGCGAGCTCCCCGCCGAGCTCGACGGCGACGCGCTCCTCCTGTCGCGCATCGTGCGCAGCTTCGCCAGCGACTGGCTGCGCGGCGCGCGCCGCTTCGCGGTCATCCTCTTCCGCTACCTGGCCGCCGACCAGGAGGCGCAGCGCGGCGACCCGCTGGCCGGCGCCGGGCTCGCCGACACGCGCGGCGCAGCGACGGCGGCCGCGGGCGAGGCGGGCGACGCGGGCGCCATCCCCGACGGGCTGGCCGAGGATCCGTGGGCCGACGACGACGACTCCCTCGACGAGCTCGATGAGCTCGGCGGCGCGGGGACGCAGAAGGAGCGCGCGCGGCTGCCGACCCCGTCGAGTGACCCGGCGACCGGGCGCCCCGGCGCGCAGAAGCGCACCCCCTTCGAGTACGGGCAGCTCCTCCGCGCGCTCGGCATCGACGTCGACGCGCAGACGATGGTCTCGCGCTACTACCGCGAGCTGGCGCTGCCGCACCTCATCCCCTTTCCGACGCGGCGCGCGCGCGGCGCCGTCGAGCCGCTCCCCGAGGGCGAGGCGCCGTGGGAGCCGACCGACCCCATCGAGTCGCTCGACGCCTTCGCCTCGATGCTGCGCTCGCCGATCGTCGTCCCCGGCGTCACCACCGTCCAGCGCGTCTACGGCGAGTCGCCCGGCGAGGATCCCGCGCCGCGACCGCTCGATCTCGACATCTACATCGACTGCTCGGGCTCGATGCCCGACCCGACGACGAACCTCAGCTACCTCGCGCTCGCCGCGACGATCCTCACGCTCTCCGCGCTGCGCGCGGGCGCGCGGGTGCAGGCGACGCTGTGGTCGGACGCCGGCCGCTTCGACACCTCGCACGGCTTCATCCGCGACGAGCGGCGGCTCCTCGCGCTCTGCACCGGCTACGTCCCCGGCGGGACCGCCTTCCCGCTCCATATTTTGCGAGACACCTATTCGGCGCGAAAGCCCGACGAGCCGCCGGCCCACGTGGTGGTGATCAGCGACGACGGCGCGGACACGATGCTGCAGAAGGACGAGCGCGGCAACGCCGGCCTCGACGTCTGCCGCGAGGCGCTGCGCCGCGCGCGCGGCGGCGGCACGCTCGTCCTCAACCTCCCGGCGGGCGCCGAGTCGTGGACGAGCGGCCAGCCGCTCGTCGAGCTCGGCTTCCGCCTCCACGCCGTCAGCGTCTGGGACCAGCTCGTCGCCTTCGCCCGCGCCTTCGTCCGCGAGACCTACTCCCACTAGGGACACGTTCACTATCCGCAACGTCTCGAAAACGCGGACGATCGGCTGCAAAACGCAAAAACGCGCGCGCCTCGGATTCCTGTCTATCCGAAACCTCGCGTTTTCGCGTAGCCGTTCCGGAGCGCCCCGGAAACCGCCGCGCTCGCGTCGCGATCACCCGTGAACGGTTGCACTTTCGCGTTTTGCAGCCGATCACGAGTGTTCGCGCACCGTTGCGGAGATAGAACGTGTCCCTGATCGCGCGAGACGGAATCTATTTGCGCTTGGCGATGGTGGCCTTCTTGACGGGCCTCACGACCTCGGCCTTGGCGGGGGTGGTGGACTTCTCGTCGGTGGCGGCGGCCGCGGCGGCGGCGAGCTCCTTCTTGTCGCCCTTGACGACCTTCAGCTTCGGCGGCAGGAGCAGGAGCTCGATGCGCCGGTTCTTCGCCCGCCCCGCCGCCGTCTTGTTCGACGCGATCGGCCGGTTGGCGCCGAACCCCGCCGCCTTCAGCCGCCCCGGCGCGACCTGCACCTGCTCCTCGAGGAAGCGCACCACGTTGGTCGCGCGCGCCGTCGACAGCTCCCAGTTCGTCGGGAACTTGTCCTTGATCTTGCTCTCGACGGGCACGTCGTCGGTGTGACCGGAGACCTCGATCAGCCGATCGATCCCCGCGAGGATCCCGCCGACCTTCTTCAGCACCTTCTCGCCCTGCGGCGAGAGGCCCGCCTCGCCGCTCTTGAAGAGGATCTTGTCGACGAGCGTCACGGTGATCTGTCCGCCCGCGCCCTCGACGCCGCCGTCGCCGGCGACCTCGCGCCGCAGCTCGGCGAGGAGCTTGTCGTCCTCCGACTTCTGCGCCGCCGAGCGCGAGAGGTCCTCCTTCGCCTGCGCGAGCTGCGCGCGCAGCCCCTCGAGCTCGGCCTTCTGCGCCGCCGCCGACGCCGACGCCTCGAGCTCGGCCACCTTGGCCTTCTGCTGCGCGACGAGCTGCTTCTGCGCCTCGAGCGACGCCTCGCGATCCTTCAGCGTCGAGACCAGCGGCGCGTGCGCCAGCGCGACGAACGCGCCGCCGCCGCCGAGCAGCAAGACGACGAGCACCCAGGGCAACGTCGAGCGCTTGCGGGGCTTCAAGTCCGCGATCTCGTACGTCGGGGACTGCTCCGAATGCGACATGGGCGCCTCCTTCGGCAAGCGGCGGCGCCCCCCGACACCCGTCCGCGCGGCCATCATACTCCACGGCGCAGGTGCTGGGGACTTGCTACGATGAGGGCCCGTGTCGTCGTCCGACGTACTCGATGCGAGAGTCGGTCTGGTGCTCTCCGACCGCTACCGCCTCGACGAGCGCCTCGCCGCAGGCGGCATGGGCGTCGTCTATCGCGGCGTCGAGACGAAGCTCGATCGCCCCGTCGCGGTGAAGTTCCTCCACGAGGCGCTCGCCTTCGTGCCCGATCTGAAGAAGCGCTTCGGGCGCGAGGTGCAGGCGATGGGGCGGCTCGCGCACCCCAACCTGGTGGCCATCCTCGACTCGGGCGTGCACGGCGGCGTGCCGTTCCTGGTGATGGAGTTCCTCGTCGGGCGGCCGCTCTCGCAGGAGATCGAGGATCGCGGCGCGCTGCCGCCGGCGCGCGCGCTCGCCATCGCGCGGCAGATCCTGGCGGGCGTGGCCCACGCGCACGCGAGCGGCATCGTCCACCGCGATCTGAAGCCCGACAACGTCCTCTTGCTGTCCGACGGCGCCGACGGGGGCGCGGGCGAGCCGCTCAAGATCCTCGATTTCGGTCTAGCGAAAATGATCGGCGACTCGGCGAGCGGGCTGACGCAGCTGACGAACACCGGGTTCGCGCTGGGGACGCCCGGGTACATGTCGCCCGAGCAGGCGCGCGGGGCGGCCGCCGACGAGCGCGCCGACCTCTACGCCGTCGGGGTGATGCTCTACGAGATGCTCGCGGGGCGGCGGCCGTTCGTGGCGGACTCGGCGATGGGCGTCCTGCGGATGCACATGGAGGATCCGCCGCCGCCGCTCGCGCAGGTGTCGCCGGCGGGGGCGAAGGTCAGCCCGTCGCTGGCGGCGGTGGTGCTGCGCGCGCTGGCCAAGGATCCGGCGCGGCGGTGGCGCTCGGCGGACGCGTTCGCGCGCGCGCTCGAGGCGACGCCCGAGGGGGGCGGCAGCGAGGAGCAGGCGCGCGAGCTGCTCGACGAGAGCGGCCTCGGGCTGGCGGCGACGGTGCCCGGCCATCTGCCGTCGGCGAAGGGCAAGGGCGAGGAGGAGGCGCCGACGTCGTCGCGGCGGCGCGCGCGGGCGCGGTCGGGCGGCCTCGGGACGCTGGTGGTGATCGCGCTCCTCGTCGGTGGCGGGGCGTTCGCCTGGTCGCGGCTGGGGGCGCGCGAGCGGCAGCGGCTGCGCGCGACGCTGGCGGACACGTGGAAGCGCGCGCGCACCAAGCTCGGCAGCGCGACGCCGACGGAGACGCCCGCGCCCGCGCCGAAGGTCGCCGCGGCGAAGACGCCCGCGCCGACGCCGACTCCCGATCCGACTCCGCCGACGACGACTCCGCCGCCGCCGACCGAGGCGTCCCCGACGACACTCGCACCGACGCCCGCGCCGCCGACCGTCGCGCCGCCCTCCGTCGCCCCCGACGACGACGATGACGACGACGAGCCCACGCCCGACGCCGCCGACACCCCCGGCACCCGCCTCGAGGCCGAGGCCGTCCGCACGACCGCCGCGCCCGCGACCGCCGGCCCGCCGACGCTCGCCGACGCGCAGAAGCTCCTCGCGGCCAACCGCAACGACGAGGCGATCCAGCTCCTCTACCGCCTGCGCCGCGCGACGCCGAAGAGCCCCGACGTCGCGCTCCTCCTCGGCCACGCCTACTTCAAGAAGATGTGGCGCTCCGACGGCCTGCGCGAGTACGCCTCCGCGCTGCAGGCCCGCCCGTCGCTGCGCAAGGACGCGCGCCTGCGCAAGAACGTCGTCACCGCGCTCGAGAACCCCACCTCGCGCCGCGCCCGCGCGCTCATCCGCGCCCACCTCGGCGCCGCCGCGCTGCCCGAGCTCCGCGCCGCCGCGCGCACCTCGCCCTCGCCGAAGGCCAAGCGGCGCGCCGCCTCGCTGGCCGCCGAGCTCACCCGACGCCCCGCGCGCCGTCGCTGATCGAGGAGAGTCCCCCGCCATGCCGCTCGTCCGCGAAGGAACGCTCGCCGGCTTCGCCACCATCGAGCTCACCGATGACCTGACCGGCGCGCGCGCCGTCGTCGTCCCGGCGCGCGGCGGCCTCGTCGCCCGCTTCGACGTGGGCGCGCGCCCGCTCCTCGCGCTCGACGAGGCCACGCTCGCCGACGCCACCAAGAGCGTGCGCGGCGGCATCCCGATCCTCTTCCCGTCGCCGGGCAAGCTGCGCGACGATCGCTGGGCGCGCGCGGGCCACGCCGGCAGGCTCCCGCAGCACGGCTTCGCGCGCACGCTCCCCTTCGCCGTCACCGGCACGCTCGACGGCGCCGTCGCCTCCGTCGCGCTCCGCCTCGATCGCGAGGGCGACGCGCGCTGGCCCTGGGCGACCACCTTCGAGCTCACCGTCTCGCTGCGCGGCGCGACCCTGCGCCTCGACCAGCGCGTCCACAACCGCGGCGCCTCGGCGATGCCCTTCGCCGTCGGCTTCCACCCCTACTTCGCCGTCGCCGACGCCGACAAGGGCGCCGCCCGCGTCCCCACGCGCGCCACCCGCGCCTTCGACAATGTCGTCAAGCAGGATATCGCGCTGACCCCGCCCATCGATCTGACCGCGCCCGAGGTCGACCTCCACCTCGTCGACCACGGCGCGCACCGCTGCGCGCTCGAGCTCCCCGACCGCACCATCACCGTCGAGGGCTCGCCCGAATTCACCCGTTGGGTCCTGTGGACGCTGCGCGGCCGCGACTTCGTCTGCGTCGAGCCGTGGATCGCCCCCGGCGCGGCGCACG
>Ga0272446_1004598_pt1 | contig 16148 bp, 13 predicted proteins | sample YNPCB0061_FD_194587 | JGI IMG/M metagenome (GOLD analysis project Ga0272446, IMG submission 194587) | Hot spring microbial mat communities from Yellowstone National Park, WY, United States - YNP-CB-006-1 | ecosystem: Environmental > Aquatic > Thermal springs > Hot (42-90C) > Sediment | place... | reverse complement strand
AGGTTGTCTTGCTGACGGTGGTAAGACGGAAACGGCTCATCGGCAGGAATGATGTATTCCTTCTGCAATGAGCACTGTCTATAAAACACTTACGGGAAGCAATCCAGTCCTTGAGTTCACGCAAAGCGTAGTTGTAAACGCCTCTACACTGACCCTACAGTGCGGGACTTAGAGCTAACCGAACCCCATCTATATTAAATTTCCCCCACGATCGATTTATACAGGGCGAGATATTGTTGGGCAGAGGTGCGCCAACTAAAATCCTGTGCCATAGCCCGCTTTTGTAAATTTGCCCATTTTTCTTGATAGCGATAACTTTCCCACGCCCTGACCATACAGGTATAGAGGTCGAGGGGTTCGTAGCGATCGAAACAAAAACCTGTCCCCGTTTCGTTGATGGGGTCATGAAATTGCACCGTATCTACCAAGCCGCCCGTGCGCCTGACGATGGGGATACAGCCGTAGCGCATAGCCAACATTTGGGCGATCCCGCACGGCTCAAAGCGACTGGGCATCAAAAACGCATCACAGCCTGCATAGACCCGCCTAGACAGGGAAGCATTGTACAAAATCTGGGCTGAGACTCTGCCGCTAAAGCGGGAGGCAATTTGCCATAGTTCCGTTTCGTAGTAGCGGTCGCCCGTTCCCAACACCACAAATTGGGCATCACTGTAGGACAAAAAGCGTTCCAAAATTTGCAATAGTAAATCCAACCCTTTTTGCTCCACCAAACGGGTTACCATGCCAATCAAAAAGGTGTGTTTATTGGGACGCAACCCCAGTTCTTCTTGCAAAGCAATTTTATTGTTGACCCGATCGGGCAGACTATCTATGGAGTAGTTGGTGGTAAGGGCGCGATCGGTGGCGGGATTATAGGCATCCGTGTCAATACCATTGAGAATACCTTGGGGCTGAACAGCGCGGATTAACTCCTCCAACCCTTCCCCATAGGGACTGGTACAAATTTGCCTAGCATAGGTAGGGGACACCGTATTTACTCGATCAGCGTATTTGATGCCTGCGGACATGGCATTCTCACACTGCATATACCAGGGCACCCAAGTAATTTGGGCTAAACGCCCCTGCCACGGACCTTGATAGGCGAGGTTGTGAATAGTGAACACCGTACCAATGTCTGAAGTCTGGTGCATCCACGCGGGAATCATCCCCGTGTGCCAATCGTGACAATGGATCAAGTGGGGTTTCCAAAAATTCCATGCCAACTCTGCCACCGCATTGGCAAAAAAGGTAAAGCGCCAGTCCTCATTGTCCCCCCCATAAATGCCTCCCCCATGAAAACAAGGATGGTCAATCAGGTACAGGGGCACATCCGTATGGGGTAAAATCGTCTGCAATACCCTAAAGGTGTTAAACATACACTGTCCTGACCACACCTGCTGTACCGCATGGGTCAATTTCTCTTGTACACCACTGTAATTGGGCAAAGCCAGCCGCACTTCCTGTCCCATTTGCCGTAAAAGGGGTGGCAATGCTCCTACCACATCCGCCATACCTCCCACCTTGGCAATCGGTGCCGCCTCTGCCGCCGCAAATAAAATTTTCATGCCATCCCTAAATATACGGTAGTAATTTTACCCCTTGCCGACTCTCAAATAAAAACCTGTTGGGTCAAGCGGTTCATTCTGGTTTCAAATCCCTTGCCATCAGTCCTGCCAAGGCTTGGGTGGGGGTAATTTGTCCCTCCAAAAGCTGGTACACATAGCGGCACACGGGTAAATATATATGTTCTCGATCGGCAATTTGGATCAACGCTTTGGTGGTATTGATGCCCTCGATCGTGCTCCCAATGCTGGCAATGGCTTGGGCAAGGGTTTGTCCCTGCGCTAGCGCCAAGCCCAACCGATAGTTGCGACTGAGGGGGCTATTGCAGGTAGCCAGCAAATCCCCCAACCCCGACAGCCCCCAAAAAGTTTCAGGTTTTGCGCCCCAGTGGCTGGCAATGCGGATAATTTCCGCCAAAGACCTAGTGATCAGGGCGGCTTTGGCATTGTCCCCCAGTTTCAGCCCATCACAGGCTCCTACGGCAATGGCGATCACATTCTTGAGCGTGCCCCCCAGTTCTACCCCGATCGGGTCAGGATTGGTATAAACCCGAAAATAATGACTGGCAAAGATGGTTTGCACTAATTCCGCCGATGCCAAATCCCTACTGGCAACTACGGTGGCTGAGGGCAAACCCGCCATAATTTCTTGGGATAGATTAGGTCCCGACATCACCGCTAAGGATTGGTGTGGCAGATAGGTTTGCCAAATCTGGCAGGGGGTAAGCCCCGACTGCACATCTAAACCCTTGGTGGTACTCAAAAAAACTACTTGAGGCTCGATCGACAGGGTGTGCATCATCTGCGCCACTTCTCTGACCGCACTCATGGGCAAAGCTGACACCAATAGGTCGCAGTTGCCGACTATTTCTGGCAAGGTGGGAGCATTTCTTGTCCATAGTTTAACCGTATGCCCATTGACCAAGGCTAATTTTTGGAGCGCCTTACCCCACGCCCCCGCCCCTAAAATACTAACTTGAGCCACCGTTAGAGCGTTTCTTCTGAAAGCAGGTCAAAATCAAAGGGGTCAACTTCACTGCCTTTATCTTCACCGTTATTAGTAAACATCGGTAAGAAGTCATCATCCAAGCGTTCCGACAAGGCAATTAACTCCTGCATGGGATCATCGCTCTCAACCAGCTCAAAAGGTTGACTGCTCAATGCTTCTGGTTGATTTATATCTATTCCTTCATCAATCAAAAATGCACCTTCATCATCCCCTGCATCCACCAGAGGAGCAGTAATGTGTTCATCCGCACTCACCTGAAATGGTTGTTCTTGCAAGCCTCCATCAGGGGCATCAACTTTCGCCAATACATCTACATCAAAGGGCGTATCAGTAGTTGGCTCTTCTATAAGTAGTTCTAAATCAAAAATCTGATTGATGTTATCTTGACTCACTCCATCCCCAGTTTCCTCTTCCATGACAATCTCGATCGATTCTTCGAGGAGTTCTGGGGAATCGTTAATGTTTTCTGTAAGATCAACCGCAGGTTGGTCTGGCACTGGGCTAACCTCTGATACAGGTATTACCGTAGATTCCTGTAATACCGTGTTTGATTCCTCAGTAAAAGAAGTAACCAAAGCATCAAAATTGGCATCAAAATCCGCAGAAATAGGCGATGATTCTGGTTCTTCTGCCAAGAGAGCGAATTCTAATTCATCTTCTTGATCTAGTAAAACCGTTCCTCCTACAGGTTCACGCACCTCTTGTTCATCTTCTTTGAGCATTAAAATAGTTTGTCCTGTGGGTTCAGGTTCTTCTAGTTCAATTTCCACATCTATCTCATCTTCCACAGAAGAGTCTATTACATCCAGAGCCTCAATATCCACTCCTGTTTCTCCCATCCCCTCCAGTTCAATTTCCACATCTATATCATCTTCCATAGAGGCATCCATATCCACTGCTGTTTCCCCTATCCCCTCTAGTACAGGTTTCTCATCTGCCTGCATTTCATCTTCTCTAGGAGAATCCATTACTGTCTGTGCCTGAGGATTGGTCATGGATGCCATTTCCTCTTCTAGTTCATCTTCCGCATCCAAGGCGTAATCTCCCTCGATCGATGTCAACGAGACAGCAAAATCATCCGCAGACTCCAGTTCATCCTGCAACATATCAAAATCCAAGTTAGGATCGACATCCTCAATCAAAGTAGGCGGTTCTTGTCCAGACAATTGCAGAGTAGGGGCACTGGTGTAATTCGGGTCAAGGTATTCTGGTTCAGCCTCTGCCATTCTAGAGACAGAAAATTCATCAATATCAAAATCTTCATCAAGGTCAGATGAGGCTTCTTGCAACTCTGGTTCTTCCTCAGCAGTATCGGTCTCCAACTCTTCCATAGGTAATATGCCCGTATCCGTCCCTTCCATACTGTCATCATCTTCTTCTAAATTAACCGTATCCCAACTACTGGTGGGCGTGAAGGGGAGTTCTTCTTCTTCCTCTGGTTGGGCCAGCGTGGCAGAGGCATCCTCATAGTCCAGATCATCTGCCCACTCATCGCCAAATTCGGCTTCGTCAAGAATTTCTTGGGAAGTAGTATCTACGGTTATCTGCTCAGCGCCTTGGGCTAGTTGCTCCACAGTTTCCACCATAGCTTCAGGCAGACGGAAAAAGCGGATTCCTGCTAACAGTTCTTGGGCGATCGATCCCATGGTTTCCGCTTGATAACGGGCGGTGCTGGTGAGGTTTGCCGTTTGTTCCGCCAGAGTAGCAATTTCACTCATATATTTCGCCGTGGAATCAGCGGCGGTGGCAATTTCCAAAGCAGATTCTGTAACCCCTTTACCTACTTCCACCACCTGACTGGTTACTTGGCGGACACTTTGGAAGGCAGTAACGGATTGTTCCACCCCTGAAGTAAAGCCTGCCACCAATCCCCCTAAACCCTGTACTTCCGTATCCACCGCCGTCACCACCGCCTGAATTTGACCCGTGCGTTGGCGCAGTACGGTTAGCCCTTGGTTGGTCTGGGTGGCCAAGGAGTTCACCTGTTCGGCGATCGCTTCAAATTCACGGGCGACACCAATAAATTGCTTGGGATCCCGCTGTTCAGCGGCACGGGCGGCAACTAGGGTAGCGTTAATCGCCAGCACCTGCGTCAAAGACGCAATTTGGCTTTGATCCTGCACAAATTGCTCTGCCAACCCCACAAATTCCCCTAGGGTCTTCATCCTCTGCACGATTTGGGCTGAACCTTTTTGCAGTACCCCAATCCCTTCTGTCAATTTACTGATGGCGGACTGGGCGGCTTCTACGGTCTTTTGCACTTCCTGTAAGGCTTGGTTAGCAATTTTTACCTGATCCGCTGAACGCTGGGCAGAAATAGCCACCTGTTCGGTCAATGCCCGCCCCTGTGCCACCGATTGGGCTTGCTCTACCGTATTGGCCGCTACGGTTCGGGCTAGGGTCTGTAATTCTTCCGCCCCCATAGCTACCTGTTGTGCCGTTGCCAATACCCTGGCGATCGTTTCCGCCAACCTTTCCCTGAGACGGTTTAAGGTATCCGCCACCAGACCCGTCGCCCGATCACTCACCTCTGCCTCCACCGTCAAATCCCCTTCCTCGATCGAGGAGACCACTTCTAACAAAAAGCCTACTTCCTGCTCACTCGCCTCCTGTTCCTTTTGCATTTCCAAGGCTATGCGCTGGCGCTCTTGGGCTTGTACTGTTTGCGCTGTCTCTAGTTTCAATTCTTCTTCATACTGCTCTATCTGCTGAATCATTTCCTTGAGAGCAACTTCTAGTCGATCGAGACTGGAACCATCAGCCGTAATAATAGTGCCACCTTTAGTCTCGGTTATTTCCTCACAGCGCGCCACTAACGGTTTCAGCCGCCGATTTAGGTAAGCCACATACCACAGGATGGCTAACCCCAACAAAACAGCTGTTCCTGTAGTAGTCAATAAACTGGTCTGGATAAACTTATCCCGCACCACCGCTTCTGGCACTACCGCCATCACCCGAATTTTTTCCCCCAGATTACCCGCTGGGGAAACCGTAGAACTATAGGCAATTAAGTTACCCCCCACTTGGGTAACCCTAGCACTATCATCGGTGGGAATATCTTGCAAACTGGGTTTAGGTAAGCCTTCTGGGTAAAAAATCACCTCGTCGCTGTCCTCCCGCTTGATTACAGCAAAATATCCCTGATTATCTAAGACTTTGTCCTTCAGTTGGGGTAATTGTTCTACTAAGTTGTCTAGTTTTAAATTGGTTATAGACTTGACAGTCACTGCTGTCACGGTAGCGGACTGTTGCAGTTCACTTCTGGTGCGCTCCAATAACTGCTGATAGGTCAAAACACTGTGGGTGCCCATGCCCAACAGCACACTGCCCCACACAGCCAATAAAATTCCCGTACTCAGGTTGCCGCTACTCTGTTGTACTCCCCGTTTTGGTTTAGGACTGGGCTTGGGTTTGGTGGTCGGTTTGGGTGCAGTAGATACCATGGTGCGTCCTTTGTAATGAAGATAAAGTTTATATTTAGACAGCGGTACGACTTTGCCAACGGCGTGGTTGCCACAATTCTAAGGGTAATTGATCCAAAATGCTATCGATCGACAAATGATTAGCTTGCGGTTGGTAGTGATCCGCTGGCACACTTTCCAATACTTCATTAACTACCAAGCCTACCCCCTCTAACCCCCCTGCCCATGAGCTGAGATGAACCACAGGAAAAGTTTCGGGCAGTAACGCCCCCTGCTCTCCCAAAGCCCTGCGCAATACCACGATCGGCATGACCCGCCCCTGATGGGGCAGTAGTCCCGCAATTGCCGCATCATAAAACGGCACTGGTAGGATATTGGCTCGATCGATCACCAAAATACTAGATACAAAAGCATCAGGGAAAGCGATTACCCGTTGATTGTCCCCGCCTATACCTGCCAGAATATAACGACTGTATGTGCTGGTAGAAACAGATGGGGCATCCATGATTATTTCACCTTTTGTCTAGCTCTTTGCAACACATCTAGTAAATTTTCCCTAGTGACAGGTTTGGGCAGATAGTCGTCTGCTCCCGCCCGCTTAATCCCATAGTCAATTTCCAATTTACTGCGCTTAGTGGAAGAAAAGACCACATACTGATGGGCGGTTTTGGGATTTTGGCGCAACTGCCGCAAAAACTTGTAGCCGTCCTGTTCAGGCAAAACAATGTCTAAAAACATAGCTGTATAGTTGTTAGATGCCACCTTCTCAATCACCCCGTCGGTGGACACGCATATATCGACTTCATGCCCCAGTTCGCGGAGCATAGCGCTGAGGAGGGTGCGTTCTGTTGCACTATCATCGACAATTAAAAACCGTTCTGCCATGTTTACCTCGTGGACCCAATTAGCCCTTAAGTCAATTTGTATTGGTTTAATTCATCATAAAGAATCATGCTAAATAATAAGCGAAAATTTCCTAGAAATTATCAATTCGGTTAAATTTAGCATTAGACTATGATTATTTATACAACATTAGCTCCACTTTCACCTCAAAGTTTAGATTAGGGCATCGGTGCTCAGGGGAGCCAGTTCCCGCAATAACTCTCGCACCTCATCCCGAAATCGATCGGTGTCGGCGGGGGACTTCACTTTGGCGATAAACCGACAGTTTGCCCACCTAGCTCTAAAACTATTGGTCACATTACTTTCTGAGGTCATTAGTACCAAAGGCAAGTTTTGCATATCAGGGTGGCGGCGAATCTGTTTGATCAACTCAAAACCGTTTAAGCCTGGCATGTTAATATCGGCAAATACCACCGTAGGGTGGCAGGTCATAATTTTTTGGGTGGCTATGGTGGAGTCATCCGTAGATTCCACCTGATAACCCCATCCCTCCAACAGGGAGCGAAATTGGGTAATCAACAGAGGTGAATCATCCACAACAAATATGAGGGGTTCTTGACTGGTCTTGGCTGGAGCACCACTTCTACTGCCATGATCTGCTTCAATAGGCGTGGGAGTCTGTAGCTGGGGCAGGGGTAACACCGATACGATTTGTTTTTCTGCTAGTCGATCGATCAACAGAGCCGTGCGATACAGGGGTTGCTTAAAATTTTCGGAAATTTCCGTGAGGCGGTGCTGACCCGTGGTCACCTTGGCAAACAGGGGAAAATTGTCGTTACCTACCCGCGCCAGCAAATTCGCCGCATCCAACAACTGTACCCGCTGAAAAGGATGCTTGACAAACTGAAAATCGCTTTGCCAACGACGCACATCCGCCATCAGACCTTTTTCTAGTTCAGGAATGTTGTGGGCGGGTAAATCTACGGCAAAATCTACCGTCGGCAACCATGTAAAGGTGAAGCGATCTTCCAGATGCAAGGCAAGGAAGTTTTCATTGATGATGTCTAACAGTACCTGCTGGGTTTGCTCTGGGAATTTTTTATAGACATGGTGCACAAAGGCATAGCAGTAGGGACGACTTGCCTGTTTTACTTCTAATTCAGGAATACGGGCAAATTTAATGCCCTTGTTGGCAAACTTGGCAACCAGTGTGGGTATGACAAACCCTTCCTGCTCCATCATTACCATTCCGCCACCCGCCAGCAGAATTTTCCAGCGGTGATGCCTAGTCTCCACGCTGAGTACGCCAGTCGATCGACTCATTACCCGCATGGCGGGAACAAGTACATTCAGGGTAGCATCCCTTACTACCTGCCCCTCTTGGGGGGACTGGGCACCTACTCCGACATTTAATTGGGTCATTGACATAGCGATCGCAGCTTGTTGTATTTGTGTGTGAGCTATCAACCAGCAAGAATACCAACTTTACTATAACAATTTTAGGGGCAATTTTGTCGATCGCTATAAATTAAACTAAAACATCTGATGGTAAGGGCACTATTTCGCGCAAAATCTGACGCAAGTGCTGGCGAAATTCGGCAATGTGGCTGTCGTCACTACTTTTGGGTTTAGCTAAAAAGCGGCATTTTGCCCAACTAGCTCTAAATTTATTGGTGACATTGTCAGCAGAAGTAATCAACACCAGCTCTATATCCTTGAGGCTGGATTCTTTGCGAATTTCTTTAATTAACTCAAACCCGCTTAAACCGGGCATATTGATGTCCATAAGGGCAATGCTGGGCTTTTGTTCTAGCATTAGCTGAGTCACTGTGCGGGGGTCTCCCACCAACTGGGTGCGATAACCCAAAGTTTTCAGCAGGTCGCCCATCTGTTTTAACTGCACGGGAGAGTCATCTACCACCATAACTTGAGGGATGGCACTGACATTGAGGTCGTCAGGGGCGGTGGGCTGTTCGGTCTGGCGATTACTGCGGGGGCGCAGGGGCAGGATAGCCACCGTGCGGGTCTCGGCTAGTTTGTCTAGCTTTTGGGCTGTACGGGAAATGTGTTGCTTAAATTCATCAGCAATTTCCGTAATCCTGTATTTGCCGTTGGTGACCTTGGCAAACAGGGGCAGATTGGCGATCGAGCTGTCCTTATCTAAAAGTTGCACCGTTTGGGAGGGATGGCGGATATGTTGCAGTTGCTTCCACTGCTCCACTGCCCGTCTGGCTACCTCATCGAGGATGGCAAATTTCCAAGTGGGCAGGTTATATTTGGGCGGATTGGGCAGGGGATGCCAGACACAGTTAAAGTTATTTTCTAAATAAATGGACAAGAGATTCTCAAACAAAATTTCTTTCAGTATGGGACGGATGGCTTCTTCCTGCTGGATATAAATTTCATTGATTATGTCGTACAGATGCACACCACTAGAAGTCTCGGAAATAATACTAGGGTCGGGCAGGTGCAGTTTTTGCGCCTTCAGTTTGCGTAAAAAAGTTTTGGCGAGTTCTCCTTCTTCTTCCACCAGAGCGATCGTGTCGCCCCACAGGAGTATGCGCCAACTGTGGTAAGGATTTTCCACTCGTAAAACCCCAACCGTGTCTAGGAGGAGTTTAATGGTGGTTAGTAAACTGTCCAAACTCATGTTGGGCATGATACGGTCAGCAGGCACAGCGCTACTGCCACTGACAAGTATGCCTGTATTATCCTGATCCGACTGATTAGCGAGATAGGGGACTTGAGTCATGGTGTAAAAACACGAATGAGGATTTTAGATTTGATTATATCCCTCTTGGAGGTACTTTTAGCACACATCTTCTGGCAGAAAATATCATGCCATACAAAAAGATACCTAAATGTAAGAACTGCCGTTATTACAAAACTCTAAAAAGTTTATTTTTAGTTGGGCTATCTTAGCAAGTTTAAGGACAGGTTAAGACAAGTTTTTAAGAATAATTAACAATTCATCAGTAGGGAAATGTCTTTTCTAGGGCAGGGATTCCCAGACATTGGCTAATTCTTAGGATTGACATGGTAGGGTTAGAGAGTTAATAGCTGTTGTAAACCACAGAATTACAGACCTAGTTTGGCAATGAAAATTTTGACCTTGGCGGCGATCGTTACTGTTCTAAATCTGCCCGTAGCTGGCATATGGGCGCAGGTGAGAAACAATAATGCCCTTGATCTGGTGCGGACCGGGCGGCAGTTGTGGCTGAAGAATGACCTGCAGGGAGCTATCAATGCCTATCGGCAGGCGGCGGAAATGGAACCCCGCAATGCCAAAATCCAACTGAGTTTGGGCTATCTCCTCAGCCTACAGCAAGACTTTGTGGGTTCGGCTACTGCTTTTGAACGGGCTACCCAATTGGATAACCGCAATATCGCTGGCTGGTTGGGTCTAGGTTTTGCCCATGCCCAACAACAAAATTTTCCCCAAGCCCTGCAAGCCTATCGGCAAGCGCTTCAGCTCGATCGACAAAATGTGGAGGCGCATCAGGGGATAGGTTTTATTCTAGTGACCACCAAAAATTATGCAGAGGCTCTACGCCATTACCAACAGTGGCAGTCCTTATCCCCCAACAATCCTGATCTCTATTTGCAAATGGGCTATTTGTATAAAACTCAAGGGGACTGGCGGGGGGCGCTGACAGCCTATGAAAAGGCGGAAACTCTTGCCCCCGTGCGTGCTGATGTGTGGGTGGCTTTTGGCACTTTTTTATGGGAGCAAAATCAACCAGATTTGGCGTTGGCGAAGCTCAACCGCGCCCTACAGATCAATCCCAGACACGGCGAAGCCCAGGTTTTGGCGGCTAAATTGTATATGCAACAAAATCAACTGGATCAGGCGATCGAGTCCCTGAAAATGGCGATTTCTAGTCAACCCCGCAATGTGTCTCTGCACAAACTATTGGCCCAGGTTTACGAGCAACAAAATAAAACCAGTTGGGCAATCATTACCTATCGGCGCATCCTAGAGTTGCAACCAGACAATGCAGAAATACACCTGACCTTGGGGACGATTCTGGCTAACCAAAACCGCCGTTCTGAAGCCCTACGCATTTTGCAACAGGCAGAGAGCCTCGCCCAGCGCCAAGCCCAGACCGAAATTTTGACCCAAGTGCGTCAGGAATTGCAAAAACTGGGTCAGTAGCCCAGTAAAGCGGTTTCGTGGGAACGATTCACCAACAACAGGGCAAGGGGTGGCAAGTTTAACAGGGGACGATCGGTCAAGTCGGACCAGTGGTATTGGGCATTAGCCACCACATGACTACAACCCAACAATTTGTGGGCGCGCAAAATTTGCCAGACCTCGCGGTACACGGGTGCCACATTCAGTAATACTATGATTTCTGCCCACCGTAGGGCATCCTCTAAATCGGCCATATTGGTAAACTCTGGGAAAATGATCAATTTGTCCTGATCTAGCCCCAAGGGAATACCCGCAATGGAGGAGGCGATCGCCAAACTACTGACCCCAGGAATCACCTCGATCGAGGCTTGGGGGCACTTGCTTTTGACACCGAGCCAAATGTGCATAAATACGCTGTGGACGGTGGCAGAACCTTCACACACGAAGGCTAGGGTTTTCCCTTGACGCAAATGTTGCACAATGCTCAGGGTAGCAGTCTGCCAAGCGGTACGCCACAGGGTGGGGTCGGCATTGAGGGGCATGGGTAGGGGTAGGTGTTGTTGGTGGGGCTGGGTGTATGTTTTGGTCACCAGTTCGGGGAGGGTAGGTTGCCCTTTGCGCCCAGCGGGATATGCCACAATCTCTACCGATCGCAGGATTTTCCACCCCTTGAGGGTCAATAGCTCTGGATCGCCCGTACCTACACCAATGCCAAAGAGCTTACCATGTGCGCCCATTTAATGCCTGTACCTGTTTTGGGGTTTCCTGTTCCTGTTTTAGCACCATTTCCCGTAAAAAGCGGGCCACCGCCCGCTGGGCTAATTGCAGTAAAATATCGCCCCCCAACTGCCTTGTTTCGGGTTTGGTTAAAATTTTGCCGATGACGGGGATCATATCGGGCAGAAGACTGAGGGGGCTAACGCTGTGATCTTTTTGCAGAATTGTCCAGAGATGCCACAATTTTTGTGCTAGAGCGGTGTTACCTGTGGGCAATAATTCCAACTCCCGCACCACTTCTTGGATCAGTAAACTACGCATATATTCGCCCCGATCGGACAACAGAAAATCCGCCACTCGATCAACCGTAGTGGGTAAATCGTATTGGGTATTGGTTTGGGCATTGGTGAGTAAATTTTCGAGGCGTTTCCAGCGAAACTCCCCATCCCGCAACAGTAACTCCTTGAGGGCAGATTGCAATTCGGGGGACTGGTCCACCAAAATGCGATTGGCCACATAGGGATAGGCAACGGACAACACCTTGAAGTTGGGATCGACACTCAGGGCAATCCCTTCTAAGGTCACTAGGGAACGGATGATCAGGGCGTAGTAGGCGGGGACTTGAAAGGGATAGTCAAACATAATCTGGGAGAGCTGATCCGTCAAATCCTTGAAATTCATGTCAGTTAGGCTTTGTCCGGGGGGCGGATTAAACACCTTGGCTAGAGCTTGGGTAATGGCAGAAAAGTTCACTTCGGGGCTTAAAAAACCCAACCGTACATAATCTTGGGACAATGCTGTAAAATCCCGATTCACCAAGTGCACGATCGCCTCGATCAAGCCATATCTTTGTTCTGGGGAAACGGAACTCATCATGCCAAAGTCCAGATAGGCTAATTTGCCATCCCCCATCACCAGCAGGTTACCGGGGTGGGGATCAGCGTGGAAAAAGCCTCGATCGAGCAACTGTTGCAAGGAGCATTGCACGCCAATTTCAATAATCCGTCTGCTGTCAAAACCCGCTGTTTTGATCTTTTCTAAATCTGTGAGTTTGATGCCGTCAATCCATTCCATGGTCAATACCCTGCGGGCGGTGTACTGCCAATAGATTTTCGGTACATAGATGTTTTCTAGGTGTCCGTAGTATTCAGCGAACCGTTCCGCATTTGTCCCCTCTTGGGTGTAGTCCATTTCCTCAAAAATCCGCCCCGCAAATTCATCCATGATGGCAGGGAGGTTACTGCGAATAAATTTGAAGGTGCGTTTGAGCCAAGAGGCGATCCCCCGCAAAATGTAAATGTCGAGGGCAATCCCTTCTAAAATGTCTGGTCGCTGTACCTTGATGGCAACCGTTTCCCCACTGTGCAGTTTACCCTTATACACTTGCCCCAAAGAGGCGGCGGCGATCGGGGCGGGGGAAATTTTTTGATAAATGGCGTAGGGGTCGGCCCCCAACTCTTCCCGAATAAACTGAAAGGCTCGATCGTTGGGGAAGGGGGGCAGTTGATCCTGTAACAGCGCCAACTCTTCCATATATAGGGGCGGCACGATGTCGGGGCGGGTGGACAATGCCTGTCCAATTTTAATAAACGCAGGGCCCAACCTGGTCAATAATTCCCGTACCTGACGCGCCCGTTTGGGGGCATTTTCACCTAACTTACCCCACCATGAGTCCCATTTGAGGCTGACAATAAACCACACCATCGGCACAAAAATTGCCAAGCTTCTCAGCCACACTTTCAGCACTTGCGGACGGTAGTAGGCACTGATCGCCTCTATATCGTATCGATCGAGGGTAAACTTGGCGGACATAGGGTAAGTCTGATTGTAAATATAGATCATCTTAACAATTACCTAGGGGAGATTGATCTCCTTTGGGATAGAGCCACAGGGACTTTACTCTCACTCCCAAAGCAAGGGGAATAGACAAAATGCTTACACTGGATGGACTCCCCTCGCCCTCTGGGAGAGGGGCTGGGGGTGAGGGAGACCAAATTTGTCCTGATCCAATAGGGGACACTTGTACATTTATTGATTAAGTCGGGTTATTTAGGGGGTAATTTGTACTGGGCAACGATGCGTTTGGCAAATTCAGGCACTTGACGGCTCAATTTGTGGGGATAATTCCTCAACACATAGAGATAGTTGCGGGCAAAGTGGGAATCGATCGAGAAGCGGGCATATTCTAAACCCTTGACCCCAATTTTATTGATGACGAATCCAATCAACCACGCTAACCACATGGGTAAAGTGACGGCATGATCATAGGCGGTGATGCCCTGTTGTACGGCTGGACGGCGCTCGCCCCTAGAAGACACAGGTTTGATGTGCAATTGTCCTTGTACCGTATCCAGCATCCTTTGTCCCCGATCGTTGCGCACCACAATCCACTGCCAACCGTATTCAGCGCCCATGTAACCCACCACCAGATCAGCCAACCCATTGGTGTAGTCAAAACAGGTCATGCAGGAGGGGGCAAACACATCTTTTAAGGCTTTGGCATTGATGCCAAAAAAGGGCACCAGTTCCGTAGTGCCGTCCAAATGCTGGAAATGCACATTGAAATCCTGCATAAATTCGTAATGCACTACCGTTTCGGGCGATCGACTGGTGGTTTCTAAAAATTTTTGTAGTCCTGCCCTACTCACATTATCTACACAGGGCGTGCCCAAAACATAGAGTTCCTCTAGCCCCAGTTTATCCTGCACCGCCCGCAGGGCTTGAATTTGACAGCCTACACCAATCACCAATAGGCGCTTTAATTGGGCGCGCTCAATCTCTTCTAATACTGACAAATTGGGGGACAGGGTGGGTTTATTCACCTTAGCCAACAAAATATCTGCCACCGTGCGGGCAAGCACTACTTTGGGGGCAAAGCGATCGTGGGGTTGGGACTGGACACACACTACCCCCTCCACCATCCCTGAAGTGAGCATTTCTACGGCAATGGCTGAAACAATACCCGTCCACTGGGCCCCCTCGATCGGTTGCATTTTGCGGGCGGAGACCATGCGCTGATGTACACCAAAATACAATTCATCTGGGTTGTCTAAATCTCTCGATCGACCGTGGGCAATCACCTCGCCCCCCTCTAGGTCAGGGTTAATAAAGGCGCAGGCTGACTTCACATAGTGGATGAAATAGGTATCACAGAGACCGCACTCGCTACACAGTTCTTTGGCGGGTTTGATTTGGTGGGGTAATAGCCCCTTGGGGGATTTAGCCATAGATGATGCCACTAATAGAAAATGTAAGAGTACGAGTAAATTCAACCCCGCAAAACTGAGGGTATTGCCATATTTAGGATGATTTCTACTTTATTGTATTGGCATTGTATTGTTAACTCCCCTCACCCTGAGGGGTTGGTGGCGAGGGCAAAACTTGTAATTTAACAGTGGTAAAGGAGTATTTTTTGCCACCAAGTCCACTAAAAAAGTGCTGTGGAAAAGTAAATTTTGGCATAATTTAACTACAATCTGTTGACGGTAGGGGAGGCTGTATGGCACACCGCAAGAAAATTCTCGATAAACTATCTCAACCCCTCGTAGGTATGCAACACCGTTGGAAGCAAGCATGGCGTGAAGTGCAGTCCCAAATTAGCGATCGATTGGATGACCTAGATGCTTGGGCGGTGGAGCAAGTCAATGACAGCCTAGATTCAGCGGGGACAAAAGTTTCCCATGTGGTGGCAGAAACCGTAGATAAAACCCTAGCCACTGCCAAAGAATCCCTGCAGGGAGTGGGCAAGGAAATATCCCAAAAAATAGGCAAGCGCTCCAAACCCAAACGCTAATACTTCATGGATGACCTTGCCCCTTGGCGATCGCCCCTTGCCAAAAATTTACATGTGCATCGGGCTGACCCTTCTGCCCGCTATTTGCAATTAGCCACCGTTACTCCCGCAGGCTTGCCCGCCAACCGCACGATCGTTTTCCGTAGCTTTGTCCCCGACAGCAATACTTTGCAGTTTATTACCGACGGGCGCAGTCAAAAGGTAGCCCAGATTCACTGCCAGCCCTACGGGGAAATTTGCTGGTACTTTCCCAAAACACGGGAACAGTTCCGTATTTTAGGCAGGTTGGAATTGGTTGACCACCATCACCCCGCCCAACCGCCCCGCCACCAAATGTGGCAGACCATTTCTGACAATGCCCGCCGCCAATTTACTTGGGCTGAACCCCGCAGTCTGCGCCACCATTCCGCCCCCTTCCCCGAAACGGAGCCATCCGCCCTTGTGCCCCCCGATAATTTTTGCCTGTTGTGGTTGCACCCTCACCACATCGATCGACTCAGTCTCAAAGGTACTCCGCAAAACCGTTGGCTGTATGAATTACAATCAGGCGTATGGAATACGATAGAAGTCTATCCTTAACATTCCTGCCCAATTGCTTACCGAAAAAACGCCGTAAAGCCCTGTCCTTTAGGGCAGGGATGTAAGGCGCACACTGTTTTATCAAGCC
>Ga0272446_1004597_pt1 | contig 16153 bp, 15 predicted proteins | sample YNPCB0061_FD_194587 | JGI IMG/M metagenome (GOLD analysis project Ga0272446, IMG submission 194587) | Hot spring microbial mat communities from Yellowstone National Park, WY, United States - YNP-CB-006-1 | ecosystem: Environmental > Aquatic > Thermal springs > Hot (42-90C) > Sediment | place... | reverse complement strand
CCTGATCGGTTTGATCACGATGTGGTCGATGAGTTTTGCATATGGTGCCTGGCAGTTTTTTTCCGGCAGCGAAGTCAGGCGCAAGAAAGACAATGATGAATTAGCGACCCGCCTCGGAAAGGTCGGGCAGGAGCTGGACGACGAGGTCTTTGCGGTTATGAGGCTGCTGAAGCATCATCTCGATTTCAGCGGCTCCCATTCCGAAATGTTGGCCAAGGTCAGCAAAAGTCTCCAAACGCTGACCTCTCCGGATCAGATTCGAGCCATCGTTCAGATGCTGATCGGCGAAAATGCGAAGGTGCAAACCGAGGTCAAAGTCCTTCGGGAACGTCTTCAGCAGTCGCAGGCGCAGATTGAAAAGCTCAGGACCAGCCTCAGCGAAAGCCAGATGCTCGGGATGATCGATGCCGTTACATCTTTGAAAAATCGGCATTGGCTCGAGGCCCACCTGCCGCGGGAAGTCCATTCGGCCATTGAAGGGAATGAGCCGCTATCGCTGATCATGGCCGATGTCGATCACTTCAAGAAGATCAATGATACCTTCGGACATGCTGTTGGTGACGAGATTTTGCGGCGATTTGCAGAACTGCTATCAAAAAATATCAAAGGACGGGACACGGCGGTGCGGTATGGCGGCGAGGAGTTTGTGGTCGTGTTGCCGCAGACCAAGGCTGAAGGCGCCCGCAATCTTGGGGAGCAAATTCGCAGCGAGCTCGAAAACAAAAAGTGGATGCATCATCGGACTGGACGTCCGATAGGAAAAGTAACCGCATCGTTCGGTGTCGCTCAATTGCGCGAAGGAGAAGCGCATGATTTGTTGATCGAGCGCGCCGACGCAAAGCTCTACGAGGCGAAGGCCGCTGGCCGTAATTGCGTCGTGAGCGATTCCGATGACGGTTGATTGGACCGTCCCCACCTTAGCCTGAGATGAGCGGGTCGTTATCGGGAAGTACGTTATCGAATTGTACTCCAACCTTTCCGTTACGGCACCAAACGACGATGCCTTTCATCTTCCGGCCGCTACGAAGTTCAATGAGGACTTGGTCTTTTAGCTTGAAATCGCGTTCGCAAGTGAGGCCGATACCGTTCTTCGAAATATCGCGAGCAAACGCGATCGATGAGCTGCCTTGCGAGGTGATCTTGCATGGCTGAAGCAGTGTGTATCTCGGTGATTTCCGCCGCTGAGGTAGAATTGGCAGAGCCACCTGGCCATAGTGATTGACGCAGGGATGCGCTCCGGACACGGCTTCTTTGATGAACTTGCCGAGCACAAACGCATTTTCCGTATAGAGCCCGCTGAGGCGCCAGCGAGTTTCTGGCTCGAGGCTCTGAACGGCCGCGTTGCAATCCTCAGCGAGTTTGCGCCAAAGAGCAGTGATCTGTTCAAGTTTGGTGATGGGAATTTTTGGTCCGGCGAAGGCGCCAGCACAGTTAATCAGCGGTGCCGTGAGCTTCTTCGCATCCGCTAGATCGAAATAGACGCGCCCGATTGCGGCCGCGACATCGCGGGGAAATCCGATATCCTGCCAGGAGCGTAACGCAACTCTTACAACCGGGGACTCCACGGGCACGAGGTTGTTGCAGGACCTCAACATCCACGTGCGGCCCGATGCGAGGGTCGCATTGAAGCACGACGCAATGGCGCCCACCTGCAACGCGGTCCAGTGGAATTCGCACACGAGCGCTTCAAATAGCGCGTTGCCTTCAACCGGTGCATTCGCCGGAATCAGCGATGGTGGCGCCGGCCTTTGAGGTTCGGAAAATTTCAGAAGCACGTTCAACATAGAGCCGCAGTTCCCTCGACGTGTAGCACCAATACCAACCGTATTCAGATTTATCGCTCACTGATCACAGCGGTTTGCCGATAAGAGATCTGAGCTTCGCGGCTGGGACAGCCCGCGAGAAGAGGAATCCTTGTGCCTCGACGCAGCCTTCAGCTCTGAGAAGATCGAGCTGCTGCTCGGTTTCGACTCCTTCGGCCACGCTTGTCATGCCGAGGTTATAACCGAGCTGAATAATCGACCGTCGGAGCGTTGCCGATCGCTTATGGTTGGCAATTGACGAGACGAAGGAACGATCGATCTTGATCTTGTCGAAGGGAAAGCTCTGAAGATAGCTGAGCGAGGAAAAGCCCGTGCCGAAGTCGTCGATCGCAAAGCGAACGCCCATCTTTCTCAAGCGGTCAAGCGTGTAGGTCGCGACTTCGCGATCCTTCATCAGGAGCGTCTCTGTGATTTCGAGAATAAGACGCGAAAGCGGCAGGCCCATTGAGGCATTTGTGACCTTCTCCACGAGATCCTGGCCACGGAACTGGGCGGCGGAAACATTGACGGCGATCCAGATATCGTCCGGCCATTGGCTGGCTTCAGTGCATGCGGTTTTCAGGACCCAATCGCCGATCTGCCCAATGAGCCCGCATTCTTCTGCGATTGGAATGAATTCTGAAGCAGGGATCAGTCCCCGCTCGGGATGCGACCAGCGGATCAATGCTTCGCAGCCAACGATCTTGCGAGTCTTGACGTTTACGATCGGCTGATAGTGCAGTTCGAACTTGCTATTCGCGATCGCCTCCCGCAGACCCATAATGATTTGATGCCGGGATTGCAGGCGCTCGTGCATCGAGTGTTCAAAGAATCCGAACGTCCCGCGGCCGATCGATTTGGTGCGGTAGAGCGCCATATCGGCATTCATCATAAGCTGTTCGGCATCGACGCCATCTGTTGGTGCAACTGCGATGCCAACGCTGGTTCCGATCGATACGACATTCTCGCCAAGTGCGAATGGCTCAGAAAGCACCGCAATGATCCGCTTGGCGACGAGTTCGATTTCTTCGATCGACTTCGGGGCTAACTGGATGATCGCGAATTCATCTCCGCCGAGACGTGCAACCGTATCTGACTCCCGGATGATCCCCTTTAGTCGCTGAGCAACAGCTTTCAGGAGAGCATCGCCCACAGGGTGCCCAAGCGTATCGTTCACTGCCTTGAATCGATCGAGATCCAGACAATGTAGCGCCAGTCCATCGCCACGTTCGACCCGCGCAAGTCCGAGCCGAATGCGATCTTGAAAAAGGGCACGGTTTGGGAGCCCGGTCAGGACATCCTGATGTGCGAGCCGTCCGATCGTTTCCTGGTCACGTTTGCGATCGGTGATATCGAGGTGTGCCGTGACGAAGCCGCCGCCGGCCAGTGGCGTTCCCCGTATCTCGAGGTATGTTCCGTTTGGCCTTTGCCGCTCGATGATATGCGCCTCGCCTCTCTTTGCGAGTTCGAGGCGGGCACGAACCTGCTCCTCCGGATCACCCGGTCCATATTCGCCACGATTAGCATTGAAGCGGAAGAGATCCTCAAGCGTCGGCGCACCATTTGCAAAGAGTTCATCCGGGTACTCAAGGAGCTGTTTTTGTTTTTGATTGCAAAGAATGACGCGATGATCGCGGTCAAAAGCAGTAAGCCCGCCGGGGAAGCTATCGACAATGGCTTGCAGGAGAGCCGTACGCTCCTGCAACTCGATATGAAGTGTCACCGCAGTGGTAATATCGATTTGAATCGATAGGTAACCTCTGGCCTGTCGATTCCCGCTCTTGAGCGGCACGATAAGAGCATCGACCCAGTAAAACGTCCCATCCCTCGCACGGTTTCTTACTGGCGCCCGCCACGTCTGGCCCCTTGCGAGCGTGCGATAGGCCTCCGCCCAGAACTCCTTGGAATGATGCCCTGAGTCCAAGATCGCGTGGGTCTTTCCAAGAACCTCCTCGCGCTCGTACTTGCTAATGCGAACGAATTCATCATTGACATGCACGATCCGGCCCTGTGCATCAGAGACCGAGACAATGCCGAGCTGGTCAATTGCGGAGGCAAATCCCTGCGCTCCCCAGGAAGTACCGAGATAAGGATGTGTCGGTGTCTTGCGCGACGCTTTCTTCGACGCCGGATGGCTTGAGGCGACTCCTTCAATATTATATGCCATAGCGCCACTTACCCGCCGAGACCCGCGCAATAGGGCGCGAGACTTATTTTGGACCGAACGAGACCAGACCCACGTGGCCTAGAGCGGATCGACCCGAAGATTGAGCATGCCAATGCTGGCGTGCGACAGGGCGGCATCATGCCTCTGGCCCCGCAAGAATTCACCGCGGGGGTCAGCTTGTCGTTGCGACCAATTTGAACTTAAATCTCTTAATGTTGGCTTATTCGGAAATTCTTGCCGCCTGAGAAAGGGTTATTCAGGCCGCCAAGATTAACGGAAGCGCACAGGGTTTTTGCTGCAAGAATTTAGCGCGGTAAGAGCAGCCCTGCGAACTCCGCAGGTACGGCGGGAAAAACGGCCGCCTGGGGGCGATTAAAAGTTAGATAATTGCGCGGCTGAAGGGCAAAAGTGGCCGGTCATTGATATCAAACAATTGAATAGAGAAGGCCGGATCGATGTGGGACTCCGGAAGTCCATCGACATGAATTTAATCGCGTGAGCTCAAGGGGACAATTTTGTCAGTCGATGCCGTAGATAAGACGCTGATTGGCATGCAATCATGAAGGCGTTATGTCGCTTGCCGGGTCGAGGCGGTCGAACACGTGAGTATTCCCTAGATAATGGTCGCCAGGAAAAATATCTAAATTAGCGGTGAATCGGCAGGGCAATCGGCCTGGCAGAATAACTCCGTGAATCACCAATTAATTTATTTGTAGACGATTGAGGTATTAAAAAAGTGGGTGGGCAGTCTCGTAAACGAATTCGATAGTTTTGCTGGCTATTTGTAATGAACGGCCGCTTGATAACCGAATCATAGGCATGACGCCGCGCAGCCGAGTCGGCAAAGACCGACATGTTCCGGGCTTTTACTGAGCAGGAACAAGCTCATGGCGAATGACCGATGGCCAAAGGCCGCCCCAATCGGGTGGGCCAGGATTGCGAATGGAATATTGAGTCCCGCTTCCATTCAAACAGCCACCCTGAGGCTCATTCCGTCGGAAAAGCGACAGCAGAGCAGCCCCTAGAGCGCCGAAGAAATTCCGGAACGCAATCACGCGCCACCGCATCAACGTTATCAGACTTCGCAGAAACACGAACCAGAAGCCACCCGTAGGAAACAGCAGGTCAAAGCCATGGTTATTGGGTACATCAACAGCAAATGGACAATGCCGCGCAGACTGGCGTTGATCTCCGCGGCCTTCCTCATCCCGTCGCTGGTACAGCTCGGCATCTACACCGAGAACAAAATCGAACAGGTCTCGATGTTCGACAACGAGATCGAAGGGGCAGAGCTCGTCAGCGCGATTTGGGCGCAGATGCGCAGCGATGATGGCGTCAGGTCGGGCATGACAACGAACGAACTGGCCGCTCAATCTGGGACGATCGCAAAATTCGACCTGCAGAGTAAAGTGAACGCCTTCGTCGACTCAAAGTCATCGCTCGACCAGGCGCGGCTCGCTGTCGATCTGTTCGACGACGTCGGTGATCGCTCGTCGCTGACGCGAGACTCATTCTCTGATACGTATCACACCCAAGACATTGTCGCTCAACGCTTGCCGCGCATTCGGCTCGCTCTGATCCAACTTCGCGACGGCCTGGGGTCGCCGGCAGCCGGTGTCGATGGGCGGCTGGCAATGCACTATCAAACGCTTTCGGAAGCGACGGCAGAACTGAGCAAGCCACTCCGCGATGTTATGGAGGGTGAGAGTTCTGGCAGCATCAAGCGAGCAGCGGCGACCCAGGGCGAGCAACTTTTGCGTCAGCTCGACGAGATCCTAGCCAAGATCAAGGCGGCCGACTTCCGCCGTGATCAGATCGACCCCAAGATCGACGAGCTGCTTGCAAGTGCGACCACCGCAGCAAGCGCGTTCGCCCACCAAGCCGCTGGCGCATTTCGCGAACTGGCAGAGGCGCACATCAGTGAAACCAAGGGTGCTTTATATCGGACCCTTGCGTTATTGATCGCCGCTACGATCGCTGCCATTGCCTTCGTCGTCCTGATGTCGCGCGGCATTACCCAGCGGCTCACGAGTCTCGTCCATGCCATGGATCAGATCAGCCGCAAGGACTTGAGTATTGCCGTTCCCTACCTGACAGACAGCAACGAGAATGGCCTCATCGCCCAGGCACTCGCGCGATTCAAGGAAGCGATGGCCGAACACAAGGCGATGACGGACCAGGCGGTCGAGGTGGCCAAGCAACAGCAGGAGCAGAGTGATTACTACGCTCACGAGCACGAGCGGTTCATGGATGCCTTCACCAGTGCGGCCGATCACATTGCTCGCGGGGACTTCTCTCACAAGATCACTGAGAAGGTGATTCCCGAATACGAAGCCATCATCAGCCAGATGAATCTGATGATGGGTCAACTTGAGGCCGCTCAGGCGGAGAAGGTCGCAGCCGAGAAGCACATTCACCTCGTTGTCGACGCACTGGGAAGCTCTCTCTCCAAACTTGCCGAAGGTAACCTCGAGGCAACGGTCGATGTCGACGTAGCACCAGAGTTCGCGCAGCTCAAAGAGGACTTCAACTCAGCCGTATCGCAGCTCAAGAGCACGATCGCATTCGTCAAAAAAGGCGCGAGCAGCATCAAGCTCGGAACGGACGAAATTTCCCAGGCCTCTGATGACTTATCGCGACGCACCGAGAACCAGGCGGCGAGCCTTGAAGAGACGGCTGCGGCGGTTAAGGAGATCACCGACACCGTCAACAAGACAGCACGTGGTGCCACGCATGCTCGCGAGACGGTTTCTGTGGCCAAATCCGATGCCGAGAAGAGTGGCGAGGTCGTGCGCAAGGCCATTGAGGCGATGAACGGCATCGAAAATTCATCGAAGCAGATCAGTCAGATCATCGGTGTCATCGACGAAATCGCCTTCCAAACGAACCTCTTGGCGCTGAACGCCGGTGTCGAAGCTGCGCGCGCCGGAGATGCGGGACGCGGGTTCGCCGTGGTGGCCTCCGAAGTGCGGGCATTGGCCCAACGTTCTGCCGAGGCGGCGAAAGAGATCAAGGGCTTGATCTCCGCTTCGACCGCCCAGGTAGCGCAGGGTGTGCAGCTCGTCGGGGAAACGGGCCAGGCGCTGACCCGGATCGTTACGCAGGTGGCCGAGATTAACAACATCGTCACCAGCATCGCGGCCAGCGCCAACGAGCAGGCCCATGGATTGGAGCAAGTCAACACCGCCGTCAACGAGATGGATCAGGTGACGCAGCAAAACGCTGCGATGGTCGAGCAAGCGACTGCAGCAACGCAGACCCTCGCTCAGCAGACAGAAGAACTGGCCCGCTTGGTGAGTCGCTTCAAGACCGGCGACGATACGGTCGTCGAAATGTCGCCGCGGCGGGAAGTTCCCAAATCGGCTTCGCGTGCGGCACGCCCGGCATCCAAGCTGAAGGTTGCAGCCAATGGTGGCGCGTACCATCACACGGCGACGGCGGCCTCGGATGCTGGCTGGGAGGAATTCTAGATGCCGCGCGCAAGAAAGGTGCCGCCGGCCTATGGCTCCGGGCCGAAAAAGCGTGCACGTAAGCCTACGATGGCGAAGGCCAAGCACCGAACGATCGTGACCGAGCAGGAAGACGAGACCCAGGTTCTGCTCGGTTCCCCGGAAACGTCGCTGCCGAATAGTCTCGATAGCGCAGTGATGCTTCCGGAGTGCCTCGACGCTGCGGCCGCATCAGCAGTCAAAGAGATGCTTCTGGCGCGGCGTGGGAGCCCCCTTGTCGTCGATGCCAGTCAGGTTCGTCGTGTCGGAGCACAATCATTGCAGGTGCTGATTGCGGCGGCCCGGACTTGGCAGGCGGACGGACAGAGTTATCGGCTAACAAATTCCAGTACCGAGCTACTCGACACGCTCACACTGATTGGTCTGCCGCGCGAAAGCCTGCTGCTCGAAGGAACAACCCCATGACGCAAACAATACTGACGGTCGACGACTCTAGAACGATGCGCGACATGCTGAAAATGGCGCTTGCGGAAGCTGGTTTTAATGTTCTGCAAGCGGTCGATGGTGTGCACGGCCTGGAAGTTCTGCAGACGACGATGCCGGACGTTATCGTCACCGACATCAACATGCCGAAGATGGACGGCTTTGGCCTCATCGAGGCGGTTCGTAAAGATAGCCGCTACAGCAAGGTGCCGATCCTCGTATTGACCACGGAAAGTGATGCAGCCAAGAAAATGCGCGCCAAGGAAGCCGGTGCCACGGGGTGGATTGTCAAACCCTTCGAGCCGACCAAACTCATTGCCGCAATCCGTCGCGTCGCAGCCTGAAGACGACAGGTGATGTGATGACCATGGATACGATGGCCGCTATTCGGCAGACCTTTTTCCAGGAGTGCGAAGAGCAGCTCTCCGAGATGGAAATGGGCCTGCTTGCCATGGACGAGGGCAACGCCGACTCCGAGACCGTCAATGCGGTCTTCCGGGCGGTCCACTCGATCAAGGGTGGTGCTGGCGCATTCAAGCTGACAGAGCTTGTACAATTCGCACATTCATTCGAGACGGCGTTGGATCACGTCCGCAGCGGCAAGCTCACGCCGACCCCGGATATGATGAAGGTCATGCTCCGCGCAGCGGACGTTCTCGCCGACCTCGTCGAAGCCTCACGCGACGGCCAAGCGATTGACGAGTCGTCCTATGCTTCGGTGGCCGGTGATATAAAGGCGCTGACGGCGTCAGCGGGACAGGATGAGGAAGCGGAAGAAGTCATTGATTTTCAGCCGACCGTTATAGATTTTGGTCTTCCGGAATTACCGGCCGAAGCGCCGGCGGCGGCCATTCATGAATATCGCATCAACTTTCGCCCTCGGCCGGAGCTCTACGCCAATGCGAACGAGACGGTCCTCGTTTTTCGCGAGATGAAGCGGCTTGGCGAACTCGAAGCGGTATGCGACGCATCAGCCGTGCCGTTGCTTGAGGAGGTAGACCCGAACGGCGCATATCTGGCGTGGTCGGTCAAGCTCTCCTCTGAGCTCGCAATCGATGCTGTGCGCGAAGTTTTTGAGTTCGTCGAAGGCGAAGCCGACCTCGCAATTGAGACCGATGGCCAGCCGGAGGTTTCCGATACTGATATCGCAGCTCTTCTAGCGATGGCGCTCGGCACTACGCCATCCTCGGAACCGACACCCGCGGAGGGGCCCCCGGCAAATCCCCCTGAGGCGGCCGCCGAATCACCGCCGGAGACGCCCCAGCCGGGTCCGACCCCGGCATCCGTCCAGCCGCCAGAGTCGGCAAAATCCGATGTAAAGACATCGTCTGCCACGGTTCCTGCCCAAACGACGATCCGCGTCGAGTTCGATCGCGTCGACCGTTTGATCAATCTCGTAGGCGAGCTCGTGATCAATCAGGCGATGCTATCTCAACGGGTCATCGAAGCAAACTTCGCAGGCTCATCCTCCGTTGTCATCGGACTCGAAGAGCTCGAGCAGCTTACGCGCGAGATCCAGGAAAGCGTGATGGCGATTCGCGCCCAACCAGTAAAGCCGCTGTTCCAGCGCATGGCGCGGATCGTTCGTGAGGTCGCGGACGTCACGGGCAAGGAAGTGCGTCTGAAGACGGAAGGCGAGACGACCGAAGTCGATAAGACGGTTGTCGAGCGTCTCGCCGAGCCGCTTACACACATGATCCGGAATGCCGTCGACCACGGAATCGAATCGCCTGAGGCACGCATTGCAGCCGGAAAGCCAGCCGAAGGTGTCGTGCGCCTGACGGCTGCACATCGCTCCGGCCGCATCATCATCGAGGTTTCAGATGACGGCGCTGGCATCAACCGCCAGAAAGTCCGCGCCTCGGCGATCAAAAAGGGTTTGATCCCGCCTGATGCGCAGCTTTCCGACAGCGATATCGACAATCTTCTGTTTCTCCCCGGGTTCTCGACGGCCGCGACAGTCTCGAATATCTCCGGTCGGGGCGTCGGCATGGATGTCGTCAAGCGTTCGATCGTGGCCCTCGGCGGCCGGATCTCCATCTCGTCGCGTCCGGGTCATGGCTCGACGTTCTCGATGAGCTTGCCGCTGACACTGGCCGTCCTCGACGGCATGGCGGTCTCTGTCGCTGGCCAGACACTTGTCGTACCGCTGACGGCCATCGTCGAGACGTTGAAGCCAAAGAAGCATGAAATTCATGCTCTCGGTTCCGACGGCCGAGTGATGTCGATCCGAAATACGTTTGTGCCGTTAATTGACGTCGGTACTCAGCTCGGCTTCCGCGATACCCCGACCGAACCGGAGCGGGGTGTTGCGATCCTGGTTGAAACCGGAGGCGGTGCCCGCAATGCGTTGCTGGTCGATTCAATCCAGGATCAGCGCCAGGTCGTCATCAAGAGCTTGGAAACGAACTATGGGACTGTCGCAGGAATTGCGGCGGCAACCATCCTGGGGGATGGGCGGGTCGCCTTGATTCTCGACGTCGATGCATTGGTCACAAGGTCATTCAATGATCCTCTGGCCAGTGAGCTTCGCTATGGAACGGGAGGATGACCGTCGTGGAAAACACCGAACAAAGCACAAATACAGCAAACCGGGAGTTTGTCGCTTTTCGCGTCGGATCGCAGGAGTTTTGCGTGGACATCATGGGCGTTCGCGAGATCCGCGGCTGGACGCCCGCAACGCCACTGCCGCATGCACCGGCCTATGTCCGTGGCGTTATCAATCTTCGCGGTGCTGTCCTGCCGATCGTCGACCTTGCGATGCGTTTCGGTCTCGGATTGACCGAGCCGACGCCGCGCAGCGTCATCATCGTCGTGCAAATCCATCAGCAGGTCGTGGGACTTCTGGTTGATGCCGTGTCCGATATCTTGACGTCATCCGAGGCGTCGATGCAGCCAACGCCCGACATCGCATCGGACATGGCGAAGAACTTCGTCAAAGGTGTTTATGCCGTGGATGGCCGCATGATTAGCATTGTGACACTCGAGAGCGTGCTGCCGATCAGCGAGAAAGCGGCTGCATAATGTCCGCCGTCCGATCTCCGACATCAAAACGATCAGCTCCACTTGTAACCGGGGAGTTCGCGTTTTCGGTCGCGGATTTTCACGAGATCGCAGATCTCTTGAAGAACGAGGCCGGTATCGACCTGCCGGAATCAAAGGCAACACTCGTCTACTCGCGTCTGACTAAACGTCTGCGAGCACTCGGCATTTCGACGTTTTCGGAATATTTGAACAAGATCCGCGACAACGACGGCGAGCGCGGCAACATGATCGCCGCTTTGACGACCAACGTCACACGATTTTTTCGCGAGCCGCATCATTTCGATCACCTTCGCGATCGGGTCCTTGAGCCGCTAGCGGAGTCAGCCCGGCGTGGAAATCGTATTCGTCTCTGGTCGGCAGCTTGTTCGAGCGGGCAGGAGCCATATTCTATGGCACTGACGGTTCTGTCGATTTTGCCCGATGCGCCATCGCTCGATGTACGGATTCTCGCAACAGACCTTAATCCGCACGTCGTCGCCCATGGCAGAAAAGGAATTTATCAGCGGCAGGAGCTCGACGACATTCCCGCCGGCCTGCGTGCCAAATGGTTTGCGCCGGCCGCCTCCGAAGGACGGGACGCTTTGCAGATTTCCGAGGAAGTGCGTTCGCTTGTCTCTTTCCGTGAACTCAACCTCATGGGCTCATGGCCCTTTAAAGGGCCGTTCGACGCCATTTTTTGCCGTAACGTCGTCATTTATTTCGATCGCGATACGCAAAGCACGATTTGGCAGCGCCTGACGCGTCTGCTCAATGCGGACGGGGCACTTTATATTGGTCACTCCGAGCGCGTTACGGGGCCTGCTGCTGCGATGCTGACGTCGGATGGCATCACGACCTATCGCAAGAAGGGCAGGACGTAACCATGAAGAAAGTTAAGGTTCTCGTCGTCGACGACTCATCCACCATGCGCGGTTTGATCGCCACTGCGTTGTCGCGCGATCCTGGAATTGAAGTGGTTGGCCAGGCTGAAGATCCGTTACAGGCACGCCAGGCGATCAAAGCGCTTAATCCCGATGTGATAACGCTCGATGTTGAAATGCCCAACATGAGCGGTCTCGAGTTCCTTGAAAAAATCATGAGACTGCGCCCCATGCCAGTCATCATGGTCTCGACATTGACGAGCCGCGGCGCCGACGAGACGATCAAGGCGCTGGAGATCGGTGCGATTGACTGCATCGAAAAACCAAGGCCGGGCAATGAGCACAACTTTGAGGAGCTGCCCTTCAAAGTAAAGATCGCTGCTTCTGCGCGCGTTCGCCCGCTCGTCACTGGCGATGACGGACCGAAGGTCAACGGGGAGACACATCATCACGTCCAGGAACGGTTTCAATCGGATGGGCGGTTGCTTGCCATTGGAGCATCAACAGGGGGCGTCGAAGCGCTGATTGCACTCCTCTCCCGCTTTCCTGAGAATTGTCCACCGACAGTTATCGCCCAACACATGCCACCCTCTTTCACGCGCAGCTTCGCTAACCGCCTGGACCGACTGTGTCCGGCGAAGGTCCAGGAAGCGACGGAGGGCGCCAGATTGTTACCCGGCCACATATTTATTGCTCCGGGCGGCCCTCAGCACTTGGAAGTGTCAGGGACGTCTGAACTGCGCTGTCGCCTGAAATCAGGAGAACGCGTCAATGGCCACTGCCCGTCGGTCGATGTCCTCTTTGACTCTGTGGCGAAGGTCTGCGGAGGCAACGCTGTGGGCCTGATCTTGACCGGCATGGGCCGCGACGGAGCCGCCGGTCTGCTGTCGATGCGCAAAGCCGGAGCAAGAACGTTCGGTCAGAGTGAATCGAGCTGCATCGTCTATGGAATGCCAAAGGCGGCCTATGACATCGGAGCAGTTGAAAAGCAGTTGCCGCTCGAGCGGCTGTCTGCGGCCATTTTGACGGAAATGTCAGCAAATAAGAAACGATAAGGAAAGAAAGCCATGCCCTCAATGCAGCAACTATCGATCCTTGTGGTGGATGATACGTCCGTCAGCCGGGCACTCATCACCGATGGTCTCGACCAGATCGGATTGAAGGGATTTAGAATCGCGAAGGATGGCGAAGAAGCGCTGAAAATCATGATGACAGCGCCGTCGCACCTCGTCATCTCCGATTACAACATGCCGAAAATTGACGGTATCCAGCTGTTGCGCGCGCTTCGGCAGCATGGTCCGACAAGCAAGGTGGGCTTCATCCTTGTAACCGGCAAGGGCGATAAAGCTCTGATCGATGAAGGAAAGAAATGGGGTCTCAACAATTTCTTGGCAAAACCCTTTACAGTGCCGGGCCTGAAGACCTGCATTGAAGCTGTGGTCGGTAAGTTGACATGAACGTCGCGCACAAGACAGGAAACCGCGTCCATATAATTCAGGGCGAATACTACGTGGCCGACGACCGGGACGTCATGGTGACGACGATTCTCGGTTCGTGCGTGGCGGCGTGCATTCGTGATCCGGTAGCCGGAGTCGGTGGTATCAACCACTTCTTGCTGCCGGGAACCCCAAGTCGTGCGAAATCGGCCGAGTCCGAGCGGATGGGTGTCCACCTTATGGAGCTGCTGGTGAACGGGCTTCTCAAATTGGGTGCGCGCCGCGAGCGGCTCGAGGCCAAACTTTTCGGCGGCGCCCGCACCGTCCATGCCCATACCGATATCGGCAAACAAAACGTCGAGTTTGCAGAGCGCTTCCTCCGCGATGAAGGAATTACACACGTTGGTGGAAGTACCGGCGGGGCGCAAGGGCGCCGCATTCAATATTGGCCGGTGTCAGGTCGCGCACGCCAGATTTTTCTGGCCGGCTCGACAGAGGTTCAGCGTCCGGCAATTGCACCGATCTTGGTTCCGCCATCAAATGCAGGCGAATTGGAACTGTTTTAGTAGCGTATCATACGTATCATAAAGGAACGTGTTCGATGAGTATCGATGCGGATAAGGCGAGAAACGGCAATCCGGTATGCGTTCCTGTTCCCGAAGTCCTGACAACGATAAGCGACGAAGTGCGTCTGCTTTCTGATAGCGTCGCCGACTTGCAGGATCTGATTGGCAATCTTGTCGTTGCGGGTGCCTTTGGCGGCTCTCATTCGCTTTACGAACTTCAGTGCCTTGACCGGCTCTGCCAGAACCTTGAGGCAATCGCCGAGTTCCTGGGTGGTGTCGCCGCTCAGTCCTCTTCGGACTGGCAGGTAAACGTCAGCGAAGCGGCTAAGGCCGTGAAGCTCGCCGAGATCAGCGAACGGCTGAACGGCGTCGGCAGGACGCTCGCCGAGGAAACGCGGGTAGCCGGCGAGTTCGAGGATTTTGAAGATTGGTCCTTGACGGGCTAATCGCCTTCAGCCGCCGACGAATTCCTTCGCTGCATCAAGCGACACAAAGCGCCGACGTCCAACGAGAGTATCGATCTCAATCGAGCCATCCTCGTATTGCAGGAACTCGCGCCCTGCCAGTGTGCCGCCGATGATGGGTTTCGGTGGCTGTGGCAACGGCGGCGGCACCGCTGGCGCACGCTGATCCGTTGACCGTGCATTCGTTAGTGCAATCAGGTCGGGCGCATTGAATTTCGATACAATCCGTACAGAAAAGCTCTCGGGCTTGACGAGCGGAAGCAATTTCATTGCGACGCCGGCGATGATGATGCTCTGCGCCACAGTCAGAGCCATGAGTCTGTGAATCCAGACCGCCGGCGTCTCCGATAGCAATGCCGAGTAGCCGGTCGCGAAGATGATGGCGGAAATGATACCCAGCCCTGCAAACACCGATAAAGCCGTAACGCCACGTCGTTCGGGGATAGGAGACGAATCTCGACCCGGATCGAGATCAAATCGCGCAGCGGCCGCAGCCCTGCGCAGAACGGTATCAAAACCGATATCGCTATCGAGCGTGCTCATTATTTCTCATCATGTCTTGTTTGGAGAGATAGGTCCAACTGTCGATCATTATGTCTTTGATCAGTTCGCGACCGAGCCTCTTATTGACAGCGACCGCAATATTTGAAGAAAGCTCGCGGAGCGCTTGTTTGCGGCCGGTCTTGATATCAGCCGGGGTCGTTTCATAGATGATCCTGAAGGCCTCATCTGCAACAAAGGCCTCGGGCTGCACCGTACTAGACTTCAAGAGATCGGAATCGGCCGTGAATTGCAGCCGCGTGACGACGTATCCAAGAACCTGTCCCTCGGAGAGAATCGGAACGCTGACCATGCGCGTCTTCATGAGCTGAACCCTCTGCGGCGCCTCATCGCCATGGTGCGCATGCGCGCTCTCCCTCCACGCCACGGCGCCATAAACACCGCCAACGGTCGAAAGACACGCCAAGATGCTGACGATGATCATCCGGATCACGGAGCGTTCCTGTATGGCCCGATGTTGCGCGTATAGGTTCCGTCGGATTCAGCATTCTGAATAGCAGCCGAGAGCATCGCCGCGATCTCTTTGACGGCCTCAAGATGCAACCGGATCTTGTGCAGATTGACCGCAAGCTTCTCACGGAACACTTTGAGTCGCGTTTGCAGATCGGCGTTGACGTCGCCACGTTGCAGCCGCCGAAGAGCCTGATTGAGCTCCAGGAGCCCCTGGCTCTTGCGATCGTTCGATGCCTTGAAGTCGAATTCAAGGGATTTGTCTAAGGCCGCATTCTCCTCATCGATATATCCCTCGATTCTCCGGATAATACTGATGACGAGCGCGCGCGCGGTATAGGGATCCGGAACGGCCATCCGAGTAGAAACGACACCGCGCCGTTCCGCCGGGGCCGGCATTGCCGCAAGCGGCACGCGGGTAATGGCGGCAGTTTGCGTGGCCTTCAACTTTGCTTCTAAGGCTGCGGTGCTCATCCTACTTTCCCTCGAGTGGATCGGCCGGAGGTTTAATGACCATCTGGGCAAGCCCAATCGTTCCGGTTTTCGAGAGTGTGGTGGCAAGGCTGTCTATGAGCATGGCGCGCCACATTGTTCCGGAGGTCCCCTGACCAAAGAGATCATCTGAGTCTTTCGGCATGCACTCCTCAAGCATCTGGCGGAGGTAGAGCGCCTCAAATTGCTGGCCGACCTCTCTCGCCTTGTTCGCAGCTTGACTGCCCGTCTGAGCAGAGGTTGCAGCGGTCAGCTCGGCTGTATGACCCGTTGCGGCCGTTCGGACTGTCTGTCCAGCCACCCATGTGCCCGGATCGATGGCCGAAGTAGAAAGTAAGGCAGGCATTGAAGCGTTTCGCCGGAAAAATGAAGACCGTC
>Ga0272446_1004596_pt1 | contig 16157 bp, 13 predicted proteins | sample YNPCB0061_FD_194587 | JGI IMG/M metagenome (GOLD analysis project Ga0272446, IMG submission 194587) | Hot spring microbial mat communities from Yellowstone National Park, WY, United States - YNP-CB-006-1 | ecosystem: Environmental > Aquatic > Thermal springs > Hot (42-90C) > Sediment | place... | reverse complement strand
GTTTTCCGAAGGATCCTTTGGAAAATCCCTTCGCCAGCTCTCTCGTAAGCCCTTATCTTTTAAGGGCTTATCTACTTTAAACAGACTGACTAATTTCTTATATCTCCTATCTGCCCCCCAAACTGCCCCCGAATACTCCCGCAAATATTCCTTTTCTCTCCAACTCATCTTTAACTTTCTTTAAATTTATTGTGTTCATTTTAATTTGTAATCAGCAGGTCGGGGGTTCTCCGAAGGATCCTTTGGAAAATCCCTTCGCCAGTCCACAGGATCGTTCCGACTCAAACGCTAAACCCGAGTAAAATAACACTCGGGTTTTTTCTTTTTAAAACTGTAATCAGCAGGTCGTGGGTTCTCCAAAGGATAATTGTGCTTATCAGCCAATTATTTGACGAATGAAAAGAGAAATTTATAAAAAAAATTTTAGTGGTTGACAATTTCAGGCTATGCGTTCGGGCGGGTTTTGGGCATACCGAAAACTTTCGGGATCAACCAGCACTGAACCTGCCTGCCGGCAGGCTTGAACCTGCCACTAAACTGTCATAAGAAGCACTGAACCCGCCATTACGCGAAGCCGCTGTTATGGGCTGGCTTTTCATAGTTCGAATCCTGATATAAATATGTCAAATAGTTTGCCTGTCTGTTTGTTATCAGTTAGTTCTTCTTGTTCATTTTCTTTCGATTGTTTATCTAACTGTTGAACTGATTGTCCGCCTGAGTATGTCTCAAATGGTTTTTCTTGCTTGGGTTTGAATGTTTTAAGCTGTTTTGTTTGTTTGTAGAACTCTACATTTTTGTCCTTTAATATTTTGAAGAATAAGTTATTGTCAAGCAGATTTGCTTCTGCAGGAGTTAGCCAACCTTTCTTTACACCTTCGTAAGCTAATAGCCAATTTTCAGTCATTAAGATGTCGTCTTTTAATTCCGCTTCTATATCACCTACTCTTGGATTTCCATTTACCAAAGTAGTGTTTTTGATCAAATCCAAAAGAATTAGGTTTGAAATACTATCTCTTGTATCAATAATATTATTAGCAGATTGCTCTTCTATTTCTATCTCAAATGTTTTAGCAATCCATAATGCCCAAGCCATTTCAAAGTTATGTCGAACAGGACAATGTTCTTTAATGGTAACATTTATAAGTCTTTTTAATTTTTCTTTGGAGTCTGCATCAAGGTATGAATTGTAAGTGATGAATATTCTTGTCAGAATATCAAGAATGGCTGGTTCTATAAGAGCAGTTTTCACCAAGAGGTCTTCAAATACTTTCCAACTGTTTTTCTGAATGACAATAGTTAACAACTCGAAAATTCTTAAAGAGTATTTAAAAATCCAATCAGTCTTATTCGGATTGCGTTCTGCAAATGCCCAAATTAAACTGAAATAATGTTTAATACTATTTGTTTGATTTGTTTCTTTAAAGTTAAAGGTGTGAAGCGTTGTGGTAAATTCATCTTCAAATGCAAATGGGAACTCACGTATTTTTATTTTTGCTTCATTGACTTCTAATTGAAATTCAGATAATATTAATTGCAGACACTTTAAAACTTTATCGGCTTCGTCTTTTGAAGAAACATAGAAATAAAAATCATCATAATATCTGCATGCCTTTAGGTCTAATGAACTTAAACGAGTCTTTAAAATATTGTCAATGCGACAAGCGACTATTTCAGCAATAATATGGGAAGTGTCCGGTCCAATTGGAATTCCTATAGATTGTCTTTCTTGACAAGCTCTTAATGCCATATCAATACTTTCAGCATATTTGTAAAGTTCAGCATCTGTGTTTCCGTTTGCAATTAATTTATCAAGGTTATCTTTTTCTTTAAAGTAGTGTTTTGCCTTTTCCTTACCTAATAAGGCCCAAGCGATAGAATGAGTATAAATTGTTGAATAGAATTTAGAAATATCAACTCTAACTTCAATTAATTTATCAATTGATGCTTTAAGCAGAGAGTTTCTGAATTCAGAAACACTTTTGCTAAATGTTGAAACTGATCTTTTGTCTGTTGCTGTTTCAGGAATTGGATAACTTTGAGAATAGTCAGAAAGTCTAAATACTTCTTCGTAATCTGTCCAACGAGAAACTATCTTTTCTGATAATATTAAAAAGTGCAGCGGGTTTGGTATCTGTAAAAAGCGTCTTGATAATTTACCTTTTGAAATTGAATAAACAGTTGCTTTTGAAGCATTGTATTTTGAAATAAAGTCCGCTCTATGTGTTTTTTTTCTGTCTTTAAATTGTTGGGATGTTTCGTCTGAGTTTTGCGTTAATACAAAAGTCGGAGAATTTATTTGTGTGTTGTTTTCAAAAACAGTTGTCCAACTTGCAAGTGTCGCTGCAATATCTGCCGATAAATCAGAAGTGTCATAAGGTGGTGGTAATTCCTTTGGGAAATAACCCCTTTCTATTAAGTCTTTTAATGTCATTTCGTTTCTTGATTTTCGTTTTTAAGTTAGTACACAACGTTTGCAGTTTTTGCGTTCGGGCAGGTTTCGAAGCACAAAACTGTCAACTTGTACTGAACTTGAATAGAAGCACAAAGCTCTCCTGCGAAAGCGGGACACGTCACCCCGCCTGAAGCAAAATCCATGTTATAGCCCGTTTTTCTTTCATTATCAGTCAAATAAGCTCGTCTGATCTGGTTTTGTCGGCTTGTTAATTGTTTCTTTTTTTTCTATCGGTTTGGGGTCAGTTTGTCCGTTTGCAGTTACAAGTTCTAGCTCTGGGTGTTCTTCAAAAAATTTCAGTATGTACACACCATTTGAAAACTCAATTCCACCCAACTTTATCAAGTCAATATTTCCTTGTGGTGCTGGTTTCAATACTTGTGGACTTAAAACAAAAACAGGAACACCCATTTTTAATGCAGATTTGCCTGCGTCAAAAGTTCCGCTCATTTTTCCGGAACTATCTCTTTCAGGTCCTGATTTAATTATAACAATTGCTTTAGACATTGCACAGACAAGTTTATTCCTTGTCATTGCATTTTGTCCTGAAAATTTTTCGTGTGGTGCAAATTGAGTTACAAATAATGCGTTCTTTTCCCAATTAAGGTCTTTAAGTTCTCTTTTAATTGTAATATGGTTTGTTCCAAAACTTAAAATCATTGTCGTTGTTCCGTGGGCTTCAAGTGCTCCTAAATGTGCTGAAGTGTCAACTCCCTTGGCATAGCCAGAAATAACATTAATCCCATTTTCTGCTAATTTTTGAGCTATACTTTTTGCAATTGTTATTTCAAATTCACCAACATCTCTTGCACCAACTATTGATACGCCTTTCTGATTAAGTAATGGTAAATATCCTTTACAATATAAAATTGGCGGAGCATTATCGCCCAAATTCTGCAATACAGATTTTGGGTATCTATCATCATCAAGTCCGATTATTGTAACTCCGTCAGATTTAAGTTTTTCAAAATTGCTGTAAAGTCTATCATCAGCTTCTAATTGAGGTAAGCACGAGAAATTTGCTCTTGAAAGTTTTCCACGCCCTATTTCAGGAAACAATCTAAATAATTCGCTTGTGTCTAAGTCAAACAAATTATTTATAGTCATATTGTTCGATTGCAGGTTTTCATAAATGTAATGAATGCTTTTTGTACCAAAACCGGGTGCATTTGAAAGCATATACCAAGAATATTCTTTATTTCTCATCTTTTTGACCGTGTTTTAGTTATTGTCAAAACGTAAACCCCCCTTGCTTTTCCTTTATTCATAATAACGTCACAAACAGCATTTAGAGTTTCTCCTGAACGGTAAAGGTCATCAAAAATTAGAACGTCTTTACCACTAAGTGCATTGAAATTTATACTGAATGCGTCTTTTAAAATTTCTCGTCTTGTGTCAGGGCCTTCAATTTCTTTAAGTTGCGATGTGGATTTAACTTTTTTTAATGTATTGAAGTCAACTGGAAGTCCAACAAGTCGTCCGATTGATTTTGCCATTTCATAAACTGGTTGAAATTCTCTTGTTATATCAGAGGGCGGAATTGGGATAATTAAATCAAGCTGCCATTTACTCTTATACTTGTTTAAAAAGTCGGCTGCTGGTTTTGCGATACGGTCTACTCGATAATGTTCACGCCAATATTTAAGTCTGTAAAGTTCTTCTGCGATTGGTGGTCGTTTAGTGTCCCAACCCGTAATATTTCCGTTTTCGTCTTTAATTGGGTGGCTTGAAGAAGTGTGAAGGTCTAATGCCCATCCTTCATTCCAATGTCCGTTCAATTTTTGTGGATTTATTTCCATAGTTGTCGATTTAAAATGGCTTATAATGTAATTCTTTCCGTACTTCGTAATAACTAAAGTATAATCTGAATTTACGAAATATTGGAACTTATTCAATAGAGAAAAAATTTTTTTTACTTGTGATAAATTATATAAAGAAAAATTTGATTTCAATCATTGTAGTGAGAATTTAAATTTCAATAAAATATTTACACCATCTTTAAGCAAAAAGATTTTTACTTCTCAAAAAACAATTTGAATGCATAAAACAATAAGAACACGCCAAATACTTTTTTAATAATATTCTCTGGTAAGTTCACAGCAATTAATGAAGAAAAATAGCTCCCGATAATAAAAGCGATTATAAGAATTATTGCTGCTTTAACATCAACCAAACCAGCTTTATAATAATTATAAGCAGCAAGCAAACCGATTGGTGGTAGGAGCATCGCTAAAGAAGTGCCTTGTGCCTGTTTTTGCGAGAAATCAAGTAAGTAAACCAAGGCAGGAATCACAATAATTCCACCGCCAATTCCAAGAAACCCGCTCATCCCGCCAGCCAATAATCCAGTAATGATTAAGATGATTATGTATTGCATAATAAATCCTTAAAATAGTTTTCCGAAAACATAACTTTTTCATATATAATATAAACTGAGGGTGACAAATTATTTAAAATAGGTATAAAAATGAATCTCAACGCTGTAACTTCTTCTCGTAAAATTCAAATTATTAGGATAAAAATTTTTTTAATACTAATACTTTTTTTCATCTTAAGTAAACATACATTATTCGCCCAGTCAATTAAAATTGTAAATATTCAACAAGAAGAAGATTCAATTAAAATTGAATATAGTTTACTTGGTGGGAGAGATACAGATAAATTTCTAGTTGAACTTGAAGTTTCAAAAAATGGGGGAAAAAATTTTACAATCATTCCAAGAGCTTTAGAAGGTGATATTGGTTATGGAATTATAAGAGGATTTAATAAACTCATTTGGTGGAATCCTCTTCAAGAAAATTTAGAGTTAACGGGTGACGAATTTGTATTCAAATTGACAGGGACTTTACTTGGAACTGACTTAAATATTGAAACGATAACTGTCACTGGAGGTGAATTCGAAATGGGGGATTTATTTAATGAAGGTGAAATAGACGAATTACCTGTTCACAAAGTTTATTTAGATGATTTTGAAATTGGTAAATATGAAGTAACTAATAATCAGTTTGCTAATTTCTTAAATACTTATCGAAGTGATAGAATAATTAATGGAGAATACAAAGGTGAACCAATAATTTTTCAAACAGAAAAAGGCTTAAAGAAAATTAACGATAAATGGATCCCAGTTGAGGGTTATGAATATCATCCGGTTGTCGGAGTAACTTGGTACGGAGCTTATGAATTTTGTAAATTTTATGGATTTAGACTTCCGACAGAGGCTGAATGGGAATATGCCGCCAGGAATGGAGGTAAATCTTTCAAATTTTCCCAACAAGATCAAAATTTTAATGAGAATTTATTTAATTATAACAAATACATCGAATTCGATTCTCTCAAATCAAGTCAGGCACTATTAACTGTCCATTCAGAAAATGTTGGGGCATATCCACCTAACGAATTAGGTATTTTTCAAATGAGTGGAAACGTTTGGGAATATTGCTTTGATTGGTACAAATGGAACATCTATCAAATGGAAACATCGGAAAATCCTTCAGGGCCTTGGTTAGGTAGATACAAAGTAATCAGAGGTGGCTCCTTCACCAATTCAGCTAAAGGTATAAGAACTTTTGAAAGGAGTTACATTGCACCAGATCAATATAATATTGATGTTGGTTTTAGAGTGGCTAGATCAATTAAAAAACAAAGAGGGTAAAATGAATTTTAGATGGTTTTTAATAATTATTTTATTACTGATTTTTAATTGTTTTGAAATCATATCACAAACTAAGTTCTCTACGAAAAGCGGTTCAATAAGTTTGAATATCAAAATACCACCTCCAGATACAGTTATACCATACTTAACTGTCAATCTTCCTCCAGTTAAAGAAAATTACCCAATCAATTGGAGAGATTCCATTTTTTATATAAATGGATTGATTTCTGACAATTCGAATAAGATAAAAATTTTTGTAAATAATAATTTTATTGGAAATTTTGTTAATGGTCAGTATTCAACTTTTGAAAAACTGAATTTAGGAGAAAACATTCTCAGAGTTACTGCTATTGACAAAAAAGGTAATAAATCAGAAAAAGTATTTAAGGTTAATTACGATCCGAAGGCGGATATAACCCCACCACAGATAAAACTTCTTCCACCTTTTGATCAGTTAAATCGGGGAATTCAGATTATAAGAAGAAATCAGTTGGAAAATGATTTAATTTTGACTGGAAGAGTAATCGATGAGAGTGAAGTTATAGATATTTTAATAAACGGAATTCCGGCAGACTCAATTGTTGGAGAATTTTTCTACTTTAACTTTAAAAAATCGATTCCTGATTCAGTATCCGTTTTTGTTAGCGATAAATATGGTAATTATAATGAGGTTATCGCTACGGTCAAACTTGAGGATTATAGCTACTTCGAAAATAATCCAGATTCTGTCTGTTATTATGCTATTCTAATTGCAGTTGAAAATTATTCCGACCAGCGTATAAATAACCTAGATTATCCTATTAAGAATACAAATAATCTAGCTAGAGTATTAAAGGATTATTATAAATTTGATTCAAAGAATATAACTGTTCTAAAAAATCCGAAACGTTCAAACATTATTTCAGCTTTCCAAAAATTAAGAGATAATTTATCAGAGAAAGATAATCTTTTAATCTTCTATGCCGGGCATGGTTATTTTGATGCTGAACAAGATATGGGATATTGGCTTCCTTCAGATGCACAAAAGGATGATTATAGCAATTGGCTTCCTAATAGCACAATTCGAGATTTTATTAAATCAATAAATACTAAGCATACATTGTTAATCTCCGATGCCTGTTTTGCTGGTTCTATTTTTAGCTCACGAGAACCACTTATTGATGCCTCACGCTCTATATTAGAAATTTATAAAGTACGTAGCAGAAAAGCTATGACAAGTGGTATTAAAAATCAGAAGGTGGAAGACAATAGTAAGTTTACAGAATTTTTAATAAAATTTTTGATTGAAAACAAGGAAAAATATGTCACTGCTCAGGAAATTTTCACAAGAGTTAGAGCTGCTGTATTAAATAATTCAAGTTTACCTCAGACTCCGGAATTTGGAAGTATACCATTTACTGGAGATGAAGGACTTTCAGGCGATTTCATATTCATTAAAAAATAAATTAGAGGGATTTATGAAACTGAAAATTCTATCATTATTCATATTTCTAATATTATCAACAGGTGAAATTTATTGTCAAACTTCCGAATATGGGAATTTGAAAGTTTATACACGAGAACCCAAACTTTCCTCTTTTGGATATTATTCAGCCTCTCATCAATTGCCTGGGGATATGGGAAGATTAGACTATCGTGGAATCAGTTATACTTATGATTACGATATGAGTACAATTGGTAACTTTGTTATAAATGATAATGCAGAATTTAGAATTACTTTGGATGGGATCTTCAAATTTGCTTTGGGTTATGGAAACAAAAAGCTTGATAGTGATAATAATGTCTTCACTTCCAAAAATCTTAAATATTATCTAGTGGATATTGATTTCTTTACTTTTTCATTAAATCCTGAGTTTACATTTATATTCCAAGATGGTTATGCAGCTACAATACATTTTGGAGTTGATTTGGTGAACATTGGAACCAAAGTCGGTGTATTAGAAACTGATGTAAAAGATTTAACAAAATACTCCTTTGGTATAATCAACTTAGTCCCTCTTGCTTTCAGACCTGCAGCATACTTTGATTTCGGAAGGACAGGTTTAGGACTTGGAGCATATATAAATATGACCAATATCTTTGGTTTTAGATATAATTCGGCTGATTTATATCCAGATGATAAATGGGGGATTAAAACTTTTGATAATTTCTTTAGAAGATTTGAATTTCAAATAGTATTTACATTTTAAATGAGAAAAATTCTTTATCTCTGTATTATAATTTTTATACTTCTCTCTCCTAAAGTGAGACCGCAAGAAACTGATAAAGATGAATTAGTTCATTCAAAATTCAAATTATTACAAAAATATACTGATGAGAATAATAGTTTAATGATTGTAAAAACTATTCTTGAAATATTGGATTACGATCCTCAAAATATTATTGCGAGTAAACAATTAAAATGGTGCGTGAGAGTTTACTTTAATCAAATTTCTGAGGATTCAGAATTACTTGAAAATGTTATATTAAAAATTAAAAATGATTGTGATTTACCAATACTCGATTTAGCATTCTATTATTACAACAACAGAAATAACGATAAGGCAAGACAATACTTAATGTCGATTGCTGAATGTGACTATCATTATAAAAAAAATAATATAAATAGCATCTTAGAAAGTAATAATAGAATTAACCCTACCCTATATAATGATTTAATACTATATTCTGTAAAATCTGTTGATACTTTATTCAAACCTATTTTTATGTATTTGTATTATCAGTGTTCAGTTCAGAATGGATTACAAATTGGAAATATATTTGAGTTATTTAATTTCGACAAAGAGTATCTTAGAATATATTTTAATTTGGAGAAAACTGACTCTTTACAACTGCAATTAAATAATCATTGCCCCAATTATTCATACATTACATTTCAGTCTTTTACAAAGTTAATTTTTTCAGATGATTCTCTACCAAATATACCAAATAAAACCAGTGATTTAACTATATCAGATTTGATCAATGCTTACAAAACAAACGATATTGATAAGATAAAATCTAGTATTGAAAAATTGATGGATAAAACCTCAATAAATATTTCAAAAGCTACCTTATCAGACTTATCAGAATTTTTAGATGCCCCCATTAGAAATTATTTCTTCGATATTATAGGAATAATTTTAGAAAAATTGGATTTGTCTGATGTTAAAAAAAAATATAGCCCTTTTGAAATTTATAATGTTATAAAAAAATTATACGCTCTAAATTTAACCGAAGGAAGTATCAATTTATTTAGGACGATGGATTATGTTGTAACAACCGAGAATGATCCGCTCAGTTTTATTCCATTATTATTTTCAAAATACTTTCTAAAAGACACGACTGCATTTAAGGAAATATCAAAGAAATTTTTCTTTGTTGCAGATAAAAAAAATGTTCAACTTTTATCCGATGAATTAGCTTTCTGGTCAAAATTAAAAGTAGAGATAAACTACTTAAAGAAACTTATTAGAATATATAATTCTGAGGATGAAGAAAATTATATTCCATCAACAACTAATAATGAATCAGAAAATTATTATGCTTTGCTTATTGGTATTCAGGATTATGAATTTGATCTATTTGATTTAAAGTATCCCGAAGAGGATGTTAAGAAATTTCAGGAAATATTGACTAATTATTATACTTTCCAAGCACAAAACATTATCACACTTATTAACCCCAATAGAAAAGATATAATAAGAGCATTTACTGAGCTTAAAAAGCTGGATAATGAAGATAATTTATTGATATTTTATGCTGGACACGGGAATTGGGATGAAATTGCACAACAAGGTTATTGGCTACCTGTTGATGCAAAACCTAATGATTTATCTTCGGTCTTGACCAATAGTGAAATTACTTCTTTTATTAAAGCTATAAAAAATAAACATACGCTATTGATAAGTGATGCTTGCTTCAGTGGAAGTATATTTAAAACAAGAGATGCTTTTTTCGAAAAACAGATGGATATATCTTATTATCAATCTAAAAAGGCTAGAAAAGCAATTACCAGCGGTGCATTAACCCCAGTACCTGATAAAAGTATTTTTGTTGAATTCCTTTTGAAAACCTTAGAACAGAATTCAAACAAATATATAACTGCAGAAGAGTTATTTTTGAAATTCAGAGAAGCGGTCACAAACAATAGTCCTACAAATCAGCGCCCATTATTCGGGCAAATAAATAATTCAGGTGATGAAGGAGGGGATTTTGTGTTTATCAGAAAATAAAAAATATATCATTACAGTATTTTTTTTATTTACATTTTTGAAAATTTTTCCTCAAAATTATAGCAGAGGATTAATCTTAGAATCTGAAGACTATGATAAGGTTTCTAAAGCACCGCAATTAACAAGAGAAAGTTATTTTAATCTTTCTTCGAAATATTCATTAAAGCAATATTCTCCTAAAGTTGGAGATCAAGGTCAATATTCTACCTGTGGAGCATGGGCTACAACATATTCTGCGCGAACAATTTCTTATGTTATTGCTAATGAAGTCCCATCCTTTCTAATTGATTCTGTTAGTTTTTCACCTTCATTTGTATACAACCAGCTCAAAACTTCATCTGATTGTAATAATGGGATTACACTAATTGAAGCATTAGATATATTGAAACAAAGGGGAGCTATTAGATTTTCAGAATTTGAGTATTCTTGCGATAGAACTGTTTCTGAAAGAGATTTAGATAAAGCAAAGGATTATTCGATATTAGAATTTCGAGAAATATTTTACAAAAATGATGAATATAAAATTATAAAAACGAAAAAAAGTATTTTTGAAAAGAAACCCGTAGTAATAGCAATGGCTTGTCCTATATCATTCGAATCTGCTAAAGAACTTTGGATCCCGGATGTTGATGATTATAATAAAAAACATAATGGTCACGCTTTAGTTGTAGTCGGTTATGATGATACAAAGTTTGGAGGCTCTTTTGAAGTAATGAATAGTTGGGGAAATAATTGGGGTAAAGATGGTTTCTGCTGGATCAGATATTCTGATTTTAATCACTTTGTATACTATGGTTACGATATTATTGATAAGAAAAATAAATATGATAATATGAAAATTGCTGGATACGTATATATAAAATTTCCAAATGGAAAATTTATGAAGTTCAATGAAGAAAATAATTTTTTATCTTCAGAAGAAACCTACTCACCAAATACTGAGTTCGAAATATTTATTAATAATAAATCTTCTATATATCTTAATTGTATTTCATTAGATAATGAAGGAAATCTAAACATAATATTTCCACAAGATTCGGGTATAAGTAATTTAATTTCGTATAATAACAGTAGTCTTCCAATTCCAGATGAATATCATTATCTGAAATTAGATGATAAAGGCACAGAAGACTATTTAATATTAATAATATCAAGACAAAAAATAAGATTGGAAGATATCTTTAAGAAGTTAAAAAGTAACAATAAATTCAATTCTACAAATCTGAAGAATTTATTTAGTCCGAATTACCCAAAATTTTATTTGGAAAATAATGAGAAAATTATTTTTGGCTCAACTACAATAGATAACGCTTTTATTCCAATAATACTTAAAATCAATAAATCTATTATTAAATAAAAATGAAAACTAGCATTATTTATCTCTGCTTAATATTATTAACTCATTTAATGAGTAATGATCGAAACAACCCGGCAAATTACTTTAGATTACAATTTTCTGCACAAATAGATCTTGTCATCTATGATATAAACAATAATTTGCGTCTTGCTAAAAATTATGACAAAATATCGGTAAAGGATAGGTTTAAAATTATGATCCAAACCAATAAAGATGCTAAATTATTCATTTTAAACAAGTCCGATTCAAAATGTGAGATTCTTATGAATTCAAATTTAGTCGCTAATCATATTTATAATATTCCTGACGCACTTAATTTTATGTCATTCGACGGAAAAGATTTGGTTGAGGAAATTTATATTATTTTAATGATTAAAGAAGATAAATTGTCAAAACAATTATTCAATCCGGTTTATGATTGTAATGAAAGATTACGGATAATTTCACAATTGGAAAGAGAAGAGTTTGATTTTATAAGTAAAGAAATTTCCCCGCTTATACTTGTAAATGGGAATGTACGACTCTCGGATCTATCAGAGAAGATTTTCACCAATTCTTATCGAATATTTAAAAAGTATAAATTTAATGTTCAAAAGTCGAAATGAAATTAAAAGCATTTTTGTATGGGCATTACTTTATATCCTTTGGATAAATCTTTTTAACATTTACCTTTTGAAAATTTATAACTTATATGATTTAGAAATTTATGATTATATATTAAAGAAATTTTATAGACAACATAGTAATGATAATATTTGTTACCTTCTAATAACAGATAATACCTACAAAGATCTTTTCAAAAAAAATACATTAGATAGAAAACAATTAGCACAAACTTTAAAAATATTAGAATCATTCGATGTAGAAAAAATTGTTCTTGATATTCTTTTTCTTTATCCTTCTGACAAAAATGTAGATAAAACACTTTCCGATTTTTTTAAGGAATCAAAAAAGATTGTTCAACCTATTGCTTTAAGAAATTATATAAATGAAAATTCTGTCTACGCATCAAAGGAATTAAAATTAAAAACTAACATTTTAAAGACTGACGAATTTCATAATGCGTTAGAGAACAATTTTTTATTCCCTTACTACAAATTTCTTTCCGAAAACCATTCTTATGGGCATATTTCTGATCAACCTGATGAGGATGGAATTTTTAGACATTCTTCTCCGATCTTAATATCCGATTCAATAGCAATTCCATCTTTGGCATTAGCAACTTTTTTAGCGATTAATAATGCGGAGGAAGAAGAAATTAGAATTAAATTTGAAAAATCTAATTGGGGAATAAATGCTTATATACATACTACTATTGATACATTTTTTATTCCCCTTGATGCACAAGGTAAAATGCTAATCCCTTATAGCAATAGATGGGGAAAGGATTTCCAAATTATTACTCTTGATAATTTTTACAAGACTATAAAGGATTTTAGTGGTTTAAATAGATTAAAGCAATATTTTAACGGGAAAATAGTTATAGTCGGTGATGTTTCAACTGGTAGTTCTGATTTTAAAAGCACTCCATTTGATAAAATTGCCCCCCTAATTATGATTCACAGCTCTGTGCTCAATTCTTTGTTGAATAAAATCTTTTTAAAGAAAATTGATCTCAATATTTATTTAATTATTCTAAATATCTTTTTTTTATCGCTTCTACTTTCACAAGTTTTAAATAGTAAATTTTTATTTTGGTTAATCTACTTAGTATCAATTTTTACCCAGGTTTTGAGTTCAATCATTTTATTAATGATTCCTGGAATTGTTCTCCCACTTTTTACTATGATTTTGTCGACAACTCTTTTTGTTGTCTTTAGCTATATCAACCTTCAATGGATAATTAATAAAGAAAGAAGAATTTTAGAAATCGATTATTTCAGAAAAACATATGAAATGATAGAAACAAAGAAAATTCAAAATTCACTTCTGCCAAAATTACCATCCAATTTAATTGAGTTTGATATGAATTTTATGATTCAAACAGCAGAAGAAGTCGGAGGAGATTTTTATGATGTGTTTCGAGATGAAGACGGCTTGAAGATCTTTATTGCTGATGGGTCTGGTCATGGACTTCAGGCAGGGACCTTAGTGATTTTTTTGAAAACAATTTTAACCTCAATAAAAAATTGTTCTAGCCCTAGGGAATTATTTTATTTAATTAATAATACTTTGTGTGAGATTAAATTTAATAAATTATTCCTCTGCCTAACTATGGTCAAAATTAACAGTAGTAATTTTGAATATTGTACTGCAGGTATGCCTTCTATTATACATTATAAGGCAAATGATAAAAAAATAAGTTTACTTAGAAATCAAAATTTATCTCTTGGCTTAAAGAAAAATTTTAACTTTATTTCGGATGTTTCTAAAATTGATTGTGGAGATATTTTGTTTTTAGCAACAGATGGACTTTTCGAATTGTTCAATGATAGACACGAAATGTTAGAGGTCAATAGAGTTTCAGAATTTCTGATAAATAATTCAAATTTAAGTACAGCTGATTTGATGAATGAACTTAAAATATTAATCTCTAATTGGAAGGGGAAACAGGAACAATCCGATGATTTGTCTGTTGTAATCGTTAAGAAAATAAAATGATCCTGAATTAAAAAACTCAATGTTTAACTTCGGATAAATATAAAATACAATCTAAAATAGTTTATGGATGCTGCTGCAAAGAACAAACTTAAATCTATCGTTGGGAGTGATAACTACTTTGATTCTTTTGAAGATCGATTAGTTTATTCTTACGATGGAACTCCTGTAATTCAACAAATGCCTGAAGCAGTTGTTTTCCCGCAGGATGAAGAACAAATTTCTCAGATTGTCAAACTCGCTAATCAGGAAAGATTTGGCATTGTTCCGCGCGGCTCTGGTACCGGGCTAAGCGGTGGTTCGGTACCGACTGAAAATACCATTGTGCTTGTAATGACGAAGTGGAATAAAATTCTTGAAATAGATGAGAAAAATCTAACCGCAACTGTTCAACCCGGAGTGATTACAGGTGCGCTCCAAAAAGAAGTTGAAAAGCTTGGATTGTTTTACCCGCCTGATCCCGGAAGTTTAAATGTCTGTACTATCGGTGGTAATGTTGCAAACAATGCTGGCGGTCTTCGCGGATTAAAATATGGTGTTACGAAAAATTATGTGCTCGGTGTTGAAATGATTCTGCCGGATGGACAATTTTTAAGAACCGGCGGTAAAAATATGAAAGATGTCGCCGGATATAATCTTCGTGACTTTATCGTTGGAAGCGAAGGAACTCTGGGCATAATAACGAAAGTATTATTAAAGCTTGTACCTAAACCAACAAAATCAATTACACTGCTTGCATTCTTCGATAAACTAACAGACAGCGCACAGGCAGTTTCGGATATAATTGCTGCTAAGATTACTCCGGCAATGATGGAGTTTCTCGATAATACAACTATAAATTGTGTTGAAGATTATACAAAAATTGGTTTACCAAGAAACATTGATGCTCTGCTTTTAATTGAAGTTGACGGAAGAGGTGCTGAAGTAAAAGAAGATGCAGAGACGATTAAATTCCTGCTAAAGAAAAATAAAGCTGTTGCAGTTCGCGAAGCTTTTGATGAAGCTCAGGCGAATATTCTGAAGGCGGCAAGAAGAAGTGCTTTTAGTGCACTTGCCAGAAGAATGCCCACAACAATTTTAGAAGATGCTACTGTACCGCGAAGCGAGCTTCCGATTATGATTGAAAAAATTATAAAAGCTTCAAAAATGTTCGATGTTATGATTGGCAATTTTGGTCACGCTGGTGATGGTAATCTTCATCCTACTGCACTAACTGATGAAAGGGAACAGAAAGAACTTGATAAAGCGCATCGGGCTTTTGATTATATTTTTGATGAAGCAATTAAACTCGGAGGCACAATAACCGGTGAACACGGAACTGGTTTGGCTAAAAAACAGTTTCTTGAGAAAGTAACTGGTCCGGTTGGTCTTGATATGATGTTAAGAATAAAAAAATCAATTGATGTGAATAATATTTTAAATCCAGGAAAAATATTTTCAATTTCTCCAAGGTGTGAGGGAACTTTACCAAGAAAAAGAGAACAGATAAAGAATTTTAATGAATAAATCTGCAGCAAATTCTGAATTATTAAAAATCCTTCCCAACGATGATATTCTTCAGCAATGTATTCATTGCGGAATGTGTTTATCAACTTGTCCAACTTATGATTTAACTAAACTTGAAAGATCATCTCCACGCGGAAGAATAAGAATGATTCGCTCTGTTGCAAGAGGTGAAATGGAATTAAGTCAACTCTTTGCAGAAGAAATGAATTTTTGTTTGGATTGTCAGGCATGTGAAACTGCTTGTCCCGCAGGAGTTAAATATGGCAGAATGGTAGAAGCAGCCCGCGTTCTGGTAGATGAAAGTGGTTACACACCAAAAGCAAGTTTAACGATTAAACGATTTGCTCTCAGGAAAATTGTTGCATCAAGACTTGCATT
>Ga0272446_1004594_pt1 | contig 16160 bp, 15 predicted proteins | sample YNPCB0061_FD_194587 | JGI IMG/M metagenome (GOLD analysis project Ga0272446, IMG submission 194587) | Hot spring microbial mat communities from Yellowstone National Park, WY, United States - YNP-CB-006-1 | ecosystem: Environmental > Aquatic > Thermal springs > Hot (42-90C) > Sediment | place... | reverse complement strand
CGCAGGCGCTTGCCGCCGTGTTCGCCGCGTTCCGCCGCCCGCCTTCGGTGCCGATCGCGATCGTGCAGCACATGCCGGCGGGCTTCACTCGGCTTCTGGCGGAGCATCTCGGCACGCTCGGCGCCGCGCGCTGCGTGGAGGCGGAGGAGGGGATGGCGCTGACCCCCGGCCTCGCCGTGGTGGCCCCCGGTGACCACCATCTGCGCCTGAAGCGCGACGGCGGCGCGCTGCGCGCCGTGCTGTCGCAGGATGCGCCGGTGAACTACTGCCGCCCGGCGGTGGACCCGCTGTTCGTCTCGGCCGAGGCGGCCGTCCCGGGCGGCGTGCTGGCCGCGGTGCTGACCGGCATGGGGCATGACGGCGCGGCCGGCGCGCGCGCCGTCGCCGCCGGCGGCGGCCAGGTGGTGGCGCAGGACGAGGCCTCCTCGGTGGTGTGGGGCATGCCGGGCGCGGTCGCGCGCGCCGGGATCGGCGCCATCGTGCTGCCGCTCTCCGAGATCGGGCCGCGGCTTGCGGAGGCGGTCGGTGCCGCATGACCCCCGCCGCCTTCGACGCCATCGCCTCGCTCGTCCAGGCGCGCGCCGGCATCGTGCTGACGCCGGACAAGGACTACATGCTGAAGGCGCGGCTCGCGCCGATCGCCGAGCGGCTCGGCCTCGTCGGGCTCGACGATCTCGCCCGGCGGCTCACCGCCGCGCAGTCGGAGGAGTTGAGGCGCCAGGTGGTGGAGGCGCTGACCACCAACGAGACCTCCTTCTTCCGCGACGGCGCGCCCTTCGAGCACCTGAAGGCCGAGCTCACGCGGCTGGCCGCGGCGCGGCCGGGCGGCGAGGTGCGGCTGTGGTCGGCCGCCTGTTCCACCGGGCAGGAAGCCTATTCCATCGCGATGCTGACGGAGGGGATGCCGGGGCTGTCGCTCTCCATCCTCGGCACCGACCTCGCCAGCAGCGTGGTGGAGCGCGCGCGGGAGGGGCTCTACAGCCAGTTCGAGGTGCAGCGCGGCCTGCCCGCCGCCCTGCTGGTGCGCCACTTCCGCAAGGAGGGGACGATGTGGCGGATCTCCGAGAAGCTCCGCGCCCGCTGCCGGTTCGAGACGGGCAATCTCCTCGCTCCCTTCGGCCACCTGCCGCGCTTCGACGTGATCCTGTGCCGCAACGTCCTCTACTATTTCGCGCCGCCGACGCGCGTCGCGATCCTCTCGCGCATGGTGGAGCGGCTGGCCCCGGACGGGCTGCTCTATGTCGGCAGCACCGAGAGCCTGGCCGGGATGGGGCTGCCGCTCATCGAGGCGCCGGGCGCGCGCGGGGCGTATCGCCGGGCGTGAGGCCCGTCACATCTGCCCGGGCAGCCAGAGCGCCAGCGCCGGGAACAGCACCAGCAGCAGAACCAGGACCGCGTCCGCGACGAGGAACGGGAAGGCGGCGGAGACCACCTGCCCGAGCTTCGTCCCGGCCGGCGCCATGCCCTTGACGATGAACAGCAGCAGGCCGAAGGGCGGCGTGGTCAGGCTCATCTCCATCGCCATCAGGAAGACGATGCCGAACCACACCGGATCGAAGCCGAGCGAGACGGCGAGCGGGAACAGCACCGGCACCGCGATCAGCATCATGGACACCTGGTCCATGAACATGCCGAGCACGAGCAGCACGAGGAACATGAACAACAGCAGCAGGTAGCGGTCGCTCGACAGGCTTGTCGCCCAGGAGAGGAACCCGGCGGAGGCGCCGCTGAACGCCAGCAGCTGGCTGAACACCGCCGAACCGACCAGGATGAAGAACAGCGAGCCGGAGACGACGACCGTGGAGGTGAGCGACTTCATCGCGGCGGCCACGCTCATGCTGCGGTAGAGGACGGCCAGCGCGATCACCGCCGCCACGCCGAAGGCGGCGGATTCGGTCGGCGTCGCCAGGCCGCCGACGATCATGCCGACGACGACGACGATGATCGCGAGCATCGGGAGGATGTTGACGGCGACGATGCGAAGCTTCTCGGCGGCCGAGGCGCGGCGCGGCTCATAGGCGGGCGCGGCGGAGGGGTCGAGCAGGACCTGCAGGCCGATCACCGCCGCATACAGCACCGCCAGCACCAGCCCCGGCAGCACCCCGGCCAGCAGCAGCTTCCCCACATCCACCTGCGCGACCGAGCCGAGCAGCACGATCAGCGCCGAAGGCGGGATCAGGATCGCGAGGCCGCCGGTGCCGAGGATCGGCCCGAGGGACATGTGCGGCTTGTACCCGCGCTTCTGCATCTCGGGCACGAGCAGGGAGCCGAGCATGGCGGCGTTGGCGAGGCTCGAGCCGGTCAGCGTCGAGAAGCCCGTGCCGCCGATCACCGTGAGGAAGGACAGCCGCCCGGGCAGCCTCCCGAGCAGCTGGTCGAGCGCCGTGAACATCCGGTGCGCGAGGCCGGTGTGGAAGAACAAGGCGCCCATCAGAAGGAACAGGGGCACCGGGGCCAGGATGTAGGAGGTGAGCAGGTCGGTCGCGTTGTCCACCACCTGCATCACGCCGTCGAAGCCCCGCATGATGACGAAGGCCGCGACCATGTTGACGATCAGGAAGGCGATCGCCACCGGCACGCCGATCATCATCAGCCCGACGATGCCGCCGATGAACAGGCCGAGCGTCAGCGCCCAGTCTCCGCTCACAGGATCGTCTCCGTGCCGCGGGCGGTGTAGAAGCTGCGGCGCGTCAGCAGGAAGCGCAGGAACTCGATGGCGCAGAGCGCGCAGCCGAGCGCGATCGGCGCCGGCAGCAGCCAGGAGGGAAGATCTATCCCCCGCAGATCGAGCGTGCCGCTCTCGATCTTCTCGGCGGTCAGGATCCAGGCGGCGAAGCCGAGCACGGCGCAGGTCGCGGCGGCGGCCGCGTAGATCGTCTTCTCCAGGATCAGACGCGGCCAGCCGGACAGCGCGCCGATCACCGTCTCCACCACGATGTGCTGGCCTTCGCGCACCAGCCGCGGCGCCGACAGCATGGCGAGGTAGAGGAGCGAATACTCGACGAGCCCGATCGTCGCCGCGGGCGGGCGGAAGCCCAGGATGCGGAGCGACACGTCGGCCAGGATCAGCACGAGCATGGCGGCCGCGCACAGGATGGCGCCCCACCAGGCGGCGGTGACGAGCGCGTCGTAGCCGCGCCAGAGCCAGCGGAGCGGACGCATCTCAGCCGGCAGGCCGACGCCGGCCGGCCAGCACGCTGCGGGCCCGGGCCGGGCGGACGGGGCCCGGCGCCCTCACGCCGCCAGCCGCGCTTCGTCGAACACCAGGCTGCGCAGGCGCTGCACCGCGTCCGGGGCGCGGCTCTCCATGCGCTGCCACGGGAAGGAGAAGGCGAGCGCCCGGTAGCGGCGCGCCGCCTCGCCTTCCAGCGTCATGATCTGCATGCCGGCGGCGCGCAGCGCCTGGTATTCCTGGTCGCGGCGGCCGAGGATGAACTGCGCCGCCTCCACCTCCCAGCGGATCGCCTCCTCCTCCAGGATCTGCTTCGCCTCGGCCGGCAGGCGGTTCCACACGTCGCGGTTGATGATCGCCGGCGTGTTGCCGCGGTAGTAGTCCGGGTCGAGCCGCCACTTCGCCACCGGCTCGAGCCCGAGGCCGGCGAGGCCGTAGTTCGGGTAGCCGAAGCCCTGGATCACCCCGCGGTCCATCGAGGGGCGTATCTCGCCGAGCGCCATCGCGACCGGCGTCGCGCCGAGCGCCGCCTGGAAGTCGCGGAAGGTCGGCGTCGTGAACATGCGGATGCCGGTGAGGTCCACGCCGTTCGGCCCGGGGCGCGGGCGCTCGGCGAAATACATGTGGAAGGCGACGACGGTGTCGAACCAGCCGAGGATCTTGGCGTTGATCTTGCGGCCCCAGATCTCGTCCATCAGCGCCAGCGTGCCGTTCGCGCGCATCTCCTGGATCGGCCGGTTGGAGCCGAGCATCGCGTCCACCTCCGGCACATCCCCGGCGTAGAAGGCGCCCGGGCTGTGCACGATGTCCACGAGGCCGCGCTGCAGCGACGCCGCCTGGCGCGGCGAGGGCGTCACCTCCGGCCCGCCGAGATACTGGATGCGCACCACCCCGCGGCCGCGGGCGTTCACCCGCTCCATGTAGTTGCCGAACACCTGGGCGACGGCGGTCGCCATCGGCACCGCGGTGATGGCGCGCAGCACCGTCTCGGCGCGGGCGGGCATGCTGATGAACGGCGCGGCGAGGCCTGCCGCGAGAACGGTCCTGCGCTTCATGTCTTCCCCTGTCTCCCTGTTCGTGGTCACGCCGCCGTGGCGCGCGTCTCGCTGAGCGGCTTCAGCTTCGGCATCACCTGCTTCGCGAAGCGTTCGAGGTTCGCCATCGTCATGTTGTGCGGCAGGGTGCCGAACTGCAGCATGACCAGCAACTGGCGGAAGCCCATGGTCTCGTGGTGCCTCGTCAGCGCGGCGGCCACCGTCTCCGGCCCGCCGCAGATGAACATGCCGCTTGCGATCAGCCCGTCCATGTCGTTGCCGTCCGACAGGATGGCCTGCCGCTTGGCCGCGAAGATGCCGCGCATGGAGGCGAGCGAGGTGTAGCCCGGCGGCAGCAGCATCTCGTTCGTCATGCGCAGGAAACGGCGGCGGAACGCCTCGATGTGCGGCTTCGCCTCGCGCCGCGCGCTCTCGTCGTCGGCGCCGACATAGACGGGCACCGCCCAGCCGAGCTGGTCGTCCGTCGCCTCGTAGCCGTAGCCGCCCGCCACCTCGCGATACAGGGCGAGATACTTCGCCACCGCCGCCGCCGGGCTGAAGGTCTGCAGGTAGGTGTAGCGGCGGTCGGGGTGGGCGGCCCAGTCGATCGTCTCGCGCGAGCCCTGGGAGGGGATCCAGATCGGCGGGTGCGGCTTCTGGTAGGGCTTCGGCCAGAGGTTCACGTAGCGGACGTCGTAGTATTTCCCCTCGAAGGAGGTGGGCCCCGGCTGCGTCCAGGCCTGGATGATCAGGTCATGCGCCTCGTGGAAGCGGTCGTGGCTCTCCGTCGGGTTGCGGCCGAAGCTGTGGTATTCGGCGCCGATGCCGCGGACCATGCCGGTGATGAGGCGCCCGCGCGTGATCACGTCGATCATCGCGTGCTCTTCCGCCAGCGTCAGCGGGTGGTTGCGCAGCGGCAGCGCCGAGCCGAGGATCGCGATCTTCGCATTCTTCGTCCGCCGCGCGAGGGCGGAGGCGACGACGATCGGCGACGGCATGATGCCGTAGGCGGTCTGGTGGTGCTCGTTCACGCCGATGCCGTCGAAGCCGAGCGCGTCGGCGGCTTCCAGCTGATCCATGTAGTTGTTGTAGAGGTCGGCGCCGATGGCCGGGTCGAAATAGCTGTTGGGCAGCGTCACCCAGGCGCTGTCATGCGTCGTCTCGGTCGCGGGATCGAGCGCGGCGTAGGGCATCAGGTGGAAGAAGAAGACCTGCATGGCTCAGTGCTCCGCGATGAAGCCGGCGACGGCGGCGACCCATGCCTCCGCCTTCTCGATCTGCGGCAGGTGGCCGCAGTCGGGGATGGTGCGCAGCACGGCGCCGGGGATCAGCCGCGCGATCTCCTCGCCGTGGCCGACCGGCAGCAGCCGGTCATTCGCGCCCCACAGCAGCTGCGTCGGCACGCGGATGCGGTGCAGCCACTTCTTGAGGTTCGGGTTGTGCAGCCTGGGCTCCCACGCCACGCGGGCGAAGGCGTAGCGGTTCTTGAGCTCGATCTCGATCTGCTCGGGCGTCGGCTCCCGCGCGATCGCGGCCTCCGCCATCGCCTGGTCGTGCAGCACGGCGCGGAACTGCTGCGCGCGGTTCCACAGGAAGGGGTCGCCGGTCGCGACACCCCTGGCGCGCACGCCGGCGGAGCAGGAGAGGGTGAGCGAGCGCATCCGCGGGAAGCCGCGCACCGCCGCCTCCATCGCGATCCAGCCGCCGAGCGAGGAGCCGACGACATGCACGTCCCGCAGGTCCAGCGCGTCGGCGAATTCCAGGACGTAGTAGGCGAGATCCTCGATCCCATCGAGCCAGGCGGGCGTGCCGGAGCGGCCGAAGCCCGGGTGTTCCGGCACCACCACATCGTGGGTTTCGGCGAGCCGCGCCAGGAAGGGCGCCCAGTCATAGGCGCCGCCCGCGCCGTGCAGATACAGCAGAGTCGGGCCGCTGCCGGCGCGGCGATAGGCCACGTCGCAGCCGTTGATCGGAACACTCGCCGGCTCCGGTGACGCCATCGCCGCCCTCTCGCTCTGCCCCGACCCTTTTCCGGCATTGGTCCGGACAAATCAAGCGGCCCGCGCGCTACCCCGCGAAGGGGTCGCGCATCATGATCGTGTCGTCGCGCTCCGGGCTGGTCGAGAGCAGCACCACCGGCGCTTCCACCAGCTCCTCGATTCGCTTCACGTATTTCACCGCCTGCGCCGGAAGCTCGGCCCAGGAGCGTGCGCCGCGCGTCGAGTCGGACCAGCCTTCCATCGTCTCATACACCGGCATCGCTGCCGCCTGCGCCGCCGGCGCCGCGGGCAGGCGCTTCAGCACGGAGCCATTCAGCCGGTAGCCCGTGCAGATCTTCAGCTCGCGGAAGCCGTCCAGCACGTCGAGCTTGGTCAGCACCAGGCCCTGCACGCCGCCGATCTTCACCGCCTGGCGCACCATCGCCGCGTCGAACCAGCCGCAGCGCCGCGGCCGGCCCGTCACGGTGCCGAACTCGTGCCCGCGCTTGCCGATCTCGCGGCCGGTCTCGTCGTACAGCTCGCTCGGGAAGGGGCCGGAGCCGACGCGCGTCGCATAGGCCTTGGCGATGCCGAGCACCATGCCGATCGCATCCGGCCCCACCCCCGCCCCTGCCGCCGCATTGCCGGCGACCGTGTTGGACGAGGTGACGAAGGGGTAGGTGCCGTGGTCCACGTCCAGCATCACCGCCTGCGCGCCCTCGAACAGGATGCGCTTGCCGGCGGCGCGCGCGTCCGCCAGCAGCTCCCACACCGGCTCGGCATAGGGCAGAAGCTGCGGCGCGAGGTCGAGCAGGCGCGCAAGGAGCGGCTCCTTCTCGAACACCGGCGCTCCGAAGCCGGCGAGCAGCGTATTGTGGTGGCGCAGCAGCTCATCCAGCTTGGCCGACAGCGTCTCCGGTTCGGCCAGGTCGGCCAGGCGGATGGCGCGGCGCGCCACCTTGTCCTCATAGGCAGGGCCGATGCCGCGGCCCGTGGTGCCGATCGCCCCGCCGCCGCGCGCCGCCTCGCGCGCGCGGTCGAGCGCCGGGTGCAGCGGCAGGATCAGCGGCACGTTCTCGGCGATGCGCAGGTTGTGCGGCCCGACGTCGAGGCCCTGCGCGCGCACGCGCGCGATCTCGGCGAGCAGCGCCTCCGGATCGAGCACCACGCCGTTGCCGATCACCCCAGTCTTGCCGCGCACGAGGCCGGACGGCAGCAGGGAGAGCTTGTAGGTCTCGCCCTCCACCACCAGCGTGTGCCCGGCATTGTGCCCGCCCTGGAAGCGCACCACGATGTCGGCGCGCGAGGCGAGCCAGTCCACGACCTTCCCCTTGCCCTCGTCGCCCCACTGGGCGCCGATCACGCAGACATTGGCCATCGGTCAGTCGCTCTCCGGAAGGTCGTTCAGCGAGAGGTCGCAGCGCAGGCTCTCGGGCGTGTCGGACGGCGACAGCGCGGCGACGGTGATGTGGCCGCGCGCGCGGGCGCGGGCGGCGCGCGCCGGGTCGGCGCCAAGGGGGACGAACACCCGCGGCGCAGGGGCGGGCGGCGGCGCCACCGCAAGCACGGCATCGGGATAGAGGGTGCAGCCGGTGGCGGGCTCTTCGCCGGACAGGTAGCGCCCCCCGCGCGCCACCTCCCGCCCCGCGCCGTAGAGCGTGAAGGCGATGCCGGTATGGTAGCGCAGGCCGCGGAACTCCACCGGATCGAGGGTGATCGGCAGGCCGGGCGCCGCCGAGCGGAGGGCGGCGAAGACGGCGGCGCCGCGCTCGGCGATGGCGCGGGCGGCGGGCGGCAGCTCGGCGCGGGAGAGCGCGGCCACCGCCGCCTCGGCCGGGCCAGCGGCGGCCAGCAGCGCGGGCAGCGCGGCGAGCGCCGGATGGGCCGCACAGGCGGCCTCCACCGCCGCCGCGTCCTTGCGGTCCAGCGCGCGGGCCAGCGCCGCGCGCTCCGCCCCGGCGAGCCCCGCCGCATCGAGCAGCGAGGAGGCGAGGGTGGGCAGCAGCAGATCGAGCCGGATGTCCGGCACCCCGACCGCCTCCAGCGCGGCGACGCCGAGCAGCGCCGCTTCCGCATCGGCCGCCACGCTGTCCGAGCCGATGATCTCGCTGCCCGCCTGCGGCAGCTGCCGCCCGGGGGCCAGCTGCGTGCCGCGCACCCGCAGCACCTGGCCGGAATAGGAAAGGCGCAGCGGGCGCGGCACGCGGGCCAGGCGCGTTGCGGCGATGCGCGCGACCTGCGGAGTGATGTCGGCGCGCAGCCCCATCATCCGCTGGCTCACCGGGTCCATCAGCCGGAAGGTCTGCTCGGCCACCGCAGCGCCGGAGCCGGCGAGCAGGCTGTCCTCGAACTCGATCAGCGGCGGCTTCACCCGCTCATAGCCGTGGGCGGCGAACAGGGCGAGGATGCGCTCGACAAGCGTGGCCTCCCGCTCCGCCTCGGGCGGCAGCAGGTCGGCGAGGCCCGCGGGCAGCAGGGCCGGGTGGAGCGTTCCCTCGGTCATCCGCGGCAAGCATTGGCAAGCGGCGCGCGCTTCGGCAAGCCGCGGCGGTCAGGCGCTGCGGTATTCCGTGTGCGCTTCCTGCCACACCTCCAGCGCCGCGCGCGCGTTCAGCACCAGGATGCCAAGCCCGACCACCAGATCCGGCCAGGCCGAGAGGGTCAGCGCCGTCGCTCCCGCCGCGGCGATGATGGCCAGATTGGCGATGGCGTCGTTGCGGGCGGAGAGGAAGGCGGCGCGCGACAGGCTGCCGCCCCTCGCGCGCCAGGGCGCCATCAGCCAGGCGGAGAGGCTGTTGACAAGGAGCGCCCCGACCGCGCCGAGCAGCAGCGGCAGGGCCGGCGGCGGCACCGGGTTGCCGAGCTTCTGCCAAGCCACCCAGGCGGTGGCGACGGTCGGCACCAGGATGAAGGCGCCGAGCACGCCGCCCACCACCGCCCGCCGTCGCGCGCTCCAGGCCAGCGCCACGAAGACCAGCGCGTTGACCGCCGCGTCCTCCAGGAAGTCGATGGAATCGGCGAACAGCGCGACGGAGCCGATGGCGAGCGCGAGGCTCGCCTCGATCCCGAAATAGCCGAGGTTCAGCGCCGCCACGGTGGCGGCGGCGCGGCGCAGCCCGGCCGGCGGCGCTGCCTCGGCCATCAGAAGGTCAGCCGGCTGGCCTGGTTCACCAGCGGGATCTTCCGCACCGCGTCCAGCAGGCTGTCCGGCACCGCGCCGTCCACCGCGACGAGGCAGATCGCCTCTCCCCCCGGCGCGGTGCGCCCCATGTGGAAGGTGGCGATGTTGACCCCGCTGTCGGCCAGAAGCGTGCCGAAGCGGCCGACGAACCCCGGCTTGTCCTGGTTGGTCACGTAGAGCATGTGCGGCGAGAAGTCGGCCTCCACCGCGATGCCCTTGATGGCGACGAGCCGCGGCTTCGAATCAGCGACGAGCGTGCCGGAGACGCTGCGCGTCCAGCGGTCGGTCTCGATCACGAGGCGCACCAGCGTCTGGTACTCGCCCGAGCGTTCGAGGGTGGTCTCCGCCACCTCGATCCCGCGCTCCTTCGCCAGCACCGGGGCGTTGACCATGTTCACCGACCCCGAGAGCGGGGTCAGCACGCCGGCAAGCGCCGCCGCCGTCAGCGGGCGATGGTTGAGCTCGGCGGCCTGGCCCTCGTATTCGATGCGGATCGAGCGGATCGCGCCGGCGGCGCCATCCGGCAGCGCCGCGGTCAGCTGCCCGGCCATGCTGCCGAGCAGGCGGCAGAGATCCATGTAGGGCTTGAGCCGCGGCGCCTCCTCGGCCGTCACGCTCGGCATGTTGATGGCGTTTGCCACCGCGCCGGTCAGCAGGAAGTCGCTCATCTGCTCGGCGATCTGCAGCGCCACCTTCTCCTGCGCCTCGGTCGTGGCGGCGCCGAGATGCGGGGTGCACACCACGTTCTCCAGGCCGAACAGCGGGCTGTCCGTCGCCGGCTCCGTCTCGAACACGTCGAGCGCAGCGCCGGCCAGATGCCCCTGCTTCAGCGCGTCGTAAAGTGCCGCCTCGTCCACGAGGCCGCCGCGGGCGCAGTTGATCAGCCGCGCACCCTTCTTCATGGCGAAGATCCGCTCCCGCGAGAGGATGTTCCTCGTCTGCTCTGTCAGCGGCACATGCAGGGTGACGACATCGGCGCGCGCCAGCAGCTCGGCGAGCTCCACCTTCTCGACGCCGAGCTCGACGGCGCGCTTCTCGGACAGGAAGGGGTCGTAGGCGATCGCCTTCATGCGCAGCCCGTTCGCGCGGTCGGCGACGATCGAGCCGATGTTGCCGCAGCCGATGAGGCCGAGCAGCTTGCCGGTCAGCTCCACGCCGAGGAAGCGGTTCTTCTCCCACCTGCCCCCCTTGGTGGAGGCCGAGGCCTCGGGGATCTGGCGGGCGAGGGCGAACATCAGCGCGATCGCATGCTCGGCGGTGGTGATCGAGTTGCCGAAGGGGGTGTTCATCACCACCACCCCGCGCTGGGTGGCGGAGGTGACATCCACATTGTCCACCCCGATGCCGGCGCGGCCGACCACCTTGAGCCGCGGCGCGGCCTCCAGCAGCTCGCGCGTCACCTTGGTCGAGGAGCGCACCGCGAGCCCGTCGAACTCGCCGATGATGGCGCGGAGCTCAGCCGGCGAGAGGCCGGCCTTCACCACCGTCTCGATGCCGCGCGCGCGGAAGATCTCCACCGCCGCGGGGGAGAGCTTGTCGGAGATCAGGACGCGCGGCGCCATCACGCTGCCTCCTTCGCCGCCACCTCGGCCATCGCCCATTCGATCCAAGGCAGGGCCGCGCGGATGTCGGCGGTCTCGACCGTGGCGCCGCCCCAGATGCGCAGGCCCGGCGGCGCGTCGCGGTAGGCGGCGGCATCCAGCGCGACGCCTTCCTTCTCGAGCAGCGCGGCGATGGCCTTCGCCGCGTTGGCTTGGCCTTCGGCCGACAGCGCGGTGAACCAGGGCGCGGTGATCTTGAGGCAGATCGAGGTGCAGGAGCGCGTGGCCGCATCCTCCGCCAGGAACGCCACGCCGGGCGTCGCCGCCACCCATTCCGCGACGGCGGCGAGATTGGCCTCGCTCCGCGCGATCAGCCCCTCGAGCCCGCCGACGGACTCCGCCCAGGCCAGCCCGTCCAGGGCATCGGCGACGCAGAGCATGGAGGGGGTGTTGATGGTCTCGCCGGCGAAGATGCCCTCGTTGAGCTTCCCGCCCTTGGTCAGGCGGAAGATCTTCGGCATCGGCCAGGGCGGGGTGTGGGACTCAAGCCGCGCCACCGTGCGCGGCGAGAGGGCTAGCATGCCGTGCGCCGCCTCGCCGCCCAGCACCTTCTGCCAGGACCAGGTGACGACATCGAGCCGGTCCCACGGCAGTCCCACCGCGAAGGCGGCCGAGGTGGCGTCGCAGATCGCCAGCCCCTCGCGATCGGCGGCGATCCAGTCGCCATGCGGGATGCGCACGCCCGAGGTGGTGCCGTTCCAGCAGAACACCACGTCATGCGACCAGTCCACCGCGGCGAGATCCGGCAGGCGGCCATAGGGGGCGGAAAGGGTGCGCGCGCCCGCCACCTTTAGCTCCTTCACAACATCGCTCGCCCAGTCCTTGCCGAAGGCCTCGAAGGCCAGCACGTCCACCGGACGCGGCCCGAGCAGGCTCCACAGCGCCATCTCCACCGCCCCGGTGTCGGAGGCCGGGACGATGCCGAGCCGCCACTCCGCCGGCATGCCGAGGATTGCCCTGGAGCGCGCGATCACCTCGGCGAGCGCGGCCTTCGGCGCCTTGGCGCGGTGGCTGCGGCCGAGATGCGACACGTCGAGCGCCGAGAGCGACCAGTCGGGACGCTTGGCGCAGGGACCGGAGGAGAATTTCGGATTGGCCGGCTTCACGGCCGGACGGGGATTCGCCGGACGCAGGTCCGGTGTGGTGGCGATCGCCATGGCGGTTGCTCCCTTCCAGAAGCGTTGCGCCCCGGTGGGGGGGCGTGACCCGCCGCGGCGCTTACGCCCGCACGGCGCCGCCGGTCAATGGCCCGGCTGCACCCCCGCCATGCGCGGCACGCCTGCCGTCAATGCGGCCGCAGGAACGCGCCGGCCCGCGCGGCGCGTGCCGTGCGCCAGGCGAGCCACAGGATCAGCGCCGTCACCCCGGCCAGCACCAGCAGCAACAGCAGCGCCCCCGCCCAGCCCGGCGCCGCCTGCACCTGGCGCGACAGCGCGATGCCGAAGGCCGCCGTCGGGAAGGACAGCCCCCAGAAGGCCGGCGAGAACGGCGCGGCGGCGATGCGCGGCACCGCCGCCAGCAGCGCCAGCGCCGTCAGCAGCGCCACGCCGAACAGCGCAAGGCTCGCCAGCCCCGTCCCCCCCGTCAGCGTCGCCAGCGACACGGCGGCGACAGAGGGCGGCGCGAGCAGGATGGCAAGGCTCGGCAGCAGCCGCGGCGGCAGCGGCGGCCCTGCGAGCATGCGGTTCAGCAGCAGCGGCGTCACCGCCAGCCACAGGAAGGCGCCGACGCCGAAGGTCACCGCCGACAGGCCCGCGAACCCGAAGCCGCCGCCGATGGCAGGCGCCAGGATGTTGCCGACCATCGGGATCAGCAGCGGCGGGGCGAGCATGGCCGGGTTCGCCTCGCCCGCGACGATCCGCCCGAACAGCCAGGCGGCGACGGCAAGATGCGCCGACACCGCGACGAGCCACACGGCGGCGCCGAGCCAGGGGAGATAGCCGCCAAGGAAGCCGCCGATGATCATCAGCCCGATGGTCGGCGCGCCGAAGAAGGGCAGGCGCACGGGGTCCGAGAGATCGGCGCGCAGCGCCTCGGGGTGGGCGAGCGCGCGGCGGAGGTGCAGCCAGGCGAGCCAGCCCCAGACCACTGTCGCGGCCAGCAGCGCGAGTTCGCCGAGCCACGCCGCCGGCCCGAGCAGGAAGCCGGCGTCCCGCCACAGCAGCCCGAGCCCGCCGAGGCCCATCGGCACCGCGAACAGCGGCATCGGCAGATGGGCGAGGGACGGGGCCGGCGGCGCGGGTGGGGCTTCGGGTGCGGGCCGCGGCGGCGGCGTCGCCGGCAGGGCCGGGGCTTCGGCGGCGGGCGGAGGCGCGGCGGCGTCCTGTGCCGCAACGGCGGACTCGGCGCCCGCTGGCGTCGCAGCGCCGCCGCGGGCGCCGGCAGCGGCCGCCGGCGGGGCGGTGCTGGGTTCGGTGCCGGCCGGCTCGGCCGCCGCGGCGTGCGGCGCTGCCGCGGCGTCGCCGCCCGGCACGGCGTCCGCCCTCTCCTGTCGGCCGCCCTTGCCGCGGCCGCCCTTGCCCGCCGTCATGTCAGCGCCTCCAGCCGCGCCGGGTCCACCGTCACGCCATGGCCGAGCGGCCCATGCCCGTGCCCGAAGCCGGGTGCCGCGCGCATCGCCGCCTGCACATAGGCCCGCGCGCGGGCCACCGCCGCCGGCAGCGCCATGCCCCGGGCGATGCCGCAGGCGATGGCCGAGGCGAGAGTGCAGCCGGTGCCGTGGGTGTGGCGCGTCTCGATGCGCGGGCTTTCGAAGGCGGTGACGCCCTCGGGCGTCGCCAGCAGATCGGTCACCGTCGCGCCGGGCAGGTGGCCGCCCTTGAGCAGCACCGCCGGGACACCGAGCGTCAGCAGCCATTCCGCCGCCGCGCGCATGGTGGGCAGGTCCGGGATCGGCGTGCCGCACAGCGCCTCGGCTTCCGGCAGGTTCGGCGTCAGGATCGTGGCCAGCGGCAGCAGGCGCCGCTTCAGCGTGTCCACCGCGTCCGCCGCCAGCAGCGGATGGCCGCCCTTGGCCACCATCACCGGGTCGGCGACCAGCGGGATGCCGGGGCCATGCGCGGTGAGCGCATCGCACACCGCCTCGATCGTCGCGCTGTCGGCCAGCATGCCGGTCTTGATGCAGTCGGCGCCGAGATCCTCGAGCACCACGCGGATCTGCTCGCGGATGAAGGCCGGCGGAACGCCCTGCACGGCATGCACGCCGAGGGTGTTCTGCGCCGTCAGCGCGGTGATCGCCGTCATCGCGTAGCCGCCAAGCGCGGTGACGGCCTTGATGTCCGCCTGGATGCCGGCGCCGCCCCCGGAATCCGAGCCGGCGCAGACCAGCACGCGGCCCATCGTCATCGCGCCGACCCTTCCGCCGCGACCGCGCCGATCAGCGCGGCAAGCCGCTCGACCGTCTCGGCCACCAGCGCCTCCTCCTCGGCTTCCGCCATCACGCGGATCAGCGGCTCGGTGCCGGAGGCGCGGATCAGCACGCGGCCGCGGCCGGCGAGCTTCGCCTCCGCCGCCGCCACCGCGTCCTGGACGCGCGGGGCGGCGAGCGGGCTTTCGCCGGCGAAGCGGACGTTCCGCAGCATCTGCGGCAGGGGGGTGAAGCGCCGGCAGAGCGCGGAGGCGGGGCGCCGCGTCTCGGCCAGCAGCGCCAGCACCTGCAGCGCCGCGACGAGGCCGTCGCCGGTGGTGCCGTGGTCGGAGAGGATGATGTGGCCGGATTGCTCGCCGCCGACATTGCAGCCCGTCTCGCGCATCCGCTCGCCGACATAGCGGTCCCCGACCTTGGTTCGGTGCAGCCCGATGCCCTGGCGCTCCAGGAAGCGTTCGAGGCCGAGATTCGACATCACGGTCGCGACGACGGCGCTGCCGGTCAGCCGCCCGTCGGCCGCCCAGCGTTCGGCGATCAGCGCCAGGATCTGGTCGCCGTCCACGATCGCGCCCGTCTCGTCGCACAGCACCAGGCGGTCGGCGTCGCCATCCAGCGCGATGCCGCAATCGGCGCGGCGCTCGCGCACCATCTCCGCCATGCGGGCGGGGGCGGTGGCGCCGCTGTCGCGGTTGATGTTGAAGCCGTCGGGCGCGACGCCGAGCGGCACCACCTCCGCGCCCAGTTCCCACAGCACCGTCGGCGCTACCCTGTAGGCGGCGCCATGCGCGCAATCCACGACGATGCGCAGGCCTTCCAGCGTGCGGCCGCGCGGGAAGGTGGCTTTCGCCCATTCGATGTAGCGGCCGGCGGCGTCCTCGAGCTGGCTCGCGCGGCCGAGCCGCGACGGGGCGGCCAGCGCGTCCGCCATGTCGGCCTCCATCAGCGCCTCGATCTCGGCCTCCTCGGCGTCGGACAGCTTCAGCCCGTCCGGGCCGAACAGCTTGATGCCGTTGTCCTGGTACGGGTTGTGGGAGGCGCTGATCATCACGCCGAGATCGCAGCGGAGCGAGCGCGTGAGCATGGCGATGCCCGGGGTCGGGATGGGCCCGACCTGGATCACGTCCACCCCGGCGCCGATGAAGCCTGCCGTCAGCGCCGGCTGCAGCAGATAGCCCGACAGCCGCGTGTCCTTGCCGATGACGACGCGGTGGCGGTGGCTGCCGCGGTTGAAGAAGCGCCCGGCGGCCTGGCCGAGGCGAAGCGCGGTGGCGGCATCCATCGGCGCCCGGTTGGCGACGCCGCGGATTCCATCGGTGCCGAACAGGCGGCGGGCGGGGGCGGTCATGGGTGGCGGGTCCAGAGCATCCTGTCGCGCTTACACCAGAACCGCGCCGCCGGGCAGCCGCCCGGCGGCGAGAGCGCCCCGGGCGTCGCCGCGGTCAGGAGATGCCGCTGAGGTCCACAAGCGCGCCGTTGATGAACATCGCATCCGCCCGGCGCAGCACGGGGCGGCCGCCGCGGTGGAACTCGAAGGCCTGGTCGTACAGGCGGAACAGGTGGAAGCCGCGGTCGGAGAGCATGTCGTGCAGGCGGCAGAACGGCACATGGGTCCGGTTGTAGCGGTTCATGCCCGCTTCCACCTGCACGAAGGAGACATCGGCCAGCCGCGCGCCGAAACCTTCGAGCACGCGGTCGTCATACCCAACTTGGACAGTCAGCGCCGGCGCGATTTTGCCAAGCCGTTGATTTTCCGATGCGTTGATCGCCAATCAGCCGACACTTCGCGAAAATGTGGTGCCACGTTGTATGGCGCTGTGGCTTCTTCG
>Ga0272446_1004593_pt1 | contig 16161 bp, 15 predicted proteins | sample YNPCB0061_FD_194587 | JGI IMG/M metagenome (GOLD analysis project Ga0272446, IMG submission 194587) | Hot spring microbial mat communities from Yellowstone National Park, WY, United States - YNP-CB-006-1 | ecosystem: Environmental > Aquatic > Thermal springs > Hot (42-90C) > Sediment | place... | reverse complement strand
GGCAGCGATGGACACGCTCGGCCGCCACAGGCGATCCAGACCGCATCCAACCAACTCGACAGCCAACACCCCGCCCGACCACGCCCGACCACCCAACTAAAGACGGCATGGTGAGAAGTCCGGGCTAGCGGCACGCGGCTTGCAGCGCCGGGGCTCACGACAAGGAGCCCCCGATGAACCGCCGCACCCTTCTGCTGGCCGCAGCCGCCGCCCCCCTCGCCGCACCGCGCCTCGCCCTCGGCCAGGGCGCCTGGCCCAACCGCCCCGTCCGCGTCATCAACCCCTACGCGCCCGGCGGCACCAGCGACATCATCATGCGGTTCCTCGCCATCGGCCTGGAACGCGCCTTCGGCCAGCCCTTCGTCATCGAGAACCGCCCGGGCGCGGGCGGCGCCGTCGGCACGGCGGCGGCGGCGGCCGCGGCGCCCGACGGCTACACCCTGCTCGTCACCAACACCGGCCCGCTCTCGGTCTCGGTGAGCATGACGCCGCCGCCCGCCTACCACCCCGGCCGCAGCTTCCAGTACGTGACGATGTTCGGCGGCGCGCCGATCCTCTGCGCCTTCAGCGGCGCCGGCCCGATCGCGACCATGGCCGACTACCGCGCCGCCGCCGCGCGCGGGCGCGATGCGGTGAGCTTCGGCTCCTCCGGCGTCGGATCCGTCGGCCATCTCGCCGGCATGCTCTGGGCGCGCGAAGCGGGCGTCGAACTGCTGCACGTCCCCTTCCGTGGCGCCTCCGACGCCGAGCAGGCGATCCTCGGCGGCAACACAACCTCGCTGTGGAACACGGTCGGCGCGCATACCGGCGGCGTGCGCGGCGGCACGCTGCGCGGCCTCGCGGTGACGAGCCGCACGCGCATCTCCTCCGTCCCCGACGTGCCGACCATCGTCGAGGCGGGCTTCCCCGGCTCCGTCGCGTCGAACTGGTTCCTGCTCGCCGGCCCCGCCGGGCTTCCGGCCGAGATCGTCGGGCGGCTGCGCGCGCATCTCAGTGCCGCGATGGCCGAGGCGGCGGCGATCGAGCGCTGGGCCGCGATCGGCATGGTCGGCCTCGGCGACCCGACGCCGGAGCAGATCACCGCCTTCGTGCTGGCGGAAGCCGAGCGCTGGGCGCCGGTGGTGCGCGCCGCGAACGCCTGAGCCGCGCCTCACGCCGGCGGGCGCGGCAGCCCGAGGTGCCCGCGCAGCGTCGCCGCCTCGTAGCGCTCGCGGAAGCGGCCGCGGCGGCGCAGCTCGGGGATCAGCAGCCGCACAATGTCCTCCGCCCCGCCTGGCGCATAGGGCAGCTGGAACATGAAGCCGTCGCAGGCGCCGGCGTCCTGCCACGCCACCATCGTGTCGGCGATGTCGGCCGCGGTGCCGGTGAAGCCCTTCTCGTGCCGCCCCGTGCCATACTGCTTGCCAAGCTGCCGGAGCGGCATGCCGGTCTTCCGCGTCATCTCCGCCACTTCCTTGTAGTGGCCCTGCACGCCGGAGACATCCATCTCCGGCAGCACCTCGTCCTGCGGGAACTGCGCCAGATCCACGTCGAGATGATAGGCGAGGGTGGACAGCCCCGCCTCCGCCTCCGACAGCTCGGCCAGCATCGCGCGGCGTTCGGTCGCGATGCTCCGCGTCTCCGCCACCACCGGGCAGACGCCGGGCAGCACCTTCACGGTGTCCGGGTCGCGGCCGAACCTCTCCGCCCGGGCGCGCAGGTCGGCGCGCGCCGACTTCGCCGCCTCGATCGAGGGCGGCGTGATGAAGATCACCTCCGCCCAGCGCGCCGCGAAGTCGCGCCCGCGGTCGGACGCGCCGGCCTGCACGAACACCGGCCGCCCCTGCGGCGGGCGGGAGACGTTGAGCGGCCCGCGCACCTTGAAATGTGCGCCCTCATGGTCCACGCGGCGCACCTTCGACGGGTCGGCGAACAGCGGCGTCTCGGCGTCCAGCACCAGCGCGTCATCCGCCCAGGAATCCCAGAGTTTGCAGCAGACTTCCACGAACTCGTCCGCGCGCTCGTAGCGCGCCTCGCGCGAGAGGTGCTCCTCGAGGCCGAAATTCCTCGCCTCCGCCTGCTGGAAGGAGGTGACGATGTTCCAGGCCGCGCGGCCGCCCGAGAGGTGATCCAGCGTCGCGAAGGCGCGCGCGATGTGGAAGGGCGGGTAGTAGGTGGTGGAGACGGTGGCGGCGAGGCCGAGATGGCGCGTCGCCCCGATCACGCTCGCCAGCACGAGCATCGGGTCGAGCCTGAGCGCGCCCAGCGCGCCGTAGCGCAGCTGGCTGTCCATGCTGTCGTTCAGCCGGTCCGGCACCGCCAGGATATCGGCCAGGAACATCAGGTCGAAGCAGCCTTCCTCCAGCGTACGCGCGATCTTCGCGTAGTAGTCCGCGGCCAGGATGTTGCGGTCCGCCGCCGGATGCCGCCACCCGCCATGGATGCCGGAGACCGGACCCGCGCTCGAGAAGGCCGCGAGATGCATGTGCCGGCGCGCCGCGCTGCTGTCGCCCATCGGGCGCCTCCTTCGTTCAGAGGATGGTCGTGGTGATGTCCGTCGGCGTCGTGCGCGCCGCCGTGTTGTAGATCGGGCATTGTGCGACGAAGGCGGCGACCAGCGCCTCGGCCTCCGCCACGCCGATGCCCGCGAAGCCGAAGTTCATGCGGATGACGGCGAAGCGCGTGCGGTCGTCGGGGTCGAGCGTGTAGGACGCCTCCGCCTCGATGTGCCGGGGCGGCGTGCCGCGTTCGCGCCCGGTGCGCTGGATGATGCCGAGCGCGCAGGACAGCAGCGAGGCGAGGAACAGCTCGGCGGCGCCCGGCGCCTGGCCCGGACCGCCGTGCTTCGCCGCCTGGTCCGCCACGAAGGGCGTGCCGCCGGCGGTCATCACGAAGCGCCCCTGACGATGGGTCGTCACCGCCTGTACCACCGGATCCGACACCGCGACCCGCCCTCGCTCCTCAGCGGACGGGACGTTGACACGCGATCCGCGAAACTGGCAACCCTTGCCCGGCGGCGACGTCGCGCCAGCGGAGCGAAAGATGGCGTTGGGTTCACCTGCCGGCGATATGCCGCGACGCGCATGAGCATCCCGTCCGCATGACGGCGCCGGCCCATCTTCTGCCGCGCCCGGCCGGCGCGGCGGCGCGGGGCGCCTTCGCCCTCTCCCGGCTGCTGGACCGCGGCTTCGGAGCGCTCGCCACCGCCTGCCTGATCGCCATGATCGTCATCGTCGGCGCGGGCGTGTTCGCGCGCTACGTGCTGAACGCCTCGCTGTCGTGGAGCGAGGAGGTCTCGATCTGGCTGTTCCTGTTCATCATCTTCCTTGGCCTGCCGCTCGCCATCACCCGCGGCATGAGCCTGTCGCTCGGCGGGCTGGAGGCACGGCTGAACGGCCTTCCGCTCAGGCTTCTGCAGCTCGCGAACGACAGCATCATCGCCTATGTCCTGGTGATGCTGGCGACCGGCGGGCGGACGGTGATGCGCCTGGTCGGCGGCGTCACGCCGGTGCTGGCGATGCCGCAGGCGGTGCCCTACGCGGTGCTGTCGGCCTGCGCGGTGGCGGCGCTCGTCGCGCATCTGTGCCGGCTGGACGCGAGCGGTCGGCTGCCGCAGGAACGCCTGCTGTCGGTCGCGATCGGCGTCGCCGCCTGGGCGCTGCTGCACGAATGGCCGGTCTACGAGTTCCCGGACGCGCGGCCCTCGCTCGTCGCCTTCCTCGCCTTCCTCGTCGTTCTGCTGATGGGCGTGCCGGTCGCGATCGCCATGCTGTTCGGCGTGTTCGCGGCCCGGCTTGTCGGAGCGCCGATCCCGGAGGCGGGCCTCGTGCAGCAGATGGTGGTCGGCTCCTCGAAGTTCCTCCTGCTGGCGATCCCGTTCTTCCTCGCCGCCGGGGCGCTGATGGGCATCGGCGGGCTGACGACGCGCATCGTGGATTTCGCGGCGCGGCTCGTCGGCCACATCCGCGGCGGGGTCGGCCAGGTGAACATCGCCACCGCCACGATGTTCGCCGGCATCTCCGGCTCCTCCATCTCGGAGGCGGCGATCGCCTCCAAGCTGCTCGCGCGCGACATGGTGCGCAACGGCTACCCGATGCCGGTCGCCTGCGCGCTGATCGCCGCGGCGTCCGTGCTGCCGAACATCATCCCGCCCTCGATCGCGCTGCTGCTGCTCGCTGCCTCAGTGAACCTCTCGGTCGCGGATCTCTGGCTCGGCGGCGTGCTGCCCGGCATCCTGCTGGCGGCGACGCTGATGACGACCACCTACCTGCTCGCGCGGGTGAAAGGCTACGGCATCCAGACGCCGCGGGCGCCCTTCGCCGAGATGGGGCGCGCAGGCCTGCGCGCGGCGCCGATCCTGTTCCTCGTCGTCATCATCCTCGGCGGCATACGCTTCGGCCTCGTCACGCCGACGGAGGCGGGGGTGCTGGCGGTGCTCTACGCGATGTTCCTCGGGCTCGGCGTCTATCGCGCCTTCGGCGTCGGCGACATGCTGCGCAGCCTGTCGCAGGCGTCGGTCGAGATCGCGCTCGTCGGGCTCGTGATCGGCGCCGCCGGGCCCTTCGCCTTCCTGTTCATCGCCGAGCGGATCCCGCAGGAACTCGCAGGGGTCGTCGCCGCCCTCGTGGACTCGCGGCTGATGCTGCTGTTCCTTGTGAACGTCCTGCTGCTGGTCTGCGGCATGGTGCTCGACATCGGCGTGGCCATCCTGGTGCTGACGCCGATCCTGATGCCGATCGCCATGCAGTTCGGCGTGGACCCGGTGCATTTCGGCATCATCGTGACGGTGAACCTGATGCTCGGCGGCCTCACCCCGCCGGTCGGGATCCTCGTCTATGTCGCCGCCTCGGTGACCGGCACCCCGGCCGACAAGGTCTTCCGTGCGGTACTGCCGATCCTGGGCGCGCTGCTGCTGGCGCTCGGCGCCATCACGCTGGTGCCCGCCTTGTCCCTTGCGCTGGTGCGCTGAACGCCGCACGCTCCCGTCGCCCACCCGAACCGGAGGCTTCCCGATGGCTCCCCGTCTCACCCGCCGCCTCGCCCTCGGCGCCGCCGCGGGCCTGCTCGCCGCGCCGCATGTCGCCCGCGCGCAGCGCGCGCGCACCCTCACCATCACCTCGATCCTCGGCCCGCAATCGCCGCAGGCGCGGGTGTGGACGAAGATGCAGGAGGAGGTGGACCGCATCCTCGGCCCGAACCGGATCCGCTTCAACGTCGTCGCCAGCGGCGTGATGGGCGGCGAGCGGCAGGAGGCCGAGGGCATCCGTGTGGGCACCATCCAGGGCTCGCTGTCCACGCTGGCCAACCTCACCGCCTGGGTGTCGGACGGCGCCATCTTCGACATGCCGTTCATCTTCCGCGACGAGGCGCATATCGACCGGGTGATGCGCGGCCCGATCGGCCAGCGCCTGTTCGCGCAATACCAGCAGAACGGCTTCCGCGCCGTCGGCCACATCTCCTACGGCTCGCGCAACCTGCTGGCCAAGCAGGCGATCACGCATCCGGACCAGGCCCGCGGGCGGCGGATGCGCGTCATCCCCGCGCCGCTGCACATCGAACTCTGGCGCTCGCTCGGCGCCAACCCGACGCAGACGGCCATCACCGAGACCTACAACGCGCTGCAGACCGGCGTGGTGGACATGATGGACTTCACCAAGTCCGGCTACGCGCAGCTGAAGCTGTACGAGGTGGCGCCGCATTTCAGCATCACCAACCACATCTGGGCGCTCGGCGTGATGTATTTCGGCGAGCAGTTCTGGCAGTCCATCACCCAGCCCGAGCGCGACGCCATCATGCAGGCCGCCGCCGTCTCCTGCCCCCACTTCATCGCCATGGCGAACGAGGACCACGACCGTGGCCTCGCCGAGGCGCGGCAGCACGGCGCGCAGATCGTCGAGCCGGACCCGGCACCCTGGCGCGCCGCGATGCGCCCGTTCTGGGAGGCCTTCGCACCGCGCGTCGGCGGCATGGATCGCCTCATGGACATCGTCAACCACGCCTGATGACACCCTTCGCCTTCCTGCACAGCACCCGGCGCGTCGCCTGCGCGCCGGGCGCTCTCGACCAGCTCGCCGATCTCGCCAAGGGGCGCTCCGCGCCTGCGGTCATCCTCGACCCGTTCTTCGACACGCCGGCGATGCGCGCGCGGCTTGGGCGCCTGCTTGGCGACGCCGTGCGGTTCCACGCCGTACCCTCGCATGAGCCCGACACCGAGGTGGTGGAGGCGGCCCGCGCCTTCCTCGCAGCGGCGCCCTTCGACATGCTGGTGGCGATCGGTGGCGGCTCGGCGATGGACGCGGCGAAGGTCGCGCGCATGCTGGTCAGCAATCCGGGCGACATCCGTGCCATCGCGGGGCCGGTCGGCGTCGTCATGGCGCCGCACCCGTCGCTGTTCGTCTGCGTGCCGACCACCGCCGGCACCGGCTCTGAGGTGTCGGAATCCGCCGTGATTTCCGCGGCCGGCGAGACCTACAAGCTGATCTTCCGCTCGCCGGAGATGACGGCGCAGGTGGCGCTGCTCGACCCGGAGCTCTCCGTCTCCGCGCCGCGCTCCGTCACCGCCGCCTCCGGCTACGACGCGGTTACCCACGCGGTGGAAGCCTACACGGCGAAGACGGCGAACCCGATGACCGACCCGATCGCCTTCGCCGCGATCGAGACGCTGTGGCACGCGCTGCCCCGCGCCTGCGAGGCGCCGGAGGATCTCGACGCCCGCGCCGCCTGCCTCGTCGCCTCCGCGCAGGCGGCGATCGCGTTCAACTCCGCCAATCTCGGCCTGGCGCACGCGATCTCGGGCGCGCTCGGCGCGCTGCACCATGTGGGCCACGGCCTCGGCAATGCGCTGGCGCTGCCCTGGACGATGGCGTTCAACCAGCCCGCGCTCGGCGCCAAGGGCGAGCGTCTCGCCGCCCTGTTCGGCGAGCCGACCGCCGCTGCCGGCCTCGCGCGGCTGCGCGAGCGCCTCGGCCTCGACGTCTCGCTCGATGCCGTCCTGCCCCCCGGTGCCGACCTCGACGCCATCGCCGCCGCCGCCGCCCGCTCGGGCCAGCTGCGCGTGAACCCGCGCACGCCGACGACAGGGGAGATCCGCGCCATCCTCGAGGCGATGCGCCGCCCGACGGCGGGGGCCGATCCGCACGCGGTGGCCTGATCCCGCCGTCACCGCGGACTTCATCCGGCGCTGCTTCGCCGCCCGCGGCCGATCCGCCCTTGCGGGGCATGCCGGCCCGCGGCACCCGAGGTGGCGCGACACCGGATTGCGTGCGTGCGGGTGCGCGGCGCACGCCGGGACGAGACGCGCTACGGGACGTCGAGGTCCACGAGCGGCCCGTAGGCCTGGCAGCCGAGGATGTCCCAGTCGCCCGGGCTGCCGCTCGGCTTCGCGCGCAGGATCGTGAATTTGATCGCGTTGGCGAGGTCGAACGCCACGTGATCGGTGATGCGCTCGGGCGCGATGCGGAACAGCGCCGCGACCGCCTCGCGCGACAGTGCGCCGCCGTCCCGCACCCGGACGTAGGAATCCCGATCGGGGAAGATCACGTCGAAGGTGATCTGGTTCACGCCCGCGTTCTTGCTGCGGATCGTTTTGGCAAGCTCGTGCAGCTTCGGCATCGCTCAGATTCCCGCGTCGTCCACATGCACCGGGAACAGTTCCATCGGATCGGCGATCCGCATCGTGTGGTTGACGTTCCACACGAAGCCGGGCGAGGAGCGCATCGTCTCCTTCGTCGTCGCCGCGAGCCCGCTCGATCCCTTGGAGCCGGGGATGCGGGCCAGGAAGAACATCCGCACCGCGAAGTCGGTCAGCTTGTGCGCGAGCGTGTCGGTCGCGGCCAGGCCCTCGACGACCAGGCAGACCTCATGCGGCGGCGGGCCGCTGCAGGGCTCGAGGTCGCCAAGCACGCCGTTGCGCCCGAACACATGGACGTGCAGTTCGTGCTCCACGCCGCCGAACTGCCGCGCCACCGCACCGCGGCACCAGGCGATGGCGGCGTCGAGGTTGCGGATCACGTGCGGGTCGCGGACGCCGACGATGCCCATGTAGCGCTCGCCGACCTTGCGCGCGCCTTCCAGCTTCACCGTCAGCGGATCCTCCGGCACGAAGCGCGCGCCGGAGATGCGGCAGGACCGCCCCTCCTCCGTGTAGCGGCACTCGCGCATGTCGAGCAGCCCGCCGAGCGTGCGCTCGAAGAACGGCGTCTCGCGCTCGTACATCGAATGGCCGGCCGCCGAGGCGACGGTGACGCGCTGCCCGGGATGGAACGGCGTCAGCAGGATGTCGTCGTCGGTGATGGTGCCGATGATCGTCTCCTTGCCCATGAAGGGCTCGGCGACGAGCGAGGCGCATTCGATCATCTTGCCCATGTGGTAGGCGAGCGCCTCCGGGAATCCGGCACGGATGCAGGGGGCGGCGGTGATGGCGATGTCGCCGCAGCGCCCGCCGACGATGACGTCGGCGCCCATGTCGAGCAGGCGAATGAAGGGATGCACGCCGGCCACCGCGACGATGCGCGTCGCGGCGCGCGCCTCCTCCGCCGTCAGGTCGGGGAAGCCGCCAAGGCCCGGCATGCGCTCGCCGCCCGCGATCCGCGCGGCGATCGCGTCCGCCGGAACCTCGGAATAGAACCAACCGATGCGGAAGCGCGGGATGCGGTGGCGCTCGGCGATCGCGCGCAGCATCCGCACCGTCTCGTCCACGCCGTGGTTGCTGCCCGCATCGCCGGCCGAGCCGATGATGAGCGGGATCCCCCGTGCGCGCGACGCGGTGAGGAACAACTCCAGCTCCTCCTCGACGAACTGCCCGAGCACGCGGTTGTCGCCGAGATAGACCGGCCCCGGATCGGAACTGCCGCCATCCGCCACCAGGTAGTCCGGGTTCGTCGCCATGCCGGCGGCGAAGCTCTCGGCGCCCGAGGGGGCCGTGCCGAGATGCCCGGTCGAGATCATGATCCGCAGCGAGCGCCGCGGCGCGTCGGAAGTCATGCGTTGCATGTCCCTGGGATCGTCCGTCATGCCGCCGTCGCCGCGCGGCGCGTCAGCCGGTGGAGCAGGAGCGCAGCGGCGAGGGTCGCGCCGCCTGCGGCCAGCATCAGCATGTCGGGTGCGAGCAGCAGCACCCCCGCGGCGACGCAGAGCGCCCGCACCGCCGGATCGGCGCGCCCGCCGAAACGCCCGAAGAACCCGGCGGCGAGCAGCACCGCGCCGAGCGCGCCGCTGCAGGCCGCGACCGCAACCTCCAGCGGTTCCGCCCGCGCGATCAGCGCCGGATTGAGCACGAAGAAGAACGGCACGAGGAACGCGACGAGGCCGAGCCGCATGCCGACGAAGGCCGTCCGCAGCCACTCCCCGCCCGAGATGTTGGCGGCGATGACGCAGGCCGTGCAGGTCGGCGGCGTGACGGCGGCGAGCGTCGCCCAATACAGCAGGAACATGTGCACGGCAACGACATCGAGCCCGAGCCGCGTCAGCGCCGGGGCGATCAGCGCCGCCGAGAGGATGTAGGTCGCCGACACCGGCAGCGGCGCGCCGAGGGCGAGCGGCACCAGCGCCGCGATGGCGAGCGCGCCGATGATCGTGCCCGCGCCCAGCTCCACGATCAGCGCGCTGACCTTCGGCGCGACGCCGGTGGTGCCGAGCAGGCTCGTGAACATCGCGACCGCGACCAGCAGCGGCGCCACCTGCGCGATGGCGATGCCGCCCTCGGCGAAGGCGTCCACCAGCCGCAGCGCGCGGGCCGGGATGGCGCGGGGATCGGCCGAGAGGAACAGGATGATCGCGGTGATGCAGGCCCAGAACCCGGCTTCCGTGAGGTCCGCGCCCCGGAACAGCAGCGCGAACAGCGCGACGATCGGCCCGAACAGCGGCAACAGCCGCGCGGGCGCGAGCACCTCGCGCGCCAGCGGCATCTCGGCGGCCGGCACCGCGACGAGCCCCCGCCGCTTCGCCTCGAAATGCACGCCGGCCAGCAGCCCGATGTAGAACAGCAGGCACGGGATCAGCGCGTAGCCGATCAGCGACAGGTAGGGGATGTTCAGCAGATCCGCCATGATGAAGGCGGCGATGCCCATGATGGGCGGGGTGATGCCGCCGCCGGTGGAGGACATCGCCTCGACGCCGCCCGCGAAGTTGCGATCGTAGCCGAGGCGCCGCATCAGCGGGATGGTGTAGTTGCCCGTCACCGACACGTTGGCGACGGCGCTTCCCGAGATCATGCCGAACAGCGCGCTCGACACCACCGCCACCTTGGCCGGCCCGCCGGCGAAGCGCCCGGCGAGGAGCAGCGCGAGATCCATGAAGGTCTGGCCCCCGCCGGTCGCCTTCAGCAGCGCGCCGAACAGGATGAACATGGCGATGAAGCTCGCCGAGGTGCCCGTGAGCGAATCGTAGATGCCGGAGGAGGAGAAGTAGAGCTGCTCCAGCACATAGGTCGCCGGAAAGCCGGGATGCGCCCACATGCCGGGCAGCAGCGGCCCGACGAAGACATAGGCGAAGGCGAGCAGCACGATCGCCGGGATCGCCGGCCCCGCCGCGCGCCGCGCCGCCTCCAGCACGATCAGCGAGAGCGCGGCGCCGAGCGCGATCTCGGCCGGCCCCGCCACACCCACCATCATGACGATGTCCTGCCACGACAGGAACACCAGCAGGTTGGCCGCGAAGGCAAGCGCGATCAGCGCGACGTCCAGCGCCATCCCCGGGCGACCGGTGACGGCCGGCGCCGCCAACAGCATCACCGAGACGGCGAGGAAGACGTGGACCGACCGGAGCTCGAGGTCGTACAGCCCGCCCCACACCGGCAGCACGAGCTGCACGGCGGCGAAGAGCAGCCCGGCGAGCCAGGCGGCGCGCGCGCGGAGACTCACCGCGGCCCGTCGTATTCCGGCGGGATCAGGCGCGCGGGCACGGCGATGCCCTGTTCGCGCGCGAAGCGGATGACGCCCGCGTGGAAGAACAGCCCCTCGATCTCCGGCGTCTGCCGGAACGCGTCCAGCAGCGGGTCCAGCCCCTGCGTCGGCGGGAAGGCCTCGTTGATCTCCGCCCAGCCGAGGCGCGCCGCCCGCACGACGCGATAGCCGACATCCGCCGGCATGTTGGTGCTGGCCATCACCATGACCGAGGAGGACAGCTCGAGCAGCGGCCCGACATCGGGGAGTTCGCGGATGCCGCCGCGCGGCGTCTCGATGAAGGTGTCGAGCGGATCGCGCCGCTGCAGCTCCGCCGCCTGCTCCGGCGTGAAGCCGACGACCGTCAGCGGCGTCTGGTAGTGCAGCGCGAGCGTCGCGGCGTCGAAGCGGTCATGCGGGCTGCCCTTACCCATCGCGACGATCCGCCCGGTGCGGAGCTGGTTCGTCGTGTCGTCGAGCGAGCCAGGCGTCATCTGCGCGCCGACGTTGAACACCTGGTTCGCGTTCACCACGCGCTGCATGTCCCGCGTGCCCGGCACGCCAGGCCCGACGCGATGGCCGCGCAGATCGCCGAAGCCGCGGATGTTGTGCTGCCGCGCAGCATCGGCCCGGACATAGATCCGCGTGACGTTGACGTTGCGCATGAACATCAGCCGCACGCCGTCCCACGCGCCCTCGCGCGCGAAAGCGCCGGTGCCGGTGCGGACGCTGTTCGCCACCGCCGGGCTGCCGGAGACGGAGAAGTCCAATACGCGGTTGCGCATCAGCCGCGCATGGTCGAAGCCGCCGCCGCCCTCGACATTGGTGATGGTCAGCGCCGGGTCGTGCCGCCGCACCGCCGCCGCGAGCGCGACCGCGAAGGCATAGACCGAGGACGACGCCGCGACGCTGCCGAGCGCCAGGTTCACCTGGCGCGTCAGGTCCACCGCCGGCTGCGCCCGCAGGGGCGCCGCGAACAGCGCGGCGGCGGCCCCAAGTGCTGTGCGTCTCGGCAGCCCGGACGCGGCTGTCCTGGTTGTCATGGCCCCCGTCCTCCCTGTGTCAGCCGTCATGGAAATAGCCTTGCTCGGCCGCGATGGACTCGAACGCCTTCAGGGCGGCGAGCGCGCCGTCGCGGTCCGCGTCCACCACCGCCTCGACCAGCGCGTTGACGAGCACGAGCGGGGCCGCGTGGAAGCCGACGAAGGACGCGCTCTCGGCCGGCGCATGCAGCGCGATGTCGCCGGAAAGCGGCGAGAAGGGGCTGTCGGTGATCGCCACCACGCGCGCGCCGCGGCGCCGCGCCAGCGCCGCAAGCTCGACCAGTCGCCGCAGGTAGCGCGGGAAGCCTATGACGACGAGCGCGTCCTCGCGGCCCATGCGCCCCACCGCGTCGACCGCTTCGCTGTCCGCGGAGAGCGACCGCGACACCGGGAGGCGGAGCTTGTCCAGCGCGAACCACAGATGGAGCGCAAGCGGCGCCGACGCGCGCGCGCCCAGCACCATCACGCAGCGCGCGCGCCGCAGCAGCGACGCGGCCTCGGCAAGCGCGGCCGCCTCGTGGCGTTCGGCGAGATGGGCCAGGTTCTCGCGCTCCTTCGCCAGCACGCGCGTGAGCGGGCCATCGTCCCGCGGCGCCGGAGCCGCGGTCAGTCGCTCGGCGCCGTCCATGTCGGCGCGGACGATGCGGCGTATCTCCTTCTGCAACGCCGGGTACCCGCTGAAGCCGAGGGCGTGGGCGAAGCGCACGACGCTTGCCTCGCTGACGGCGGCAGCGCGCGCGACATCGGCCACGGTGGAGAACGCGACCGTCCGGTAGTGCCTTGCGACATAGGCGGCGAGCGCCCGCTGCGTGCGCGACAACGCCGCCCCGCGACCTCCGAGGAGAGAGAGGATCGCCGACCGTCCCCTGGCGCGCTCCGTGCCGTCCATCACGTCCTGCGAAGTGAATATTTCATAGGGTAGGAGGATGAAGCGCCGAAGGTCAAGGACGATTGGCCGTTCCGCCGCCGCGGGCGGCGGCCCACCGCCCCCTCGGGATGACATGGACATGGTCGGCAGAACGACGCCCTCGCTGTTCGTGCGACGCCCCCGAGGCGGGCCGTGCGGCGCGCGATGGACCCGACGCCGCGGCTGCGGGACGCGGCGCGGCTCCTCGCCGCGCGTTCGGGCGTGGCTGAGCGGGCGGCTGCGCCGTCCGACGCTAGGCCGGAACCAGGCGCACCGGCAGGCTCGCGAAGCCGCGCAGCGTGTTGTTCCGCCGGCGCCGGACCTCGCCCGCGATCTCGATCCGCGCGACACGCGGCAGCAGGGCGGAGAGCACCGCCTCGCCCTCCATCCGGGCCAGGGCCATCCCGACGCAGGCGTGGATTCCGGCGCCGAAGCCGAGATGCCCCGTGGTGCGGCGCGTCACGTCGTAGCTGTCGGGAGCCTCCCAGCGGCGCGGGTCGCGGTTCGCGGCGCCGAGAAACATGAGCACCTTCCGGCCTTCCGCGATCCGTTCGCCGCCGATCTCGGTCTCTCTCGTCGTGGTGCGGAAGAAGGTCTGCACCGGGCTTTCGAAGCGGACGGCTTCCTCGAAGGCGGCGCGCACGAGCGACGGTGCGGCGCGCACGCGCTCATACTGCTCCGGGAAGCGCGCCAGGCAATGGATCATGGCGCCGATCGCCGAGACGGTGGTGTCCACGCCGGCGGTCAGCACCGAGCGCACGACCTGCGGCGCCTCCTCGGCGGTGAGCTCGCCGCGATCGGCCGCCGCGTGGATGGCGGCGCCGAAGCCCGTCGGGTGCAGGTTCTTCCGCTGTGACTGCTCCTGCACCCACGCGATCACCGGCTCGGCATCGCGCACGGCGGCCTCGAAGTTGGCGTTGCGCGGGCCGAAGCTGTTGAACACCATGTTGCCGTAAGGCAGCAGGAAGCGGCGGTTCTCCTGCGGCATGCCCATCGCGTCCGGGAACACCGTGAGCGGATAGGCTTCCGCGAGCTCCGGCACCGCATCGAACTCGCGCAGCGCGAGGAGGCGGTCCGCCAGCGCGTCCGCCGCCTCGGCGAAGGGCTGCCTCAGCCCGGACAGGGCCAGGGGGGACAGCACCTTGGCCTGCACGCCGCGGGTGCGGTCATGGAGGGGCGGATCGGTCTCCAGCACCAGCGAGGGCAGGCGCCAGGGCGTCACCTTCTGGAAGTCCTCGATGCCCACCCCGCGGGCTGACGAGAAGGTCCGCCAATCCTCCAGCACCGCCCGGGTCTCCGCATGGCGTGCGACCGCCAGCACGCCGAGGGCGGACAGGCTCACGACCGGCCCCGCATCCCGCAGAAGGGCGTGGCCGGGATGCGGATCGTCGAGGAACTCGTCCGAGAAGGGGTCGAGATCGAGCTCTGGGATCGGCATGGCGGCTAGGACTCCAGCGTGATCCCGCGCTCGCGGATGAAGGGCACCCAGAAGGCGCGATCGGCCTGCATCATGGCATCGAACTCGGCCGGGCCCTGCGACAGCGGCGCGACGCCGATCTCCACCAGACGCTGGCGGATCGCCTGGTCCGCCAGCACGCCGGCCAGCGCCTGCCACAGCCGTTCCACGATCGCATCCGGCGTGGCGCGCGGGCAGACAAGGCCCTGCCACGCCGGCGCCCGGTACCCGGGCAGGCCGGATTCCCGAAGCGTCGGCACCTCCGGCGGCGTCACCCAACGTTCGGGCGAGGTGGCGGCCAGCGCGCGCACCCGCCCGCCGCGGATCGCCCCGCCGGCGGAGGCGACATCCACCATCATGCTCTCCAGCGTGCCGGCGATCAGGTCGTTCACCCCGGGGGCGCCGCCGCGATAGGGGACGTTGATCAGCGATATACCGGCGTCGCGCATCATGCGTTCCAGCGCCATGTGGTGCGGCGAGCCGACGCCCGGCGTGCCGCAGGCGATGGTGCCCGGCGCGGCACGGGCGGCGGCGAAATACTCGCCGATGGTGCGGAAGCGGGACGCGGCCGGCACCGCGACAACCAGCGGGAAATCGGCGAACAGGCCGATGCCGCGGAAATCGGCCGCAGGGTCGTAGGCCAGGCTGCGGAACAGCGCGATGTTGTTCACCATGCTGCCGGAATCGCCGCTGAACAGCGTGTGTCCGTCCGGCGCGGCGCGGGCGGCGGCCAGCGCGCCGATCGTCGCGCCCGCACCGGGGCGGTTGTCCACGATGATCGTTTGCCCGAGCGGCCCCTGCATCGCCTGCGCAAAGAGCCGGGCCAGCGCGTCCGAGCCGCCGCCGGCAGGATAGGCGACGATCCAGCGCAAAGGCCGGTCAGGGAATGCATGGGCAAGCGGCGCAGCCAGCGCCGAGGCGATCACCGCAAGTGCTCCTCGCCGGGCTATCCGTGTCGGTATGTCGTATCCTCCCGCCAGGGCGTTCCGCCCTGTTGCGCGGGCAGCCTGCCACGCCCGGCGCCCGGCCGTCTGTCGCCAGGGATTGTGACGCGGCGGCGTCAGCCGAGGCGGTAGGCGCGCCGGAACAGCTCGGCCTTCGAACAGACGCCAAGGCGTGCATAGGCCCGCCGCCTCAGCGTCAGCACCGTGTTGGCCGAGACGCCGAGGGTCAACGCGATCGCCTCGGTCGAGAGGCCGGCCAGGATGCCGCGGCAGACCTCGGCCTCCCGGCGCGTCAGCCCGTCGAGAGCGAGGCTGCCGCCGCTGCCCGCCAGGCGGAGTGCCCGGTCGCGCAGGATCGCGGCGGACAGCACGCCCGCCGCCTGCGCCAGCCCCGCCCGGAGCGTCGCCGGGAAGGCGCCGCTGCCGGCAAGCCGATGGAAGTTCACGCGGAGATGCAGCCCGTCCGGCGCCCTTACCGCCAGCGCCACCTTGTCCACGATCCCGCAGGAGACGAAGAACCGCGTGTGGTAGTCGCGGCTGTAGGCGGGGGCGGCGGGCGCCAGGGTCAGCAGCATCGGCGCCGGGCCGGCTGCGCGGATTCGAGGCAGGTTCGGGTCCGCGCGGAACCAGCCGCGTTCCGCGTAGTCCGTCGCGAGCCGCGCGGCATCCCGCGCCGGGATGCGCCCGACCGTCGCGATGGCCGATGTCGCAGCGCCGTCCCGCAGTCCGAAGAGGCACACATGGTCAACGCCGAAGGCGTCCTGAGCGCAGGCTGCCAGCCGGTCCGGGAAATCGCCGGCGCCGATGCCGGCGATCAGCGGCGCGAGCTAGGCTCAGGACTCATTGATTGAGCCAGAAGGTGACGGTTGCGGCGAGGGTGATGGCTGCGAGGAAGGTGTGAGCGCATCGGTCGTAGCGCATGGCGATGCGCCGCCAGTCCTTGAGCCTGCCG
>Ga0272446_1004592_pt1 | contig 16164 bp, 10 predicted proteins | sample YNPCB0061_FD_194587 | JGI IMG/M metagenome (GOLD analysis project Ga0272446, IMG submission 194587) | Hot spring microbial mat communities from Yellowstone National Park, WY, United States - YNP-CB-006-1 | ecosystem: Environmental > Aquatic > Thermal springs > Hot (42-90C) > Sediment | place... | reverse complement strand
CAAAACGCCTACCTGACCAGTTACAAAAAATAATAATTGTACATCTGTTTTTTCCTCCTCCAAAGCCCTCTTTGCTTGGATTTGCCAATATACTCATAAGATATGGGTAATGGATAGCTGTGGGAGAAGGCTGGGATGAGGGCTATACAACGCGGTATGGAGAGCTTTCAAACAGCCTCTTAGGGTTGCGGCACGCTTCCAAAGCGTTGGACACAGCGCAGCCGTGCAGGGGCAATGCTCAGGACGGTAATATCGGCGGGAACGGTAATCTTAGGCACAAGCGAGCCGGTGGTATTGCCCAGTGCCGTCGAGTAATCCACAGAAACGGTAACGTCTGCCGCCGACAGTGCCGCAATCTGGTGGATGCCGCCGCGCAGCGTGAGCGTAACGAACGTTGGGGAAATCACAACGCGATGGCTCGTTGGAGCAGAAGTAAGAACAACAGGGACATCGTGCAGCACGAGTTCTGCCATCTGCTGAACGTTCAGAGCGGTAGTAACGGTAACTGAAGGGACATCAACAATGCCGGCGAGCGTGTCGGAAAGGCGTGTTTGTACGCTTACTGGCGCGTACACGTCGCTCAGAACAATCGGTTGGGTTTTCCACAGGCTAATGCTGGCAAGCGTTCGGCGGCTGGAGCGCAGCGTTACGCTGTCGGGAAACACTGCTGGACGACCCGACAGCATAAATCCTTCGCGCAAATCCACGTTGAGCACTGGCACAATGGGGACTTTTTTGCGTTCAATCACGCCAATTTGCGCCGTGAACGGGTCGGTGAGAATGTTCACAACATGAATTCCTGTGGGCACTTGCATTCCTTGGGACAACATGGAGCGCGTAACCGTTACCTTGGCTTCGCTTTGAGGCAAGGATTTATCGCTGACGAACACCGCGCAGCGTGCTTCGCCCGAAAGTGCAAGATTGAGCAATTGCCAGCCTGCGCCCTGCACTCTTGCGCGAATAAACGGCATGAGCGAGCTTTCCAGCACCCGATACTCTGGCAGGCGCATCTCCAAAGGAACTTCGACGACGGTGGAATATTCTTCGCGCATACTGGCGTAGAACCACAATGCCGTCGCCAACGCCATACATGCAAAAAATGGCACGATGGCAAATCCAGCAAATCCAGAACGCCCCGAAGGTTTTATCATGCAAGCACTTGGAAAAAGGTTTTGCGAGTGTGGTTTCTTTGGTTATTGTTGGTTATTGTTGCTGCGAAGCGTAAATTTGTAAACTTTGTGCAATTATGCACGGAAAAAATTGTCGCAAGCAAAGACAAGTAAAAGTGTATGGTTAGTCCACTACGGTACGGAGGGTGTTCGTCGTACCGAACTTCATAAAGGACATCGAAGGAGCCGTTTTATGGTCATTGCTGTACTGTTCGGGATTATGACGGGCATTGCCGTTGCCATTCCTCCGGGACCGATAGGTGTCATTTTACTGAAAAACACGCTCAATCACGGCAAGCGGCGCGGAATATTGATAGCAAGTGGCACTATTGTCCTGGATTTTTTGTATTGTTTGGCGTTTTCGTTTGCTGGCGGCAGTTTGTTTGGTCGTGTCGAGGCGGTGCTGAACGAGTTTTCTACTGCGTTCATGGTGTTTCAGGCGGTGTGCGTGGTTGCGCTGCTTGCCTACGGAATACACAGTTTTCGCAATCATCCGCTTGCCGATGCGTCGCTGAACGAGCCACAGTACGGCGGTCTGACGCGCCGTTTTGCCAGTCATGGACCGTTTTTCTTGGGGTTGGGGCTTTCGCTTATGCAAATTGCTAACCCCGCGTTTGCGCCCCTGATGACGTATATTTCCTTGCTCACGCACGACTATGGCATTGTTCACCAACACAACGCGCTGGAGTATGGTAGTTTTTCGGCTGGGTATGCGTGCGGCATTTTTTTGTGGCTTTATACGCTCATTCGCTTGTCATTACGCTACCGGCGCGTGTTGTCAGCAGATTTCATGTTTCGCTTAAATCGTTTTGTAGGTTTAACGCTGATTGGTTTTGGAACGTATTTGGGATATCGCGTTACTTTGCTTATCAAGTGGTCTGAAATGCTTCCGCGCCTGTTTGCGTTGTGAAGATGCTTGGACAGATGCCCGTTGATAGCGTATACGAAGAAGGTCGATAAAGTTCGGCATGGTTTTGGAAGGTGAATATCCTTAACATCTTAGAGACAATGGCATTACGTTAATCCCCTCACCCCTCGCTACGCGAGACCCTCTCCCAAAGGGCGAGAGCGAAAAACGGCTTTGTATCTTGCCCTTCTCCCTTTGGGAGAAAGGTTGGGATGAGAGGGAAAAGGCTTAACGTAATGACATTGGTTTCTAAGCACTACCACCATTTTGTTCACGATTTTGAAACACAGGTTTTGGTATGGCATCAGCCGGTGAAATCCTCCGCTCTGCACGCCAACAGCGCAACCTGACTGTTGAGGAAGTGTCGCAGCGTACAAAAATCCGACCGAAAATTATTGACGCGATGGAACGCGACGATTTTGCCGCGCTTCCGGCAACGTACATGCAAGCCTTTATCCGCACGTACGCACAGTTTTTGGATGTGCAAGACTTACCCGATTTGCCAAGCGGTATGAGCGTGAGCAAACTCAGTGCGCCTGCCACTGTGCCGGGTGCTGCGCCGTCTGCTCCACTGACTGCTTCGCGGGATATGGGTGCTACCAACAACACCATGACCTCCTATAATTTTTCTTCGCGTCAGGCAAAAACAACCACCGAACAAGCTCTCAAATGGATTTATAGTGCAGTGGCAGTGTTGGTGTGTTCGGCGGTCTATGTGTGGCTCTACGGTAATCCGTTTGCAGAACCACAAGACGACCAGCCAGCCATGCAGCAGCTTCAGGTGACCAACGAACTTCCGGCAGGTTCGGCACTGATTATTACAGAAAAGCCCAATGCCGCTTCTGCTGCCCTAAGCCCCACAATTGCGGCTGGCGACAGCTTGATTTTGGAAGCGCGAGCGTTGGACAATGCGTGGATTAGTGTGGTGATGGACAAACGTCGCAGCGAACAGCAGATGCTCGAGGCGGGAAAAACCTACCGTTGGGCAGCAGAAAAACTCATTACGTTCTCGCTTGGCAACGCTGGCGGCGTACAGTTTATGCGCAATGGAGTGCCAATTGAAATGCTGGGCAAACCCGGTGCTGTTGTCCGCGACGTGCGCGTAACCCGCGAGGGCATCACCGCTTCGAGCATTCCCATCTTGGCAAAACGGTTGGAAAGTGTACCAAGTGCTGAAACCGCCACCGAACTTAAACCCGTCTCGCCCGTGCAGTCTTCGGCACTACCAGCCACCACAAAACCCTATACTACTGTACAGGAAAACTCTGGTGAACGCTTGGCTACCACGCCTTCGTCCTCTACGCCTTTTGCCCCGACCAATGCCGCCGCGCTTGATGCCATTGGAGCTAACGCTTCAAACAACACTCCAAAAAAACTGAGCGATACCACCAAAGCAATGCGCCCGCGCCCTAAAGTAGCGAAACAGGCGGTAAAGCTCATCGAGCCTGTTGTGCGCGACCTGACACCGCCCGACGTGAAAACGACCATGATACCGCCAAAACCCAAACTCACGCAGCAAGTGCCAACCCTCGAAAAACGCTCAAATTAAGACAACCTAAGACAAGCACCTGAGCAGCATTGCCAGCACTGTAAGCGTAGTAAGCGCAATGGCAAGAGCATCGCGGCGGGCATGCTCTTGCCCTGCGCGTTTTCTTCACAAGTGCCTTTACGCTTTCTCAAGTTCTTGCCTATCAACAAGTTTTTGCTCACCAAAAAAACTCCTTGTATGTTCGCAAAGTTTTATGAAGATTGCTGCTCGTCATAAACATCTCTGAGAATTGCTCTGAGAACCCTTCGTTCGTTAAGTTCGTTCCGTTTGCTTCGTTCGTTTATGAGACGCATTCTTGCACGACGCTCTATCTGGGCAATCTTTGCTTACATCCTCCTCAATGTCTTGCCGAGCAGCATGGTGTTTCTGCTGGTCGGTGTGCTTGTGCCTGTTGTGAACGCTCAACATTTGCACAACGACGCGGGCGGGCGCATCACGAATGCCCAGTCGGGCATTATACGGCTGCGGGCGTGGAACGGCGAACTGCGGAACACGAACGCTACGGCAACGGCGGTAATCAATGCAGGAATTATTGACTTGTTGGGCGCACGCAATCAGTTTGTCGGGCGTTTCCCTGCGACCGCCCAAGAGAGCGACGCAACGGCACTTGGCAATAGCCACTCGTGGCGCATTGGCGGTCTTGTGCGCTACGCACCTGCCAGCGACACGGTGCGAACACAAAGCATACAAGGACGGTTTTACACAAACTTGGAACTTGCAGGAAGTTCGCGCAAACGAGTGTTGGACGGGGTACACGTGGGCGGCGACAGCCTACCAACGCTGAATGCGGCACTGCCAATGCTGGGTTCGGGCGTGTATCGTGCAAGCGGTGGCGAACGTACCTACGAAGGCACATTTTTTTACGACAATGCGCGGCAGCAATCGCTGCTGGGCGGGGAACGCTATAATGCCATCGAACTCCAACGCGGCAGAAATTCCCGTATGGACGCTCGTGATAACGTAAAAATCATTCCGCCTGACGCTGTGGTCATCACTCAAGGTGTTTTTCGCCAATCAGCAGGAATTGCCGCCACGCCGAACATGCCCAATGCCCCCAACGAAGCAAATTTGGCTGGCTTGGACGTGCTGGGAACGCTGGTGATTGGCAGCCGTGGCGAATTTCCTGTCATGAGTACCGCGCTGTTTGCTCGCTCGGTACTGCTTGCTAATGGGGCGGGCGAGGTGCACATTGGTCGTCCGCTTGCACTGCCCGCCAGTGCCAATTCCAGCATGGCAACAGTTTCGCAGATGATTGTGGGCGCAGATTCGACGCTGCTCGGCGTGGCGCAGGTGCGGGTAAACTCTGGGTGGGTGCTGACAAGTTCGCCGCGTGGTGTGCTGGTCGTGCAGCCCACATGTACGTTGCGGTTGATGGACAACGCCGTGTTTGGTGCTGCCACTTTTGGCACGCTGTCGTTGCCTGCCAGTGGGCATCAAATGCTGGTGCAAGGTGTTGTGGTCAATGAATTTGCGCCGCGCACGAACACGCTGTTTCACCCTGCGTCCACCGTAACGTACAGCAGTTCTGCTTCGCAGCGAGTGATGCAGACTATCCCAAGCCATGCGTACGGCAATCTGACCTTGCAAACGCCTTCGGAGGGCAGAGCGAACGCCGCCTCGGCAGACCGCTTCAATCCTATCGCCCACACGATTGCCCCCGCAGCACCGCCGCGCACTGCCGCCGACAATGGCGTGGTGGCAGTGCGCGGCAATGTGCGCTGTGCGGGCGCGGGATTCGATGCAACTTCGGTGGCCAATGGTGCGCTCGTCATGCTCACACCACAAGCCAGCATCACGTTTGAAGGGTTAGAAGAAGTACGCGGTACTATGCGCCGTGCGGCAAGTCCAACAGTGCGCGAATACACGATGAACAATGCCCAGACGCGGCTTGTGGATGTGGAAGCCGCAGGAGCATTTCCACAAACGCTCACGCTGGACGTGCGCACAAACGCCGAGCCACCACTGTACGAGCCACGAACGGATGTGCGCCGTGTTGTTACGTGGTCGTGGACGCTCAATGATTCGAGCATCTCGAACGCCACTGCTGCCCAACCGTCGTGGAAAGCCACACTAAGGCTTGGCTACCGAAAACACGAGCTTGCAGAAACCTTTGATGCCGACAATGAAGCGCGGCTCAGTTTCTACGAAAACCGTCTGCAGCCCGCTTCCCCCTTTGCTCCGCGCATACTGCCGCGTTTGTTGGGCGGACGCGGCATTGAGCGTCGTGCGGCGCAGGACACTGCTTTTGGCGTGGTGCAGATTCCGTTGCTTGAAGCCCAACCGCCCCAAGCACCTCAAGCAGACCAACTACTGCCGCGTGGCTCAAAAGTGGTTTTTTCGGGCAGACAAGTGCTGATGCGCGGCACGGGCTTGCTTGTGCGTTCGTTGCGCGATGGCAGGTGGTCGAATCCTTCCACGTGGGACGTTGGGCGTGAACCGTCAAGCGGCGACACGGTGGAAATTGCCCACAATGTGCATATTGGATTTCGTCGCTTGGGCATTGACGGCATGAGTGCCGACGGTCAGTTGTGGGAGCAATCTTCGGCGCAACAGCGCATAGAACCGATGGCGGACAATATTCGCATTGTTGGAATGCGCCAAACCGACAGCTCGCAAGGCGCGTTGTTGCTGGGCTGCGTGGGCGAAGCTGAAGCGGGGCTTGCCGAACGCTTTGCCGACGAACGTGCGCCGCGCACAGGTGTCTGGCGGCTCGTCAAAGATGTGTTGCGTGTGGGTGCTGCTCCTGACAGCAGCGCGGGCGTGCCAGTGGAAGATGTCACTCGTGCTGCACTGGTGGGCGCACAAACAGGCGCACGCACCAATACGCGCCGCAATTATCGAGGGCTGCACATCTTTCAAAATCCGCTCCAAAGCCCGCGCGGGCAAGAACCAACGGTGCAAATTCGGCATCTTATCAACGAGGGCTTGCTCTGCAACGGCGGCAGCCTTGAACTTGGCGAATAATCCTTTTGTTGTACCTTTGCGAACTGTATGCAATCGCTTCACGTTTTTTCTGAATACGAACAACTTCAAACCGTTATTGTGCATCGTCCGGGAGCAGAAATAGACCGTCTGCTGCCAGACAATTACCGCACCTATTTGTTCGAGGACATCCCGTACTTGACGAAACTCCAGCGCGAGCACGACGGTTTTGCTGAACTGATTCGCTCCTGTGGCGCACGAGTGTTGTACGCCGAACACTTATTGCTCGAAATGCTTGCCAATTCTGCGGCAAAGGAAATTACCGTCGAGGCTGTAACGGCGTATGAACGCTGCGAGGGCTTAACAGGGGATCTGCTGAGTTTGCCCAATGAACAGCTCGCCGCAGTGTTGATTGGTGGTTTACGGGCAGAAGAGGCGCGTACACGTGGCATGAAAGTTAGCCGATACTTGTCCGATGAACGCATTTTGATTCCGCCACTGCCCAACATGTATTTCATGCGCGACCCCGCAGCGATTGTGGGCAATTGCATTATTTCGTCGAATATGTACTATGCTGCTCGCGGGCGCGAGGCAATTTTGATGGAGCATATTTTCCGTTATCACCCAGAGTTTGGCTGTGCCGATGCGTTCGTGTTCGGCGTGGATGACGATGAGCGGTATCCGTACACGATTGAAGGCGGGGACATTGTGGTTATCAGCCGCGACTCGGTGGCAATCGGGCGCAGCGAGCGCACAAGCACTGACGCTATTGGCAAGTTGGCAGTCAAACTGTTCCAACGCGGCACAGTCAAACGCTTGTACGAAGTGTTTGTGCCGCCGCGCCGTGAATACATGCACTTGGATACGGTATTCACCATTCTTGCGCCGCAGACCATTATTGCTCACAAAGGCAGTCTAAGCGAATTGCCGCAAACCCGCGTGTATGAAGCCGCCGACAACGACGTGGGCTACATTGTGCGCTCCCAAAGCCAAACGATTTTGGACGTGTTGCACGAGGAATTAGGCACGCTCACCATCATTGAAGTCGCTGGCGGCGATAAATACTATGCCGACCGTGAGCAGCGCACCGACGGCGCGAATGTGTTTACCGTTGCGCCCGGCAAAGTGATTGGCTATGACCGCAATCAAATGACCAACAAAGCCCTTCGTGCCTCTGGCGTAGAAGTGCTGGAATTTGAAGGCTCGGAACTTGTACGGGGTCTTGGTGGGGCGCGGTGTATGACTATGCCGATTGAACGTGCTGCTCCGCAAGACTGACGGGTGTTTGCTGGCATCCCGTCGGCTGCCGCTGAGACCTTGCTGAAAACCGTTTATTCATCATTTCTCCAAACACTCCAACACTATGCTCGACATTCAAAAACGCCTCACGAACAGCTTTTACATCATCCTCAGCCTTCCCTCGACGGCAATGGGCTTTGCGCTGTGTATTCAGATTGCTGCACTGAGTTGGATTATGAGTACGAAGTACAAACTCAACATTGACGAAGTCGGTATTGTATGGGCTTCGGGTCCGATGGCGGGCATTTTGGGGCAGATGGTTATTGGTGTGATAAGCGACAAAGCATGGTTTTGGGGTGGCAGGCGCAGACCGTTTATTCTGATTGGTGGCACGCTGGCTGCGCTTATGGTGCTGGCAATGCCGAACATCGACCGCATTGCTTCTGCGCTTGGCACGGCGAATTTGCTCGTGGTGGCGGTGGCAGTGGCATTGGTGCTGGATTTGTCTATCAACGTGAGTTTTAATCCCACGCGCAGCATTATTGCGGATGTTACGCCCGAAGGCGATGCACGCACCAAAGGGTACACGTGGATGCAGACGATTTCTGGAATGTTTGGCGTAATGGCGTACCTTATAGGCGCGATTTGGGACAATTACACCCTGATTTATGTGGGCGTGGTCATTGTCTTTGTGTTGGCGATTGTCCCCACGCTGTTTATTGCCGAACCGCGACACCTACAACCTTCAGCCGAACACGGCTCGAACGCCGAAGCCGACAACGACGATACCGCGACGGACATCCCGCAACTGCTGCGCATTTACGCGGCTCATGCGTTTTCGTGGCTTGGTGTGCAAACGATGTTCGTCTATATGTTTGCCTACATTCAGCAAAAAATGGCACCCGTAACGGATAATCAGATTGGGCAAATCATTGCCATTGCGTTTGCGGTGCTGAACACGGTGGGATTCATTCTGCCTGCCGCAGTGTTGGAGCCGCTTGCTGTGAAGATTGGTCGGGTGCGCACGCATATTATCTGCCTTGCAGTGATGGCTGCGGGCTATTTTGGCATTGTTGCTTTGGGCACAAGCCCTGTCGCGCTCTACGCGCTGATGGTCGTGGTGGGCATTGGCTGGGGAGCGGTGGTGAGTTTGCCGTTTGCGGTCATGACCGAAAAAGTTAATAAGCGCAAAATGGGGCTGTTTATGGGCATTTTCAACTTGTCGGTGGTGCTGCCGCAGTTGGTAGCAAGCCTTGTGGTGGGCAAATTTATCCAAGCCGCGCCCGACAAAACGCTCATTTTTATCATCGCTGGGGTCTCGCTGGCAATTTCTTCGGCGTTGTGGTTGCTGGTAAAGGAAGTGCAAGGCGCAAAGGCTGTTCCACAAGGCGGTGGTGGTCATTAACCAGAAACCAAGCAGAAACCAATTGTTAGCCCACGAAGTCCTGAGCATCATCCTGAGCATCATGAAAGTGTTTCGTGCACATATCACCGCACTTGCAGTTTCGCTGCTTTGCATCCTGCTTTGCGTCGTTGATGCGGCGCAGGGCTTGGCGCAAACCGCGCTTACCAACACGGGAACGCTGCTCAACATCGGCACGATAACCCTGAAACGCGCACAAAACCTTGTGAGTACAACGCCCATAGTCAATCGTGGTTTTGCTTGCGAAGGAACGCTGGTGTTGAGCGGCTTACAGACCTCGCTTCGCCAAGACACGCTGCACGGTTGGACGCGCTTTGTGTGGGATGCTGCTGCAACATCCGAATTTTCCGTGCAACGGATTCCCGCTATCACCTATGCCAATCTTGCCCTAACAGGACGCACCGTAAAAACCACAGGCAGCACCACGGCAAGCCAGCGTTTGATAGTGTTGGATTCGCTGCTTGTGCCAGAGGCAGCCGTGCGCGTGAACACACCGCCAAACACCCGCATTGAAGCGCAAGGGTTTGTGCTGCTTCGCGGAACAGTCAATGGCGCGGTGCTTGCGCTCACAGGCACTGCGCCGCAACTGGTGGCGGGCAACGGCGTTGTGGAGGCTCTGGAAGCCAATAATTCCACGCGAATATCGCTGCTGAGCGAACCCACTGCGGCGATTCCTTTGCTGACAGTGGCAAACCATCTTGACCTTGTGCGCGGCGACGTGGCAAACACGCTTGCTCACAATTTCCGCCTTGCCGATAACGCACGCATTATGCGCACACAAGCCGCGTTTTTAGCAATAGAGCCACGCTGGCTTGGGCGCGTGAGTGTGCGCTATGTGGATGCACAGAACACCGAACAACTTCGCCACCAGCAAGGCTCGTTCCAAACGCTGTCGCAACTTGCCCAACACACCATGTCATCAACGGGCGAACTGCCTACCGACACAACGCGGCTTGTAACGCTGGAAGTGCTGAATGAAGCAGGTGTGCGGCTCACAAAGTCCGTTACTGTGTTGGACACGCTGCGTGTGCGTTCGCACATAGACACCGACAAGGATATTCTTAGCTTTCGAGGCACTCACGCACGGAATCAGCCGTTTGCAAGCAATCCCGAATTCTTGACGGATACCGCCGAGATTATCGGCTCGTTTCGCCGTTTTGTTGCTGCCGACACGCTGACGCGGCTGATGAACAATCGCTACACTACGCTCCAATTCCCATTTGCTCTGCCCAATCAAGCCGATACGTCACCACTGCAACGCTTCCAGTCGCTGTCCCGTCTGGCTTCAGTAGTGATGCGGGTGCTGCCCGACACGCCGCCATTGCCCGACATGAATCCGAATAAAGTCCGTCGAAGCCTGAGATACACTGCGCTTGATGCTGAAGGGCGCGTGCTTGCGCTCGATTCTGCCGTGCTTGCGCGTGTGGGCTATGCGTGGCGGGTGCGTCCTGCGGATGAAACAGGCGACCTTGAGCGTGAGCGGGTGCTGCTGCAACGCTGGACGGAACGCCCGACAGCGCAGGGCGGAAGCGGTAATTGGCAGACAGCAGCCGTGCCGCTCAACCGTCGTAGCGTGTGGAATCGCCTGAGTGAAAGTGGTTTTTGGGTGGTGGGCGTTGCAGACAGCCTGCGCGGAGACCGCTTTACTGGTCAGTTTGCCCTTGGCGTGGATTCGTTGTTTGGATTTTTGCCGGCGGTTACAGTGCGCCTGCGAGCGGTGTTGGAAGGAGCGGTAGTTGAATCGGCGCAACCAACGCCTTCTCCGTCCGCCATCCCCCTAATGTCCAGTACGCTTTCCCGTGAACGCTTGTTGCCAAGCCGTTTGCCGAATATGTATCCGTACTCGCTGCTTGGCGCACGACGTGAACGTGTTCGCTTGCCACAGAGCGCACAAACGCTTGATTCACTGGTGGATTGGGTAGTGGTGGAGTTCCGCCGTCGGTTGGATGCTTCAGGACTGACAGCCGTGCAAGACAGTGGCTACGCTGTGGCGGGACTGCTCACGCACACGGGCAGCATTGTGGAAGCCGATGGCAAAACACCACTTGTGTTGCAACAACGCGAGGACTACCCACAACGAGAGTTTTTTGTGGTTCTGCACCACCGCAATCATCTGGCAGTATCAACGGCTCTGCCGCTTCGTGCTGTGCCGAACGACACGCTCACGGTAGATTTTACTGTTCCGCACACCGTGCTGGGAGGGGTTTCGGCACTCAAACGCTTGGATTCTCTTGCTGCCAGACCTCTGTACGGCTTGATTGGTGGCGATGCCGACGGCAATGGTGTTATCAATCGCGCTGATTACGACGTGTTGCTACCAACGACGAGTATGCCCGCTCATAGCTCTGAAAACCGCACATCTGTTTGGCAGGCAATGTTTGCCGATGGATACAGCAATGCCGATACCACCTTGGATGGTGTGGTGAACACGCGCGATGCAAACGTGGCGTGGAATAATCGCGGTGCTGCAAGCCGCGTTCCGCTTGCTGGTGCCCGTGTTCGGCGTTAAATTTTCGTGCAAATACCAACTATCATTGATACCGCAATGACCATACCCATACCACAGTGCTTTTTCATCATGCTGTGCATTGGTGTTGTTGGGCTTCGCGCTCAAACGCCAGAGCCAGCATTGCTGCACCGTGTTCAGGAGGTGATTGTTACACCGCCAAACATTGTGGAGTGGGATGTGTGGCTGCATAACCGTTCGGCACACGGTGAACGCTGGGCAAATGGAACGCTATGGTTTGTGGTGCGTGGCGTAGCGTTGCGCGGGGCAACGATAAGCGTGGATTCAACGGCACTGCCGCTTGTGCCTGCCGTGCAAGGAACTTCAACATTCGTTCGCACAGCATACAGCATACGATTGGACGTGGACACCACACGCTCGCACATTGCGCTTGCGGTGTTGGGTGCAGACGAGCCTGAACAGTGCCGTTTGCTGGCTGCGCGAGATTCGCTCATGCTTGCGCGAATACGGCTTGTGGCGGCATCAAGGATTTCACGCCCCGAAGCCGTACAGGTGGCTTGGCGCGAACCGCACGAACGCTTCCAAGCCAGTGCTGTCAAACTTTCCGTCGCGCAACCCGCGCCACCATTGCAACGCGCCGACAACCGCGACCGTGGGCTTGCACTGGAGACCTCGGCTTCGGAAACTTTTTCGCCGCCTGTGGTGGAGGTGCGAAATTTTCAAGCCCTTTACGGCGGCGACCAGCGCATCCACCTTCGCTGGCAGGATTCAAGCACCATTCAGGGGCTTCGTGCCAATGCTCTGAACATAGGCTACGTGCTGCGGCGTGGTGTCAGACCGCCGAACGCTCCAATGGAAATGCCCGACAGCGCGTTTGTTGCTGTGCTTACCGATACCGTTGCCACCTTTCGTCGCACAGATTCTCTACGGCTCAGGCGTGGGCGTACAGCAACAACATATATTCTGACTGATAGCGTTCCCGAACGCAATGCGCGGTACGTGTATCACTTGCAACTTGTGGATGCGTCTGTTCGGCACAATGGTAATGCAGCCCCATTACCGCCGAACGTGCCACAAACCGCACCAGTGGAAATCGTGAGCAAAGGCGTAACGTCCGCCACGACGCGCAATGCCGTCATCTCCGCGCTCCGCGTGAGACCAAATCCTGTGGCAGACGTGCTTACGGTGGAATATGCCATCGAAGACCGTGTGCGGCTGAATGTGGTGGTGTATGACCTGTTGGGCAATGTCGTAGCCACGCTTGCCCAGAACCTTGAAGCACCACGCGGCACGGCTACGCAACGCTTGCAGGTGAGTGCGTGGGCGCAAGGCGTGTACACCGTTGTAGCAACGGCGCGCTCGGTGAATGACCCGACTATTGAGTATTCACGAGCTTTGGCAACGTTTTCCGTGCATAAATAAGCCGATGCCATGAAACGCTTAGATTGGTATATTGTGCGCCAACTTGTTTCCACGCTGATATTCAGCGTGGCAGGGCTGTGTGTGCTGTTTGTGGTGGTGCATTTGCTGGAAAATCTGGATGGGTTTATTGACCGCAAAACGCCGTTTCGCGTGATTGCGCTGTTTTACGTCAATTACCTGCCAGAAATCGTCAAGCTTATCACGCCCGTTGGAATGCTGCTGGCAGCACTGTTTACCGTTGGGCGGCTCTCGAATACGAACGAAATCACGGCAATGAAAGCGGGCGGCATGAGCGTGCTGCGCCAAATGACCCCCATGCTTCTTTTTGGTGCGCTGATGAGCGCGGCGCAGTTATATTTTAATGGCTGGATAGTGCCAAAAGCCGTTCAGGCAAAAGCCGACATTGAACGAAAATTTATGCACAAAGGTCGCGTGGAAACATCGCTGTACAACGTGTATCTGCGCGATACCCCCACGCGCAATGTGATAATTCGCTTCTACGACGACCTGACGAAAATGGGCAATGCGTTAAGCCTTGAAGAATACAGTTCAGAGCTTCATCCGCGCATGGTGCGCCGCGTGGACGCTACAACGTTCAGCTATGACACCATACAGAACAAATGGCGGCTTGAACAAGGCATCGAGCATCGATTTCCCACCAAAGAACCGTCTGCGAAAGGCTTGAGTTCAGGCAGCGTACCGATGACTGTGGCAAGTGCCGCGCCGATAGCCACGCCGCTTTCCAACGTGTTTCTGGACATCAACGCCAAACCTCAAGAACTCTTTCGCCTTCAGCGCAACACCGATGAACTCACATTTCCAGAACTTCGGCAGTACATTGATTTGTCGGAACGCGGCGGCAAGGATGTTCGGCAACAGCGTATCGAATATTTTGGGCAATTTTCCCTGCCTTTTGCGAACTTTATCGTTACATTGTTCGGTGTACTGCCGCTTGCTGCTGCATCGTCAGGGCAGCGCAAAGGCGGCTTGGCGTTCGAGATTGCCGCCGCAATGGTCATTGCGTTTTTGTACATTGCGTTCATCAAAATTGGGCAAACTGTCGCGCTTGCTTCACCATTTCCGCCAGAGTTTGGTGCATGGTTGGCGCACGGGGTGTTTTTTGTGGTTGGTTTGCTGCTGCTGTTGCGGCTCAGAAGCTAATCGTCTTGTGTGAAAGGTTGTGCAGGACACTCGAATTCTAAACGCATGAAACGGCGATTGCGTCATATCGTGAGCATCATTGCCAGCGCAGGTATTCTCTTGTGTGCAGGCTCGCTGCTGCGCGGACAAGTCCACGAGCCATTGCTGGACACATCGGACACATCGGACGCATCGGACATGTCGGACATGTCGGACATGTCGGACACATCGTTCGTGCAGCCGGGCGAAATTCGTGAGCGATATATTCTGAACGATGGTCTCCGCAATATTCCCCGCGCCGAACTGAACACTGATACGCTCCTGCACCGCCGTTGGACGGGCGAGTGGTGGTTTGGCGGGTTTGGCGGTACAAGCCACGCGCTGCACATTGGCTCTGTGCAAGCCTTTGTGCCGCCCGGCGGTTCTATCACGCAACCGGTGCGTGTGGCTGCACAAGGCTTCACAACGGGATTCCATGCGGGCTTGATAGCAGAATGGCAACCCCACACGATTGCCAGCACAGACGTTGGCCAGTGGCTGAACGTACAGCCGTACCAACATTGGGGGGCACAAGTGCGGCTCATGTTCGGCGATGTCGTGAACGGTTTGTTCTCAGCCCAATACCAAGAGTACATGCAACGGCTTGCGGGCTATACGGATGTTGTCGTGCAGCCACAGGTGCTGTATGCCACGCTTGCGCCGTCCGTGCGGTACGCGCTCACGGAGCCGACTATCATGGGCAATGGCTTGTATGTGTTTGGCGGTATTGAATGTTCGTTGTTGATGGGTTCCGAGATGCGTGTTCGGCATGATATTCGTTCGGTACGCACACTGAATCAACCCGCGCCAGAAGCCTTCGAGCCGCTCCAACGGCTGAGCGAAGCTGCTGTCGTGCGTGTGGGTGTGCATGGCGGGCTTGGCTGGGATATATTTCAACGCGAAATGCTGTTCGGCAACACTTATGCCGACGGCGTATCGGCGCGGCTGAAATGGACACCGTATTTCATGCTCCAAGCTGGGACTGCCTTTGCTTCGTCGTGGAACGCACTCACAGCCCGCTTGGGTATTGCACTCACGGTTGCTCAGAACCAGACGGCTTCGGATACGCTCAGATGGAAACCCGCATATATGCCCAAAGCAATGCTCAAAGCAACGACGCTGCCGTCAGCATTAGCAGTCGCGGCAATTTCCGAAGCGTTCTTGCCTGTGCAGGGTGTGGAAAATCGTCCTGTGGAAAACCGTCCTTCGTCGCTGCCTATTCGCGCGGATATTGTGCAGCCCGTGTTTGTGGCATCAGCATTTGTGGTGCAACGCTCCTGGACGCTCGAGTATGAATCCTTGCGCTCCACTGCGCCCACCAATGCTATGCACATGGTGTTGAACGAGATTATTGCTGCACTCAACGCCGACGGCGACGCTATCGTTCACGTGGCGGTGTTGGCAACGGGGTTAAGTTTTGCTCAACGAACAAAACTTATCGAAGCGCGGTGGCAGGCTGTGGTGGAGTATGTTGAACAACAGGGAATACCACGCACAAGGCTTGCGAACGTCTCGGAAACCAGTGAAAACGCACCCTCTGGCAACACGCTTTTGCTCACGCTCTTGCGCCGTCCGTGAGACGAGTTTTGTGCTTACCTTGCCAAATATCCTCCTGACAAACGCCAAGAATTTGCTATATTGCAAGGCTGTACGCTACCGTTACACAGCGGTAGCAAAGCAGTATCAACGTTTCACTATGTGCTACCGATTGTAATGCTATGGCAAAGACGGCACTCATTACGGGCATCACGGGTCAGGACGGCTCGTATTTGGCGGAATTGTTGTTGGAAAAAGGCTATGAAGTACACGGCATCATCCGCCGCGCCTCGACCTTTAACACCTCGCGCATTGACCACATATACAACGACCCGCACAATCCGAACGTGA
>Ga0272446_1004591_pt1 | contig 16165 bp, 8 predicted proteins | sample YNPCB0061_FD_194587 | JGI IMG/M metagenome (GOLD analysis project Ga0272446, IMG submission 194587) | Hot spring microbial mat communities from Yellowstone National Park, WY, United States - YNP-CB-006-1 | ecosystem: Environmental > Aquatic > Thermal springs > Hot (42-90C) > Sediment | place... | reverse complement strand
CGTCAGCGTCACGCCGGGTGCGCGACCGAGGTTCGTCTCCATGCGCAACTGCTCGGCCCAGGCCCACGCCGGCAGCACCGTTCTCTGAAAAGCAGCCGACGAGTGACCATCGACACGACCAAACGATTGCTGCCAGCTCCGCAGGCGCAGGCTCAACCACTCCATCATGCGTTCATCCACCGGGCTGGGACGCAGCTTGGTGTTCAGCGCCGCCAGCCCGCTGATGCCCTGCGCCTGAATGTGGCACCCGTTGCAATTCGAGTTCAAGGTGCCGATTGGGTACGCATCCGTCGAAGCGCCGGTCCAGCGATCCCACTGAATGGCATCCAGCGCGTGGCGCGGCGTGGCGTGGTGCATGGCGGCTTCCATCCGCCGGCGCAGCGTGTTGTCCGGGTAATCCACCTGCGTCAAGCGCACCGTGATCGTGCCGGTGTTGGCGCTGGAGCCGGTCAGCGCCGTGTCGTAGATATAAAAGCGCAGTGTCGTCGTGTCGGTGATCCGCAGGCGGATGAAGCGGCCGGCGTGATACACACCCGCTGCTTCCATCGTCGGCAGGCCGCCCACGAACGAATCGAAGCTGCCCAGCGCCGTGTTCACCGCATGGCCGAGGATGTAGTACTTGTTGTTCAGCGTGTCCAGGATGTCCACCTGGCCATACCACTGCCCGCCATCATGCCAGCGCACTGCGCCGGTGATGTAGACCGCGTCGTAGATGCCAGCCGGCACTGTCACCGCCACGCCCACCGCAGGATTCGTCCCGGAGTGCTGCGCCGCGTCCAGCGTAATCGTCAGGTCCACCCCGCCGCTGATCGGCACACCCACCTGGAACGTCCCGCCGCTGCCGTACACCGTGCGCTCGGTCGTGATCCACGTCGTCGCCTCCACGTCCCCCGGCGGGACGATCAGTGGTCGCGAGCTGGTCGCCACCCGCACGCCCGTGCCGGCGTTCACCCCGCCGCGCGCCGCACGGTTCTCCTCGACCAACCGCGCCTCCAAGGCATACACGCCCGCCGGCGCGCTCACAAACGCCACTGTCCCCAGCGGGATGTTCGTTACCCCGCGCAGCAGCGTGCGCGTCACCTGCGCCGTGTAATAGACGCCGCCGCCCGGCGTCGTCATCGTCAAGTGAATTGTCACCTGCTGCGGCAGCGGCGTGTGGTTCACCACGTCTACGCTCAGCGCCGAACTGCTGTTGCCGGTCTCCACGAAGTCCGGCGTCCCGCGCACAACCAGGATGTCCGTCAGCCGCTCGTAGGCCAGCACGGTCGCCCCAGCGCGCGGGCGCACCTGCGGGTCTGGTGTGCTGGCAGTAGCTGTGATGGCATAAGTCCCCTCGACGCTCGGTGTAAAGACCACCGTGTGTGTGAAGCGCTCGCCAGGCGCCAGCGTCGGCGTGAAGGTTTGCGCCACGCCGTCCGTGTCGGTCACCGTCAGCGTGAACGTGCCGCTCACCCGGCCGGTGTGCTCCAGCACGACCGGCAGCGCCACCGGCTGGCCCACCCGCGCCACCGAGAGCGCCGGCGCGATGCTCAGCGTCGCCCGATAATCCAAGGCGCGCTCCACCTGCTCCGAGAGCTGATCCAGTGCGTCCACCAGCGGCTGCGTGCTGGTCGGCACGAGCGTCAGCGCGCTGCTAATGGCCTGCGTGCCGGTGAACACCCCCGCCTCGTCGAAGCACGGCAGCACGCTGTTCAGGCGTGCTTTGGCCGCCTCCACCTCCGCCAGGCTCACCTTGCCCAAGCGGTAGAACGACATCTGCTGCGCCAGCAGGTATGTCGCGTGCGCCAGGCGCGCCTTGCATCCCGGCCCGCGCAGCGCATACGCTCGCTCATATAGCGGGATATCCTCCACCGGCACGATCGCAAAGCGCTGGTGCGTCATCGCTGTGCGCGTGTACAGGCCGGGCGGCCCGGCGATGCCGGCGATCGGAATCAGCCGGCCCGGCTCAGCGTCAAACGTCACCGTCACCGGCACGCGCGCCACATCATCCGCGCCCACAGTCACCGAGGCCGGCGCCGTGATCGTCACACCATTCATCACGTTGGTGGTCGTTGAGAGGCTGAAGGTGTCGGTGATCGTCCCGCCGTTGAACACATACAGCCCAGCCACCACCGTCTCCGTCGGCGCCACTTCCGTGCGCACGTTCGGGTCGAACATCACGCCCGGCAGGCCGGTCTCCGGCGCGCGCCAGACCGCCGACCCCGCCGCCCAAAGCCCGCCGTTGACCTGCGTCACCGTCACGGTGAAGGGGATTGTCGTCCCCGGCAGCGGCATCGCCCCCAGCGGCGGCGAGACCACAATGCCCACGCCCAGGCTCTGTCCCTTCTCCAGCGTCACCTGGTCCCGGCTCAGGCTGGCCCAGCCGGCCGGGAAGCCGCTCACCGCCAGATTGAACACGCCCGACGTGGCCGCTGTATAGGTAATCTGCGCGTGATACAGCAGTCCCATCACCCCGTAATACGGGAACTCGCCCCAGATCGGCTTGTTCAACTCATCCGCCGCCACGCTCACCGCCAGCGCCGGCGCGCGGGCCGGCAGCGCGGTCTGCGCCTCGGCCAGCAGCGCCGTGCGGTTGTCGCTGTCGCGCAGGAACAGGCTGCCGCCCAGCGTGTCGGCAGACACCTGATCCGGCTGCCGCCGCGCGCGCAGGATGTCGGTGCCGTCCTGCGGCTCGAACTCGTAGGCAAAGCGGCCGGCATCCACCTGCGCGCCCAGCGTCCAGGTCAGCGTCTGGTTCGAGCGCAAATCCGGCTGCAGGCGCCACCAGTCCCCACTGGCCGTCCACGCCGGCGCTGCGCTGAGCACCCTGCCGCCGACGCCGTTCAGCGATAGTGCAATCCCGCCAGCGCCCGGCGTCGCCTGGCCCGTGCCAGACCAGTTCAACACCGACACAGCCGCCGCATCGGACACATCGCCCAACGCGCCGCTCATCGCCCCGATCTGCATGGCGGCGACCGGCCCACTCCAGGCCACCGCGCTGCTGCCCAGCCACGCCACGCGCCCGGCCTTGCGCCAGTCAGCGTTAGTGAAGACGATCTGCATCGGCTGCGCCCGCGTCGCGCCGTTGATGACCGCGCCCGCGCCGACCCACAGCGTCAGCGGGGCAGTAGCCTGAATCGTGAGGCGATGCGCGTCGGTCAACACGGCCTGGCCTACCAGCGCGCCGCCGTCGCTCCACAGCGCCATGTCTGCCGCGCCGCTCAGGCGGGCCGGGCCGGCCAGGGTCAGCCGCCCGCCCTGGCTGGAAAGCTGGACGCTGAGATCGCCGGTGTGCACCGGCGCGCCGCCGGCGTCGAGCAGGCGGGCATTGGGAAAGGCAATCTGCCCGCCGGCGATGGCCAGCGCGCCGTTGGTCAGCGTGACGGCGCTCAGATGGCGCAGCCGCGCATGGGTGGTGTTCAGCGCGCCGCTGGCCGACGGCCCCAGCGTCGCCGCCGGCGTGACCAGGCGGGTGACCTCCAGCGGGCGCGCCGGGGGCGCGGCTACGTTGAACGTCACGCCGGGTGGCACGTCGGGGTCTTTGGAGAGGATGTTCTTAATCAATGAGCCGGCGACCGACGCCCCCTGGTCAAAACCACCGATCCGAAACTTGATATTGGAGGCGTCATAGCTCAGAAAGCCCATTGACGTCGAAAAGGGCAAAAACACTTCATCAATGTACTTGAAAGGATCAACCGATCTGAAATTAAACAGTTTTGCCGATAAATCAGCAATGCCGCGAATCTCGAACGTCATCATCTTGGCGAAGAATTCGTTGCATTTGGTAAAAAACTTCTCCTGCACAAGCGTCAGCCCACCCCAAAAAGTGTCTGCGTCATCGCCGGTCAAGACTCCAAGCACACTCTTGCCGGAGCAATCACTACCCAGCCCCTCTCTGAAGAAGCGGATAATGAAAGACATCGTAAACCAGACCAACGCATCCAGGAAATTGGCGATGTCCTTGGCGCTGCAATCGCCCTTGGATTGACCCGCCCACTCTCCCTCACCGACCAGCAACCTGTATCTGCGACACAGTTCGTAGGCTGTTCCGCCAACTTGCCCGGTCAACAGGTAGTAGTCAATAAATATAAACCTTGACAGAACAAAGGTGTACATTCGCGCGACAAATCCTGTGATAAAACCCAGGAACGCATAGCGCACATCTGCGTCTTTGCACTTAGGCTCTCCACCGGGCGTCTCGGGTGGGCCGCACTTCTTTTGCTTCCAGCTTGCTTGATATGTGAAATACTCAACAATCGCAGCGCGCTTGCCATATTCATCCTGGTCTTCCACCTCGCCGGTCTTCAGGTCCATCTCGAGCCAGGCTGTGTATGGTTGCCCGCCAATCGTCGGCGCAGCGCCCGGCGCCATCACCGCCCGCCCGCGCTCCAGCGTCGCCAGCATGCGCGCTTTGGCGTCGTCCGACACTGCCAGTTGCCGCACCGCCTCCGGCTGCTCCGGCGTGATCAGCACATACCCGATCCCCTGCTGCATCGCAGCGTCCATCACCCCCAGCGCCGACTTGACCGTGCTTGTCTGCGGCCCCGCCGACGCTGCCAGCGTGAGATACTCGCTGGTCATCGCGCGAATGCCATGCGCCATGCGCACCCCGTAAGCCGCGTTGGGGTTCTGTCCCGGATACGGCGTCAGTTCTATGTCGCGCCGCATAAGGTTCATGCGCGCCTTCATCGGCGCAGTCAGCGTCTCCACGTAGGTCAGGTCCAGCGCCGACGCCAGCAGTCGCGGCGCAGTGTAGCGCGCCTGCACCCGCCCGGCCTCGGCGTATTGCCGCGTGGCGCGGTCGGCGTCCTGCATCGCGCTCAATCCGTTCACAATCGAAATGTCCAGCCCCAGCGAGGCCAGCTCGCCGTCCACCGCGCCGATCAGCGCCTCGTCGGCTTCATCTTGCGGCACGCCGCCCGGCAACGCCTGCTTCAGCGCCTCGGCGGCGGCCTGCGCCTTCTCCATCTGGCGCTGCGCGCGACCCGCCGCGCGCGTCACCGCCCGCTCCGGCACCCACATCGGCGCCACAAACAGGCTGATGCTCTGCTTATCCTCGACCACCGGCGCCGTGCTGCTCAGCCCCGCCGAATTGACTGTGCCGCCCTCGCGCCGCGCCAGCTTGCCGATCCGATCCACGATCTCGTCCTGGTACGTCTGCGCCGGCGCGTCCGGCCCGTAGATCGTCACGTCGAACGAGGCCGCCGTTACACGCTGGCTGGCCAGCGGGAAGTTGGTGATCTGCTCGAAATATTCATCGCCGCGATAGATCGTCGCCTCGGGCCGGATGCCGCCCACCGCAATGAAGGGGGTGTAGTAGTGCCGGATGTTGTAGAACACCGCCCCGCCGTCAAATGTGGAGCGCACAAAGTGCCCGATCACCGTCGGCACGCCGGCGATCTGCGCAGTGGGCAGCGTCAGCTCAAACGCCTTGAACGTCTCCAGCTTGCCCGCCGGCCCCGTCAGCGCCGGCAACTGCTCCACCGTCAGCGCGATCTTCGTCCAGTGCCGGTCGGCCTCCGGGATCGCCGCCAACGGCGCGCTGCCTGTGCCAAACACTTCGCCGATGTTCGCTCCCTTGAAGTTGGCGTCCAGCGCCTGCCAGCCGCCGCCCAGGTCGGCCTCCACCCACCAGTGCTCGCCGGCCGCCTGGAGCAGCTTCGCGTCGGCGTAGGGGTCATACTGCTTTTCAGCCGGCACAGCCCCCATCTGTGAGACCGTGTCGCCGAACATCTGCCCGATCAGCTCGCGCTGGCGTGCGTCCGGCAGGCCGCCGCGCACGTAGCGGCTGGGCGTGCCGATCGTGCGCAACACCCCCAGCAGCAGTGACGCGCGGTCCAGCGCGTTGCCGGCTTCGCTCCACCACGTCCCACGCGCGCCGCGCAGGCTGCCGCGATATGCCTCCCAGCGCGTCGCATCGCGCACCAGCGCAAACGCCTGGGCTGGGTCTTGTTCGACCAGGCCGGCCACCTCCAGCAGGTCCAGGTCGTTGAACATAAACTCCGGCTGCTGGCCCAAGTAGGGCGCAAACGCATCCGCCACCAGCCGCGCCGGCGCCGTCTGCGCGCTCACCCGCTTGTTCACGAAGCTCGCCGAGGCCCGCGCGCCCTCGTCAATCATCCCGACCGCCGCTGGGGCCTGCACCACGATCGCCACTGAAGCGCCGTCCGCCGGCCCAATCTCGCCCAGCGCGAACGACAGGCTGCCGTCCGGCAGCGTCAGATAGGCCGGCCCGGAGACCAGGCTGACCCCCGATGCCAGCTTCACGCGAATCTCGACGCCGGTCAGCTCATCCAACGGCAGCCGGTTGATGGCCGTATAGGTGATGATGAGCGTGCCGCTGACCAGGCCGGCGGGGGTGTAGGCTGACTGCACGCGCGCCACCACCAGTGGCTTGACCTGCGGGGTAGGCACAGAGGTGGCTGTCGCGCTGGCCGCGCGCAGAGGTTCATTGCTCAGCCCCTCGCGCAGGGCTTGCTGCAGGGCGGTGGGCAAACTTTTCAACCCATCCGCGACTAACGTTTGGTTGTCAGCCATCGGCAGCCGGGCTTGCGCCGGCTGGATACCGGACAGCGCCAGAGACAGAACGAGTGTTGAAATAACGAACTTCTTAAACATCGATCTTCCTCACCTGTAGATGCAGAATGCCCTCGGGCAGAGAGCGATTGAAGATAAACAGATTACGTAAAATAGTGCGATTCTCTTCAATCAAATCAGGTTGAGTGTACAGAGTTACTTTTATGATAAAGTTAAGAAGATATTAATTGTAATCTAAATTTACATTAAGTTCAAGGCCGCCGGTTTGTCCCACCCCCACCTCGCTCACGCGTCCTTGCAGAGCAACGCCTTCCTGGCTAAAACGATCGGCCAACGACTGGTGCCTGGCGTGTTTTGCTGCACAATTTGCTTTGATCAGCAAGCCGGCGCTGCAACTGCCCGTCTGTGAAGTGTCGGACGCAGGCTCTGTGCAAGCTGATGCAGAAAGCAGCGCCCATCCCGTCGTGCAATTATTGTTATGTTACACGCTTTGTTCTTCATAGCTGGTCTGTGTGCAAGCGTGGTCAGCGCGCTGAACAGCGCGCTGTTGTGGGTCTTGCCTGCCCATGCCGGCCAGACGGATTTCATCCGCACGGAGTCCATCCGTGCAATCCCGTCGAGCACGCCCTCGCCGCCGGCCAGCCTGACCATCCCCGCTCTGGGCGTGCGCGATGCGCCGGTGGTGACCCTGCCGCTGGTCGATGGCGGCTGGGATGAATCACAGCTTGGCGCGCGCGAAGTGGGCTTGCTGCAAAGCGCGGGCCGCTGGCCCGGCGACGCGTTGGCGATGGCGCTGGCCGGCCATGTCACGCTGGAGGGCGAGCAGCACGGCCCGTTTTATGGCTTGGGCAGCCTGCGCCCAGGCGCACAAATCATCTTGCGCGCCGGCGACGGCCGCGACTGGCGCTATCACGTGACCGGCCAATCGCTGTTGCAGCCGGGGGATGTCAAACGCATCTTTCGCCGCGATGGCCGGGTCCTGTTGCTGCTGACCTGCGCCGCCTGGGATGACGCCCAACACACCTACCGCTACCGGTTGTTGCTCGAAGCGCGACTCGACCCATTGGATTCCAACCGCGCGGATTTGATCCGCGCGGACGGCACAACGCCCCCTCCACTGCCCGGCGCGTATTCTGCGCCTCACACGCCTCAACCGTCGCCCAGGCGCATCTATCGCCTCGAATAGCCGGCCCCATTGCGGATTGCGGATTGCGTATACTGCGGACTCTGCCATGAGCCGATCCAAACGGTTTGCCATTCTTGCCGGACGAGACATCAACCAGGAGACCTATGTCGAGCCGTGGCCCGAAGCCGGCCTGGTGGTAGTCGATAGCCCGCGCGACCCATCGCCCAGCCTGCAACTGGAGCAGGGCCGGGTGGTGGAGATGGATGGCAAATGGCGCAACGAGTTCGACGGGCTGGACACATTCATCGCCGATCGCAGCCTGGATTTGGGCGTTGCGGAAGAGGCGATGGCCACGCCCGCGCTGCGCATGGCGCGCATGCTGGTGGATATCCAGGTGCCGCGCGCCGAGATTCAACGGCTGGCCGGCGGTTGCACGCCCGCCAAACTGGTCGAGATCATCCGGCACATGAACGTGTTGGAGATGATGATGGGACTGGCCAAAATGCGCCAGCGCCGCGCGCCGGCCAATCAGGCCCATGTCACCAACCGGCGTCATCATCCGGCTTTGCTCGCCGCCGACGCCGCCGAGGCCGCCTTGCGCGGCTTCGCCGAGGTGGAGACGACCGTCGGCATCGCGCGCTACGCGCCCTTCAACGCGCTGTCCATCCTGATCGGCGCCCAAACCGGCGCGGGCGGCGTGCTCACGCAGTGCTCGGTCGAAGAGTCGCTTGGCTTGCAACTGGCCCTCAAGGGGCTGACCAGCTATGCCGAGACGTTATCAGTGTATGGAACCGAGCGCGCCTTTGTGGATGGCGATGACACGCCCTGGTCGAAGGCGTTTCTGGCCTCAGCCTACGCCTCGCGCGGGATCAAAATTCGCTTCACTTCGGGCACAGGGTCCGAGGCGTTGATGGGCCACGCCGAAGGCCGCTCGATGTTGTATCTCGAAGCGCGCTGCCTGATGGTCACGCGCGGGGCGGGCAGCCAGGGCGTTCAAAACGGATCCATCTCCTGCATTGCGCTGCCCGAATCGCTGCCGGGCGGTGTGCGGGCCGTGCTGGCCGAAAACCTGCTGGCCGCCATGCTCGGCCTGGAAGTGGCTTCGGGCAACGACGCGCTGGCCTCGCACTCGGCGATCCGCAAAACGGCCAAGCTGATGCTGCAACTGATCCCCGGCACAGACTTCATCACTTCCGGCTACAGCGCCGTGCCCCGACGCGACAACCTCTTCGGCGGGGGCAACTTCGACGCCGAGGATTTCGACGACTGGAATGTCTTGCAGCGCGACATGCAGATCGACGCCGGCCTGCGTCCGGTGACTGAAGCGCGCGCGATCGAGGCGCGGCGCCGCGCGGCGCAGGCGATCCAGGCGGTGTTTGCCGAACTGGGCTTCCCGCCCGTGACAGACGCAGAGGTGGAGGCGGCGGCAACCGGCCATAGCAGCGACGACATGCCGCCGCGCGATGTGGCGGCTGATCTGGCGGCGGCCGATCGCTTTCTGGCCGGCCCGGTCACCCTGCTCGACATCGCGCGGGCCTTGCAGCGGCGCGGCTTCGACGACATCGCCGCCAATGTGTTGGAGATGGGCCGGCAGCGCGTGGCCGGCGATTATCTGCAACCCGCCGCGATTTTTGAAGCGCGCCAGGATGCCCGCCGCGCCGGCGGCGAGGCGCGCTTTCAGGTGCGCAGCGCGATCAATGATCCAAACGACTATCACGGCCCCGGCGCCGGCTATCGCGTCGAGGGCGCGCGCTGGGAAGAGATTCAGCGCATTCCGCAGGCCCAATCCCCGCGCGACTTCATCGACCCGCACATCGGCCATCCGCTGGCGCAACTGCGCGAGATCGGGCCGGCCCGCGTCGTCACACAACCCGAAGTGGTAGTCGCTGTCGGACCGGCGTTTGGAACTGCGCTCACGCGCACCATCGGCGGGCTGCCGCACGAAGATGTGCTGGCCGCCATTCTGACCGGCATCGCCAGAGAGGGTTTGTTCGGGCGCGTGGTCAAGGTGTATCACAGCTCCGATCTGGCCGCCATTGCTCACGCCGGCGCGCGCCTGAGCGGATCGGGCATCGCCATTGGCCTGCAATCGCGCGGCACAGCGATGATTCAGAAGCGCGGGCTGCCGCGCTTGAGCAACCTGGAACTGTTCCCCCAATCGCCCAGTCTGACGTTGCAAAGTTACGAGCAGATCGGACAGAACGCGGCGCGCTATGCCAAAGGGATGGTCGTGACGCCTGTGCCGGTTCAGGTGGACAACTGGGCGCGCCTGAAACTGATCGTCAAGACGACCCTGCTGCACCGGCGCGAGACCGAAGCCGTGCGCGAGCAGCCGCCGGTCGAATTGTGGTTCGACTGGGAGCCGGACGTGTGACGATTTTGGATTTTAGATTTGGGATTTGGGATTGATGACGAACGCTTATCCACTGAGCGAGAACGCCGCCGAGCGGGTGAAGGCAGCAAGCGGGAAGCCGCTGGCGGAGATCACGCCGGATGCGCTACAGGCCAGCGAACTCAGCTTTGCCGATTTGCAGATCAGCGCCGAGACATTGCGCGCACAGGCCAGGATTGCGCGACAAGCCGGCTATGCGCAACTGGCCGGCAATCTGTCGCGCGCCGCCGAGTTGACCGCCGTGCCAAACGACGAGTTGTTGCGGATGTACGAGGCGCTGCGGCCGGGGCGCTCGACCTATGCTGAGATGATCGCACTGGCCACGCGGCTGGAGCAGGTGTACGGCGCAGTCGAGACAGGCCGGCTGGCGCGCGAAGCTGCCGAGGTCTACCTCCAGCGCGGTTTGCTGAAAGCAGATGACAGACAACAGATGACAGATGACAGATGACAGACACCCAGCGCCTTTGACAACTCTGCTCCTGTCGCCTCTCAACCCTCAACCCTCCAGTCTGCATCCTCAACTCCCGCTTTGCGCGTATAATCGCGCCCGGCGCTGTCCCCAAAATTCCTGGGTCACCCTGAATCCGGGGCTGCGAAGTTGTTGGGCGCGCGAGAAACGCGCCTTCTGATGTGGAGGGTTCTGCATTGGCAAATGACTTCGCGGTTGAGCTGCGGGATGTGGTCAAGCTGTACGGCACGATGGCCGCCGTGGACCACGTCTCAATGTCCATCCGTCACAACGAGTTCTTCTCTTTATTAGGCCCGTCTGGGTGCGGCAAGACAACGTGCCTGCGCATGATCGCCGGCTTCGAACGCCCCACCAGCGGCCAAATCCTCATCGACAGCAAGATCATGGGCCTGACGCCGCCGTTTCAGCGCAACGTCAACACCGTGTTTCAGTCCTATGCGCTGTTCCCGCACATGACCGTGGAGCAGAACGTCGCGTTTGGATTGGAGATGAAGGGCGTGGGGCGAGCCGAGATTGCCCGGCGCGTTGGCGAGGCGCTGGCGCTGGTGCGGCTGCCCCATCTCGCCAAACGCTATCCCAAACAGATGTCCGGCGGCCAGCAACAGCGCGTGGCGCTGGCCCGCGCGCTGGTCAACCGGCCCAAAGTGCTGCTGCTCGACGAGCCGTTGGGCGCGCTCGACCTGAAGCTGCGCAAAGAGATGCAGATGGAGCTGAAGACGCTGCAACGCGACGTGGGCATCACCTTTATCTACGTCACGCACGACCAGGAAGAGGCGCTGACCATGAGTGATCGCATCGCCGTCATGTCACACGGCAAGGCGTTGCAGATCGGCTCGCCGCTCGAAATCTATGAGCGCCCCGTTTGCAAGTTCGTCGCCGACTTCATCGGCGAGACTAACTTTCTCGACGGACGGGTCATCGCCGTCAATGGCGAGTTCGCCACGCTATCCGTCGGCGCCGGCCAGACGTTCACCGGCCGGCGGGTCAACGGTTTGCAGGTCGGTGACGCGGCCACGCTCTCGGTGCGCCCGGAAAAGATGCAACTGGTGGAGCATCCTGTCGATGGCGCCGCCAACACCTATGAAGTGACGGTGTTTTCGATCGCCTATGTCGGCTCCGACACGCGCGTCATCATCAACCTGGGCGGCCAGCGACTGGATGTGTGGGAACAGAACAGCACCAGCACGCTCAACCCCGACGATTACTTTTTCAAGCCGGGCGAAAAGGCCTGGCTGACATTCAAGCCGGAGAATGCCCTGGTGCTCGCGCAATGAATTTTGTCAAGTAGTCAGTCGTCAGTAATCAGTAGTCAGAGGGGAGGCGTCTGAATGCCAAAGCGCAGGCTGCTGATGTCTGACTACTGACTACTGATATCTGACTACTGACTACTGATATCTGACTACTGACTACTGATATCTGACTACTGACTACTGATATCTGACTACGCCCCACTCTCCCATGCTGCAAACCATCCGTGAACGCAAGGGCCTGCAACTGCTGGGGCTGATGTTGCCCGGCGGCTTCTGGCTGATCCTCTTCTTCGCGCTGCCGCTGACGCTGATCTTCGCCATCAGCTTCATGTCGCGCGACGACCTGAGCCGGCCCGCTCTGCCGCTGACGCTCGCCAACTACCAGCAAACCTTTGATCCGCTATATATCAACCTGTTTCTGTTTTCTGTCGGGTTGTCGCTGCTGACCACGCTGATCACGCTCATCATCGCCTTTCCGGTGGCATTGTTCATGGCCCGGCTGCCCAAACGCTGGCGCAACATCATGACACTGCTGGTCATGATTCCTTTCTGGACCAACTTTCTGGTGCGCACCTATGCGCTGCAATTTCTGATGCGCGCCAATGGGCCAATTAACACCCTGTTGTTGAGCCTGGGTTTGACCGATGAGCCGCTGCAGATGTTGTCCACGCCCTTCGCGGTGCTGATCGGCCTGGTGTACGGCGAGTTGCCTTTCATGATCCTCCCGTTGTACACCTCGCTCGAAAAGTTCGACTGGTCGATGATCGAAGCGGCGCAGGACCTCGGGGCCGACGCGCTGAGAACGCTGGCGCGCGTCATGCTGCCGCTGACGGCCCCCGGCATTCTGGCCGGCTCGATTCTGGTGTTCGTCCCGTCCGTCGGCTCCTACATCACGGTCGAGCTGATGGGCGGCGGCAAGATCAATATGATCGGGCGCGTTATCGCCCAGCAGTTCGGCCAGTCGAGCAACTGGCCGTTCGGCTCGGCCATCTCCCTGCTGCTGATGATCGTTGTCACGGTTGCCGCGTTGATCTACTTCCGCGTCGGACGCGGCGAACGCGCTGCGCTGTGAGTTCAAGGGTGAAGCATGTCCAGCGACACTTCGACAATCGTTGTGATGGGCGAGCGGGAAGAGATCTTCCCGCAAGAGCCGGCCGAGCGCCAGCGCATCCGGCCGGGCTGGCTGGCGCTCGTCACCATCACCCTGCTGACCTTTGCGTTTCTCTACGCGCCGATCATCATCCTGGTCGTGTTCTCGTTCAACGACGCCCGCACCGGCGCGGTGTGGCAGGGCTTCACGCTGGACTGGTACGCCCGGCTGTTTCGCAATGAGCGGCTGCTCGACGCCGCATTGCGCAGCCTGATCGTCGCCGTCGTGTCCACTGCCGGCTCGGTCGTCATCGGCACGCTGACCGCGCTAGCCATGGAACGCTACCGCTTTCGCAGCAAGACGTTCTGGGACGGCCTGTTGTATATGCCGGTCATCGTTCCAGAGATCGTGGCCGGCGTGTCGCTGCTGTTGTTCTTCGCCACCGCCGGCGTCGAGCGCGGCTTTCTCACCCTCGCCGTGTCGCACATCGCCTTCTCCATGCCCTTCGTATACCTGACCGTGCGCGCGCGCCTGGCCGACTTCGACCTGTCCATCGAAGAGGCTGCCAAAGACCTGGGCGCCAACGAATGGGTGACATTCAAACGCATCACGCTGCCGCTGCTCATGCCGGGCATTGTCAGCGGCGCGCTGCTGGCCTTCACGCTGTCGGTCGATGATTTCATCATCTCGTTTTTCGTCACCGGCAAGGGCTGGGACACACTGCCGATCTACATCTGGTCGGCGCTCAAGCGCGGCGTGACGCCGGAAGTGAACGCCGTGTCGGCCATGCTGTTGGTGTTCTCCGCCACGCTGGTCGTGGCCTCGCTCATTCTGCAGCGCCGCCACAGCTATTGACCCCACCCCAAACACCCAATACGCAATATCCAATGTCAAACAATCAAATCGGCGCAATCATCGAGTCCGGCCCCCAAGACTGGCAAATCCTTCAGCAAGACGCGGCCGGCGCGGCGCACATTTCTCTGAGCGGGCGCTGGTCCTTCGAGGCCCCCGGCATGGTGCAGGTCCGGCTCGTATGCGAGGACACCGGCGCGCCGGTCACTCGCGCGCTGGACTGGCAACCCGCCGAGACGCGCGCCGACGGCGCGTGGCAGATCACGCTGGTCGGCGTGCCTGCCGGCGGCCTGTACCGGCTCGAAACGCGCTTCCGCCCGGAGAACCAGCCGGCCGGCGAGTGGTCCATTCGCGGCGACATGCGCCACTTCCTCGGCGTCGGCGATCTGTGGGTCATCGCCGGCCAGAGCAATTCGGCCGGCTATGGGCGCGGACCCTGCTACGATCCCCCGGAGCTGGGAGTGCATCTCTTGCGCAACAACGAACAATGGGCATTGGCAACCCAGCCGCTCAATGAGTCCACAGACACGCGACACCCGGTGAACCGCGAGACGGCCAATCCCGGCCACTCGCCCTATCTGCACTTTGGCCGGCTGCTCAAACAGGCGCTGAACCATCCCATCGGCCTGATCCAGACCGCCCTGGGCGGCTCGGCACTCTCGGCCTGGAATCCTCTCGAATCCAAATCTGCCGTGTTGTTCCACAACATGGTTCACTGCGTCCAGATGGCCGGCGGTCGCGTGAGGGGCATCCTGTGGTACCAGGGCGAGTCCGACGCCAACGACAAGGACGCGCCCACATATCTGCAACGCTTTGGCGAGGCCCTGGGCGCGTGGCGGTCTGCGTTGGGCGACCCGGATCTGCCAGTGATCACCGTCCAGCTCAACCGGGTGACGCAGGCGTTGGCCCCAGAAGAAGGCTGGACGATGGTGCGCGAGGCGCAACGCCAGGCCGCCCGCCGGCTGAAAAATGTGGCGGTGGTGCCGGCGCTCGACCTGCCGTTGAGCGACTTGATCCACAACAGCCCGGCCGGCAACATGCTCCTCGCCGAGCGCATGGCGCGCGCGGCGCTGGGCATGGTGTATGGCAGGCCGGTCGACTACCGCGCGCCAGACCTGATCTCGGCCCGCCGGCTCGACGACGGGCGCGCGGTGGAGCTGGCCTTCGAGCCGGTGACCAGCCGCATGGATACCATCGACCTGTCGGCCAGGCCATTCCGGGTGATGGACGGCGGCGTCGAGGTCGCCATTGCGCGCGTGATCTATCCCGGCGACCACACCATCCGGCTGGAACTGGCCCAGCCGGCAGCGGCCAACGCCGAGGTGCACGGCTGCTACGGCTTGAATCCACCCACCGCGCCCATGGATATGGAGCGATTCATTCCAATGCTGGGATTTTCGGCCCGCTTGACATAGAACGCCTGTTCGCGTATCATAGAACAAAGGTTCAGGGCATGGTTGGGGCGAGTGGATCACTCGCCCTGCGGCGAGAGGCAGCTATGGAAAAGATGGCAATCGACCAGTTAAGCGAGCCACAGCAGAAAATCCTGTCGTTCATCAACGTCTACATGGAGGAAAACGACATCCCGCCCACCATCCGCGAGATCCAGCATGGCACCGGCATCAGCTCGACCTCGATGGTCAGCTATCACCTGAAGGCGCTGGAGCGCGCCCAATTGCTCAACCGACGCGAGCGCCGGTCGCGCGGGCTGGTGATGAACGAGCCGCGCCGGGTGAATCCCCGCGACATGGTTGCCATCCCTCTGGTCGGCGTCATCACCTGCGGCGCTGAACCCGTGCCCACGCCCGACGCCGACACGCTGGCCGAAACCGAGAACGTCGTTCACCTTGCGCGCAGCATGGTCGGCAACACCGACGGCCTGTACGCGCTGGAAGCCAAAGGCGACTCGATGATCGACGCGCTGATTAACGATGGCGACATCGTCATCATGCGGCGCGAGACAGACGTCAAGAACGGCGACCTGGCAGCCGTGTTCCTGCTCGACCGCAACGAGAGCACCCTCAAGCGGGTGTACAAGGAAGGCCGGCGCTTGAAGCTGAAGCCGGAGAATCCCACCCTCAAGCCGTTCTACGTCGATGCCCGGCACGCCCAGATTCAGGGACGTGTGGTGTGCGTCATCCGTCGGACGTAACCTGCGAACACGCGCAACGCGGCAGGCCGCAAAGCGACTGCTTGCGCCCCCGGCGGCTGAGCTGCGGCGGCTGAGCTGCGGCGGCTGAGCTGCGGCGGCTGAGCTTGTCGAAGCCGCCGCAGCCCCCACAGTCGCACACTCAGGGACAAGCCTGGCGGCTTGTCCTACACTATCCGCCCCCGGCGGCTGAGCTGCGGCGGCTGAGCTGCGGCGGCTGAGCTTGTCGAAGCCGCCGCAGCCACACGCTTCGACAGGCGCTTCGACACGCTCAGCGGCCGGCGCTTCGACACGCTCAGCGGCCGGCGCTTCGACACGCTC
>Ga0272446_1004590_pt1 | contig 16165 bp, 17 predicted proteins | sample YNPCB0061_FD_194587 | JGI IMG/M metagenome (GOLD analysis project Ga0272446, IMG submission 194587) | Hot spring microbial mat communities from Yellowstone National Park, WY, United States - YNP-CB-006-1 | ecosystem: Environmental > Aquatic > Thermal springs > Hot (42-90C) > Sediment | place... | reverse complement strand
AGCCACTACATTTTCCGAGAGGGCAAAGCCGCGCACCATGTCCATGTCCGCTGTGCCACTGCGACAACCCGCAATGCCCGCTGTGGGGGTGCAGGCAAAGGTAGTGCTGGGGTCAATGCCTTGGCTGAGGGCGGCGGCATAGGCAAATAGCTTAAAGGTCGACCCCGGTTGGCGTTTGGCTTGGGTGGTGCGATTAAACTGGCTCTGTTGGTAGTCCACACCTCCTGTCATCGCCATAATGGCTCCCGTTTCCGTATTCAGGGTGAGGATTGCCCCTTGACTGAAGTTAAAGTTGCGCCCCTCAGTGGCGATCGCATCCTGTACGGCTTGGTCTGAGGCTTTTTGCAGTTTGATGTCTAGGTTGGTCTCCACAATTAAATTCCCCTCACGGGCAAAGTTTTCCCCCAAAAGCTCCTGCATTTCTGCAAAGACATGACTGTAGAAGTAGGGGGCTATAGTGCCTTGCAGTTGATTGCGTGCCTTTTCATTGAGCCGCAGGATTGACCGTCTTGCCCGCTCTGCTTCCTCTTCCTTGACCATGCCCAGTTCTGCCATGCGGTTCAATACGCGATCGCGATATTCCAGCGCCAACTGCTTATTTGCAAAGGGATTGATGCGGTTAGGGGCGGGCAGAATCCCTGCTAGGGTGGCTGATTCCGACAAATCCAGTTCCTTGGCGGGCTTGCCGAAGTAGAGCAGGGCGGCATCCTGAAAGCCATACACTCCATTGCCCAAATACACCCGGTTGAGGTAAATGGTCAGCAGTTCTTCTTTGCTATAGTTAAGGGTGAGTTTAATTGCCGCCGCCGCCTCCCGCCATTTGCGCCCCGCCGAGTCCTCAGTGCCCACATAGGTTCTGCCCAGCAAGTTGCGTGCCAACTGTTGGGTGATGGTACTGGCACCTTCCCGCAGTTCGCCACTGCGCACATTGGTAACAATGGCACGCGCGATGCCCACGGGGTCAATGCCGATATTCCAATAAAAAGAGGTATCTTCAGAGGCAATCACCGCTTGGGGCAAAAACTGACCAAATTGTTGTAAGTTCGGCAGTTCAGTGTGTTTTTGCCGATCGCCAGGACCAATTTCTGTGCCGTCCCGTGCCAACACCTCTACAGGTCCTTGTTGGGAAACGGGCAGGGGGCGCACATCGGGCACGCGGGACACCTCGATCGCCAGCGCAGTTACTAATCCCGCACAGGCTGTGCAAATGCCAATACCCGTCCACTTCAGGGTGCGCCAATACCAAGGGGGTGGGTCGATGTAGCGCAGGATGGCGGCATCGGCTAGTTCGGGTGGACCAAGGCTAATGCGAGCATTGTGGCGCAGGGGGGCAGATTTGATCCGCCGTTTGTTGATAAATAAACCATTGGTGGAGTTTTGGTCGGTAATGACAAACTTGGCTCCCCGTTTGGTGCGATCGCGGCGGATTTGGGCATGCACCTGACTGACAAGGGGAGTAGCTACAGCAATATCACACTTACTGCTACTGCGCCCCACAAGGTATGTATCGCTCACCAGATCGTAGATTTCTGGCTTCTGTTTGGGGTGGGTTTGCACTTCGAGGCGGGGCACCCTAGTCCGCAGTTTTAACCGCACCAAACCTGCTTTCGCGCGATGCAGGGCAACATGGGTGAGATTGACAACTGATTTCATAAGGTTCAAGACCAATGGCAAATGCCTAAAGTTTCCATCAGCTATTTGCTGATTTGCGCCTCCACATAGATGCGATCGCTGAGTTGGCGGATCAGCAGGGCAAAGTCGGGATCGCTGTTCTGCTGTTGCAGTACCTTATCGCAACTATACATGACCGAAGTGTGATCTTTGCCGCCCAATGCCTCACCAATTTTGGGTAAGCTCAGATCGGTGTGCTGGCGCATCAGGTACATAGCTACTTTACGGGCGTGGGAAATATCCTTGCGCCGTGAGGTACTGAGCAGTTCTTCCAGCTGCACATTCATGCCCTCGCAGACCACCCGCAACACTAGGTCAGCGGATACCTCAATCGGCTCTTTGGGCGGGTTGAGCACAGGGGCGACATTTTCCACAGTCATGGGCAGTCCCGCCACCGAGATATAGGCAACCGCACGGATCAGTGCCCCTTCCAGTTCACGGATATTGGAGGTATAGCTGGCGGCAATGTACTGCACCACATCCATGGGGATCGCTATCTTTTCGTATTCCGCCTTCTTTTGCAAAATTGCCATGCGGGTTTCCAAGTCTGGCACTTGAATATCCGCAATCAGACCCATAGAGAAGCGGGAACATAATCTCTCTTGCAGGCGAGGAATCTGCGCAGGGGGGCGATCGCTCGCCAGAACTACCTGTTTTCCTGACTCATACAGGGCATTGAAGGTGTGGAAAAACTCCTCTTGGGTGTACTCCTTGCCCTCGATGAACTGAATGTCGTCCACCAAGATCATGTCAATTTCCCGATACTGATCCCGAAAACTCTGCATACTATCTTTGCGGATGGCGGTGATCAGGTCATTGGTGAACTGCTCAGTGGACACATAGGCAATTCGGCTATTGGGCTGGATTTCCAGACGGTAATGGGCGATCGCCTGCATCAGGTGAGTTTTACCCAACCCCACCCCGCCACAGAGAAACAAGGGATTGAACTCCCGCCCCGGAGATTCAGCCACAGCAAGGGCAGCGGCGTGAGCCATGCGATTGGTAGCCCCGACCACAAACCGATTAAAAGTATATTTGGGATTGAGGTTATTGATAAAACTTGAGGACTTGGGGGGAGTCGCAGTTTTGGGGGCAGGTTGGCTCGGCTCAGGTAGAATCTCTGCGGGTTTGGACGGCACCGCCACAATGTTGATCTCGAGGGGATAGCCCATAATTTCTGTCGCGGCGGACTTGATGAACTGGGCGTAGTACTTGGTCAGCAGGTTTTTGCCAAAGCTGTTGGTGCGTAAGGTCAGGCAGTCCTCCGTGAGCGACTCTGCCTCAATACTTTTAATCCAGCCTTCGTAGGTAGCACGACTTACCTGATTTTTCAGGGCATCTAAAATGCGACCCCACAGCACATCTACAGAAATGTTATCTACCAGCATAGGCATCAGGAATGGGACAGAGACATTTATATTAGCGGTTTTCACGGAAAATGACAGTGGAGTTTTGCACCAAAATTATCACATTCATGGAGTGGCTCTATCTGCCAAACATGAAAAATGTATTACAAAATAGCAGATAGGTTAGGCTGGCGGTGCAGACAAACATATAGAAAAGCTTAAGTATGCGTCTAGCAATCACTATGGGCGATCCGCGCGGCATCGGGGCGGAAATTATCCTGAAAGCGCTTGCCCACCCCTCTATCAGAGATTTAGTGCCTTTTTTGACTATTTTTGGCGATCGCCAGCACTTGATCCGCACCTACCAGCAACTACAGTCCTGCGCCAATGAGCCGATGATCTCGCCGCACGAACTGCACATCTGCCAAGTGGGGAACTACGATTTGCAGACTCAAGCAGGTACAGCCAGCTTTGCTTACCTAGATCGGGCGATCAGTGAAACTTTGGCAGGGCAATTTGCGGGGATCATCACCGCTCCCATTGCTAAATCTGCGTGGCAGGCAATAGGTTTGGCATACCCAGGGCAGACGGAACTATTGGCAGAAAGGGCAGGGATTAAAGATTTTGGCATGATGTTTGTGGGGCGATCGCCGATTACGGGTTGGCAGTTACGGGTTCTCTTGGCTACGGTACACATTCCCCTGTCTCAAGTAACGCAGGTGCTGAACCCCAGTCTGATCCTACAAAAACTCAACCTCCTCATCGCCACCCTACAACGGGATTTTGGCTTGAGTCAAGGAAAAATTGCCGTCTCTGGCATCAATCCCCACAGTGGCGAAGCGGGGCAGTTGGGCACAGAAGAAATAGAGTGGCTGATCCCCACCCTGCAGTCATGGCAAGCTGAGCAGACAGCATGGCAGTTGGATTTTCCTGTTCCCCCTGACACCCTCTGGATCAAACCAGCCCGAGCATGGCACGATCCGCTCCAGCACGATGCAGGACATACGGCTTACCTAGCCATGTATCACGATCAGGGACTGATCCCCGTCAAAATGTTGGCATTCGATCAGGCGGTGAACTTGACGGTGGGCTTGCCATTTGTGCGCACTTCTCCCGATCACGGCACAGCATTTGACATTGCAGGGCAGGGGGTGGCACGCTCTGCCAGCCTGCGCTCGGCGATCACCCTAGCGGTGGAATTAGTTACGACTCGCCAGCGAAGCACTGGAGACAGGCGGTAGCTGGTAGGGACTGCCGATATGGCGCGATGCTAGGCAAAAACTCAGGCTTTGGAGTTCCATGTGCAGTTGGCGGTTTTCCTTTTGGAGCAGTTCGATTTTGCGCTTCACGGGGATCATGCGCTCCGCAAACTTAGCACGATAGATGCTGGGCTGGTCGGCAAGGGTTTTTTCCAGTATTTTTTGGCGATCGCTCAATTCATGGATTTTGCGCCGCAGGCTAACTATAGTGCGCTCCTTCTCTTGCACTTCACCCCGCACCTCCAATAACTGCGCCTCCAGAATAGTAATCTTTTCCGTGAGAATTTGCAGTGACTCCTCATACTCCCGCACACTAGTTGCTGAAGTGTTAGGTAAAAAAGCCACATTCCCCTTCACCAGCCGAAATAGCTCCTCCGACAATTGCTGGATCAGCACATCTCGCTGTTGCAACTCTTCCCTCAGTTGGGCGTTTTCCGCCTGCAAATCAACTGCCATAACCTCACCACCCTTTTTTGGCTACATATATACCACAGTCTTTCAGAAGTTAGCAAAGATTTTGCTGTTCCGTCTTATTTCATCATAGCTAGATATGACAGTTGCCCAATTGATTAGAACAAGTTTTAGCTGTCTAACTCTCAATCCCTTTTCCGCAATCGGACCAGCAACCCCTGAACAGTCTGGAGTTTCCTCAACAGCCTATTCACTACTTAACTGCTACACATAACTTCACATTTTGGTACAGCAAACCCGCAGGGGACAAACTACGCTAAACTAGCCACCAAGAACTTAAATTCATATAAGAAAGGAAAATTACTATGCACGGACAACAAGCAGTAGGTAGCATGGCTGGCACGGAGGCAGGCCGCCGCATCTTTCGCATGGAAGTTACAGGACTGCGGCAAAGTTCTGCTACTGACAAAAATGCCTACCCCATTCGCCGCAGTGGTAGCACTTTTATTACTGTGCCCTACAGCAAGATGAACGAAGAAATGCAACGCATCAATCGTTTGGGTGGCAAAATTGTCAAGATCGAGCCACTGGTGATCTAGGCATGACTGACCCAGTTGGTGATGTTGTCTGGACACCCGAGACAGCGATCGCCCTGTTGCGGTCAGAAGACTTAAGCCAACGCTACTATGCGGCATGGTGGCTCGGTAAAATGCGGGTACATAGTGCCGTACCTGCATTACTGGTAGCTTTACAAGACGAGGCAGATCGCACTGAGTTGGGGGGCTATCCCCTCAGGCGCAATGCGGCACGAGCCTTAGGCAAACTAGGCGACAGTTCTGCCCTACCCGCTTTGCAGGAGGCTTTGCACTGCCAAGACTTCTATGTGCGGGAGGCGGCAGCACAGGCGATCGAAGAAATCGCCCAGAGTTCTCCCACAGCCCATCGCTGTGCCCAAGATTGTATCCCCGCTCTGACGCGGCTTCTTAACAGTAGCCAAACCCAGCCCTACGAGGCAATTCTCGAGGCATTGGGGCAGTTGCGGGCAACATCGGCGCAAGCCATGATCGCGCCTTTTTTGCATCATCACCTGCCGCGCATTCGCATGGCGGGAGCAAGGGCAATGTATGGCTTGACAGGTGATCCCCAGTACGGCGAGCTACTGGTGCGCGAATTGCATAACCCCGATGTCAACCTGCGCAGGGTGGCGCTGACGGACTTAGGCAAAATTGGCTATTTACCTGCGGCGCAGGCGATCGCCCAATGTCAGGTAGAAAACAGTTTCAAGCTATTTGCCCTCAAAAGCATCTTGGAGCATCATTTACCCGCATCGGGGATCGCTCTCGAGCTAGACCCCCAACTGTGCCAAACTTTGCAAGAAATCATGTTAGCCATGGACGAATTACTATGATCACAATGGAACGCCAGTCACTGGCAGACTTGATCACAGCCATCGAGCAGGCAAGCTCTCCAAACCAACTGATTCAAGCAGTGCAAGCACTGGCGGATCAGCGATCGGCAGAGGCAATCCCGCAGTTGATTAAGGTATTGGGTTACAACAACCCCACAGCCGCAGTCCTAGCCATGCGGGGACTGATTGCCTTGGGATCAACAGCAGTGCCCGACCTGTTGGCGCTGATGGATGACTACAATTATTCTGCCCGAGCCTACACCGTCCGAGCCTTAGCAACTATTGCCGATGCCCGTGCCCTTGATTGCCTGACCTCTTGTGCCCTCAAGGACTTTGCCCCCAGTGTGCGCCGTGCCGCCATCAAGGGTTTGGGTTGTATTGTTAAGAAATCTGGCGATCGCTCCCTCTGCTTGGCAATACTCGACACATTACAACTTATTCTTAAAGATGAAGATTGGTCAATGCGCTATGCGGCGATCGCTTCTCTATCCTATTTTCCTGCTCACATTTTAGAGAGTCGGCAGATTCTGCAAGCGGTTTTGCAAGGAGAGAGCGATCTAGTGGTCAAAGCCAGACTGCACCTTGCCCTGCAACAGCCATAATTGCCAATTCTGCCTCATAAATTTTTCTATAACAAACGCCTATGCTTCCTTTAATCCCAACTAAACCCACCACCCAGAACCATCGCGTCGCTGGATACGATGTCCCCGACGAAGATGATCCCGTGATCTATCGCCTGATCGATAGTATTTCCCCAGAGCAGGATCAAGAACTGATCTGGGCGGTCTATCGGCAAATTTTCAGCGAACACTATATCCTTGAGGCATACCGCCAGAAATTTCTAGAATCCCAGCTCAAAAACCGCCAAATCTCAGTGCGGGAATTTGTGCGCGGCACTGCCAAATCCGAGGCATTCCGTCGCTTGGTAGTGGATACCAACTCGAACTACCGTCTGGTGGATGTCCTGTTTCGGCGGTTACTGGGTCGCTCCTGCTATAACGAGGACGAAAAAATCGCCTACTCCATCATTCTGGCGACCAGAGGACTGGATGGCATGGTGGATGCAATCCTAGACAGCGAGGAGTACCTCACCAACTTTGGCGAAGATACCGTACCTTACCAACGCCGCAGAATGCAGGGTCGCCCCTTCAACCTAGTAACGCCCCGCTACAGCCACTATTGGCGCGCCAAAGAAGCCGCAGGCTACAGTGCCGATGTCGGCGTGAAACTGCGCAACCTCAACGGCAATAGTCTGCGCGTGCGCTCGGGCATTCCCAATCTCTTTTTTGACCTAGCGGCAGACATCAACCCACCCGTCAACAATTACTGCTATGCCCAGTCTGGTGGCGTAAACCCCAATCGCCTTGCCATTCCAGACATGACCCGCAATGAGCGCAGTGCCACCATCAAGCCCAAGTCTGCCCCAACCCCATACCGTTACCTGCCCCAATAAGGAGAAACCATGCTACCGCTTTTAGCCTATAACCCCTCTTCCCAAAACCAACGCGTGGCGGGATATGAAGTTGCCAATGACGAGACCCCGCCCATCTATCGCTGGGAAAATGTCTCAGACTACAGCGACCTCCAAGAGCTAATCTGGGCTTGCTACCGTCAGGCATTCAGCGAACATGTGATCCTCGAGAGTTCTCGCCAAACCTTTCTGGAATCTCAATTCAAGAACAACCAGATTTCCGTCAAGGAATTCATGCGTGGTTTGGGCAAATCGGAAACTTACTACCGTTTGGTGGTGGAGCCTAACTCCAACTATCGGGTGGTAGAAATTACCCTAAAACGCTTTTTGGGGCGTGCCCCCTACAATGAAGCGGAAAAAATTGCCTGGTCGATTGTCATTGCCCAAAAAGGCATAGGTGGCTTCATCGATGACCTACTGGACAGTGAGGAATACCAGAACAACTTTGGCGATGATACCGTACCCTACCAGCGCAGACGATACAAAGATCGTCCCTTCAATCTGGTAACACCCCGCTACGCCGACTACTGGCGGGACAAGCAGGCAGAACTCTATCCCAAAGCGGGGGACATTCGTAACTTTTTGGAGTGGGCAAAGGCGGTCAAACCCCAAGGGGCAACTTTCCAGCCTGTAACTACTGCCAATATCCCCATTCCTGACATGACCCGCAAGGACAACAAGCCCGCCCCCAATTCCGTGCGGGGATCGTTCAAGTTTCCTGTACGATAGGGCTTATATCTTTAGGCATAGGGAGCAAATCCTTTGTCAATCAATTTAATTTTGACTGTGATTAACTTTATTTTTGGAGCTAATAAATTATGTCTGCTGTTTTACCTTTACTAGAGTACAATCCCTCATCGCAAAACCAACGGGTGAGGAGTTTTGGCTATGCGGATCAAAATGAAGATACACCCAGAGTTTTTTGTGTGGAGAATATTTCTACCGATAGCGACTGGCAGGAGTTGATCTGGGCTTGCTATCGTCAGGTATTTAGCGAGCATGTGATTCTGGAGAGCAATCGTCAGACCTTTGCCGAGTCGCAACTCAAGTTTGGCATGATCTCGGTTAAGGATTTTATTCGTGCTCTGGCAAAATCGGAAACCTTTTATCGCTTGGTGGTGGAGACTAATTCCAACTACCGTGTGGTCAACCTCTGTCTGCAAAGATTGTTGGGTCGCCTGCCCTACAACAAACGGGAAGAAATTGCTTGGTCGATTGTCATCGGGCAAAAGGGCATTGCTGGTTTTGTGGATGCTTTGCTGGACAGCGAGGAATACAACAGCAACTTTGGCGATAATACTGTCCCCTATCAGCGCAAGCGCATGGGACGGGGGTTGGAAGGTCGCCCCTTTAATCTGGTTACGCCTCGCTACGATAGCGATTATCGCGATCGCGCCGAAATTACCAAGTACGACTGGCAGTTTACCCTGCAAAAGTTCTTCACCGAAAAAGCCAAAACCCGCCGTCTGCCCGAAGGCGATCCGCGCAAGTATCGGGAGTTGGCACAGGCGATCGCCCCTCAGCGAGCCTATCCTCAGACTGTAAGAGCATCTGGAATTCCCGACTTCCTAGCCGCTGTTCCTTACAGAGGCAGACGCTAAGCACCATTCATCTCAGGCAACGGGCTTCTAGTTAGATATTTAGCTAGAAGTCTGTTGCGCTTTCTGATATAATCAATTGCACTGTCCAAAAATCTAGTAGTTTCGTGTCTATTTACGATTTCTGCGGATATGTGTAATCATAAGTGATAGAAACTGGATGTAGGTTTTACATTTTTTCACTGAGGCGCAAACTATGGCAACAGTTTTAGTAGTAGATGACAGTCCCACCATGCGGGAAATGGTGGTTGACCAGCTCAAGCAAAGTGGTATGACTGTTATCGAAGCGCAAGATGGCACAGATGCAGTTGAGAAACTGCAAAGCACTACCCCAGACATTGTGGTTACTGATGTAGTTATGCCCAAAATGAACGGCTATGAACTATGTCGCTGGATCAAAAAAAATGAAAGCACTAAAGATGTGCCAGTGGTGATGTGTACTACTAAAAGTGAAGAATTTGATAAGCACTGGGGCATGAAGCAGGGGGCAGATGCCTATATTACTAAGCCATACGAGCCTGCGGAACTGATTAAAACCATCAAAGGTTTGCTCAAAGGTTAAGAGCCTGTCAATCCGACTGGGTGCATAGTTTCCTGTTCAGGATAAAGAAACAAATTTTTAGCTTTTCTATATCCAAGGTAGCAATGGCGAAATGTGCTGAATTCCCCTCCCCCTTGCAGAAGAGCAAGACAGAGGCAGGAAACTTAATATTTTCAATTTGAGAGTCCATACTTTTTTCTGGTTTTTGGGAAATTTTGACTGCTACACCCCTATCAATCCCTCTCCCGACTCAGAAGTGGGAAAACTCTGAAAAATTTTTGCCAAACTGCCACTAGCAACGCTGTACATCTGTACAAAAATTGTTTTAGGGGTACTGTAGTAATTTCTAGCTTGATGTGTTGGTGATTAAGTGCCATGCTGACCTTGCGATCACCACATCTTCTTGGGTATGAATTACTAACACTTTTACTGGCGATGATGGTGTGGCAATATCTCGATCTATGCCTCTTTGCTGGTTTAGTTCCTGATCGATAGTGATCCCCAAAAACTGCCACAATGCCAAACTATCAGACCTAACATCTGCAGAATTTTCACCGATCCCTCCCGTAAATACAATGCCATCCAGCCCGCCGAGCACCGCCAGCATTCTGCCCATTTCCGACCGCAGACGATGGATAAATAAGTCATATGCCAAATGCGCTTGAGCATTGCCTTCAGCCTTAGCTTGGAGAATGGTGCGTAAATCGCTACTGATACCCGAAACACCCAATAGCCCCGATTGGCGATTCAGCAGGTCATCAAGCTGATCAAAAGTCATATTGTGCGATCGCCCCAGATAGAGCAAAATACCAGGGTCAATGTCCCCCGAACGGGTTCCCATCATCAGCCCCGATAGCGGCGTAAAGCCCATAGTGGTATCAATACTCTGACCATTGGCGATCGCCGCCAACGAGCAACCATTGCCCAAATGACAGGTGATCAACTTGAGTTGAGCTAAATCCCTACCCAGCAGTTCACTGGCACGGTGTGCCACATACTGATGACTAGTGCCATGAAAGCCATAGCGGCGAATCCCCTGCAAATAAAACTGGTAGGGAATGGGATAAACCGCTGAAGTGAGCGGTAAATTAGCATGAAAAGCCGTATCAAATACCGCCACTTGCGGCACACCTTCCCCCAGCACTTGGCTAATCAGCTCGATGCTCTCCAAAGCCGCAGGGTTGTGAATTGGCGCAAAACAAGCAAATTCCTTGATCGCCTGCCTTACCTCAGCATCAATTATTACAGCAGAACGGTAGCGATCGCCCCCATGCACCACCCGTTGCCCCACCACCGCCACCGCCTCTTTGTTGATCTCCTGTAAGAAGTCTTGCATCACCGACAGGCGATCACTATTTTTAGCAAAATCTACCCTTTGCCTAGGCGAAGTCCAGCGGCACAGCGACCAGTCCACCATCCCCGACCATACCACCCCAAAGCCCTCAGCCTCTACCAGAGCAACCTTGAGCGTGCTAGAGCCAGCATTAAGCACCAAAACTTGCATTGCTAGACACCAATCAAGTACTTCTGCCACTCCTGATGACCGCCACTGCGCAGATACTTAGTCACCTCAAAATACAACCCACTATGCGGACGACGCGGGTTTTTGCGTAACGGCATTCCCGCCTCTTTGGGGGTACGGTTACCCTTCTTAACATTACAGCGCACACAAGCTGTCACCACATTCTCCCAAGTATCCCCACCGCCACGAGACCTTGGGATCACATGATCGAGAGTTAAGTCCTCCGTAGTACCGCAGTATTGGCAAGCATGACCATCACGATGCAGAATATTGCGCCTCGTCAGCGGCACTTCCTTGTAAGGCAAGTTAATGTAGTGAGTAAGGCGAATCACCGTAGGCAAAGGTACATTAGGATAAAGCATCCGCCCGTTGTGCTCCACCTGTTCTGCCTTACCTTTCATCAACAGCACAATAGCCCTCTGCCAGCTAGTAATGTTTAGCGGCTCATAGGAAGCATTAAGTACCAGCACCTTTGCCATGGGACACACCTTTAGGCTTTCACACGATGCTAGCATAGCCAAGCCGCAAGGGCTAGTCTCTGCTTGTCAAACTGCCAATCATCTGTTAAATTTCGGCTGGTTTGGTGAGCAAGCATCCCCCAAATTAAATGTGTAAGTAAATTTACTTACAAAAGTATGTGAAGTTACGATACAATACCTTAAGCGATTAAAAGCTAACCTACAAGTGGTGTGATTTCGGAACAATCTATGAAAGAAAGCATGAGCGACCTCAAAGCAACCCAACAGCAGGCTTCACCCAAAAAACTATACGACGAAGCAATTTACGCAGAACTGCAAGAATTAAAGTCAGACACAGAACTACTCTTCCAGCAACTCCAAAGCCTTAGTCGGCAAAGAATGGCTCAGTCAGGGATGGTGCAATGACCGCAATTTCACCACTCCCCCCTTCCACTCTTACTCCCCAGACAACCCTCAGAGACATCATAAACACCTTACCCCGCCAGTGCTTCGCCAAAGACCCCTTTCGGGCGTGGTTAGGTGTATTTACTAGCCTATTTGCCGCTATCTTGGGCTATCTTGCCATTGCTTCTTGCCCTTGGTATCTGCTCCCCCTTGCCTGGCTGTGGACAGGCACCGCACTCACAGGCTGGTTTGTGATTGGGCATGACTGTGGGCATCGCTCCTTTTACGCAGAACTGCAAGAATTAAAGTCAGACACAGAACTACTCTTCCAGCAACTCCAAAGCCTTAGTCGGCAAAGAATGGCTCAGTCAGGGATGGTGCAATGACCGCAATTTCACCACTCCCCCCTTCCACTCTTACTCCCCAGACAACCCTCAGAGACATCATAAACACCTTACCCCGCCAGTGCTTCGCCAAAGACCCCTTTCGGGCGTGGTTAGGTGTATTTACTAGCCTATTTGCCGCTATCTTGGGCTATCTTGCCATTGCTTCTTGCCCTTGGTATCTGCTCCCCCTTGCCTGGCTGTGGACAGGCACCGCACTCACAGGCTGGTTTGTGATTGGGCATGACTGTGGGCATCGCTCCTTTGCCCACAAGCTCTGGGTCAATGACCTGATCGGGCATATTGCCTTTATGCCTCTGCTCTATCCCTTCCATTGCTGGCGCATCAAGCACGACCACCATCACATCCACACCAACAAGATGGGTGAGGACAATGCGTGGTATCCATGTACCACCGAGTTATTTCAAGCCTGCAAAACCTATGAGCAGTGGGCTTATCGCCTAATCAGGGGTCGTTTTTGGTGGTTGGGTTCAATTCTCCACTGGGCGACTCTGCACTTTGATCCCGAACTTTATACTGAGCGGCAGAGAGAGCAAGTGAGTTTGTCTATTGGTGTGGTTTTGGCAGTGTTGGTAATCGGCTTACCAGTGCTCGTGTTTTTCACTGGTTGGTGGGGCGTGGTCAAATTCTGGCTTTTGCCTTGGCTGGTCTATCACTTTTGGATGAGCACTTTTACGATTGTGCATCACACCATGCCCGACATTCCCTTCAATTTCCCAGACAAATGGCATGGGGCAACAGCGCAACTAACAGGTACGGTGCATTGTGATTATCCGCAGTGGATCGAGTGGCTGTGTCATGATATTAATGTGCATATTCCGCACCATATTTCTACCGCCATTCCCTTTTACAATTTGCGCCTTGCCCATAGTTCACTTCAGCAAAACTGGGGAAAATACCTCTACTGCACCAAGTTTTCTTGGCAGTTGATGCGAGAAATTGGCGATCGCTGTCATATATTTGATTTAGAGCAATGCTATCGCACCTTCAAAGAGGCAGGATTAGACTAGATGGCAACCGATGATCCGCAAATCCAACAGCTTGGGCAAGTAATCACCGCTCTGCAAGATGCACTGTCTCAATCAGAAGAAAGAGAAGCGCAACTAAAAGCAGAGTTAGAAGCGGTGAAGCAAGATAACCTAAGGTTGGCAGAGGCGAACATCCAGTTGCAAAAGCAGATGCAAGAGCAAGAACAGAGCAAGCCTAAATCCAAGTCTGAATCTAGGTCTTCTGCCTTGTCAGTCACTGCCAAAGTCTATGGTGGGGGCAGACCCATCGGCTCTAACGCTGAACTAAGCAAAGTAAATAATCAAAACATTGGCTGGTTTGATTAAACTTTTCCCAGAGCCTCCACCTCAACTTAATATCGATCAGGTGTTGGGATCAAAGCCTGTGGCGTGTCATGCAATTTGCAATCAAACTGGATTCCCCATGTGTAATCTGTAGGACAGCCCTGCTCCCTGCCTGCAAGGCATCAAGTTTCTAAAACCTAGAAACTAATGCGAAAAACCCTGCCCCCTAAAGTTGTCTCCTTGATCTCCAGAATTAGATTTTGTGAGCCTGTTTCTTTCCATTTCACCCCAAACAAAGCTAGCTCAGCCTGCAAAGTTTCCTGCGGTTGAATTATGGGTTGCTTGTCCTTGTCTATGGTAAAGCGAGTTTTTACTGGCTTCTGATCTTGAGTGTAAACGGCAACATAGAATGGAATGAAGCCAAAGAGCTGATCACTAGCATTTTTTATTTGCAGTTTGAGCACATAAGACCCTGTAGGCTTTACTTCAGCACCATTGATAGTGACCACCACATTTTGCCGATTTAGCGAACTGTCGAGTTTGGCTAATCCTACAAAAGGCTTTTTGGGTGTATTGCGACTAGGTGCGACATTTGCCGCGGCAACGGGTTGTTTTTTCGGCTCGGTAGAGGCGGTAACGGGAGTTTTAGGTAACTCAATACCGCACATTTCCTGCAAAACTTTGCCATGCGATTCCAGACCTTTAATGCCATATACCCGATAGTTGCGATTGGCAATAATAGCAGCTAGGTAATCTACGCGATCACGACTAGAAGGATGGGAATCCCGCCACTGCGTACCTCTGCCCCCTTCATACTCCGCCCATCTACCCAGCAAATTATATAATCCGTCTGCGGAATAGCCAGCCAGAGCTAACAGCCTTGTCCCCAAGATGTCGGCTTGTCTTTCATTTTCCCGACTGTACTTAAACTCAGGTTCAAGGATATTGAATGCAGTATTGATTAAACTAAACTGCCTGAAAATGCTAGCTTTGGCAAAAGTAGCCACCTTCAAAAAACCATGGGATAACTCCACATGGGCAATTTCGTGAGCAATTACCCCCGCCAGTTCCGCTTCACTTTGAGCATCGATTAATAATCCTAAATGCACAAAAATTAGCCCCCCCAGAAAAGCCACAGCATTGCGCTCTGAGGAGTTGATGACGGCAATTTCGTATTGCAAGTCGTCCCTAGCGGAATTTTTCCACAATTTGCTAGCGATCGCCTTTACATAATTTTGCACCAAGCTATTATTGAAAAGCCCACCATGACTTGCTAGGTAGTTAGCCCCCGCCGTTCTGCCGTAATTCACCTCCCCTGCAAGTACGGCATTCAAAGCAGTGCGATCTTTGCCCAACAGAGTAGCGGCGATCGCTGTACCCGTGAGTTCACTGCGCAGGTCATTTTGGAACTTTTGACTATATTCCTTAGCCTGAGCCAGATATTTCTTGCTCTCTGGGTGGTCTGGGTTGTTGACAGCAAACTGCCGCAATACCACCGCCGCCTCAATATACATCTCCTGTTTGAGATAGAGTTCAACCAACTTCTGCAGAACATCCAAGCGATCGGGATAGTTGCCATAGGCGGCTTCCAGAGCACTAGTCGCCACCTCTAACTTATTCCACCGCAAGCCAGCTTCAGCCAACTTGAGATGCCCCAAAATAAACTCAGGGTAATTTTCCGATAATTTCTGGAAAGCAGTGATTGCCTTCACCTCCAGCCCTTGCTCCAGACCTTCATTACCTAAACGCCAGAGAGTTTGAGCGGCATTGGGCAAAGAGGCAGGATCACGAGTGGGAGTCAAAAGCACCCCTTGCCCTTGGGGTAAGGGTCTTTTATAAGTGCGCTGAAAAGCCTCCGCTCGAGCAAAGTTCCCAGAGACAGCGAAACCATCAGCCCCTAAACTTGTGGACTGAATTACAGTTGTAGTAAATTTGCTAGGGTTTCCCTGCTTATCAAAAAACTTTTCCAAACAATCATTTTTAGCTTCTGCACTCAAAACATCGCTGGCAGGACTTACAGCTTATTGAAGCATCAAGGGATACAGCGCAAAAGACGGAAGTCTTATCTGAATAAAGGTTTCGGCTTAAAGTCGATATAGACTATCCATGAATAGGCTGTATGACTGGTTGAGAAAATAACTGATTAACTAGAAATATGTTTATGAATAACCCGCAGAGGAACAAGAGGAGAAATCGCCTCACGCCAGACTTGCTAAACATTACATCTTGCTAAACATTACATTAGGTCTAATAACATCACATTCAGAAATGTTGAAAGTCGACATAAAACTTTACACATCAATACACCAGAGCCTCTGGCAGGAAATCATAGCTCCAATGGATGATGGAACATCTCTGCCTAAGTTCTAATTGTAAATA
>Ga0272446_1004588_pt1 | contig 16170 bp, 16 predicted proteins | sample YNPCB0061_FD_194587 | JGI IMG/M metagenome (GOLD analysis project Ga0272446, IMG submission 194587) | Hot spring microbial mat communities from Yellowstone National Park, WY, United States - YNP-CB-006-1 | ecosystem: Environmental > Aquatic > Thermal springs > Hot (42-90C) > Sediment | place... | reverse complement strand
GGATGGTGTTCCACCGCCGAAGAAGATGCTGGTGACGGTACGCGGGCCCACAAGATCGGCAAACCAATCGATCTCGCGCTGATAGGCTGCAAGGAACCGCACCTCGTCCCAGCCTCCGAAGCGCACGTGGCTGTTGAAGTCGCAGTAGGGGCACTTTTGCGCGCAGAACGGCCAATGCACGTAAACACCAAAAGGCATGTCCTGGCTGGGCCTCGCCGCAACACGGCGCTGGCGGGGAGGCACTGAAGCCTGCCGGTTGGAGTTGTTCGTCATCGATAGAGACGTTCGTCCAATCAAAACCAAAATCGAGCGCCGGACCTACTCGTCCTTGCTTGTCGCCAGCATGGCTTTCGCGACTTGACGCCAAGCCGGCTCATCTGTCACCGGGGCATCGTTAAGATGCCTCGCCAGAATCTCCAAGAATGCATCAAGACTGGCATTTTTCCACTCGCCACGATGTGCGGCGAGGTCCGCTTCGAGTCGCGTGATGAAGGCTGCGAGTTCAGGTCTCGTCGAAAGATTGGCCGCCGCCGCAGATAGCGCGGCGAGATCTCGGGTCTTGGCGCCCGCGTGTTCGGCGGGCAGAGGGCCCTCATGCTCAAGGACCGCTGCCTTGAACGTGGCGAACGCCCGCGTCCGGTGCGAGATCGCATATTTCCGCTCCGGCTCCATCTCGCCGAATGTCTGCGTGGCGCCTTCGGGCACAAACATCGGATCGTATCCGAATCCGTTGCCACCGCGTGGCGGCCATACCAGATGCCCAAAGACCTTGCCCTCGAAAATGCGGGACTCGCCATCCGGCCACGCGAGGCAGAGCACCGAGGTAAAGTTGGCGCGCGGGCCCGGCCCTTCCCAGCCATTGCGCTTGGCAATCTCGTCGTGGAGTTTTTTCATTGCGAGACCAAAATCCTTGCCCGGCCCCGCCCAGCGAGCCGAATAGACCCCCGGCGCCCCGTCGAGGCAATCGACCTCGAGCCCCGAATCATCGGCAAGCGCCGGCAACCCCGACCCGGCCGCAGCAGCGACAGCCTTGAGCCGCGCGTTGCCTTCAAAGGTGGTTTCCGTCTCCTCGGGCTCCGCTAGGCCAAGCTCGCTTGCCGACACCGCATCGAGCCCATAGGGTGCAATGAGCTGATTGATCTCCCAGACTTTACCGGGATTGTGGCTCGCAACGACAAGGCGCGTAGCACGGCTTAGTCTGAGCATCAGGACAGTCCCCATATGCGCGGTTCGGCGAATTCAAGACAGTTGCCTGCCGGATCGCGGAAGTAGATCGAACGCCCGCCACCCGGCCACTCGAAATCCGCCTCGATGGCGACGCCGAGATTTTCAAGCCTCTCACGCCATCTGGCAATCTCCTCCGCCGAAGCGCGGAAACAGGCATGCCCTTGTCCGGTGGCCCCATGCGGGGGAACCGGCAAGGGCCCAGCGGAAGGCCGCTGCGTCGCGTCAGCGTTGAAGTAAAGGAGCATCTGATCGCCGCAGCGAAAGAAGAGATGGCGTCCAGGCAAAAAAGCGTAAGGCTCTTGGCCGAGGACGCGCCGGAAGAACCTCTCGATCGCGGAAAGATCATCGGCATAAAGAACCGTCTCCAGAATAGAGAGCGATGCCGGTGGCTTGTTCAGATCGACGCCCATAGATATAACCCGACGCTGAGGGCACCGAGCAGGCTGCGCACGCCATGGAGCCGGCCCCATCGTTCGACAAGCTCGCGCGTTTGAGGCCCGGCACGTTCGACGGGCGTCGCGTTCAATAGTCTGTTGGTCGGCATGATGGCAACAAGCGTAAATGGCCAATTGGCGATGAGCGCGAGGGCACCCGCCAGCCACAGCCAGTTGGCGGTGACCAGCCACTCGAGGACGCCGAGCAGAAATCCAACGACCGCCAGCGAAGCCTGCATCAGGAAGCCCCGCGCATAGCTCGGCTTCCACTGGGTGAGCAGCGCCTGATCGTCGAGATCAAGGCGTGCCGGCTGCTCGGCCCAGTTGATGTAGATGGCGGCGCCCGTGAACAACGCGGCGACGGTGAGCGCAAACACTCCAAACACTTGACGCCCTCTCTCCGGGGCTTATGCCACCGTCAGCTTCTGCAGCTCGATGAGCTCTCCGATGCCCTTTTTTGCAAGCGCCATCAATTCGCTGAAGCGCTCCTCGGTAAATGGCGTCGTCTCGGCGGTCCCCTGCACCTCAACGATCCCGCCGGAGCCGGTCATGACGAAATTCGAATCGGCATCGGCAGTACTATCCTCGGCATAGTCGAGATCGAGCACCGGCTCGCCCTTGTAAAGCCCGCAGGACACCGCCGCCACGTGATCGCGCAGAACGTTGTCTTTCACCATGTCGCGCATTTTCATCCACTGGATGCAATCGTGAAGCGCGACCCAAGCGCCCGTAATCGCAGCCGTGCGTGTTCCGCCATCGGCCTGGATGACGTCGCAATCGACGGTGATTTGCCGCTCACCGAGCTTTGTGAGATCGACGACGGCCCTGAGCGCGCGCCCGACAAGCCTCTGAATTTCTTGCGTGCGGCCTGAGGGGTGGCCGTTCGTCACCTCGCGCCGTGTCCGCTCATGGGTCGCCCGCGGAAGCATGGCATACTCGGCGGTCACCCACCCCCGTCCCTGGCCTTTGAGCCACGGCGGCAGCCGTTCCTCGAGGCTCGCCGTGCAAAGCACGTGCGTATCGCCGAATTTGATCAGACAGGAGCCCTCGGCATGTTTCGATACGGCACGCTCGATCGAAACGCGGCGCAGCTCATCGGGCTTGCGTTTGGAAGGTCGCATATTTTCCCTGGAAGCCTTGAAATTTGGCTGGAAGCTAATGAAGTCCCTTGTCCGCTTCAACCCTAAAGCGGAAATTTAGGGCCTGAAGATTTGACGTTGGCCGCCACCATTCATAGATTCGTGCCCGTGAAACTCGAGGACCACATGGGTGCCGCGACCTTGATCGACGGCAAAAGCCAGCTTCAGGCGCTCAATGAGCGCTCCCGAACCATTCTGAGGCGCATTGTCGAGAGCTATCTGGCGACCGGGGAGCCGGTTGGCTCGCGCAACCTGTCGCGGGCCCTGCCGATGACGCTCTCCCCCGCCTCGATCCGCAACGTGATGTCGGACCTCGAGCAGCTCGGGCTCATTGTGTCGCCGCATACCTCGGCCGGCCGGCTGCCGACGCAATTGGGGCTCCGCCTCTTCGTTGACGGCCTTCTTGAAGTTGGCGACATCACACCGGAAGAGCGGCATCAGATCGAGACGCAGATTGCCTATCGGCGCGACAAGTCGGTCGACCAGCTGCTGGCCGAAGCGAGCGAACTGATTTCGGGGCTGTCCCACTGTGCCGGCGTCGTCGTTGCTGAGAAACAGGTCGCCCGGCTTCGCCATATCGAGTTTGTCCCGCTTGAGCCGGGGCGCGGTCTCGTTGTCCTCGTCGATGAAGACCAGAATGTCGAAAACCGCATCATCATGCTGCCGAAAGGCCTGCCCCCATCGGCACTGCAGGAGGCATCGAACTACCTCAACACCCACGTCCGCGGCATGACACTCGCCGAGGCCAAGACCGAGCTTGAAAAATCGCTCGGAGCCGACAGGGCCGAACTCGATCAGCTGACCCAAAAAGTCATTCAGGCGGGCCTTGCCGAATGGTCCGGCCTGACGGGCGATCGCAAGAGCCTGATCGTGCGCGGGCAGAGCAATCTGCTGAAAGACGTAACGGCTGCAGAGGATCTTGAACGCATCCGCCAGCTCTTTGACGCACTGGAAGCCAAACAGGATATCGTCGACCTTCTGGGCGCTTCCGAGAATGCGCAAGGAGTCCGGATCTTTATTGGTTCTGAGAACAAGTTGTTCTCGCTCTCGGGCTCATCGCTGATCGTCGCGCCGTTCCGCGACAAAACACGCCATGTCGTCGGCGTGCTTGGCGTCATCGGTCCGACGCGGCTCAATTATGCCCGCATTATCCCTATGGTCGATTACACCGCCAAACTGGTAAGCAGACTCATCCCTTAAGGCCGGCGGCACTCGGCAACCAGGACAATTGTGCGTTTGAACCGCCTTGATTTTTGCCCCGACGGGGTCGATATCCCCTGACCCAACTGCATCTCCCCGCGTCGGATCGATTAATATCAGAGCTTTTAGGCCGAAGAAGAATCATGAGCGACGAGAAGAAGCCCACTGAAGAGCCCGTGCCAGCCGCTGCGCCGTCGCCCGAGCCGGAACTCAGCGTCGAGCAGCTCAAAGCCATAATCGCCGCGCTTCAGAGCGATCTCGAAAAGAAATCTGCCGAACTCGCGGCCAAGCACGACCTCTATCTGCGTGCCGCCGCCGAGACCGAGAACGTTCGCCGGCGTCTCGAGAAGGACAAGGAAGAAACGGCGAAGTATGCCATTGCAAAGTTCGCCAAGGACATCCTTTCAGTCGGTGACAATTTTCAACGCGCGATCGCGGCCGTTCCCAAAGAGGCCGTCGAAACCGACCCGGCACTAAAGACATTGCTCGACGGCGTCACTCTCGCAGAGCGAGACTACCGCAGCGTCTTGGAACGCCACGGCATCAAGCCGATCGACCCTGCCGGGCAACCGTTCAACCCCCATCACCACCAGGCAGTGATGGAGCAGGAGAACGCTGAGGTTCCTTCCGGCACCGTGCTGCAGGTCTTTCAGGTCGGTTACCTGATCGAAGATCGCTGCCTCCGCCCTGCTATGGTGGCGGTGTCCAAGGGCGGCCCGAAAGCTGCAAAGCCAGAAGAACTGCCGCCCGAGCCATCCCCGCCCGCGGCCTGAACTCGCCAGCTTGAACTTGCGTCATTGATCCATGGATAGCCCGGCTCATTTTGCGCCAGCCGGACCCGGCCACGCTTCTCATTGCGACCACATTTCACGCGAAAGCGGCGATAATTGTTTAAGAAAAGTCCCGAAATCGGCCGCACCCGAGGTCCGGCGTCTGTGCTAGTGTCCCGAACCTGCGACTCTTTCATTGTTGATTCGCGGCAGCTCCGTGAGGCCGTTGCACGCTGAAAACAGCACCTTATATAAGCGACGGTTACACAATTGAAATCCTGGGGACCGGTGCATCGAACCCCTCGTGGTCGGGCACGTTGGATGCCAAACAGGGTCCACCCGGTCTGCCGCAACTGAGAAGGATTGACGGGCATGGCAAAAGTTATCGGTATCGACCTCGGCACGACCAACTCATGCGTCGCGGTCATGGAGGGCGGAAAGCCAAAGGTTCTGGAGAACGCGGAGGGCGCCAATACGACACCCTCTATTGTTGCATTTACCGCCGACGACGAGCGCCTCGTTGGTCTGCCGGCCAAACGCCAGGCAGTCACCAACCCGACGAACACGTTTTTTGCCATCAAGCGCCTGATCGGCCGGCGCTACGACGATCCCGAAGTCACCAAGGACCAGAAGCTCGTTCCCTATAAGATCATCAAGGGTCCCAATGGGGATGCCTGGGTCGAAAGCCACGGCAAACAATATTCTCCGCAGCAGATCTCTGCCTTCATTCTGCAGAAGATGAAGGAGACGGCGGAAGCCAAGCTCGGCGAGAAGGTCACGCAAGCCGTCATCACGGTTCCCGCATACTTCAACGACGCGCAACGCCAAGCGACCAAGGATGCGGGCAAGATCGCCGGCCTCGAAGTGCTGCGCATCATCAACGAGCCGACCGCTGCCGCGCTCGCCTATGGCCTCGACAAGAAGAAGGACGCCAAGACGATCGCCGTTTATGACCTCGGCGGTGGCACATTCGATATCTCCATTCTCGAAATCGGCGATGGCGTCTTCGAAGTGAAGTCGACGAACGGCGATACCCATCTTGGCGGTGAAGACTTCGATATGGTGCTCGTCGGCTATTTAGCGGACGAGTTCAAGAAGGAGCAGGGCATCGACCTGCGTACCGACAAGCTCGCCTTGCAGCGGCTGAAGGAAGCCGCCGAGAAGGCGAAGATCGAGCTGTCGAGCGCCCCCCAGACCGAGATCAATCTGCCGTTCATCACGGCCGATGCCACGGGTCCGAAGCATCTGACGATGAAGCTGACCCGCGCCAAGTTCGAAAGCCTTGTCGAGGGACTTATCAATCGCACCAAAGGTCCCTGCGAAAAGGCGTTAAAGGATGCTGGCCTCAAGGCGGCCGAGATCGACGAGGTCGTTCTCGTTGGCGGCATGACGCGCATGCCGAAGGTCCAAGAGGTCGTCAAACAGCTCTTCGGCAAGGAACCGCACAAGGGCGTCAACCCGGATGAAGTTGTGGCCGTCGGTGCCGCAATTCAGGGCGGCGTCTTGAAGGGCGAAGTCAAGGACGTGCTGCTGCTCGACGTGACGCCGCTGTCGCTCGGCATCGAGACGCTTGGCGGCGTGTTCACGCGCTTGATCGATCGCAACACGACGATTCCGACGAAGAAGAGCCAGACCTTCTCGACCGCCGAGGATGGGCAGAACGCCGTGACCATTCGCGTGTTCCAGGGCGAGCGCGAGATGGCGGCCGACAACAAGCTCTTGGGCCAGTTCGACTTGCTCGGCATTCCGCCGGCGCCGCGCGGCGTGCCGCAGATCGAAGTGACGTTCGACATTGACGCCAACGGCATCGTCCACGTGTCCGCCAAGGACAAAGCGACCGGCAAGGAGCAGTCGATCCGCATCCAGGCATCGGGCGGCTTGTCAGACACCGACATTGAAAAGATGGTCAAGGACGCCGAAGCGCACGCGGCCGAGGATAAAAAGCGGCGCGAGCTGGTCGAGGCCCGTAACCATACCGAAGCTCTGATCCATGGCACGGAGAAGTCGCTTTCGGAGAATGCCTCGATCCCGGCTGTGGCCGCCATCAAAGGCGAGGTCGAATCCGCTATCGCCGCCGCCAAGACGGCAATTGCGGGAGACGACATCGAAGCCATCCGCTCGGCGACAACGGCCCTGACCCAGGTCGCGATGAAGATCGGTGAAGCTGTCTATACGGCCAAGGGAGGCGCCGCGGGCGTCGGTGGCGAAGAGGCGGCAGCCGAGAAATCAGCCGGCAGCGAAAATGTCGTTGACGCTGACTTTGAAGAAGTCAAAGACGACCGCAAGAAATCGGCTTAAGAAGTCGAACGCTCGTTAAATCGCCCCCGGCTCGCCGTAGTTCGCCCGAACCCGGGAACTGCGGCTGGGCCGGGGGCGAATGAATGTAGCTAGTATCTGTTGCTGAAGCGATTTTAGCCTACTGACGGGTCCATTGCCTCACAGGTTACAGAACAGCGCACCATGGCCAAGCGCGATTACTACGAAGTCCTGGGCGTCAAGCGCAACGCGACCGACCAGGAAATAAAATCCGCCTATCGGCACCTCGCCAAGGAGTACCATCCGGACCGTAATGCCGGTGACAAGGAGGCTGAGCGCCGTTTCAAGGAGCTGAATGAGGCTTACGAAGCCCTGAAGGACCCCCAGAAACGCGCCGCTTACGACCAGTTCGGCCACGCCGCATTCGAAGGCGGAATGGGAGCGGGGCGCGGCGGACCGAGCGGCTTTGGCCCCGACTTCGCCTCATCCATGTCCGACATCTTCGACGACCTCTTCGGCGATTTCATGGGCGGCCGGCGCGGCCAGGGCCGCCAACGCTCGGGCCGCGAGGCCGGCGCCGATCTCCGCTACAATCTCGAAATCACGTTGGCGGATGCCTATCGAGGCAAGACCGCACAGATCCGCGTCCCCGCCAGTGTTAAATGTGAAACATGCGGCGGCTCCGGCGCCAAGCCTGGCACCAAGGCCCGCCTTTGCGCGACCTGCGGCGGCGTCGGCAAGGTACGCGCAAGCCAGGGCTTCTTCACGATCGAGAGGACCTGCCCAGCCTGCCAGGGACGTGGGGAGACGATTGATGATCCCTGCCCCGACTGCTCCGGTTCCGGCCGCGTGCAGAAAGAGCGGACGCTTTCCGTCAACATTCCGGCGGGCGTCGAGGACGGGACACGGATCCGCCTCGCTGGCGAAGGCGAGGCCGGATTGCGCGGCGGTCCGCCCGGCGATCTCTACATTTTCCTTTCGATCAAGCCGCACGAATTCTTCCAGCGCGACGGGGCCGACATCTTCTGCAAGGTGCCGATCTCGATGACGACGGCCGCGCTTGGCGGTCAGATTGACGTTCCGACGCTCGAAGGGACGACGACCCGCGTCAAGATCCCGGAAGGCACCGAGAGCCGCAAGCAGTTCCGGCTGCGCGGCAAAGGCATGCCGGTTCTGAGATCGAAAATGACGGGCGACATGTATATTGAGGTGGAAGTCGAAACCCCGAAAAACCTGACGCGGCGCCAACGCGAACTCTTGGAAGAATTCGAACGTGCAAGCCACAAGGAAACGAGCCCCGAGAGCGCCGGCTTCTTCTCGCGCGTCAAGGAATTCTTCGAGGGCAAGAACGGCTGATTTGCCGCCACGCCGCCTCGCCCCATGATCTTGCCAATGGGCCGAAAGGCGGTAGGGTCTCACCACGACGACCGCCTCTGCCCCTCCAGACATTCGATCCCCCTATGACCGAACGATCGCCACAGGACCCACATCTGCTCTTCTTCGCAGGTAGCGCGCGCCAGAATTCGTTCAACAAACGCTTGGCGCGTCTCGCTGCCATGATCGCGGAGGCCAACAGCATCCCATCGACGTTCGTTGATCTCGCCGACTATCCGATGCCAATGTACGACGGCGACCTCGAAGCCAAATCCGGCCAGCCGGAAAACGCCCATAAGCTGAAGAACCTGATGATGGCCCACACCGGGATCTTCATCGCCAGCCCCGAGTACAACGCATCCTTCTCGCCGCTTTTGAAGAATACCATCGACTGGATCAGCCATATCCGCGACGACGGCGAAGCGCCGATGGAGGTCTACCGCACCCGCGTCTTCGCGCTCGCAGCCGCCTCCCCGGGCGGGATGGGCGGCCTGCGCGGGCTTTCGCAGTTCCGGCTGGTCCTGGAGCTTGGCATCGGAGCCCTGGTGCTCCCCGATCAGTTCGCCTTGCCCCGCGCGGCGGAAGCCTTCGATGAACACGGCCACTTGAAGAACAAGGATCAGCAGGAGCAGCTCAAGAAGGTCATCCAGAAGCTTGCGCGCGCAGCCCGCGTTCTGCATGGCTAAGAGACGCGCGCATGACTGACGCCTCGAAGGACAAGCTCATTGTCGCCCTTGACCTCTCATCCTATGATGAGGCCCACGCCCTCGTTGACCGGCTCGGCGACAGCGTCAGCTTCTACAAGATCGGATTGGAACTCTTATTCTCGGACGGCCTGTTGCTGGCCCGCGAGTTGAAGCGGAATGGCAAGCGCGTTTTCCTCGATCTGAAATTCCTCGACATCGGGAATACCGTGGAACGCGCCGTCGGCGCTGCTGCTCATCTCGGCATCGACCTTTTGACCGTGCACGGCGTCGATGGAAAGACTCTCAGGGCGGCGGTTCGCGGACGCGGCGGCGCCGATCTAAAACTCCTCGCCGTAACCGTTCTGACAAGCCTCGACCGCTCCGATCTCGACGAGCAAGGGATATCGATGTCGCCGGAAGAGCTCGTCCTGCGCCGTGCCCGGCTGGCCGAGGATGCGGGATTTGACGGCGTTATTGCGTCGGGACAGGAAGCCCGCACCATCCGTAACGCGTCACGGCCTGGATTTTTGATCGTCACGCCGGGCATTCGCCTCCGAGCGGCCGACCGAGGCGATCAAATCCGCATCACCACGCCCGAAGAGGCTCTAAAGTCCGGCGCCGACCACCTCGTTGTCGGCCGCCCAATCACCGCTGCACCAGACCCGAAAGCGGCGGCGGAAACATTCCTGACGCGCATCGCCCAGATTTAGGTCGACCAGGCCTGAGCGGCTATAATCCTCTCTCCGACTACACCCCTGCCACATCCTCGCCCAGCTCTGACCATGCCGAGCCCACACTCCCTCTTTAACCCACCCTTAACCGTCATGGGGAAGGCTCGGAAGAGCCCGGAGTTGAGGTACGGCGGGGGTTAAGGGCGAAATGCGGCTTTTCGGACGGTCAACGATACGGGCCACGACGCTCGCCGCCACGGTCTTTGTTGCCGGTCCACTGAGCGCCGCGGGCGCGCCCGCCGAAACCTCCGCAGCCGACAAACCCCTGCCGGCAACCGTCGAGGCGGCACTCATCCTGAAGGAGATCGCGCCCGAAGCTCCGATCTACATCCGCGTCTTCAAGGAGGAGTCGGAACTCGAGATTTGGAAGGCGCGCCCGAACGGCCGCTATGCACTCGTCAAGACATTCCCCGTCTGCAACTGGGGCGGGACCCTCGGTCCCAAGCAGGCGCTCGGCGACAAGATGTCCCCAGAAGGCTTTTATGCGGTGACACCCGGAGCCCTTAAACCCGACAGCAAATATCACCTCGCCTTCAATATCGGCTACCCGAACGCCCTCGACCGCGCCCTCGGCCGCACCGGCGATTTCATCATGGTGCATGGCAACTGCGTCAGCGTCGGATGTTTCGCAATGTCGGATGCGCTGATCGAGGAGATCTACGCCTTTGTTCGCGATGCACTCGCTGCCGGAGAGCCATCCGTTCCGGTGCATGTCTTTCCCTTCCGGATGACGGCAGCCAACATGAAGCGACATGCCGATAACGTCGCCCGCGACACATGGGGGCCGTTGAAGGAAGCTTACGACGACTTCGCAGAAAGCCGCGAACCGCCAAGGATCGGCATGTGCGACAAGCGCTACGTCGTCAATCCCATAACGCCTGTGGGAGCGGACCCGAACGCGCCCTGCCCGGCGCTCATCGGTAAGCGTCTCGCCCCCCTCTCGCCGCGCATGTCGGAAAAGCTGGTGAAAGCCGATCCCGGACTGACTGCCGAAGGCCAAAAAATGAAATCGGCCCAGTCCCTTTCCACATTCGACTATCTCGCGAGCTTCCTGCTATCTGGCCCTTCGCCAAGCGCCAGTGCTTCAAACGATCCGATCGGCACCCGTGGCGACGCCGCCCTCGGCGCCGTCCGGCCGCTGTCGAGCCCCTGAAGTTACCGGCTCCGTCCAATTCTTCCTCTCCCGAGCATCGAGGTTGCCGAAGCACGCCTCCTCCGCTAATGCCTCCCTCGCCGGAAGAATACGCCAAAGAGAGACAGCAATGCCGAAGGGATATGTCATCGCCCACGCCACCGTCACCAATCCGGAGAAGTGGGCCGAGTACGTCGCCAAATCGAAGATTGCGCTCGACAAGTATGAGGGAAAGCCAATCGTTCGCGGCGGCCGGTGCGAGATCATCGAGGGCAACGGAACGACGCGGAATGTCGTGCTCGAATTTCCGAGCTATGACCACGCCCGTGCTTATGCGACATCGCCCGAATACGCAGAAGCCAAGGCATTACGCCAAGGCGCCGGTTCGATCGACATTACCGTCGTCGAAGGAGTTTGATGCCGCACATTCCCGAGCGCGATCCGACACGGCCACCCTGGCGGGCACTGGTGCTGACGCTCTTTCCCGAGATGTTTCCGGGGCCACTTGGAATTTCGCTCGTGGGACAGGCGCGGGAAGTTGGCATCTGGTCTCTCGAGACGATCCAGATTCGCGACTTCGGTCTTGGAAAGCACCGTCAGGTCGATGACACACCTGCTGGCGGCGGCGCCGGAATGGTGCTTCGCGCTGACGTCTTGGGACCGGCCATTGACCATGCGCGGACCATCTCTCCCGACGCGCCGCTGATCTATCTCTCGCCGCGTGGCACGCCGCTGACCCAAAGCTTGGCCCGCGATCTCGCGGAGGGACCGGGCGTGACATTGCTTGCCGGCCGCTTCGAGGGCATCGACGAGCGGGTGATCGAGGCCCGTAACCTGAAGGAGATTTCGATCGGCGACTATGTTCTCGCTGGCGGCGAGCTTGCGGCGATGGTGCTGATCGAAGTCTGCGTGCGCCTCTTGCCCGGCGTGGTGGGAGCCGCCGAGAGCCTTGCCTTCGAAAGTTTCGAGACCGGCCTCCTGGAATATCCGCAATATACGAAACCCCGCGAATGGGAGGGCCGGCAGATCCCCGAGGTATTACTCTCCGGCGATCACAAGAAGATTGAGGAATGGCGGCGACTCCAATCCGAGCGGCTGACGGCGGATCGCCGTCCTGATCTTCTGCGGCCCCGGCGCCGATCCACAACCTGACCCGTGAACCCGGCCGACTCTGCCTTTCCATGGCCAGGATTTCCTGGGCAAATACCCGCCTGGGGGGAGATTCGCGCCGGCTTGATGCTCATCCACTCGAGACGAGCCGGCGCGGACGAAAGCTTTCGGCACGTGCGCGTTGCCTCTTGAGAGACAAGCCGATGGGGAATCTGAAAGGCGCTCTTTTTGGCCTCGCGGTGGCTGCCGCCGTCGCGATTCCCGCCGTAGCAGACCCTTCTCCTCCCGCCACCACTTCGCACGAGGCCGGCGTTGCCATCGCGCCAGGTTCGGATAAGCCCGCTGCTCAGGACGATGCAGTGCTTGTCGCCGTTCGCAGCAAGCTGGCCGCGCACCCGCCCGCAGACGACGAGCGGGAAGAGAATGACCAGAAGGCACTCGCCGAGTTCTACGCCGAGCGCCATGGCGAAGGACTGTGGGTCACGGCCTCAGGACTGAAGCCCGAGGCCAAAGCGCTTGCGAATGAACTCGCCAATGCCTGGGCTTACGCTCTCGACCCTCAGGCCTTCAAACTCCCGAAGCTCGACAACGGCACGTTGGCAGCCACGGATACCGATCAACTCGCCGACGCCGAGCTTCAGTATTCGACTGCTGCTCTCCTCTATGCGCGCCATGCGCGCGGTGGGCGCATTCCCGATCCGGCGCAGATGTTGTCGACGAACCTCGATCGCCGCCCGCAATGGATCGAGCCGAAGACAGTAATCGACGGCTTGGCGTCAACGCACGAACCGGATGCCTATCTCCGCAGCCTCGAGCCTCAACACCCGCAGTTCGAGAAGCTGCGGCAAATCTATCTGACCTTGCTCGGTAAGAGCGGCAATTCAGGTCGGCTCAGTGGCGATGCCAAGAGGCTCCGCGCCAATATGGAGATGTGGCGCTGGATGTGGCCCAACATGGGCGACCTTTATATCTTGAATAACGTCCCTGAGTTCATGCAGTACGTCTACAAGGACGGCAAGGTCATCCGCGCTGAGAAGATCGTCGCGGGCCAACTCGACAAGCAGACGACGATCTTTTCGCGGCCATTGAAGCATGTGGTCTTGCGACCGATGTGGCGTGTCCCCGAAAGCATTAAGGTCAACGAGCTTTGGCCGAGCCTCATCAAAGGCGGCGGCTTGATGCGCCAATATGGGTTGCAGCTCGAAACCAAGGACGGCCGTCCGCTCGACTGGCGCAAGATCGACTGGGCAACGACCGACATCCGAAACTACGAGGTGACGCAGCCGCCGGGCCCGAAAAGCGTCCTAGGCCACGTGAAGTTCTCCTTCCCGAGCCAGCACACGATCTACATGCACGATACGCCCGACAAATGGATGTTCAAGCCGGCCCAGCGCACGCTGAGCCATGGCTGCCTGCGCGTGCAAAAACCAATGCAGCTCGCCGAGATTATTTTGAACGAGGACAAGGGCTGGGACGCTACCAAGATCGTCGAGCTCGACCGTAGTGGACCGCTCAACAACGAAATTCCGATCGAAAAGGAAATTCCCATCCATATCGTCTATTTCACCGCCTGGGTCGATGACGCCGGCAAGCTCAAGACCTTCCGCGACGTCTACGGGCATGAGAAGCGGGTCACCCAGGCCCTCGACGGCGAATGGGACAAGATCAACAAGGGCCGCGACCATCTCGCCCCCGTCGAACCGGAATTCAATCCGGCCGTGGTGGCTGCGCACGCCCGCGACGCCGACCAGAGCGGCACCTCAACGGCCCAAAAAGATGCAACGCTCGGCGATCTCATAGGCAACGCCCTGGGCCTCAGTTTTTGACGCTGCTGCGGGCTGCGGACCTCTAACACATGTAACCGGTTGGAGCCGCAGGCCGCGCGCCTTACTCTGACGCTCGACAAACTTGGCATCTTCGGCTATCACCCGCCGCAACGATAACTTCCCCTCAAACGGGCGCCCCCATCGGGGTCTGCACGACCGGCTCGGGTCCCATGACGCCAAGCCGATCCTCTGCATCATCAAAAAATTAAACGGAATCAACAAGATGAACATTATCAAAGAGCTCGAGCGCGAGCAGATGGACGCCATCCTTTCAAAGCGCGGCGTCCCCGAATTTGGCCCCGGCGATACCGTCAAGGTGATGGTTAAAGTTATCGAATCCGCCGAGGTAGACCCGAAAGACAAGAAAAAAGGCGGGCCGGCAAAGGAGCCCACCGTCCGCTTCCAGGCTTACGAGGGCGTCGTCATCGCCCGCTCTGGAAGTGGCATCAACGAAAGCTTCACGGTTCGCAAGATTTCCTATGGCGAAGGCGTCGAGCGCGTCTTCCCGGTCTATTCGCCTTATATCGCTGAGATCGAGGTGCTCCGCCGTGGCAAGGTCCGCCGCGCCAAGCTCTATTATCTCCGTGGCCGCCGTGGCAAAGCCGCGCGCATCTTTGAGCGAACCGACGCCCGCGCCCGCCGTCTGAATGCCGCCTGGAAAGGCTTCAAGAAGCCGAAGGGCGAGGCCGAAGATCTGACGCAGATCAAGGGGATCGACATCGATCTGCAGAACCGCCTGAAGCAGCTCAACTGCTACAAGATCGAGCAGATCGCCAATCTCTCCGATGACGACATCGCCAATCTCGATGAGGCGCTGAACCTCAAAGGCGCGATCGAGAAGCAGGATTGGGTCGGACAGGCCCAGCGTCTGCTTGCCGAGCTGACTGCGGCAGAGGTTCCGGCGGAAGAAGCCAAGTCGTAACGAACAGTTTCCGGCACTGGTTGCCGAGAGATGAATAGTCGAAGTGCCGGACCCCCGTCCGGCACTTTTTCATATGCGTGATTGTCGCCATCGTCGGCGCCCTTTTGGCGCGCTCTTTTGCACCCGCCGAGTTTTGCACTAAATATCATCCACGGCCAGACGCCCTTCCCCTCTCGGAGCAACATGTCGAACGTTGAAGTAAACAAAAGCGCCAGCCGGGACGGCAAAGTCCCGCTGCACGGCCCCGAAGCTTTTGCCGCCATGCGCAAGGCGGGACGGCTCGCGGCCGAAGCGCTCGATATGTTGGTGCCCATCGTCAAGCCGGGCGTGACGACCGCCGAGATCGACGCGCTGGTCTTGGCGTTCGCTCTGGATCACGGGGCGCTGCCAGCAACGTTGAACTACCGCGGCTACCGCTACGCGACGTGTACGTCCGTCAACCACGTGGTCTGCCACGGCATGCCGAACGACAAGCCGCTGCGCGCCGGCGACATCGTTAACATCGATGTCACGCTGATCGTCGACGGCTGGCATGGCGACACGAGCCGCATGTATCCGGTCGGGGAGGTATCGCGCCGCGCCGAAAGATTGATGGGAGTAACCTACGAATCCCTGATGCGCGGCATTGCGGCGGTAAAGCCGGGCCACACGACGGGCGACATTGGCGCCGCCATCCAAAAATATGCCGAAGGCGAGCGCTGCAGCGTCGTCCGCGACTTCTGCGGTCACGGCCTCGGCCGCGTTTTTCACGACCGGCCCAACATCCTCCATTATGGCGAGCCCGGGGAAGGCATCGTGCTCGAGCCTGGCATGCTGTTCACGATTGAACCGATGATCAACCTTGGCAGGCCGCACGTCAAAATCCTGGCGGACGGCTGGACCGCCGTGACCCGCGACCGCGAACTCTCGGCCCAGTTCGAGCACACCGTCGGCGTTACCGAAACCGGATGCGAGATCTTTACCGTCTCGCCAGCCGGACTCCACTGCCCTCCATATGATCTGCGTGCGGCCGCTTGAGGGAGCCGATTTCAATGTCGCATTCCAGAAGGTCTCGCGACGGCAAAGTCAGCGCCGAAGAGCAAACGGCATTATTCGGTATCGCAAGGAAAGATCGAGAGGACGGGGCAGATAAACCGCATGACCCCGGCAATGATAAGACCGGCCACCGCCGCCGCCTGCGCGACCGTTTCCGCGATGGCGGCACCGATGCCATCCCGGATTATGAACTTCTCGAGCTCATTCTCTTTCGCGTTTTTTCCCGCATCGACACCAAACCGATCGCGAAGCGCCTGATGGCAAGATTCGGCTCATTTGCTGAGGTCGTCTCCGCCCCACCGGAACGGCTGAAAGAGGTCGAAGGCAT
>Ga0272446_1004587_pt1 | contig 16171 bp, 14 predicted proteins | sample YNPCB0061_FD_194587 | JGI IMG/M metagenome (GOLD analysis project Ga0272446, IMG submission 194587) | Hot spring microbial mat communities from Yellowstone National Park, WY, United States - YNP-CB-006-1 | ecosystem: Environmental > Aquatic > Thermal springs > Hot (42-90C) > Sediment | place... | reverse complement strand
AGGCCCAGCACGATGAGCAGCAGCGACATCATGGTCGTGAAGACCGGCCGCTTGATGGAGAGGTCCGAGAGCGTCATGGAGGTCCGCGCCTTTCAGCGCTGCGTCACCTTCGTGCCCTCGACCAGCGTCGAGGCATAGTCCACCACCTGCGTCACCGGCGCCTCGGGCACCACCGTCACCTGCGTCGGGGTGCGCTCGAGCACCGTCACCTTCACCCGCTTCAGCGTGCCCGCGTCGTCGACGACGAAGACGTGCGCCCCGCCCATCATGCCCAGCGCCGTGGCGGGAATGATGACGGCGCTCTGCTCGCCGCCCACCGACAGCGTCAGCTTCGCCAGCGTGTTGGCCACGAAGCGGCCGTCGGCGTTGGGCACCAGCACCTCCACCGGGACGCGGCGCGTCTGTGGATCCGCCGAGGGCAGCACCACCTTGACGATGGCGTCGTCCACCGCCGCGTCGCTGCCCACCGACTCCACGCGCACCTTCTGGCCGGCCTTCACCTGCCCCCGGAACTTCTCGGAGATGGTGGCCTTCAGCACCAGCGGGTCGAGCTGCATCAAGATGTAGACGGGCGTGCCCGGGCCCACCATGCCGCCCACGTTGTCCGGCGCGTCGATGATGGTGCCCGAGAACAGCGCCTTCAGGTGGTGCCGCCGCTGCCCCGCGCGCGCCTGCGCCAGCCCCGCCTTCGCCTGCGCCACCTGCGCCGCCGCGGCCTTCGCCTGCGTCTCGGTCTGCCGCGACTGCACGTCGCTCACGCTGCCCTCGGCCTTCAGCTTCTCGTTGCGGCCCGCCACGTCCTGCGCCAGCGCCGCGCCCGCCTCCGCCGCCGCCAGGCCCGCCTCGGCCTGCGCCACCTGCGCGTCGATGATCTCCGTGTCCAGGCTGCCCAGCAGCTGCCCGGCCTTCACCTGCTCGCCCCGGGCCACCTTCGACACGGCGAGCCGGCCGCCCACCTCGAAGCCCAGCGGCAACAGCTTGGAAGGGCCCAGCTGGCCGGTGACGACCTCGGTGGCGCTCGACTGCACCGGCTTCGCGGTCACCAGGCGCACCTTCGGCGCCGTCAGCGGGCCCTCGGCCAGCGCGGGTGCGGCGGCGAGGAGACAGAGCGAGAGGACCAGAGGCTTCACGGCGGACTCCTTCGGGCGACGCGCACGGCGCGGGTGGGCGCGCGGCGGGAAGACACGACGAACGACGACTTCTGCGGCTTCCCGGCGCGGGGCTTCGGCCGGGCGCGCGGGTTGGTGCCTTCGGCGAGCAGCGTCTGCAGCGGCGCGAGGTACGCGTCGAAGTCGGGCCTGGCCGAGAGGCCGGCCAGGCGGCGCGCCACCAGCAGGTACGTGCCCACCATGACGGTGCCGAGCGCCTCGCCGGCGACGTCGTCGCGCATCAGCCGCACCGCCTTGAGCGCCTCGCACTCCGCCTGCACGCGTACCAGCTCGCGGTCGATGATGGTCCACAGCACCCCTTCGAACTCGGTGCCCTGGCAGCCGCGCATCAGCACGTCGACGACGTCGCGCCAGCGCCACAGCAGCTCGAGCAGCTTGCGGTCTTCGGCGGTGTGCACCTGCTTGAGCTCGGCCGCGAAGGGCGACTCGGGCTTGAGGTCCTTCGGCTTCACCGGGCCGTGGCGCTCGAGGAAGCTGCGCAGCGCCGCCTCGCGCTCGGTGCGCATCGTCTCGAACTCGCCTTCCACCTCGCGCACCAGCTCCCGGAACAGCGCCTCCTTCGACTCGAAGTGCAGGTAGAAGGCGCCCTTCGAGAGGCCGCAGGCATGGGTGATGTCTTCGATGCGCGCGCGCTGGATGCCGCTCTTCACGAACTCGCGGCGGGCGGCGGTCACGAGCGCGGCGCGCGCGGTGGGGTCGGCGGGGCGGGCCATGGCGGAAAGTCCTTCGCTGACGAGAGTTACTAACCCGCGGGTCAGTATCGCAACTCGTTTCTGAACCACGGGTCAGAGAATCGGGCGGGGCGCAGCATCAGCCCGGAATCCGGGCGGGAAAATTGCCCTCGCGACGCGCGGGACTACCTTGTCCCACATGACGAGGACGCGGATCAGCTCATGTGTCGCGCTGTGCCTGGCCGTGGCGGGCTGTGGCCCGCTGCCGGTGGACGAGTCGGTGACGCGGTGCCTGTCGGTCACGGAGCCGTCGGGCGGCGCGGGTCTGGTGACGACGCTGCCGTCGCGCGTGTCGCTGCTCTTCAAGGTGGACACCTGCGCGGGCGAGCCGGTGTCGGGCCTCGACGCGTCGCACTTCACCGTGACGGAAGACGGGCGCGCGGTGAGCGCCTTCGAGTCGCAGACGCGGGTGCAGCCGAAGGGCGAGCGCTTCCGCCTCGACTCGCTGCTCCTGCTCGACCTCTCGGGCAGCACGCTGCGCTCGGGCGACTTCGGCGCCCTGCAGGCGGCGGCGAAGCACTATGTGGCGACGGTGCTGGCGTCGGGCCCCGAGTCGCAGCGCGTCGCGGTGATGACCTTCGATGGCCGCGTCGCGCCGCAGCTGCTCGTCGACTACACCAACGACGCGGCGCTGCTGCAGGCGGGGCTCGACTCGCTGTCGGTGCCCGAGTGCCGGGTGAGCGCCGACTGCGCCGGCTACGCCGACCGCCGCACCTGCGCGGGGTGGCGCTGCGTCGACGACTCCACCAACCTCAATGGAGCGCTCGTCTCGGCGCTGGCGTCGCTCGACGCGCGGCTGAAGCTGACCGACGTGCCTTGGCGCGACGCGGCGCTGGTGCTCTTCACCGACGGCACCGACCAGGCGGCGCGCGTGTTGCCCGCCACGGCCATGGAGGCGGCCCGCGCGACGCACGCCCACGTCTTCAGCGTCGGCCTCGGCGGCGAGGTGGACGAGGCCTCGCTGCGCGCCTACGGCAAGGACGGCTACTGGCCGGTCGCCGACGCGCGGGGCCTCGACGCGGCCTTCACCACCATCGCCGCCCGGGTGAATGGGTTGGCCAACCGCTTCTACCTGCTCGAGTACTGCAGCCCGAAGCGCAGCGGCACCCACACGCTGAAGGTGGTGGCTTCGCTGCCGCAGGAAGGCGGTGCGCCGCTCATCGGCGGGCTGTCGCTGTCCTTCGACGCCACCGGCTTCGGCAGTGGCTGCGAGCTGTGACGGCGCGGTGAATCGCGTGGTCGAACCCCGGAACGAAGGGTCACCCTCGCACCAGCGCCGCGGGCCGGGCCGCGGCAGGGAGACAGCGTTCATGCGTCAAGCAGTCATGGCAGCGGCGGCGGTGTTGGCGGCGTGCGGCGGGACGAGCCCGGGCAACGGCTTCGTGACGGCGCCGGCGGGCACCACCTGCGCCAGCGGCCTCGTGTACCAGGGCAACGCCGAGAGCCCCGAGATGAACCCGGGCATGGCGTGCAAGAGCTGCCACGCGGGCGAGAACTTCCAGAACCAGAACCCCGGCGGCCTGTCCTCGCCGGAGAACGTGCGCTTCTTCATGGGCACCGCCTACGCGTCGTACCGCGAGGCCGACGGCTGCAAGAGCGCCAACGTGCCCGCCGACGCGAAGGTGGAAATCCTCGACGCGAGCGACGTGGTGCAGGTGACCATGACCGTCAACGCCGCGGGCAACTTCTTCTCGAGCAAGTCCACCGCGGGCTTCACGCTGCCGTACAAGGCCCGCATCGTCGCCAACGGCAAGACGATGGCCATGGCCACGCCGCAGATGGACGGCGACTGCAACACCTGCCACACCGACTCGGGCCGCAACGGCGCGCCGGGCCGCATCACCTGGGCCCCGTGAAGCGAGGCCACGCCGCGCTGTAGCCGCGGGGGGAAACGTGCCACAAGCGCGGTCGTGAGCGACCACACCGACCGCCGCATCGCGCTGTTCATCGACTTCGAGAACCTCGTCACCAACACCGGTATCACCGCGGCCAGCTTCGACCTGCAGCCGTCGCTGGACCGGCTGCTGGAGAAGGGGAAGGTCATCTTCCGGCGCGCCTACTGCGACTGGACGCGCTTCCGCGAGGCCAAGGCCCACCTGCACGAGCTGGGCGTGGAGCTCATCGACGTGCCGCCGTCCACGCGCGCGGGGAAGAACGCCGCGGACATGCGCCTGGTCATCGACGCGCTCGAGCTGTCGTACCTGCGCGAGCACATCGACACCTACGTCATCGCCTCGGGCGACTCGGACTTCTGCCCGCTGGCGTCCAAGCTGCGCGAGAATGACCGCTTCGTCATCGGCCTCGCGGTGAAGGAAGCCACGAGCCCCATGTTCGTGAAGGCCTGCGACGAGTTCCTGTACTTGAAGACCGAGCGCCGCGCGCCGCGCGAGCCCCGACAGGCCCCGAAGAAGCGGGAGGCGCCGAAGTCCGGCGAGAAGCCGCGCGAGATTCCCGACATCGCCCGCGAGGTGCTCGAAGGGCTGCTGGCCCGCGCCACCGGGCCGCTCAACCCGTCGCTCATCAAGGAGACCATCGTCCGCAAGGAGCCCGACTTCGACGAGCGCGACCACGGCTTCTCCAGCTTCAACCGGCTGCTCGAGGCGATGGAGAAGGAGGGCCTGTGCGCGCGCATGCAGCAGGGCCGGCAGTGGTACGTGGTGCCGAAGGACGCGCCGCGTGAGGCTCCGGCGAAGGCCGGGCGGGCGGGCGGCGCCGACGACGAAGAGGCGATTCCCGATCCCGAGGAGTGACGCACAGCCTGCGCGCGGCGCCCCCTCGGAGGGCTGGTGTCTCGCGGGGTTAGGCGCGGTCGACACCCGCGAAACGTGGCACGAAGCCTGTACGTACTCCGCGCCAGCGGGAGGCGACATGTTCGAGGGCTTTGCGCAGGTCTGGACTCCGGTGACGCTGTCGAGGCGGCTCAAGAAGACGCCGCTGCCGGTGCAGGTGGCCGGCGAGAAGCTGGTGCTGTTTCGCGGCGCTGACGGCACGGTGAGCGCGCTGGTGGACAGGTGCCCGCACCGCGGCGTGGCGCTGTCCCTGGGCACGGTGACGGCCGACGGCTGCCTCGAGTGCCCCTTCCATGCGTGGAAGTTCGACGGGCAGGGGACGGTGCGCGACGTGCCGCTCAACCCCGACGCGAAGCGCGAGCGGCTGTTCGCCACCAGCGTGCCGGCGCGCGACGTGGGCGGGCTGTTGTGGGTCTACACCGCGCCGGTGAAGGCCGCGCCGTGCGAGCCCGAGGTGCCCGAGACGCTGACGCGCTCCGGCCTCGCGCGCACCTACCTCGAGGTCGACTGGAGGGTGCACTGGACGCGCGCGATGGAGAACATGCTCGACTCGCCGCACGTGCCCTTCCTCCATCGGAAGACCATCGGCCGCTTCGTGCGCCCCTACCTGAAGCCGGACTCGCGAATGGACATCCAGTGGGAGGACACGCCGTATGGCGGCCGCACCCGCGGCATCGTCGACGGCAACACCACGCGCGAGGTGGGCCACCTCGACTTCTACAAGCCGAACATCATGGTGCTGCACATTCCCGTGCCGAACCAGACGTTCCGCATGCACGCGGTGTGTGTGCCCGTCGCGCAGGACAAGACGAAGATGATTGTCGTCGGCGCGCGCAGCTTCGCCCGGCTGCCGTTGCTCAACCCGCTCTTCAACTGGTCCAACAAGCGCATCGTGAATGAAGACCAGGCCGCGGTGGAGTCGTCCCAGCCGCCCGAGGTTCCGCCCGCGTCCGAGGAGGTGTCCGTGCGCACCGACAAGGCCACGCTGCGCTTCCGGAAGTACTACTTCGAGGCGCTCAAGCCGTCGTCGGCGCGCGCCCCGTCGCGCCTGCCCGAGCCGGCGGCCCGGGACGTGGCGTGAACATGGCCGCCCTGCTCGCGTCCTTTGTCCGCGCCCGAGGAGCGTTGGCGGGCCGGGGCGGGCGCGGTTAGCTGCCTCCATTCACGGGAGGCAGCGTGGCGCACGTCCTCATCACCGGCGGCTCTCGCGGCATCGGGCTGGGCCTCGCGCGGCAGTACGCCCGCCGCGGCGCCACCGTCACCATCACCGGGCGCGACGCGCAGGCCCTCGACGCGGCGCTGGCCGAGCTGAAGGAGCTCGGGCGCGTGGACGGGCGGGTGCTCGACGCCGCGGACACTGCCGCGACGGTGCGGGCGATTCGCGCGCTGGACGAGCAGGTGGGCGGCCTCGACGTCGTCGTCGCCAACGCCGGCGTGGGCGCGGACCTCTCGAAGGGCCCGCCCTACGCGTGGGAAGCGATGGCCGACGCGCTGCACGTCAACTTCACCGGCGCCGCCGCGACGCTGACGGCCGCGCTGCCGGCGATGGTGGCGCGGGGCCGAGGTCACCTCGTGGGCATCTCGTCGCTGGCCAGCTACGGCGCGCTGCCCAACGCCGCGGCGTACTGCGCGCCGAAGGCCGGCCTCAACATGCTGCTCGACTGCCTCGCGCTGGACACGCTGGACACCGGCGTCGCCGTCACCACGGTGAAGGTGGGCTTCGTGAAGACGCGCATGGTGGCGAACGCCACGCACCCCATGCCGCAGGTGATGGAGGTAGACGACGCGGCCGACCGCATCGTGTCGGCGTTGGCGTCGCGCCCGCGCGTCGTCACCGTGCCGAAGCTGCTCGCGCTGGGTGCGTGGGTGGGCGGCGCGCTGCCGCTGGGCGTGAAGGCGCGGCTGCCGCGCTGACGGCCGGCGGGGTAAGAGCCGGCCCATGCCTTCCATTCTCGTGCACGGCGGCGCCGGCGCAGTCTCTCCCGACGACGACGCGGACGCCGCGGCGGCCGGCTGCCTCGCCGCGGCGCAGGCGGGCCACGCGGTGATGCAGGCCGGCGGCAGCGCGCTCGACGCCGTCGAAGCGGCGGTGCGCGTGCTGGAGGACGACCCCAACTACAACGCCGGCACCGGCGCCGTGCTGAACGCCGACGGCGAGGTCGAGCTGGACGCCTCGCTGATGGACGGCGACACCCTCGCCGCCGGCGCGGTGGCGGGCGTGCGAACGGTGAAGAACCCGGTGTCGCTGGCGCGGGCGGTGATGGAGCACACCCGCCACGTGCTGCTGGCCGGCCCCGGCGCCGACGCCTTCGCGCGCAGCCGCGGCATTCCCGCGGTGGACCCGTTGTCGCTCGTCACGCCCCGCGCCCGGCGCCGCTGGGACGCGCGCCGCCAGGACACCCACGGCACGGTGGGCGCGGTGGCCTGTGACGCGAAGGGCCGCCTCGCCGCGGCCACCTCCACCGGGGGCACCAACGGCAAGCTGCCCGGCCGCATCGGCGATTCGCCGCTCATCGGCTGCGGCACCTGCGCAGACTCGCGCGTGGGCGCCGCGTCGGCCACCGGCCTCGGCGAGACCATCATTCGCCTCACCCTGACGCGGCGGCTGCTCGACCTGCTCGACCGCGGGCACGCGGTAGGCGCGGCCATCGACGCGTGCCTCGCAGAGGTGGTGCGGCTGGGCGGCGAAGCCGGGCTCATCGTCGTGACGCCCGGCGGGCAGCTGGCCTGGGCGCGCACCACGCCGCGCATGCCGGTGGGCTGGGTGGACGCCCGGGGCGCCTCCGGTGCGGACTTCGCGGGCCCGGCGGCCGGCGCGCGCCCCGGCCGGTGATTGTGAGCCGTCTACAAACAAACACCGACAATTCCTTGCATGTTGTTTGTGTAAGAGCTAACATATGCCCCGGCGCACCCCGAGAGGGGTAGTCCTCCTCGGAGGCGCGCAGCACACAACCAACGCCCGGCGTCGTCGCAGGGCTGAACTGGAGCAGGGATGTCCGTCGACAAGCTGTTGCGAGACATGGTGCGGGACGAGGTGGAGCGGGCCCTGGCGCCCATGGCGGCGGTCATCGCCGAGCTGCAGGCGCAGGGCGCCATCGTCGCGCGGCTGGCGGGGGCCTTCGGCGGCGCGGTGAAGCGCGGGCCGGGCCGTCCTCCGAAGCTCCTCGTGGCGGGCAAGCGCGGCGGGGGCAAGCCGGGGCGCAAGCCGGCGGAGTCGCGCCTGTGCGCGCTGCAGGGCTGCAAGCGGCCCGCGCGCAGCAAGGGCTACTGCTCGGCGCACTACCAGAAGTTCCGCATGCTGGCGAAGACGGGCCGCCTGCCGTCGGACTGGGTGGAGGACGCGCCCCCGGGCAGCGTGAAGAACGTGGTGCTGCCGCGCGGCCGCGCCGGTGCCAGGGCGCTCGCCGAGGCCCGCAAGAAGGCGAAGGGCTGACCTTCCCTTTCGCCGGCGTCTTCGGCAAGACGGGCTCGCCATGGCCAACCAGCGCGAGCTCGAGGGCAGCATTCACGTCGACCTGAAGCGGCAGGAGACCTACGGGGGCTACCTGCAGCTCGACCGCGTCCTGCACGCACAGGCGCCGCGCTCGAGTCAGCACGACGAGATGCTGTTCATCATTCAGCACCAGACGAGCGAGCTGTGGATGAAGTTGATGCTCCACGAGCTCGACCGGGCGCTGGGGTACGTGAAGGCCGACGAGCTCGAGCCGTGCTTCAAGATTTTCGCGCGCGTCGCGCACATCCAGCGCATGTTGTTCGAGCAGTGGGCGGTGCTCGAGACGATGACGCCGTCGGAGTACCTCACGTTCCGCGACGCGCTGGGCCGCTCCTCGGGCTTCCAGTCGTACCAGTACCGCGCGCTCGAGTTCATGCTGGGCAACAAGGACGCGAAGCTGTTGCTGCCGCACCGCGACGACCCCGAGGTGCACGCGTGGCTCAAGGCGCGCCTCGAACAGCCCAGCCTGTACGACGAGTTCCTCCGCCTGCTGGCGCGCCGCGGCCTCGCCATTCCCCAGGACAAGCTGGAGCGCGACTTCACCCAGCCGTACGTGAAGAGCGACGCGGTTGTGAAGGTGTTCAAGGCCGTCTACGAGTCGCCGGAGCAGCACTGGGAGGCGTACGAGATGGCCGAGAAGCTGGTGGACGTGGAGGAGCGCTTCCAGCTGTGGCGCTTCCGCCACCTGAAGACGGTGCACCGCATCATCGGGCACAAGATGGGCACCGGCGGCAGCTCCGGCGTCACCTTCCTGCAGCGCGCGCTCGAGCTCACCTTCTTCCCCGAGCTGTGGGACGTGCGCACCGAGCTGGAGCTCACGCCCCGGTGAGCCGCGCATTCTTCGTTGCCGCGGTGGCGCTCGCCGGCGCGGCGTGCGGGCCGACCGTCGAGCCCGGCGTCACGGTGCTGGTGACGGCCGACGTCGCGCCCCTGGTGCAGGACGGCCTCGCCTTCGTGGGCGACCCGGGCCTGCACGCCGTGGTGGTGGCGGACCCGGTGAAGGAGCTGTCGAGGCGCGGCGGCGTGGTGGTTGCGCTGTCCACGCGCGACGACTGCGCCGAGTGCTTCCGCGTCGACGGCGAAGGCACGCGGCTGGCCGTCTCGGGCGGCGCGCCGCTGGGCGTGCAGTATGGGCTGTGGCACGCGCTGGAGCTGCTGGGCTACCGCTTCCTCCACCCGTGGAAGTCGGTGGTCCCGGCGACGCCGTCGCCTGCGCCCGCTGACGCGCTGGGCGTCGAACATTCGCCCGAGGTGACGAAACGCCGCGGCCTGCACCTCCACACGCTGCACCCCATCGAGGCGCTGTACGACTTCTGGGTTCCCGGCGACGCCAACCTCGAGGGCGCGAAGCGCACCGTCGACTTCGTCATCAAGAACCGCGGCAACTACGTGCAGTGGTGCGCGCTCGACGACATTCAATACAACGCCGCCACCGCCGACGCCTGGCGCGCGCACACCCGGGCCATCACGTCCTTCGCCCACGCGCACGGGGTGAAGACGGGCGCCGCGCTGCAGCTGTTCGGCCAGAGCAACCTGCAGAACGCGTTCGACCTCATCGACGACGGGCCCATGGACCCGCTGCCGGAGCTGCGGCGGCGCCTGCACCTGTTGCTCGACGGCAACGGCTTCGACGCGCTCAACCTGAGCTTCGGCGAGTTCTTCGCGGCGGACCCGGCGGCCTTCGTGGCCGAGGTGGACCGCGCGTACGACGAGATGCAGCGGGCGCAGCCCGGCATCGAGGTGATGGCCACCATCCACGTGGGGAACTTTCCCGACCTCCGCGTCACGTACATGGGCGAGACGATGCTGTATTACTTTCTCGTTCAATTCGCCAACCCAGCCATCACGCACTGGGTGCACAGCGTGATGTATTACAACCTGTACGAGGACGCGGGGCTGGCGTACCTGCACGAGCGCTTCGACGAGCACCGCGACTACCTCGAGGCGCGGCTGCGCGCCGGCCGGCCCGTCGGGTACTTCCCCGAGTCGGCGTATTGGATCGCCTTCGACATCAACGTGCCCACGTACCTGCCGCTGTACGTGCGCAGCCGTTGGCTGGACCTGGAGCGCCTCGCGGGCGCCGGCCGCCTCGAGGACCACGTCCTGTTCTCCTCGGGCTGGGAGTGGGGCTATTGGCTCAACGACGTGGCCACGCTGCGCATGACGTACGAGCGGCCCGCGGGGTGGGACGGCGTCGTGCAGCACGTCTTCGCTGCGTGGGGCGAGAAGGGCCGCGCCGCCGGCGCGCTGGTGAAGCAGCTGGGCGACGTGCAACACCAGTTCCTCATCGAGGGGCGCCTGGCGGCGTACCTCGCGGGGCGGGACCAGATCATCGACACCGGCGACAAGCTGGGCATCTTCAGCCAGCCGGACCGGCCGGAGTTCTCGGAGCTGGCGGCGCTCGACGCCACGGCCCGGGCGGACTTCGTGGCGCACCGGCTGGCGCCCATGGCGGACTTCGCGGCGCAGCTGACGGCTCTCGACGAGCAGCTCCGGGCGCTGCAGCTCCCCGCCGACGAGCCCTTCCTCGCCGAGCTGCAGGACGGCTTGGCCATCACCGCGGCGCGGGCGCGCTTCATTCACGCGCTGTACGCGGCGGCGGTCGCCTACGCCGACACCGGCAGCGACGACGGGTGGCTGGCGAAGGCCGACATGCACCTGGAGTCCGGCAAGGCCGTCGTCGCGCGGCGCCGCGGCGGGCTGTTCGACCCAGACGTGAAGCCGATTCTGCGCAACACCGCCAACCCCACCTTCTACCAGTACGGCTACCTGCGCGAGGCCGACAGCCTGTGCTTCTGGGTGCGCGAGCGCGCTCAGGCGCGGCAGCTGGTGCTCAAGACGGGCGAGAACATTCCCGGCTGCGTGCTGTAGCTACAGCTTGTCGGGAAATTCGGCGGCACCGTGGCGGGTCGCCCGACGTTCGGCCCGCCTGCCGCGCTCAACTTTGTCTGCCCCAGGGCGGATGGCTTGCTGCCGCGCCGCGAGCGCCCCTTCAATCAACCGACCACCTCGACTTCCTTCCGCGCCGCCAGCCCGCGCACCAGCTTGTTGAGGTTGAACCCCAGCACCGCCAGTTGGCCGCATGCGCCCATCATCCGCAGCGACCGCGCTCGCGGCCGGTGGAAGTTGTACCGGCTGCTCTTCACCGCTCCGATTCCGCCCTCCACCTGCGCCCGTTCGCTGACCAGCTTCTCCTTCGTCGATTGGCTCACCTCCCACCCAGCGCGGCCCCGGGGGGCCAGGCCCACCTCCTTCACGCCCAGCTTCTTCAGCGTCTTGACGTTCTTCGGGCTGTAGCCACCGCGGTCGTACGCGTAGGCGCGTGGAGCCTTTCTGAAGAGGGCAACATGGTCCTCGACCGCCTTGACGGCAAACCTCTGGTCGTGAAGCTCGCGCCGGTCGAGTGCCAGCCGCGCCAACAGAAAACCACCCCGCAACCGCGTGATGCCCCAGTTCAGCCCGAACTCCACCTTCTTCCCCACCTTCCCGCGGACAATCGAATACAGCTCGGGGATGTGGAGGCTGATGATTTTGTCCGTCGCCACGAAGCCCGTCCTGAGCCAGTAGCGAATCTGCGGCACCAACCTCGCCATCGTCTGCTGCAGCCGGACCAATTTCTCGCGGGCCACGATGCCGTACTTCGTCACCCGGCTCGCCGTCTTCTGCGCCGACTCCACCGCTCGACCGAGTTGCTTGTTGATGGCCTCGATGACATTCGCCATCTCCGCCACCAGCTTGTTCTTCACCTCCTTCGACTTGTCCCGGGCAAAGAGCCGGTAGTGGCGCACCTTCTCCTTGGCCAGCTTCACCTGGTTCGCCACCTTGGAGGCGAACTGCTCGAACACCTGACCGGCCCTCTTGCTCGCGGCCAGCACCGACGTCACGAAGGCGGCCATCAGCCCCATCTCGTTCGGGTGGGGGATGGCCGCCTCCTGCGCTGTCGTGTCCCCCACCACCACGCTCGGGTCCGCCAGCTTCTCCTCCACCGCCCAGCCCACCACGTACTCGTTGATGAGCTTCACCCCGTCCTCGCCCATCAACACCGCGAAGTCGTGTACCGTCGTGAAGTCCGGCGTCCAGTCCGTCTCCGTCAAGCCACAGAGGTACCGAGCCGGCGCGTAGTGGCGAATCTGGTCCTCCACCTCCCGCCAGGTCATGTCGCGGGTTGCCTTCAGAATCATCGCGCCGAGGTTCACCCGCATGTGCGGTGGTCGCCCCGCCGCATTCTTCACCTTGCTCATGCGAATCGTCTCGGCGCGCTCCTCCAACTCGGTCCAGTCGATCTCGTCGGTGAGAATCACCAGCCGATGACTCTTCTCGATGGCGATCGGCTTCGACACCAGTGCTCGCGGGAAAAGCTCCGGTTGGCGGCTGCCGCCGCGCTTCTTCTTCGACATACGTGCGTCCCTCCCAGGTCACGTAGACCAGAGAGCAGATGCCGATGACGCTGTCGATCCCCTCGCGCAAACGATCGATCTCCCTGCGGGATCTCGATCCCGCGCAGCGGGAAAGCGCCGTGCCAGCACGCGCGCGCTCGCCCGAAAACGTGGCTCAATTTCCCGACAAGCTGTAGCTAGTTCAGCGCGTTCGGCTGCGTCAGCGCGAACTCGCCGATCTTCGCCTCGAAGCGCGAGCCGTCGCCGCGCTCCATGACGTACTCGCCGCGCATGCTGCCGAACGGCGTCCGCAGCATCGCCCAGCTGGTGTACTCGAAGGCCTCACCGGGCTCGAGGCGCGGCTGCTTGCCCACCACGCCTTCGCCGCGCACCTCTTCCACGCGGCCGGTCGCGTCGGTGATGACCCAGTGGCGTGCGCGCAGGGTGGCCGTCCGCGAGCCGGTGTTCGCCACGCGCACGGTGTACTGGAACGCCCACTGCCCCTTCTCGGGCGCGCTGCGCTCGGGCCAGAAGCTGGCTTCAACCTTCACGTGGATCCCGTCGGTCGTCATTTCGGACACGGCGGCTCCAGTCTACGGCTTCACGCGCTCGACGGGGGCCGCCTCGATGCGCGCCTCGCCCTTCGGCTTGATGACCATGGACGCGACGATGGACGCGGTGAGGCTGAGCGCGATGAAGCCCAGCGAGCCGGCGATCACCTTGCCCTCGTGGTGGTGCGCCCACTCAGCGAAGGCGGTCTCGAGGCACAGCTTCACGCCCACGAAGGCGAGGATGACGCCCAGCCCCACCTTCAGGTAACGGAACTTGTCCATCAGCGACGACACCAGGAAGAAGAGCGAGCGCAGCCCGAGGATCGCGCACGCGTTCGAGCTGAAGACGATGAACGGATCCTGGCTGATGCCCAGCACCGCGGGGATCGAGTCGAGCGCGAACAGCAGGTCGCTCGTCTCCACCACCAGCAGCACCAGGAACAGCGGCGTCACCAGCCGGCGGCCCTCTTCCTTCACCACGAAGGCCAGCCCGTGCTCCTTCGTGGACACCGGCAGCACCTTGCGCGCCAGCTGCAGCACCTTGTTCGACTCGGGGTCCACCTCGTCGTCGTCGCCGCCCGAGAACAGCAGCTTGTACGCGGTGAAGAGCAGGAAGGCGCCGAACAGGTAGAGGATCCACGTGAACTGCGCGACCAGCGCCGTGCCGAGGCCGATCAACGTGCCGCGCAAGATGAACGCGCCGATGATGCCCCAGTACAGGAGCCGGTGCTGCGCCGCCTTCTGCACCTTGAAGTACGAGAAGATGACGAGGAAGACGAAGAGGTTGTCGACCGACAGCGCGTACTCGACGACGTAGGCGGTGAGGAACGGGAACGCCGCGTGCGCGCCCCCCAGCCAGTACAGGACGGCGGCGAAGCCCAGCGACAGGCTGACCCACACGCCGGTCCACGCCGCCGCCTTCCGCGGCGTTATCTCCGAGCCCTTCGAGACGGTCAGGTCGACGGCGATGACCGCCATCACGCCTGCGAGGAAGCTGAACCAGAGAATCGGAGTGCCCACGGTGGACCCCTCCATCTATGGGCACGCCGCGGGTGGGTCAATCGAGGCGTTCTCGCGCACCGCCTTGGCTGCCGCGCGCCGTCAACCGCGCAGTCGCAGGACGATGACGCTGCGGGGCGGCACGGACAGGCTCTTGCCGGCGTCGCAGGTGAGCTTTCGCGACTCGACCTGCGCGGTCTCGAGCAGCAGCTCCCACGACGGGCCCCAGTCCGCGGGCGGCAGCGCCACGTCGACGGCGACCGCCGAGGCGTTCAGATAGATGAGCAGCGTGTCGCCCTTCACGCGCTGGCCCTTCGGCCCTCGGGTAGCGATCGCGTCACCGCCGAGGAACATGCCGAAGCACTTGAGCTCGGCGCTCTCCCAGTCGGCGTGCTGCAGCTCGGTGCCCTGCGGGTGGAACCACACCAGGTCGCGGAAGCGCGAGTCTTCCAGCGTGGCGCCGAGGAAGAAGTTGCGGCGCTGCAGCACCGGCTCGGACCGGCGCAGCGCGATGCACGCCCGGGTGAACTCGAGCAGCGCCTTCTTGCGCTCGTCGAGGTTCCAGTCGATCCACGACAGCTCGTTGTCCTGGCAGTACGCGTTGTTGTTGCCCCGCTGCGTGCGGCCGAGCTCGTCGCCGGCCAGCAGCATGGGCGTGCCGACCGAGAGGAAGAGCGACGCGAGGAAGTTGCGCGCCATGCGATCGCGCAGCGCGAGGATCTCGGCGTCCTTCGTCTCGCCCTCGACGCCCCAGTTGTGCGAGTGGTTCTCGTTGGCGCCGTCGCGATTGTCTTCCTTGTTCGCCTCGTTGTGCTTCTTCGAGTAGCTGACCAGGTCCGCCAGCGTCATGCCGTCGTGGCAGGTGACGTAGTTGATCGACGCGGTGGGCCGGCGGCCCGACACCTTGAAGAAGTCGCTCGAGCCCGACAGGCGGTAGCCGAGATCGCCGAGCTGGCCGCCGTCGCCGCGCCAGAAGCGCCGCAGCGTCTGGCGGTAGCGGTCGTTCCACTCGGCGAAGGCCACCGGGAAGTTGCCCACCCGGTAGCCGCCGGGCCCGACGTCCCACGGCTCGGCGATCAGCTTCACGCGCGAGAGCACCGGGTCCTGCTGCAGCGTGACGAAGAGATCTGCCCGCGGGTCCCACGCGCCGTCGTGGTGATCGCGCGCCAGCGTGGTGGCGAGATCGAAGCGGAAGCCGTCGACGTGCATCTCGCTAACCCAGTAGCGCAGCGAGTCCATGATCAGCTTCACCACCTGCGGGTTGTTCGCGGCGAGCGAGTTCCCGCAGCCGGTGAAGTCGCGGTAGCGCGACGGATCGCTCCCGTCGAGCCAGTAGTACGTCGGGTTGTCGAGGCCGCGGAAGCTCAAGGTCGGCCCGAGGTGGTTGCCCTCGCACGAGTGGTTGTAGACGACGTCGAGGATCACCTCGATGCCGGCCTGGTGGAGCGCGCGGACCATCTCCTTGAACTCGCGCACCGCCGCGCCGGGCGAGCGGCTCGACGCGAAGCGCTGGTCGGGCGCGAAGAAGCCCAGCGTGTTGTAGCCCCAGAAGTTGGTCAGCCCGCGCTCGCGCAGGAAGCCCTCGGGCGTGGCCTCGTGCACCGGCAACAGCTCGACGCTGGTGACGCCCAGGCGCACCAGGTGCTCGATGGCCGCCGGGTGCGCGAGGCCCAGGTACGTGCCGCGCAATGGCTCGGGGACGCCGGGGTGCAGCTGGGTGAAGCCCTTGACGTGCAGCTCGTAGATGATCGCCTTGCGCCAGATGACCTCCGGGCGAACGTCGCCGCGCCAGTCGAAGTCGTCGTGCACCACCACGCACTTCGGCGCGCCGGGGCCCGAGTCGCCTTCGTCCAGCACGGTCTCGTGGCCGGGCTTGTGGCCGACCAGCGGGTAGCTCCAGTCGGCCTTGCCGTGAAAGGCCTTCGCGTACGGGTCGACGACGAGCTTGTTCGGGTTGAAGCGCAGGCCGCGGGTGGGCGCCCACGGGCCCTCGACGCGCAGGCCATAGAGCGTGCCCGGCTGCAGCTGCGGCACGTAGCCGTGGAAGACGTGGTTCGTCTGGT
>Ga0272446_1004586_pt1 | contig 16175 bp, 12 predicted proteins | sample YNPCB0061_FD_194587 | JGI IMG/M metagenome (GOLD analysis project Ga0272446, IMG submission 194587) | Hot spring microbial mat communities from Yellowstone National Park, WY, United States - YNP-CB-006-1 | ecosystem: Environmental > Aquatic > Thermal springs > Hot (42-90C) > Sediment | place... | reverse complement strand
TCTGGATACTCATCTGTGGGTTCGCGCATGACCGCTTCATGCAAGATGGGGTCAAACTCCTTACCCTCAGAACGCATCGGTGCAACCCCAATCCGCTTCAGACAATCAACCAGTTGCTTATAAACGCTCTGATAGCTCTTATGAATGCCAGTTTCCGCCTCCGTCTGGGGTTTAATTTGAGCCCTGGCCCGCTCGAAATTGTCAACTACTGGCAGCAATTCATTAATCGTCGAGCACTTGATTTGCTGCTCCATCTCTTCTTTCTCCCGCTGCATGCGCTTGCGGAAGTTATCAAAGTCAGCCGCAATTCGCATGTACTGGCTAGTGCGATCGTCTAGTTGAGCCTTAAGAGCCTTCATCTCTTCATCCATCTGGGCAACGATCGCCAAATAGTCAATTTCCTGACCCGGCTCCGCACCAGCGGAACCCGACCCTGACTGAACCTCTGCCTGATCGGAGGCCGCAACCGTAGCGTTGACCTCTGTCCCCGCTGCACCATCTATCTCAACTGCAGACGGGTCTTGTGAAGATTTGTGAACCTCAGACGTTTCCATAGTTGGATTTTGTGCGTTCCCCACCTGTTTCTCTTCATCAATCATCACGGTTCAATCCCAATCGCGTAACAACTGCCCAACGTTAATAAACGACAAGTTTATCCTACTATCCTGCCAGTGAGTTCTAGCAGAGGCAAGTCCAGCAAGACGGCTATGTGACCCAACCGAGAATCAATATTTTCCTTGACTATCGTAGACGAAATATTTCCATCTGACGCTTTACAGCCCCGACAGTCATAACCTGCAATAAAACGTATTCCAACCACCAAGCGACTAAGCTAGCAAGGGCTATTATCCTGGAAACAGGATAGAGAAGTTTGTCAGCACAGTGGTTAGCTGCAGCTTCCAGCTGAGACCGAAGCGGCGACATGCTCCAGCTTGGATTGTCATTTCCCTATGCTTGCCCAAAATTTTACCCACTGGACAGATCAAATGTTGAATCCAGTAATACCAGCCAACAGTTGTGATGGAACGCACCAGGGTGGCGATCGTGATTGAGCCCTGAGCCCCACTTGGGCGCCCCCTGTTCGGGGCAATTGGCGATGACTTTCGGTCTTTTGGGGAATACTTTAGATAGTAAGGAGAACTTCGTAGCAGCTATGTCTAACCCTTCCTCTCAACGCCGTGCGCTGATTGTGCAAAACAACTTTTCCCCATTTGGGAACAAGTTGATCCAGTCCGGCTATGTGAATAACGATCAAATGCAGCAGGCGTTGATCGAAAGTCGCAAGTCAGGACGATCGTTAACAGACGTCCTGGCGGCATTGACAGGGCAACAACTACCACCAGAATTGCTGCGACAGTATAAAAAGCAGCAATTATTTGAGCTGAAAATCCTTTACGGCGTTGAATCTCTCGATCCAGAGATTAATCAAATCCCGACGAATCAGGTTGGACAACTGATTGACACCTTAATTCCAATTGACCTGTGTCGTCGCTATCGACTGGTCCCCCTATCCAGACAGGATGGTCCTCCTCCCTCCGTTTTGATTGCAATGGTTGATCCGGATCATCTAGATGCTCAGGATGATCTGAATCGGATTCTTCGCCCCATGGGGTTGATACTCAATCGAGTTGTGATCACATTGGAGGACTATCAACAACTCATTTCCAAGTATCTCGACGAACAGGTTGAACGCCAAAAGCAAATTGAGCAGGAAGCAAAGGTAGACATCCAGGCTGATCTGGAAGGTCTCGGATATATGGATCTGCAGGAAACCTCGGAGGATGCAGAGGCCAGCCTGGATGTGGCAGATGCGGAAGCGGCTCCGGTCATCGCCCTGGTCAATAAGATTATGATTAAAGCCCTCCAGGAAGGTGTCTCAGATATTCATGTGGAACCGCAGGAGGAGTTTTTGCGAGTTCGCTTCCGCAAAGATGGCGTGTTACGTCAAGCATTTGAACCCTTTCCGAAAAAAATTATTCCTGCCGTTACGGCCCGCTTCAAGATCATTGCCAATTTGGACATTTCTGAGCGCCGGGTGCCCCAAGATGGTCGCATCCGACGGATTTTTGATGGCCGCAAGATAGATTTCCGGGTTAACACACTGCCAAGTCGCTGTGGTGAAAAGGTTGTTTTGCGAATCCTGGACAACTCTGCGACCCAGTTGGGGCTAGATAAGCTGATTAGCGATCCCGAATCCCTCCGAATTGTCCAGGATATGGTGAGCCGTCCCTTCGGCTTGATCCTGGTGACAGGGCCGACTGGTTCCGGTAAAACCACAACCCTATATGCGGCTCTGGCGGAACGGAATGATCCCGGTGTGAACATCAGCACGGCGGAAGACCCCATTGAATATACGCTGCCCGGCTTGACACAGGTTCAGGTGATTCGGGAAAAGGGAATGGACTTTGCAGCAATCTTGCGGGCATTCCTGCGGCAAGATCCGGATGTAATCCTGGTGGGTGAGACACGGGATGCGGAGACAGCCAAGACTGCCATTGAAGCCGCCTTGACTGGCCACCTGGTCTTGACCACTCTTCACACGAACGACGCAGCTGGTGCCATTGCCCGTCTGGATGAAATGGGGGTTGAACCCTTCATGGTCTCCGGAGCGTTGATTGGGGTTGTGGCGCAACGGCTGGTTCGTCGTGTCTGTGATGAATGCCGTATTTCCTATAACCCTTCTAGGGAAGAGTTGGCCCGGTTTGGTTTAGCCGCTTCGCGGGATGGAGAACTCACCCTTTACCGAGCCAATACGCTGCAACCAGAGGAGATTCAAGCAGCCAAGGCCAGAAATGAGCTCTGTCCAAAGTGTGGTGGGATAGGCTATCGGGGCCGCTGCGGGGTTTACGAAATCATGCGCATCACCGAACGATTGCAAAACCTGATCAGTCAGGGGGCGCCCACAGAGTCAATTAAGGAAGCTGCGGTTGAAGAGGGCATGCAAACCTTGCTGGCTTACAGCTTGAATTTGGTTCGCCAGGGGCTGACCACCCTGGATGAGGTAGAACGGGTTACCTTTACCGATACGGCACTGGAGTCCGAGTTGAAGGCAAAACGCAAAACATCCTTGACCTGTCGCACCTGTTCAGCAGAGTTGAAGCAGGAGTGGCTCGATTGCCCCTACTGTATGACGCCTCGTTTCCAGGACTAAATATGTTAGGGAATTGGGTCGTGTCTGAAGCGCGAATGCGATCACGGTCTGCAACTATATCTGAAATATGTGGGTAGACTGAAACCAGTCAGTTTCTTTCGTGCATCCCACTCTCTGTTCCCTGTGGCACTAGCGACGTCAAATTGACTAACCAATTTACCTAAGGAGCAAAGCCCATGGAGTTGATGATCGAAGATTTAATGGAGCAGTTGATTGAAATGGGCGGCTCAGACCTGCATCTGACGGCTGGCTTGCCGCCCTATTTTCGGATCAGCGGCAAATTGCAACCCATCGGAGATCAACCACTGACAGCCGAAGAATGTCAGCGCCTGATCTTCAGCATGCTCAATAATACGCAGCGGAAGAATTTGGAACAGAATTGGGAACTGGACTGTTCCTACGGTGTCAGAGGATTGGCCCGTTTCCGGGTGAATGTCTTCAAAGATCGGGGAACCTACGCGGCTTGTTTACGAGCACTCAGCTCGAAAATTCCCTCGTTTGAAAAACTGGGACTACCCGATGTTGTAAAAGAAACAGCAGAAAAACCAAGGGGGTTGATCCTGGTGACCGGCCCCACTGGTTCGGGGAAAACCACAACGCTGGCATCCATGATTGATCTGATCAACCGCACCCGGGCCGAGCACATCATCACGATTGAAGATCCGATTGAATTTGTGTATGAGCCGGTGAAAAGCCTGATCCACCAGCGCCAGTTAGGGGAAGATACCAAGAGTTTTTCAAATGCCTTACGGGCCGCCCTGCGGGAAGACCCAGATATCATTCTGGTGGGTGAAATGCGGGATCTAGAAACCATTTCGCTGGCGATTACGGCAGCAGAAACGGGTCACCTGGTGCTGGCGACCCTGCACACCAGTTCTGCGGCTCAAACTGTCGACCGGATGATTGACGTCTTTCCGGCAGACAAGCAAACTCAGGTGCGGGTTCAATTGTCTAACTCCCTGGTGGCAGTTTTTAGCCAAACCCTAGTGCCTAAGAAAAATCCCAAACCGGGCGAGTTTGGCCGGGTCATGGCGCAGGAACTAATGATCATCACCCCAGCGATCGCGAACTTGATTCGGGAAGGAAAAACCGCCCAAATTTATTCTGCGATTCAAACCGGCGGCAAGTTAGGCATGCAAACCCTGGAAAAAGTATTAGCAGACCTCTACAAAGCCGGTGTCATCACCTTTGAGGCAGCCATGTCCAAAACCTCCCGCCCAGATGAGTTGCAGCGGTTGATTGGCAGTACACCAATGGCTGCTCAAGCTGGCATGGTCAGTCGGTAAGGGAACATTACAACTCGTTAAGCTGAGTGCCAACCCTCGTTCATTGTGCATGATAGAAGCATGGAAGTCTTCTGAAATCAACTGTGGATCAGGCATAGATGACAGTTGGGACGAGGGTTTTCCAGGCATCCCCATCTAATCGTATTGAATTCAGGTTTTAACTATGCCGACCTTCGTTGCCCGTGTTCAAGATGCGAGAGGAAATGCCCGCAAGGAAAAGGTCGTTGCTGACTCCATTGGGGAAGCACGGACTGTCTTACGCGATCGCGGACTTTTTATTCAGGACCTACAGCAACAGCAGGGACTTTCTCTCAACCTAGATTTGAGTAGTTTCCAAACCGCAATCGCCACTGTTTCAGTGAAGGACAAAGCGGTTTTTTCTCGTCAATTTGCAGCCCTGGTCAATGCTGGGGTAGCGCTGGTGCGAGGATTGGGTGTGCTGGCGGAACAATGCCAGAATCCGAAGTTAAAAAAGGCATTGATGGCAATCAGTTCCGATGTGCAACAGGGGATCAACTTGTCTGATGCCATGCGCAAGCATCCTGCCTGTTTCGACAATCTATACGTCAGCATGGTCCAGGCGGGGGAAGTGGGTGGGGTGCTCGATGAAGTGCTGAACCGGCTATCTAAGTTATTAGAAGACATTGCTCGATTGCAGAACCAGATCAAGTCAGCAATGGCTTATCCTGTAACCGTCGGAATTCTGGCCCTGATTATTTTTCTGGGGATGACTATTTTCCTAATTCCCATTTTTGCTGGCATCTTTAAAGAATTAGGTACCGAGCTACCCGCCTTTACTCAGTTCATGCTCGATATCAGTAACTTTTTGCGCAGCCCCAATGTCTTGATTTTGGTTATTTTGATTCCAGTTGCCATTTTTGCTTTTCGGCAGTACTACAAAACGCGGGTGGGCCGAGAAACAATCGATCGCTTTATGTTACGGATGCCCCTCTTTGGCGACCTGATTCAGAAAACTGCCACCGCAAGATTTTGCCGCACGTTTGGAGCCTTAACCCGCTCTGGAGTGCCAATTCTGACCTCTCTGGAAATTGTGCGAGATACCTCCGGCAACCAGGTAGTTGCTAATGCGATTGATGAAGCCCGACGGGAAATCCAAACAGGCGGGATGATTAGTATTGCCTTACAAAAGGAACAGGTCTTTCCCTTGATGGCGATTCAGATGATCAGCATCGGTGAGGAGACCGGTGAAATTGATAAGATGTTGATGAAAGTGGCGGATTTCTACGAGGATGAAGTAGAGCAAGCGGTAAAAGCTTTGACCAGTGTGATGGAGCCGATTATGATTGTCTTCCTGGGCGGGATGGTCGGTTCAATCTTGTTGGCGATGTATCTGCCGATGTTCAAGGTGTTTGACAAATTGGGCTAGCCTTGCGTTGTCCACAAGAAAGATTCAGACAAATGCTCCAACGGACCCTCTGCCCTCGATTGCAGTTGGGTGAGGCGAGGCAGGAAAGGATGGGTTAGTTGGAAGGTTAAGTATGTCCGTTCAGAAAGGACACTATGAAGAGTTGCTGGCAGGCTTAAGCCATGCTTCTGCTGCGATCGCCCTTTTGAAGCGGTATCGTCCTTACCTGGAAATGCTGCCCAGCATGCGGCGGTCCATGGAAAGCTTGATTACCATTCCGCTGCCAGTGGTTAAGCTACACCGAGCAGATGCCAACAGAAATTCAGTGGGTGCCCATGTGGCCTCCAGCGAGGCGGTTGCGCTGCCTTGTGACCTGGCAATTTTAATGTGCGATCCGGAGTGGAAAATCAAAACCGGGGTGGAAATTTTTGTCTTTATTCACCGGCCTGGCGAAGATTTTTCCGATTTATTGAGTCGTTGGCGACAGACCCAGGTATTGCTGAACCGGGGATACGAGTGGGAAATGCCGCTCAAGCATCAGCATATTCTGAATGAGAGTGCCGATAACCTCTATCCCTTATTTGTGGTGTTTGATCAGACCCCAGAACGGATTAAACGGGGGCTGAATGGGGCGTTTCTGCCATCGGTCATTTTCTCCATTAGCAATAGCAATTCTGCAGACGAGCAACTGGAACCCACCGCCGCCGAATTGCTGTGGAGCGATGAACAACGGGACTCCCTGTTATAACTGGACTATAGCGATCCGATCAGGATTGTAAAAGGTTTCCGCAGGAAATCCTTCTCACAAAGCCCTTTCACATCCAGGTATTCACAAATCAAATAGGATGGCGTTGCATAATGGAGGGATGAATTGAAACGAAGTCTTAAGCATAAAGCATTCTTTTCATCCCTGGAATCAGCAATGCCAATCAAATAGGATTGCTATATCTACAGTTGAAGCGGCTGAATCATTCTGCCCAGAGTCAATCCAGTAGGGGCAATTTGGCTTAGCGATCAGACTTGCGTCCAAGGAAAACATCTATGGTAGCGACCAGTTCCCCTGAACTGCCCCCCATCATTTACGCAGAGGCCTCTGTGCGATCGCAGGGCGGTGTTTCTTTGTTTGAGACGACCGCCGCCATCACCCAAGACAATGTTCCTAACTTTTACTCCGATCGCCCATTGATTGAGGCCGCAGTGCAACAACTGACCCAACAGGGCTTTCAGGTACAGCAGGTGTCTCCCACCACACTAACCATTGCAGCTCCGGCTGAAACCTATCAGCAGGTTTTCCGCACCCGCATCGTAGCGGAAGAACGCCCTGTGATCAAAAAGTTTGGGGTAGAGACCACAGCCACCTTTTTGGACAGTCCTGATACGGCATTATCGGGCTTGATTGACCCATCCCGCAGTCCTCTGGCCGATGTCCTGGAAGGGATTGCCATCAACGAACCCGTCTATTACTTTGCCTCGCTGCTGCCACCAGCCCAGTCCTACTGGCATTTGACAGTTCCAGGGGACGTTTCCCTGGGGCTGAATGCAGACCTGGCCCACCGGGCTGGCTACACCGGCAAAGGCGTGCGGCTCGTCATGGTGGACTCCGGCTGGTATCGCCATCCCTTTTTCATCCAACGGGGTTACCGGGCCAACACGGCTGAGTTGGGTCCCGCTGCAGACAATCCAGATCACGACGAGCATGGCCACGGCACTGGTGAGTCGGCCAATATTTTTGCGATCGCGCCAGACGTGGAATTCACCATGGTCAAGATCAACTTCGTGAATGTGATTGGAGCCTTTAACCGGGCCATTGCATTGAAGCCGGATATTATTTCCTGTAGTTGGGGATCAAGCCAGGAAAATCCGCCCTTATCCGCAGCAGACCGGGCCCTGGAAGCGGCGATCGCCCGTGCGGTGCGCCAGGGCATCATTGTGGTCGTGTCGGCTGGCAACGGTCACTGGGGCTTTCCTGGCCAGCATCCGGATGTGATTTCCGCTGGCGGCACCTATCTGCACCCCGATGGCAGTCTGGAAGCAACTCCCTACGCCAGTGGGTTTACCAGCAAAATTTATCCCAGCCGTAACGTGCCTGATGTCTGTGGGCTGGTGGGCCTGCCACCCCGCGCCCAGTACATTATGTTGCCCGTGGAACCGGGCAATGAATTAGATTCAGAGCTATCTGGAGGCACCTATCCGGAGGGTGATCAGACCGATGCTGGGGATGGCTGGGCCGCGTTTAGCGGCACTTCCGCCGCCGCCCCCCAAATTGCCGGTGCCTGTGCCTTGCTGAAACAGGCCAAACCCGATTTATCTCCAGTCCAGGTGCGGGAGATTTTGCAGAAAACGGCGCGCGATGTCACAGCGGGAACTGCCAGTCCCTCGACCGGCGGCAACCCAGCGACCGCGGGGCCAGACCTGGCGACGGGCTATGGCTTGGTGGATGTCTTTCGCGCCGTGTCCGTGGCTCTATCCGCGCCCTGATCGATCGCCAGCCTGACTTATACACTTTCAACAGCCGCCACGATACCGAACAAAATAAATAATCCACCGCCGATCGCCGTCACACTCCGTTCAGAAATGCGGCCCGCAATCAGACGACCACACATCACCGCAATCAGGGCACAGATGGCATGGCCCAGAATGGCCCCAACCGTCACTCCAATGGCATTATTGGAGGCCGCCAGGGTGACAGTGGCAAACTGCGTGCGATCGCCCCATTCAGCCAGAAAGGTCAGCACAAAAGACTGCAAAACCACTCCCTGCTGCTTGCCACCCCCAGCGATCCGAGTCAGTTTTGACTGATCAATCGTTTCCTGGGCTTCCTCCACCTCCTCGCACAGCGTTTTCGCTGGCATTCGGCTGGCATCATACAGCAGTTTTAAGCCAAAGCCGATAAACAGGGCAACTCCGGCAAACGTGACATAATGCTTGGGCAACAGAGAGACCACTTGCCCCATCATGACGGACAACAGCGTCATGGCAATGAGTGCGGCAATCACCCCAAGAAAGACCAGACGGCGGGAATGCCGCATGGCTAAAATAGCAGCGATGAAAAAGGTCTTGTCGCCTAGCTCAGAAATCGTAATCAGCAGCAAACCTGCGGTGAAGGCGGTTAGCATCTCTTAAGCTCCTCAGGATTGGTTGCAGGGTCTTCTGAGTGAGCTTGGAGAGAGTTGATAGACAGCTTCACCAAGCTCACCTCTTGTGAACTCAGTGAAGGTCTCGCTTCCAACTTGCTTAGGACCAAAAGTTATGGACTTTCAGACCTTAGCCTGTGTCGCTTGAACCAGGTTCATCACCAGTATGTTGATTCAAGCGGGCTGAACATGCTTACACACATTAACCAATGAATGGTTGCAAGATTGTCAGCAGCTACTCCCCTTCAATTGTTCAGTAATCATACCGCGAGTCGGTTACCAACTCAACCGTGCTTGTTCATTCGTTTGGCTGGGTCAGTTGCCAGAGATTCGCCGCCTGCAACCGAGGGGAAAGGAACCCATGACGCTCCTGCAACCACTGTTTCAGCTCAGATGAAGGACGAAAGACTAACACAGAGTGACCCGACAGTTCCGTCCGTAACTGGTCTGGGCCCATCCAGGCCGTATCCAGATTAACCAACAGCAAGGGCACATCCGGTCGGATCTGATAGCTAAGGGAGATTAGATCGCCGGTATTGGTGTAATCATCGCCCCTATCACTGATCACCAGGGGCGCAGACACCATGTTGATTTGATGGGCCACCCGATCATTAAAGTAACTCAAATCCTTATTCCACCAACTGAATGATAGGGCGCTGACGGTTAAGGATAACAGGCTGGCGATCGCGACACTGGCCAACACCAGCCGCCAGCACCAACGCTTGAGGCGAGCCCGATCAGGGAACCGCAGCCAGTGGGGTGTCTGGCTCCGTCGCAGAGCCTCGATATAGGTGTCCCTGCGGCTGAGATATTGAGTCTGGATGGCCAGTTGGGTACTGAGGAAATAGGCAACCGCCAATTGAATACTGGGATAGCAGGGGATCAGGTAGCGGCTGATGGCCGATCGCTTGCCACCCAACACCAGATCTGGCAGAGCTAGCAACACAAACGGCACCGCAATGGAAGTCAGGATAAATAACCAGGTTTTCCGGTCTGTTTGACGCCAGAGGCTATACAGCGACAGACCAATCAAAACCAGAATTGGCAGCCGCAACAAAAACGTAACCGGATTTTCGAAGCCAAAGTCCAAATCAAAAAATAGGCTCGTGAAGCTGAGGAGCCAGAGCTTCAGCAAATACAGTAGTCCGGGTGACACGCGGGTCCAGTCCGTCGTGGCTGCTACTCGCTCCCGATGACCCAGCATCACAACCAACCAGGGACTGTAGAGCAGCACTGCCGTCAGAACTGCCAGGCTCCACCGCCAGAGAGACCGAAACCACTGAGGGGAGCGATTGGGATGGGTCACTAGTCCCACGTAGACCGCATGGCCAGCAATCGTCAGGGCAAACAGTGGCTGGGTATAGAGCCCCAGGCAAACCGCCAGGGCATAAAGCCCCCAATCACTGACTGATTGGAGCCGGTTCCTTTTCCCTGCCCGATTGGCTGATCGCTGCTTGGACGGCTGCAGGGCCCGCAGCAGCAGCACGTGACTGAGGATCACCATCACGGTCAGCAAACTATACTGGCGAGCCGTCTGGGCAAAGAGGAGATCAAAGGGCGAGAGGGCCAATAAAGTAGTAGCCAGGAGGGCCACGGCGGGGCTAGCAAACAGTTTCCAGGCCAGAGCGTACATGGCTGGTAAGGCCAGCAGGCTGATCAGAGCAGGTAGTGATCGCTGCGTGGTCAAGGAACTGTGGAACAGGCTCTTCAACGGCTGATCCAATACCTGCATCCAAACGCGGGTCAGCAGGAAATAGAGGGGTGGGTGCTGCGGATCTTCCACCGCCAGCGATCGCACCGTATCCTGCACCGTACTACCTGGTTTAAGTTGCTGATACCGTTGCAACTCTCCGGCCGGAATCACCTGATTCTGAAACAAATCCCGATCAATTTCCTGGCGGGTGTAGCCAGCAGCCCTCAACGTGGTGTAAACCTCGTCGTGCCAGTACACTTTGTGGTTCAAGTTGACAAAGCGAAACACAACGCCCAGCACCAACAAAACCATTAACAGTCGATTCAGCCAGGCAGGAAAACGCACTCAATCCAACCGGTTGCAACAATTGCCTTTCAGCTTATCAACTTTCTCGCATTCCCAAACAGGGTTGTCCGCCTTTGCAGCGGGTGCCTGGCTGTTAGCAACAACAAAACGCTAATACCAATCGGCACCTTGATTGCAACGCGAATCCTTTACCCTATTCCACGGGCATCGTCTGATTAGCTGTCGCACTGGTTGGTTGCTGGGAAGAGCCAAACAACCTGGGAATCAGCAGACCAGACTGTTCTCGATAGGCGACAAATTCTGGATAGCGGCTCAGGGACTGATCCTTGCGTCGCATGTTTGGCAAAAAGACAGCCAAGAAGAAAACCGTCAGGATAGCGAACGGCAACCAATGGAGAGACAGCAGGGCAAAGGAACCGTAGATCAGTAGCTCACCCAAGTAGTTGGTATTACGGCAACGGGCAAAGAAGCCTTCTGTAATCAGACCGGTATGATACTTGAGGGTGTAGTATTTCTGGGCATCGCTGACGTAGTGCAAAAAAACTCCCCACAAATTGAGGGCGATCGCGGCTGCAACCAGAGGCAGCGGAGGCACCACCCGGCTGCTGATTAACAAATAAGGAGCAAGCCAGTAAAGCCCCAACGCCCCAAATGTGAGCAGTGCTTTCCCAGGGGAAATTTCCGCTTCCCATTGCTTATCGGGATAAATCCGATCCTTGATCAGCCACAGTAAGCCATAGGTTCCATGCAGGGTGAGGTAAATCCAGGGCCCTATAGAAAAGTTTTGGTACAGCAGCATCAGAGCCACTACAAAGGGTGCGGTCAATCCTTTATGCAGGTTAATTGCGTGTTTGAGCTTCATAGCGGATTTCCGATGAACCTCCATGCCAGGCAGGGTCCAGATCATGACGTCTGGTCACCACCATACCGTGTTAGTCGGGTCCACGGCCACTCCTACAGACCCACACCCCGCAAAAAAGCCAGAGAAAAAACTTCTCTGGCCTATTGCAGAACAATTGGTCAACTTCCAGGTAGCCCCAGGCAACCTTATAGAGCGCCCATACTGGACAATCCCAGAATGACACCAGCACCCAGAATATGGCCGAAGCACATCGTCCCAATCACAGCTGGCAAGCCAAATCCGCCAAACAAGTTGGAAGACGGCATCTCCGGGCCACTGCTGGGTTGCTGAATGGTCCACTTGGCAAAGGCGATCGCCACAATATTGCTCAGGATCATCGCAATAGCGACCGTCGGGCTCCACTCAACGGTCCGGGGAACAACAGCTAGTAGCGTGGTGGTAAACAACGGCTTGTCTCCTTAAGGTATGTAATGTTAGGTGAACTATTACCAAAAAAAAAGAGCTGGGTTTGCCATATCGCAGCAATAGTTAACATTAACGGATGATCACCTGCAACTGATAGGTGGCATTCCCTCGGCTGGAACCAACCACCAGTTGATAATCGCCCGTCTCCGGCAGCCGGCCATTCCAGAGGACAACCCCTTCCCGCAATGGGCGACGCTGGCCATTGCTGTTGGCAGGCGCTAGCACATGAAACAGGGCGTTGTTTTCCACAGAGAAAATTTTGACGGTCATGACCTGTCCCTTACTTGCCCCCAGCACGTAAATATCACGCGTTCCGCGGACAACCGCACTGCGAACTGTGGCAGAGTCCTTGCCTGGTGCAAATCGGATGCGCTGGGTGCGGCTCTCTTGGGCGAACAACGGGGCTATCGGGGCAAACAAACTGGCGGTTGGCAGCGCGATCGCGATCGTTGTGGCCACACTGACCGCTACTGCAATCGACAGGAAACGCTTTAGTTGGCGGGAAGCTAACCGATGGGAAGTAAACCGCATACCGCTGATGAAAACCTTGCAAAACAACAGACAGACAGCGATCTCGCAGCAAGACCAAACCAAGCTGAATGGACATCCTGCCCGACCAGAAATGCAGCAACCCTTCTGGCGCTTGACCAGGACAGGTGCACTGAATCCCCTGTCGCATACCCTACTTAACTTAGCCGTATTTTGCCAACTGGAAGACCATAAGAAAACCACTACCTGACTGGCAGTGGCTGATCTTTGGTTTCATACCCAGAGATTTTAATGGTTGTTTTAACCAGCTCGTCCCTCCTGTCCATCAGTTGCCAGCCACAGAGCACCGACCCCCCTGAGGAACTGTGCCCTTCTCAATCAGAGGGCATCACGCATTTTTTCTAATAGTCGAATCATGTGCAACCATTGACTAATGGGCAAACTCTATGGGTCTGACCTCAGGGGCAATGGATTGCAAGAGGGTGCGGGTTTGCAAAGAACAATTCAAATCAGGCATTTCCTGCCAGCAGGAAGGACAAAACCAGTACACTTTGTGCTGGCGGATGTGGCGTAGAAGCGGCCTAGAACAACACGGGCAATGGCTCATTTTTTTACCCACCTTGAAGCGACACACAGTCTTGGCTACTCAACCAGAAACACAACCCCAGCTAGCAACCTTGAACCCTGCACGGCTTGACTGCATAGTCCAAGTCTTTAGCGAAGTCAACTTTGACTGTAGACAGGGATTGTGAATATTTTGTGAATGTAAACTCACCCAATCCTGGCTAAAAGCCTGTATTCAGCCAGTTTGGCCTGCCATTACGGGCTGACTGGGTTAGCTGCCGCCGCTGAAAGTTTACACCGCTAAAAGATTCGTAATCTTTTAGACTGCGCTGTCGGCCCAGTCCATAGATTCCTAATTGATTGCCAGCAGTTCCTTGGCCCAACAATTGATGGACCCGCTGAGTCGCCGTTTGAGACAGCCGCCACCAATCCGGATGATCTTCCCAGTGGCGAGGTTTTCCAGGCCGGGTGTATTCGTGATAGCACACCACCTGATTGGGGTGGAAAATATCCCAACCGTGGGTCCAGGCCCGCACGCTCAGACTAATTTCCTCGCCAACAAAATAAAGGTGTGGATCATAGGGAACATCCTGGATTAGTTGGGACGCCGCAAACCAAAATCCAGCCGCCATAAATGCCCCTAATTGGGGTTGGGCGTAATCAATCAGACTGAGGCGACTTTCCAGACAAAGAATGCCGTCATCGTTGAAGTGGGAGGCTCCCAGCCTGGTTGGTTCACCGCTATGCAGGCAGGATGGCGGGGTGTAGCCAGGGGGATAGGCCGTTAAGATGGGGCGATCGCTGGCGCATTGATGCAGCATGCGAATCAACAGTTCATCCCATCCCCGCACAAAGCGCATGTGGCTGTCAATTTGCAGGGTGTAAGCTTCTCCTTCCCAGAGGGATTGGGTTTTGGCGCGGGCCCAGCAAACACCCCGACTGCGGTCTGCATCAACTAATAACATTCGGCAGACCGGCAGGTGATGCAGCGGCACCGGATCCATTCCTACCTTTCCCTGCCAGACGACGCCAAACGCTAAGCGATCGGGATAGTCAGCTTTTTCAATGGCATCTTGCAGGGTTGCCGCCAGTTCTGGATCACGATAACTGGCAATCTGGACAAAGATTTCAGACATAGATGTCGAGCAGCGGCAGAGAAGACAGCGGGGTCTCAACCAGAGAAAAATCGTCTTGACTTTCTTCGCTTATAAATTACACTAGGGCAGCGTTCAGCCTGAACCCTGATCTCTTCAGCCTTACTAGCCACGGTCCTTATTCCTTGCCATCTGCCATGCTGCGAATTACTCAGATTCCCAAAGATCCCGTTGTCGCCAAACAAGCCTTTTCCATCCTGGGTGTTGCCTCCACTGATTATGCAGGCAAGCGGCTGACGGTCACAGTTGATGGCAGTTATCAAACCCAGGGGCCAGTTGTGCCGCCAGATGGCAACTGGCGAGTCGTTTTTATGTTTCAGCAAGCGGGGAATCGCCGTCTAGCAGTTGCGATCGGGCAGGAAACAGCCGAAACCACCATCAAAGTCGTTGCCACCGCACCACCGCCGCCGCGTCCACCTCGCCTGCGGTTCACCAACGTTCCAGCCAGTGTGCAGACGGAGCAAATGTTTTCCCTAGAAGGCCAGGCCGACAATTATGTGGACGGAGCACAACTGGTGTTGCGGGTAGATCGGAAGTATGAATTGGCCCGTCCCCGAGTTCAGGCTGGCAAGTGGCAGGCTCCCGTCTTTTTGCACGAACCAGGACGGCGATCGTTCCAGATCATTGGGTCAGAACAGGACTGGGCAGAAATAACCCTGGATGTACGTTCAACGCCCACCCATGAGGTCCAGGTGATGCCCCGCAGCAGTTGGACCAATCAACCCACCCCAACCAGTTTGCCAACTCTATTACCCCAACGGATTACTCTGCACCATACCGACCTTTCAGGCAGCCTACCGGTAAACGCATCCAAGGACCAAGAAGCACAACGGATGCGCTTGATCTGGAGTAGCCACGTCAATGGCAATGGCTGGAGCGATATTGGCTATCACTTCATCATCATGCCCAGTGGTCGGGTTTATGAAGCCCGTTCGGAACGGAAACGGGGCGCCCATGATGTGGTAAACGACGGCCTGGGTATTGCCTTTGATGGAAAATATACCAGTCAAACCATCTCTAACCAGCAATTCCAAGCAGCAGTGGCGCTTTGTACGGAATTGTGTAAGCGGTATGGCATCAACGATCCAGTCACTCCGGTGCCCACGCCCACAGCTGATTTTGGCACCCGGAACCTGCCCCGTATCTGCGGCCATCGCGATCGCGTGAGTACAGCCTGTCCTGGCAGCGAAGGCGGCAAAACAGTTCGATTGCCCGATATTCGAAAAGCAGTCAAAGAGCGATTGTAAGAGGCAACCGCTGATACAGTTTTTTGGGCCACAACATACGAGCATGGAGAGTGTCCTAGAGTCAAATCACCATAACTGAACCGCCTCCTACCCAATGGGAGGCTTTTTACTGCCTAGTAAAGGTTGCCGGACTGGGCTGGTGGAGATGAAAGGGAACGTTTCCGCACGATATTTGCAGCCCGCAAGTATGGAAAAAAACCTGACAGGGAACCCTTTATGGGGTAGATCTATCAAGGAACCCCGCGACGGTCATCTAGATTTGTCATGCCCATCCCGCATAACCATCAGTTCACCCCTTCGAAGGTGACATTAGCCAGTCTTACTCGTGTTTCAGTCAGTCGTTTATCGGTTGTGCTTGCAGTCACAGGGGCTTCCCTGACTCCAGGTTGGCCAGGTTTTGGCCCCGCCGTAGCTTCACCCATTAACCCCTCAGACTGCCCTCCCTTACAAGCCCAGCA
>Ga0272446_1004585_pt1 | contig 16178 bp, 9 predicted proteins | sample YNPCB0061_FD_194587 | JGI IMG/M metagenome (GOLD analysis project Ga0272446, IMG submission 194587) | Hot spring microbial mat communities from Yellowstone National Park, WY, United States - YNP-CB-006-1 | ecosystem: Environmental > Aquatic > Thermal springs > Hot (42-90C) > Sediment | place... | reverse complement strand
CATTATTCCCGAGGATATAGTCCATGGACCTGCTTACTGCAAACAAATGTGTTTTGTTTCCAGTGAAATCGTAAGCCAGAGCCATTATAATCGCATTATTCAAAACAACTGAGTTAGACCCCCAGACGAATCCGGAGATCCCCATAGGGATTGCATATCCATTAACCGCTTGAAGTGCTTCATACTGTACTGCAGTTTGAATAATAAGTTCCCTGATCCGTTTCTTTTCCGCTTCCGGTAAAGATGTCTCTGCAGTAAGCAGGGTTATACTGCCCAGTGCAGCGGTATCAGTCCAAGTCATAGAAGATGCCGATTGGTCATGTAGACCCTGAAAGGTAGTAAAATAGATTGATGAACGTAGGTAGGTTTCGTATTCAGCCTTACCTGTAGTTACAAAAAGTTCACAGGCTGCCCAGTAGAATTCATCCAGCACATTGGTATCATCGTAATTTCCCCCGCCTTCACCGGGAACATTGCCTGCTAAAAGATCGGGGTGCTTACATGCTGCCTTCCATGCTCGTTCGGCCGATTCTAGACAGCGGTTTGCAAAGTTTTTGTCATAGGGTTTCCATAAGCGGGCTGCCTGGGCCGCAGTGGCAGCCAGATTAAGGGTAGCCGCTGTGGATGGCTCAAAAACGAAACGGCCCCAGGCGGCTCCATCTTGCATGTCATTATTATTATTCATGTATATGGGCAGTTTGGCGGGCACTCCTGACCATGTTCGGTCATGGAGTTTATGAAAGGCCATACCGCTCAAGTCAAATCCTTCTGGGATCTGCATGCGGAGCATGAATTCCAGTTCCCAGCGGCACTCATCGAGGATGTCGGGGATACCGTTTCGCTGTTCCGGTATGTTCTGATCTCCATCAGAAAAATAACTGGGAAAACGTTCATAGGCATTTTGCAAGGTCCATACGGAGATGCCGCCATTAACGACATATTTCCCAAAGTCTCCAGCATCGTACCAGCCCCCTGATCCATCGATTCTAAAGGGGTAGCCCTGCCATTTGGTCCCCTGGGCATCGGTACCGGCGAAGGCCCGAATATCCGCATCGCTCAGGTGTCCTGGTTTTCGGGCCCAGGTTTTTCCCGCAAAAGCTTCGTTTAGTTCAATACCGCTACGCATCAGGTAAAAAAAATGCAAAGCATCCCGTCTTAATTGTGCATATATATCATTACCAATGCGGAACGGAGCGCTGGATTTTTCATCAATTGAGATGATATAAGTGCCAGGTCGTTGTATATTACTAAAATCTGCCCGGTGTATGATATCTCCTGTAAAGGAGTCTTTGATAGGCGGCAGGGTAGTGCCCTGGGCAATGGTGCTGCCGGCCAGAACATCCTTGAGCACCCATGTATAAGGCCCGGGGGCGTCCTTCTGGATGCTTGCTATTTTGGGAGCCCCAGATGGGTACCCATATTGATTATAGCTAAGTTCAACATCGTTCATCTTAATCCTCTTAAAGATCAGTTCATTACATGTTTTTGCCACTATAAAAAACACGTATGGGCACCTTTAAAAAATCGGGTAGTTCTTTTAAAGCACTCAAAAGGTATTGTATCATATAGTTGATAAATTACAATCAATATATTTCCATTGTTTTCGAAAAACTTTAGGAGACAGCCCTCTTGTGGAAGTAGCCCCGGTACAGTAAGCTCAAAAAAGGGAACAAATATGGCTGTGGAACGACCTGATCTAGGCTTGCCGCCGGGCAGTCTTGTCTATGTGGGGGATCGGAAACCAACCGAAACGAGCCTCTCTGTCATCGGTTATGATCCCATCGGCTCATGGACGCGGACCGCTGACACGGTGGAAGAATTACTATCCTACTGGAATGATGCGGGTATCACCTGGATAAATGTTAATGGGCTGGATGACCTGGAGTCCATCTCAAAATTGGCCCAGACCTACGGACTTAACGGCCTTTCTATAGAAGATATTCTGAACACGGAACACCGGCCCAAGGTGGAAGAATTCGAAGATCATCTTTTTATAATCGCCAAGGCAATTACCTGGAACGATGAAAAGGGTCCTGAGTATGAACAAATTTCCATCATTTTAACCAACAATACGGTTATCACCTTTCAGGAGCACCCGGGGGATTGTTTCGATGCGATTCGGAAACGTATTGAGGTGAACGCAGGCCGGATTCGTAAAATGGGCAGCGATTATCTCGCTTATGCCCTGCTCGATTCCATGGTGGATGAATATTTTATAACCCTGGATCAGCTGGGTCAGCGGCTTGAGGAATTTGAAAACCAGGCGGTAGATGAAACGGGCCGACATTTTCTGAAACAACTGCAAAATGTAAAACAGCAGGTTTTATCCCTGCGGCGTATCATCTGGCCCCTGCGGGAAAGTATTTCAACCCTTGAACGGCTCGATACGGAGCTTATATCAGAAGAACTGCAACCCTTCCTTAAAGATTTGTACGACAATATCCTGCAATGTGCAGAAACCATAGAAAGTTATCGGGAACTGATTGTAAGCATTATGGAAGTAAACCTTTCATCGGTATCAAACCGGATGAATGAGGTGATGAAGGTGCTGACCATCATATCAACCATATTCATCCCCCTCACCTTTGTAGTCGGTGTGTATGGCATGAACTTTAAGTATATGCCCGAGCTGGAGCATCCCCTGGGCTACCCCATAACCTGGGGTGTCATGGTACTCATCGCCCTGGGCATGGTCGCCTTCTTTAAACGCCGCCATTGGTTGTGATATACTCATCCCATGAATACTTGGATTGAATGGTTTGGAACCTTTGCGTCGGTCGTAGTTGCCATCAGCTTAACCCTGAAAAATATAAAGCGACTGCGAGTTGTAAATCTTATCGGATCCCTCGCTTTTGCCATCTACGGATTTTTAATTTCCGCCTGGCCTGTGTTTGGGCTGAATGCGTTTATCGTACTCGTAAACACCTACTATTTGTACGTGATGGCCCGGGATGCGAAAAAGCCTGAGACCTTCGAGATTCTTTTTGTAAACCTTGTGCATGATGAATATGCTCAACGATTTTTACTGTTCTATAACGCGGACATTAAAAAGTTTTTCCCTTCGTTCCCCCTCAAAGGACAGGATGATTACCTGGCAAGTCTCGAAGCCTGTTTTATTCTGCGGCAGACCGTGCCGGTATCCCTTGTGGTCTATCGCCGGGAAGCCAATGGAGATGTATCCATATTGATGGATTATGCAATTCCCGCATACCGGGACCTTAAAAACGCCAAATTCTTCCTGGAAACAGCCCTTAAGAATATTGCCAGAACCGCCAAGGTTGTCCATGCCCAGGCTGAAGTCCCAGCCCATGAGGCATACCTTAAGAAGCTGGGCTTTACCAAGGTGGGAACCTCTGGTTCTGTACAACTGTACCAGAAAACCCTCGGGTAAAAGGTTTTACAGTGGCTCAGATACTAAGTACTGTCCCTGAGGATATTGAACGGGCCGCCAGGGCCCTTCGGGATGGCCAGCTTGTGGCCTTTCCGACAGAAACCGTTTATGGGCTCGGCGCCGAAGCGACCAATACCACCGCCTTGGCCCGGGTTTTTGAGGCCAAGCGCCGCCCCACCTTTGACCCCCTCATTGTTCACATCGCCCGGCCGGAAGAGCTTCCTACGGTGGCTGATTTGTCCCAACTGTCGGCGGAGCGGCGCTCCCTCGTAACCCGCCTCATCGAACATCTCTGGCCCGGCCCCCTTACCCTGATTCTGCCTAAACAGCCCCATATCCCGGACCTGGCTACCAGCGCCCTGCCTACCGTTGCGGTACGGCTTCCTGCCCACCCCGTGGCGCAGGAACTCATCCTCCGCACGGGCCTTCCCGTAGCAGCCCCCAGCGCGAACCCCTTCGGTTACCTGAGCCCCACCCGGGCAGAGCATGTGAAGGAACAGCTGGGAAATAAGGTAGACTTTATCATAGACGGTGGCCGCTGTGAGGTTGGGGTAGAGTCTACAGTTCTAGATATGAGCAGTGACCAGGTTACCATTCTGAGACCCGGCGGCTTATCCCGGGAACGGATTGAATCCCTCATCGGACCGGTTCATCAAATTGATAGAACTACAAGCCATCCCACAGCGCCGGGACAACTGCCGAGCCACTATGCACCTCGGGCGGCCCTGAGCCTGTATCCCGCCGGGGGCATCCCCCTGCAGTTCCCCGCCCAGGACGAACGGACAGCCTGCCTGTTTTTTAGCAATGAAAGCCGGGACCAGTGGCTTGCGTCCTACCAAGGAGCAAACCCCGGCAAGGCGGCCCCCTTAAGCCAGGTTTTAAGCCCAACGGGTTCCCTCATCGAGGCGGCGGCCAATTTGTTTGATTTATTGCACCAGCTCGATGCCCTCGCGGTAGACCGCATTCTGGCAGAGCGGGTTCCCGACCGGGACCTGGGGCCCGCCATCAATGACCGGCTCTACAAAGCCCGGGGTGAGGCCAAGGGCAATCACTAAAACTGCATCATTAATCGGCGCTGATATAATCGGAAAATTCCTCATCCACCGCGACCAATAGGTCCCCAAGTTCTTCGTCTGCCATACGTGCTACCGCCCCCAAGGTCCGGGGCCGGCCCGTATCCAGATCCAGTTTCCCCCTGCGCCAGGTGGTTTCATAAAAGAGCAGCTTTTTAGATTCCGGAATGCCCATATTGATGAGCCCTTCCGCCCCAGCGCGGATGAGGCTTGCCTTTTTGCGGCAGTCTTCGGGGTTTCCCAGTTCCCACACCCCAAGCTGGATAGGATTGGCCGGATTTTGCACATCCCCGAAAAACTCGCCCCGCAGACACCGGTCCCGATTGCCCCCCAGGTAAGAAATAAAGTCTGCGTGTTCCGCCAGCTTCCGGTCCGTGGCCCCAAAATTCCCGGTGGCAGGGTCTATGGTAAAAATCACCGTCCGTTCTGCCGCCTGCCCGTAGGCCTTAAACATGATACCCTGCCATTCGCCGTTTTTATTCAGGGTCTGCAAAATGGTGTCTTCCCGTTTCAGAATCCGGACCGCCTCAAGGAGCCAAAGCCGCAGTTCTGCCGTATCGGTTTTATAGTTTTCCAGGTCATCCCGAAATCCTGCAAGGGAGATGCTTTCATACCGGCAAGCCAGGAATGACCGGTAAATGTCCCGGACATTGTTTTTTCGGGCAAACTGCAAAATTAAATCCCAAATAAGAATTTCCAGTTTTTTACACCGCCAAATATAGGCAGCTATTTCCGCCTTGTCCGCTGAAACCTTTGGCGCATCGGCGGCGCTCAGGGCTTTAAATTCTGCAAGCCTGGTTTCCAGTGCCTGAAGTTCGCTTTCTTCCCGCTGTTCCGCCTTGGGAAGCCGGATAACCCAGCGGGTGCCCTTTCCCGGTTCGCTATGGACCGAAATGTTTTCGGTCCCGAAGGCGGCATAAATTTGTCTGGTCCCCTGGCCTTCCCCCATATTTGCCTTGGTCGTGATACCGACAAACTGGGGCCTCCCGTCCTGACCCGGTTGCAGTTTGCTCTGTTCAATGCCAATGCCATTGTCCTCTACCGTGAGCAGTATCCAGGGGGTTATTTCTTCCAGTGAAATGGAAAGCACCCCCGGCCGTTCCGCCGCCTTAATCGCATCCAGAGCATTGGACACCAGATTCACGATTGCCCGGGCCGCTTCCAGGTAGTGGGCCCTGGCTTCTCCCACATTCGGCGAAAAACGCAGGACCAGCTCGCATTTCACCGGTGAATGTTCCACCATGGGGATGACCCGGTCTATAATCAATTCTTTTAGGTTGATGGTCCTAAATCGCTGTACCGAATCGCGGAAGAGGTTCAGGGTGTTGATGAGGGCTGTGGTTTCCCGGTTAATATCTTCTATAATACGGGAGCAATTTTCGGCAGTAAGGGCTCCCGCCATGTCGGCGATGAGCCGGATTGCTTTTTTTGCATCGTGCCGGATTTTCCCCAATTCATCGGCCGCACCGGAGCTAATCCCAATTTTGGGAATGGTTTCCCGAATGGTCCGGGCTTCCCCCTCTAGCCGCACAAAATTAAGGGCCCGCCAATTAAGCCGTTCTTTTTCGGCAAAACCACGGCGCTTGTAAAACATCAATATTTCTGCCTGCCGTTCCCATATATACAGGTCTATCAGGGCCCCCGCGGGGGCAATCGACGCAAGGTGGGCTAAAAAGGCTGAACCTATACCCTTGCTTCGCCCAAAGGGGCTCGTTACCTGTTTGTAAATATGGAGCCGCTTTTTTTCAGGATCGGACCAGACTTCGATAAAACCCAGGATTTCCCGCTCTTCTTCCCACACAAAGGAATACTCGTAATCCTTCTCGAGCCGTTCATCCACCGCATAGGGTGTGGGGATTATAAAGCTATCGATGTTCAAACTGGGGTTCCGCCGTATGCGGTCCTCCAGCTCCCGGTTAAAAGGTTTAATATACAGGCTCGTCATGGTTCTACTTTCTGTTAGAGCCGCTACTCTGTCAAGGCAGTTTTGGGGATTAGGGGATTAGAGGGGGCTATGTATTTCAGAGCTTTGTTGAGTTTTTAGGGGTGCAGGCGTATACTATTGGCCAAGAGGAAACATCGTATGGCAAGAAAAAATAGCAAAAAAACAAACCCTTCCAACTCCAATGAAAATATAGAGGACATGCTCTGGAAATCGGCGGACAAGCTCCGGAAAAACATTGACGCCGCTGAGTATAAGCATGTGGTACTGGGGCTCATTTTTCTAAAATATATTTCTGATTCCTTTGAGGAGCTCCATGCGAAACTTGAGGCCGAGGCCGCAAATGGTGCAGACCCGGAAGACCGGGACGAATACAGAGCAGAAAATGTCTTTTTTGTCCCCGAAACAGCTCGCTGGTCATACCTGGTGTCCAAGGCAAAGGATCCGGAAATCGGCAAGTATGTTGATGAAGCGATGGACGCTCTTGAAAAAGAAAATGCCTCCCTTAAGGGGGTGCTTCCCAAGGTGTATGCCCGGGGTAACCTGGACCCCACCAGTCTGGGCGGACTACTCGACCTCATCGGGAACATTGCCCTCGGCGAAGCTAAAGAACGCAGTGCGGACCTTCTGGGCCATGTGTTTGAGTATTTCCTGGGGGAATTTGCCCTGGCAGAAGGCAAAAAGGGCGGCCAATTCTACACCCCTAAAAGCGTTGTGGAACTCCTTGTGGAAATGCTGGAACCCTACAAAGGCCGGGTCTTTGACCCCTGCTGTGGCTCCGGCGGCATGTTTGTGCAGTCGGAAAAATTTGTCATGGCCCACCAAGGGAACATCAACGACATTTCCATTTACGGCCAGGAAAGCAATCAGACAACCTGGCGGCTCTGCAAAATGAACCTGGCCATTCGCGGCATTGACAGTTCCCAGGTGAAATGGAACAACGAAGGCTCCTTTTTAAACGACGCCCATAAAGACCTTAAGGCCGACTTTGTTATAGCAAACCCGCCCTTTAATGACAGCGACTGGTCGGGCGAACTTCTGCGGAACGACGGACGGTGGAAATTTGGCATACCCCCGGCAAGTAACGCCAACTACGCCTGGATACAGCACTTTCTCTATCATTTGAATCCCACGGGGGTCGCCGGTTTTGTGCTGGCTAAAGGTTCGCTCACTTCCAAAAACTCAGGCGAAGGCGAAATTCGCAAAGCACTGATTGAAGCAAGACTCGTGGATTGCATTGTGAACTTGCCTGCAAAACTCTTTTTAAACACCCAAATTCCCGCCTGCCTCTGGTTTATTCGGCGCTCCCGCGCCGAACCCTCACCCCAACCCTCTCCCTTTGGGAAGGGGGGGGCGGAGGTAAGCTATAGGGGGAATTTTAATTTTTCCGGTTTGGTCTCGACTGCCAGGGAATTACGGAAAAACGGAACGCCTGCAGAAACTTTTTTTTGGGAACTTGTACGGGACCGCAGATTTATGGGTCTTAAGTTCAGGAGACAGCATCAGATTGGTGACTACATTGTGGATTTTTATTGTGCCTCGGAAAAACTGATTATTGAGCTTGATGGATCCGTGCATGAAACAGTAGAAAGAAAAAAGAAAGATCATAAACGAGATACCTATCTTCAATCCTTGGGCAATAAGATTATCAGGATCAAAAACCATGAAATCCTCAATGAAACCGAATCCACACTCAAAAGAATTGAGTCCTTTCTCTCCCCTCTCCCTCTGGGAGAGGGGCAGGGACATGTGCAGGCTACAACAAATAACCCAACCTTTCTCTCCCCTCTCCCTCTGGGAGAGGGGCAGGGTGAGGGTATCGTTTACGAGGATATCAAAGGCTTCTGCAATACCGCTACCATTGAACGTGTTAGAGAGCTTGATTATGTACTTACCCCGGGCAGGTATGTAGGACTTCCCGATGATGAAGACGATTTTGATTTTGAGGAACGGTTTACTCAGCTCAAGGCCGAGTTCGAGGCACAGCTCAAAGAGGAAGCCGAGTTGAACAAGGCCATACTGGATAATCTTAAGAAGGTTAAGCTCGTATGAGTGACAATTCGATTATTATTACAGACATACAAAAACGTATTTACACCCTGCGTGGCGTACAGGTCATGCTCGACGAGGAACTAGCCGAGCTTTACGATGTGCCAACTAAAGTCTTAAACCAGGCCGTCAAAAGAAATATTGATCGATTTCCTGCGGAGTTCATATTTCAGGTTTCCGAAACGGAACTGGAAATCTTGAGGTCACAATTTGTGACCTCAAGTTGGGGCGGCCGCCGTTATCTGCCCTATGCTTTTACTGAACAAGGCGTGGCCATGCTTTCGACAGTACTAAGAAGTGAGACGGCTATCAAAGTCAGCATCCAAATTATGAACGCCTTTGTTGCCATGCGGCGATTCCTGCAGGTCAACGCCCAGGTCTTTCATCGTCTCGACACCCTGGAACTCAAGCAAACTCAGACCGACCAAAAGATTGAGAGAATTCTCACCGCAATCGAAGAAAAATCAGCGGTTCCCAAGCAGGGCATTTTCTACGAAGGACAGGTATTTGACGCCTGGAGCTTTGCCAGCGATCTGATTCGATCGGCCAAGAAATCGATAATTTTAATAGTCAACTATATCGACGACACAGTGCTGACCCTCTTTGCCAAGCGTTCAAAAGGAGTTTCTGTAACCCTACTGGCTAAAAACCCGAGCGGCCAACTGGAACTGGATGTCCAAAAGTTCAACCAGCAATACGAATCGGTGGTTCTCAAAAACTTCGCTGGTTCGCACGACCGTTTTATGATCATCGACGAAACCGATCTGTACCATATTGGTGCGTCCCTCAAAGACCTGGGAAAAAAGTGGTTTGCGTTTTCGAAGATGGACATTCAGGCTATAGCAATACTGGAAAATCTGAAAAAGGTGGGGCTAGTATGACGCCTAACGTTAGAAAGATGAACTATGAAGGGGGAAGTCTCCCCCTCGCTCCAGCCTCCTCGGTCGCTGCGCTCCCTGCGGTGGCTTCCGCTACCCCCTCTCCGGGGCTCCGCCCCGGACCCCGCATGTGTTCACAGGCGGTAACGGTATGAGTGAGTGGAGGGAATGTAAGCTGGGGGATATTGCAGATGTAATTGGTGGCGGTACTCCAAGTACAGATAAAAAAGAATATTGGAATGGAGTTATACCTTGGTTAACACCTCGTGATTTAACAGGGTATAGTAGGACTTACATATCTAAAGGTGAAAGGAGCATTTCTGAGCTGGGTTTAAAAAATTCATCTGCAAGGATTCTTCCTAAAGGTACAGTTTTAATAACTTCAAGAGCGCCGATTGGTTATGTTGCAATAGCTGAAAACCCTGTATGCACTAATCAAGGGTTTAAAAGTCTTGTATTAAAAGAAAACATTGCATTCAATATATTTATTTTTTACTGGATTAAAAACAACGTAGATTATTTAAAATCAGTTGGTACTGGTACAACATTTGAAGAAATTTCAGGTAGTGTTATTAAAAATTTAGATATCCTTCTCCCCCCTCTCCTCGAACAGCGTGCCATTGCCGGCGTGCTTTCCAGCCTCGATGACAAGATTGACCTCTTACACCGCCAGAACAAGACCCTGGAAGCCATGGCCGAAGCACTATTTAGGCAGTGGTTTATTGAAGATGCTCCTCAACCCTCACCCCGACCCTCTCCCGAAGGGAGAGGGCGTGAAGAGGCGGATGAGGGGTGGGGGGAAGGGAAGGTACTTGACTATTGTTTACATCATAAAGAGGTGGTCAAGCCACAAGATTTTCCGGAAAAGCTCTATTCACACTATAGTATCCCCGCATTTGATAACAACCTAAATCCAGTTCTTGAATATGGGGCGGAAATACAAAGTAATAAATATACTGTGGTTTCGAACACTTTGCTCTTTTCGAAACTCAATCCTCATAGAGATAAACGGATTTGGTTAATCCTTGATACTTTGGGTGAAAATCCTGTGTGTTCAACAGAATTCCAGGTTGTCCTCCCTAAGTGCAGAAAATATTTATTTTTCATTTATTTATGGTTATCAACAACTCAAAACTACAACAAAATTGCCTCTGGTGTCGGTGGTACAAGTGGAAGTCACCAACGAATCGATCCGGCTGACATTTTTAATTTCCCCTGTCCTCGTGTTGAAGATAGTTATATCGAATCGTTTAATATAATAGCTGAGCCGGTTTTAATGAAAATTAACAAAAATCGTATACAAATCCGTACACTCGAAAAACTTCGGGATACCTTATTACCAAAACTGATGAGCGGAGAAGTGCGGGTGAAGGTATGATTTTGAATTTATAGAAAAGGAGAAAGATTATGGAAAAAATTGATTTCAGTAAGCCAAATATTTTGTTTATTTCAAATGATCAAGTTGACATTGACTGTAATGAATTCAAAAAAGATAATAATTTTAACAGGCAAAAAATACGGGAAAAGGTTGAACCATGGCTCACAGCTGTATTTCAGAGCGAGCATTTATCTTTGCTTATTGGTAGTGGACTATCAGTTGCACTAACTGGCGGCGGTTTAATGATGAAAAAAATAGATTTTAATGGTGCTTATAAAGAAAATATTAAAAATAAAGCAGATGAAGAAGCTAAAAATATGGGCAGAGGTGAAGCTAATTTTGAAGATGATTTAAGAATTGCTATTGAACTTTTAAAAGGATATGAAATAACAGGTGATAGAAAAAAAGAAGAATTAAAAAAAGAAATCAATGATCAGTTAAAAGGATTATTGGATCTAATACTAGAGAATGAAAAGAAATTTTTAGATAAAATCTATAATAATGCAGAACTTAATGATAATAATATAAGTGATGAAAACATCGATCAAAAAGAAAAAAATCTTTTATTATTACTTGAACAGTTCTTGCTCAGTTTTTCCACCCGAACCGCTACCAGAGATAGGTTGAATATCTTTACTACTAATTATGATAGATTTATTGAATATGGTTTAGATGAAGCAGGTATTCTTACGTTAGATAGGTTTATTGGTAAACTCAAACCTATTATGCGTTTTCATAGGATTGATCTTGATTATCATTACAATCCACCCGGGATAAGAGGCGAGCCTCGCTATGTAGAAGGTGTTGTCAGATTTACCAAATTACATGGTTCCATTGATTGGAAGTTTGAGGTTGATGAAATTGTTAGAATGCCTTTGCCTTTTGGCGAAAATGTTAATGAAGAATATTTTCCTGATCCCTTTGATAAAGTTGTTATATACCCCAATTCTAACAAAGCTATAGAAACAGCATTCTTCCCTTATTCAGAACTTTTTCGAGATTTTTCTACTGCTATTTGCCGGCCTAATTCAGTTCTGGTAACCTATGGTTATGGTTTTGGGGATTCTCATATTAATAGGATAATATCAGATATGCTAACCATACCATCAACACATCTTGTTATTATTTCCTATGATTTAGCAAATGGTAGAATTCAAAATTTTATTAATAAATGCAATGAAGCTCAGCTAACTTTGTTGATAGGGGACGAATTAGGCAAATTTGAAAACTTAACCAATCATTATTTACCCAAACCAGCAATCGATAGAATTACAGACAGAGAAGCAAGGGTATTAGAAAAAAGAAAAATTATGATTAAAACCGATTTTCAGGATAACGAATCACTAACGGGAGAAAGCAATGAATGAGAGTTTTGATACTATAAGGCACAGGTCAATTGGTACTGTAGAATTTGTTTCTCCTAAAGAAATAAAAATAATTCTTGAAACTGATGCTCCATTAAGTACTTCATTGAATACTGGTGTGCCACAATTATTTCCAAGGATTAATGGTATATTACTTATCCCAAATGAAGCAGGTGCTTTAATAGGCATCATAACTTTGATTGGGATTGAATACTCTCCCTATCCTAAACGAAAAGGATATAAAGACTTTGATTTAGTCGATTTGCCTTTCCCGCTCAGGAAACTTTCACTTTCACCATTAGGAATACTAAAAGAAAAAGATGGAAACTATGAAATAGAACGGGGAGTGTATAGTTATCCATCAGTAGGGGATAGTGTGATTGTCCCCAGTCAGGAACAATTAAAAGCTATTGTTCAAAACAAAGATGAAAATGCCAGAATTAAAATAGGCGTTGCTCCAATGGCTGCTAATGCTCCAGTATTTGTCGATCCCGATAAATTATTTGGAAGGCATCTGGCTATACTTGGTAACACTGGAAGTGGTAAATCCTGTTCTGTGGCTGGTCTTATCCGATGGTCGATAGAAGCAGCCAAAGAACAGATAAAAAATGATCAGTCGATGAACGCTCGTTTTATTATTTTTGATTTCAATGGTGAATATGGAACTTGTTTTGAAGGTCTTGGAAATATCAAAAGGTATGAAGTAAAAATCAGAGAAGATGTGGATGCCCAACAATTAAAAGTTCCTTCTTGGATGTGGAATAGCTGGGAATGGGCTTCAATAGCTCAAGCTAGCGCAAGAACTCAGAGACCTATACTGAGAAGAGCATTGAGGGAGATTAGGAATTCTGAAAATATTAACATTGAGAAAGATGATCATATTAATTATCTACGCAGATATTATTCTAGTTGTTTGATAGAAATAAAAAATGATTTAAATAGGGGGGTATCTGCTTTTAAAGGCAAGCCTGGTAAAAATGAATTTGGGAAAAAATTAAAGAGCATAATCAATGATATATCCAAAGATCTTGAAAACGTTCTAGATGATAGAATAAAGACGACATTCAGTGATGTAAAAACCAAGTTAGAGGAAATCGAACAGAGCCATTATAAAACATTTATTAACGAGAATAAAGAAAATGTTGAATACTATGAAGATTTTGAAAAAAATGATATTGAGCAAGTAATTAAAAATTTAACCAATCTTTTAGAGCCACTTGGTGGAATTTTAATCTATGAAGGTCCAGATGAAGATTCCCCTGTATTTTTTAAAAATGAAGATTTTTTAGCACATATAGAAAGATTGGCACAAGAAGCCAATCAGCAACAGTATCTTGATTTCTTTCTCATGCGAGTAAGAAGTCTATTTACTGACAAAAGAGTTGCATCGGTAATAAATACAGAAACAGCTGATGAAATAACGCTTGAAAATTGGCTAAACGAATATATTGGAAAAAATGACAGTAATCCAACTATTACCATAATCGATTTATCATTATTGCCATCTGAGATACTCTTTTTAGTCGTTTCTGTTATGGCTCGCATTATTTTTGAAGCTCACCATCGTTATAAAAAACAAAATGGGCAAACTTTGCCAACAGTTTTGGTTGTAGATGAGGCGCACAATCTTATTAAAAGATATGAAACGGAAGATGATAACATTTCTGCTCAAAGATTATGCACACAGATTTTTGAAAAAATAGCTAAAGAGGGAAGAAAATTTGGGGTTGGCTTGGTATTGGCATCTCAAAGACCTTCGGAACTTTCTCAAACTGTTTTATCTCAGTGTAATACTTTTTTATTACACAGAATTGTCAGCGATCGAGATCAGGAAATGATTAAAAAATTAGTCCCAGATACAATGGGAGGAATATTAAACGAATTGTCAGTTTTGCCATCACGCAAGGCTATTCTAATGGGTTGGGCTACACCACTTCCGCTATTAGTAGAAATGAACGAATTATCAGAAAACCAGCGACCAAAATCAAAAGATCCGGAATATTGGGATGTTTGGATAAATAAACAACAAAGAAAAATAAATTGGCAACCTATAGTTAATATCTGGCAACAATCAAGCGAATCTGATAACGGAGCTTCCTAATATGCCGCACCATAACCTTACCGAATCCGCCATCGAAGACCTTGCCATCGAGTTGTTCAAGTCCCTGGGGTACCAGCACCTCTATGGGCCTGATAGTGCGCCGGAAGGGAAAAATCCCGAGCGGAGCTCTTTCGAGGATGTGATCCTTGTAAATCGGCTCCGGGATGCCGTTAAAAAGCTTAATTCCCACCTACCCCAACATGCCCTGGAGGATGCCATACGGCAAGTTCTGCGGTTTCCGTCGCAGGAGCTTATTGCTAATAACCAAAGCTTTCACCGCCTCCTTACCGAGGGTGTTAAGATTAGTTACCGTAAAGATGGCAGTGAGCGGGGAGACCTGGTGTGGCTCATCGATTTTAAGCATCCTGAAAACAATGAATTTGTCGTGGTGAACCAGTTTGCGGTAATCGAAAACCATCAGAATAAGCGGCCCGATGTGGTGCTGTTTGTGAACGGACTGCCCCTCGTGGTCATCGAACTAAAAAATGCGGCTGACGAAAACGCCACCATCCAATCAGCCTATAACCAGATTCAGACCTACAAGCAGGCCATACCTGGCTTTTTTACTAACAATGAAATTATCGTTATTTCCGATGGGCTCGAAGCCCGATCTGGCAGTCTTTCCGCAGGACTTGACCGTTTTGTTGCGTGGAAATCGGTGGATGGCCGCATAGAAGCTTCGAACCTCGAAAGCCAACTGACAACCCTTATTAAGGGCATGCTGAACCCCCTGACACTCATCGATATAATCCGCCATTTCATCGTCTATGAAGCTTCTAAACACGAGGATCCGGAGACGGGGCTTACTGTGATTCGCACCGTAAAGAAAATAGCGGCCTATCATCAATATTATGCGGTGAATCGTGCGGTGGCCTCTACCATCAGGGCCGCAGGATACGAAGAGGCCGCCCAACGGCCGGTTGCCGCCCCATGGCCGGCGTCGCTTAAGGAGGACCCCGAAGCCTATGGTCTTCCGAGTGTTCGGGAACAGCCAGTGCATGATAAAAAGGCTGGAGTCATTTGGCACACCCAGGGAAGCGGCAAATCCCTTTCCATGGTGTTCTACACGGGAAAGGTGGTCCTCACCCTGGATAATCCCACAGTGGTGGTGATTACCGACCGGAACGATCTGGATGACCAGCTTTTTACTACCTTTGCCGCTTCCAAACAGCTTTTGCGGCAGGAGCCGGTTCAGGCGGAAAGCAGGGACCACTTAAAACAGCTCCTGCGGGTCGCTTCCGGAGGCATCGTATTTACCACGATACAAAAGTTCCAGCCCGATGATGGGAATGTGTACGATGTGCTCTCTAACCGGAACAACATTATCGTGATTGTCGATGAGGCCCATCGAACCCAGTATGGTTTTCAGGCAAAGGTTGATGCGAATACCGGCGCTATTACCTATGGCTTTGCCAAATACCTCAGGGATGCTCTGCCCAATGCAACCTATATCGGTTTTACCGGCACGCCGATAGAAAAAACGGACCGGAACACCCCCGCCGTGTTTGGCAATTACATCGATATTTATGATATTGCCCAGGCTGTTGCCGATGGAACCACCGTACGAATTTTTTACGAAAGCCGCCTTGCAAAAATTGCCCTGAGCGATGAGGGGAAAAAGCTCGTGCAGGAGCTTGATGAAGAACTGTTACAAGATGATATGCCCGAGGCTCAGAAGGCCAAGGCTAAATGGACCCAGCTCGAAGCTCTCGTGGGCAGTCAGGAGCGGCTTACGCAAATCGCCAATGACATTGTGTCCCACTTTGAAGCCCGGCAGGAAGTATTCGAAGGCAAGGGGCTCATTGTTACCATGTCCAGAAGAATTGCCGCGGCCCTGTACGATGAGATTATCCACATCCGCCCCGCCTGGCATAGTGCTGATCTTAAAAAGGGTGCGATTAAGGTGGTGATGACTTCGGCCTCCTCCGACGGGCCTGAAATCGCCAAGCATTACACCAGCAAGGAAGACCGCCGCCTGCTTGCGGAGCGGATGAAGGACCCC
>Ga0272446_1004584_pt1 | contig 16180 bp, 7 predicted proteins | sample YNPCB0061_FD_194587 | JGI IMG/M metagenome (GOLD analysis project Ga0272446, IMG submission 194587) | Hot spring microbial mat communities from Yellowstone National Park, WY, United States - YNP-CB-006-1 | ecosystem: Environmental > Aquatic > Thermal springs > Hot (42-90C) > Sediment | place... | reverse complement strand
GCGTGCGGCCGGCATCGATCCGTCCTACGACCTGCCTCGGACAGCGACCAAAGCCGCGCCGAAGCACGCCGACAGCGCCTTGCAGACCCTGCTGTTCCGAAGGCCGCTCGCGACGCGGCTTACCAAGCTCTCGCGCAAGGCCCGGGAGGTCGAACGGGAGAGCGGGTCACCACCCTGCATCTCGCTTTCGGTTTTCTCGACTGGTTCGAGAGCGACACCTCGGAGCAGGTGTTCTCCTCGCCTCTGCTGCTTCTGCCGGTCGCCCTTGAAAAGGAGCGCGTCCGGGGTGGCGAGGAGGAGTATCGCCTCAGCGCGCTCGACGACGCGCCGGTCACGAATCTCAGTCTCGAGCTGAGGCTGCGCAAGGATTTCCGGATCGATCTTCCGGCCTTCGACGCCGATGCCGAAGCGCCGGTCGAGACCTATTTCCGCGCCGTCGAGGCGGCGACGAGCACTCTTGGGCGGCGAAGGCTCCGCTCCTTCATCACGCTCGGGCATTTCAGCTTTGCGCGGATCGCGATGTACAAGGACCTCGATCCGGAGCGCTGGGCGGGCGGCGCGACCGACCCGTCCTGCCATCCGCTCGTCCTGCCGCTTCTGCGTGGCACAGGGGGCGGGGATGCGCCGTCGTTCGCGCCCGAGCATCCGATCGACGAGCCTGAGATCGAGGCAGCGGCGCCGATCCTCATCACCGATCTCGACAGTTCGCAGCACAGCGCGATCGTCGATGCGATGCGCGGCCAGAACCTTGTGATCGAGGGCCCGCCGGGGACGGGCAAGTCGCAGACGATCGCCAACCTGATCGCCAACGCCCTGTTCGCCAACAAGACCGTCCTGTTCGTTTCGGAAAAGATGGCAGCGCTTGACGTCGTCAAGTCGCGCCTCGACAAGGTCGGGCTCGGTGCGTTCTGCCTCGCGCTGCATGCCGCCGGAGCGAAACCGGCAGCGGTGATCGAGACGCTGCGGGCCCGGCACCGGCTCTCGCCGCCGCGGCTTGCGGCGGATGAGGACCGCGCCGCCGACGAGGCCCGTCGCCTCGGCGCGAGCCTTACCCGCCACGCCGCCCTGCTCAATGGCACGGTCGGACCTTCGGGCGAGACGGCTCACGACCTCATCGGAACTCTGGTCGAGCTCGAGCGGAAGCGGCCGAAGCTTCCGCGGCTCCTCCGCCGTTGCGCCGCGCAGGTGCCCACGCCGATCGAGACAGATGAGATGCGCGAGGCAGAGGAGCGCCTTGCCGTGTGCGAGGAGGCAGCGCGCGCTGCCGCCCAAGCAGGGATCGACGTCGCCTCATCTCCGTTTCGCGCGCTCGAACGCTCCGATCTCTTCCAGGACGAGCAGGAAGCACTGCTGAGTGACCTCGAAGCTGCGACAGGCGACCTCGATCGCCTCGCCAGCGCCTGCGAGACCTATTCCAGCCTCGCTCCTGGCTATTGCGGCGAAAGAACGATCACCGCGCTGCGAGAGCACGCCCGGAACCTGAGCCAACTGGCCGATCCCAGTGAAGGGATCGACCGGAACGCTCTGCCGGCGGTCGCCTCAGCGTCGGGTCTCGCCGAGGCGCGCTGGCTGCTCGACACCGTTGCGACGGCGGTGGATGCCGAGCGGAGCCTGCGTGAGGCCGGCTGCACAGGGACGGCCGAACTCGATGCGGAGAGCCTGCGACGCGCCGTCGCGCTCGCAGCCTCACTCGGCCTCAGGGACGCTTCCATCGAAGAGGTCCTCGCGGCGGCCGAGGCAGCAGATCGGTTGCACACGGCGTGGCGAGAGCACACGAGCACCCTTTCGGTTCTCGCCCCAGTCCTTGGCCTTGCCCCGGAGCTCGACGTCACGATGGCCGCTGCTGCGGCGGAAGCGGCCCGCCTCGCCGCCGAGGCGGAGCCGGCCTGGTTCCCGCTGCCGTCGCCGCGGCTCGCGCAGCACGCCAAGACCCTTGCGAAGGCCGCGGAACGCCAAGCCGAGCTTCGGATGAGAGTAGCGGAGCTTGGCGCGCGGCTCGCGCTCGAAGGCCAGTCTGCTGCGGCCCTGCGCTGGCACGCCGAGGCGCTTCGCCGCGGCGGGGTGGCGGCGTTCTTCCGCCGTGACGTGAAGGACGCGAAGGCAGCGTTCGAGCGGCTGTGGCGAGGCGGGCCGAGGCCGAAGCGAAACGCCTGGGCGGCGGAACTCGAGAGCGCAGCCGCGCTGATCGAGGAACGGGGTCGTTTCGAGGCGGACACGCTTCTGCGCGAAGCCATCGGCGAGTATGGATCGGTTCTCGACGCTCCTCTGCGGCGCATCGCCGAGGCCGCCGCCTGGCTCGCGCGGGTCGAGGCGAGCATCGACAGCACGCTGCCCGAGCTTGCTCGCCTGCGTTCTCGGCTCGCCATGCTCGATCGGGCGTCGCGCGATTCGCTCGCGCGGTACGCAGCGGAGGCTGCGGCCCTCGCTGCCTTTATTGGGGTGCTCGAGGCGAGGCCGACGGAGAGACTGTCAAGGCTTCTCGAGACAGCCCGCGCGCGGAATGAGGCGCTTGGCCAGATCGCTGAGACCCTCCGCCGCTCCGGCCTGCCGCAGGCGACGCGGCTTGCGGCCATCCCCGGGCTGATCGAGGCGCAGCATCGCCTGCGCGAGGCGAGATCGGAGCTTGCGACGGAGCGCGCTCAGGCGATCGCGCAGCGTCTGCCTCTGCCCCGCTCTGAGTTGCACGCTCTCGTCTGCTTTGCGGAGGGGCTGCGCGAGCGGTTCGGGGAGGGAGCGCTTGCGCTCTGCGCCGATTCCTGGGCCGGAGAGGCGACGGCGGCGCGTCGCCGTGCCGCCGCGATGACAGAGGCCTGCGACGAGGCAGCCAGACGACTGACGGAGCTTTCAGCCTTTGGCTTGGGCCGTTTTGCGCAGGAAGCGCTCGGCCGGCCGATCGGCGAGGTGCGCGCCGAACTTGGCGCCATGCTCGATTGGCGGCACCTGCTCGCGGCCTATCTGCGGTTCCGCCTGGCACGAGATCGCTGCCTCGATGCGCCGCTCGCCGCGACAGTGCTCGCCGCGTTCGAAGCGGCGGGCGAGCCGCTCGAGGGGCTTGCGGATGGGCTTCGGTGGCTCGCCGCATGGGTGAGTCTGCGCCAGCGTGCCGACACTTCGCCTGAGGAGTTCCGGCGCACTGGGGAGGAGCTCGAGCGCGCCCGAAAGCGCTTCGCCGAGAACGACCGGCTCAGGATCGCTGCGGATGTCAAGCGCGTGCAGCGTGCCCTGCTCCGCCGTCCGATCCCGCGCGGCTCGGCAGAGGGGCCGAAACGGTACTGGACCGACCGAGCCTTGCTCGACAACGAATTCGCCAAGCAGAAGCGGTACCTCCCGGTGCGGGACCTGCTCGACCGGGCCGGGGGCGCCGTGACGGCGATGACGCCCTGCCTGATGCTGTCGCCGCTGACTGTCGCGCAGTTCCTCAAGCCCCGCGGGCTGACCTTCGACCTCGTCGTCATGGACGAGGCGTCCCAGATCAAGCCGGAAGACGCGATCGGGGCTCTTTTGCGCGCACGCCAGGCCGTCATCGTGGGCGACCCGAAGCAGCTGCCGCCCACGACCTTCTTCGACCGTGCCTTCGACGAGGATGGCGACCCGCCGGCGGGTCAGGACGAGCAGGCGCTCGCCGCTGACGACAGGGTCGCCGCCGAATCGGTGCTTGACCTCGCGCTGGCGGCGTTCCGGCCGGCGCGTCGGCTTCGCTGGCACTACCGCTCGCGCCACGAAAGCCTGATCGCCTTTTCAAACCGAGCCTTCTACGACGACGACCTGGTGGTGTTTCCGGCGCCGGAGGAACCATCGGAGACGCTGGGGGTATCGCTCGTCCGTGTGCATGGACAGTGGAACGAGCGCTGCAACGTCGAGGAAGCGCAAGCGGTCGCCGACGCTGCGGCGGAATTGATGCGAACCTGCCCGCAGCTCAGCCTCGGCATCGTGTCGATGAACCAGCCGCAGCGCGACCTGATCGAGGCGGAGCTCGATCTGCGCTACGCCAGGGACAGCGCGTTGAGCGACTACCAAGCGCGGTGGGAAGACCGACAGGAGGACCCGTTCGTCAAGAACCTCGAGAATGTCCAGGGCGACGAGCGCGACGTGATCCTCATCTCGCTTAGCTGGGGGCCGACGCGCCAGGGAGCGATGCACCAGCGCTTCTCCCCCGTCAGCCGCCGCGAGGACGGCCACCGCAGGCTCAATGTTCTGTTCACCCGGGCGCGACGCCGGATAATCGTATTTTCGTCCTTCGATCCGGAGCAGATCACCATCGGCGAGAACACCCCGCCGGGCGTTCGGATCCTGCGCGAGTATCTCGCCTATGCCCGCGACGGGCAGCTCTGGCGCGGCAGCGTTGACGACCGACCTGCCGACAGCCCGTTCGAACTGGCAGTGGCCAGCGCACTGCGCGCGCGCGGCCATATCGTGGAGACGCAGGTGGGTGTGGCGGGCTACCGGATCGACCTTGCCATCCGCCACCCTAGCGAGACGATGCGGTTCGTCTGCGGCATCGAATGCGATGGGGCGGCCTATCACAGCGCGAAGAGCGCGCGCGATCGCGACAGGCTGCGGCAGGAGGCGCTCGAGCGGCTGGGGTGGCGCATTCTCCGCGTCTGGTCGACCGACTGGTTTCGGGACGCGGCGGGGCAGGCGGACCGGCTCTCCGCCGCGATCGCTCGCCTGAGCGCGCCGCCCGCCTGATCGCCTTCCCCGGGCCTTATGGTCCGGGAGGGTCGCATACCCTCCCCATCCCGCCCTCAGGGAATGCCCGCGGGGAACACGTGCCGCCCGTCAGGCCCGAGCGGGAGCGGGGTGACGGATCGGACGGCGGCAAGCGGCAAGGCGCCGTAGAGATGCGGGAAGAGGCCCGGGCGCCGCCCTCCCGTGGCAGGCTCGAAGCGGAGGCTTTCGCCAAGCGCGCCGGCCAGGATGCCGAGGCGACGTGGCGGGCACCCTAAGCCGCGGTCGGCCATCGCGTCGCCAAGCGCTCGTTCCGGGGCAGCTGGACGTTGAGCGGTAGGCTTCGTTTCCTGCAGTATCACGCCACGGGCACCAGCCGGGGGCACCTTGGCGGGGAAGAATGATACACATGCGCTCGAACAACAGATTTCGAGAGTCTGCGCGCGGCGGAGCGCGGATTAGGCACACTGGCGATGTCTTGTCGGCATGGCGGTTCTGGCAGCTGCGCCTTCGTCGGGTGTCGCGTTGACCACGACCGCCGAGCGCGTCTTCGCCGCCGTCTCGCCCTCGGTCGTGGTGGTGGAGGCCGCGCAGCAAGGGAGCGGCGTTGTGGTGGCGGCGCGGGTTGTTGCGACAACCTGCCACGTGGTTGGCGAGGCAGCCCAAATTATCGTCCGCCAAGGGCGGATCGGCCATGCGGCATCCCTGGTGCGCAGCGACCGCGACCGTGACGTCTGCCTGCTTGAGGTGCCGACGCTCGAGGCGCCCTCGGTGGCCATGAGGCTCGCGGCCGATCTGCGCGTGGGTGCCGCGGTCTATGCCGTTGGCGCGCCGCAGGGGTTGGAGCTCAGCCTCTCGGCGGGGCTGGTGTCGCAGCTGCGTGGGGCTGAGGGCGTGCCGCTGATCCAGACCACGGCGCCAATCTCGCCTGGCTCTTCGGGCGGAGGGTTGTTCGATGAAGGAGGCAATCTGGTGGGGCTCACCAACTTCCAGCTCGGGCGTGGCCAGAACGTGAACTTCGCCGTGCCGGCGGAGTGGGTGGCCTCTGCGGTGAACGAGCTCTTCGCGTGGCGCCGCTGCCGGGCGGCGCCGGAACCGCGGTGCGTGATCGAAGAGGCGTTGGCCACGGCGCGGGAGATTGCTGATCCGGAGTCGCGGTTCGAGGCGCTTGCTTCCATTGCCAAGGTGCGAGCTCGGGCGGGCGACCGGCAAGCGTCTGATCGGACGTTTGCCTCAGCCTTGGCAACGGCACGCGAGATGGCTGATCCTCGGCAGCGTTCCCGGGCGCTGAGTGCGATCGCCGAGGCGCAGGCTCGGGCGGGAGACGTTGCCAGCGCGATGGCGACAGCGCGCGAGATTGCTGACCCGGCGTCGCGGTCCTCGGCGCTGAGTGAAATCGCCAAGGCGCAGGATTGGGCAGGGGAACGCGATGCGGCTGAGCACACGTTTGCTTCTGCCCTGGCCGCAGCACGTGAGATTGCTGATCCAGAGTCGCGTTCTTCGGCGCTGATGAGCATCGCCGCGGCGCAGGCAATGACACGCGATATTCACCGCGCAATGGCGACCGCGCGTGAGATTACGCTACCGAAAGAGAGGGTTTGGGCGCTTGTCTCCATTGCCACGGCGAAGGCTCGGGCAGGGGACGTTGCCGGCGCGATGGCGACAGCGCGCGAGATTGCTGATCCGGCGTCGCGGTTCGAGGCGCTGCGAGACATTGCCTGTGAGCAGGCTCTGTGGGGCGGCCTTGCCGGCGCGATGGCGACCGCGCGCGAAATTGCTGATCCTTCGTGGCGGTCCTCGGCGCTGCGTGACATCGCGGCGGCGCTGGCCAAGGCGGGCGACGGGCGCAGCGCACTAGAAGTGCTCGACGCTGTCAGCGACCCGGCCAAGCGCGCCCATGGTCTCGCACAGGTTGCCTCCGCACTCGCATCACCGAGGCAAGAGCCTCGAAACGAGCGGTGAAGTCCGGGCGGTTTTCGTCACCCCCTTCCCTGCGAGCGCCGCGCCGCTACCGTGGCGCGCCACCGCCGCCTCCTCACCGCCGCCTGGCTATGGCGCCGCCGCCAGGCCGTGCCGGACCCGAGCCATGCCGCGCTGCCGCTCGGCTGAGGCCGCCCAGCCGAGACCGCGCCCGAACATGCCCCGCCATGACTCTGGGAAGCCCGCTGGTTGGCCTCCGCCGCCTTGCCGGTTGGGGTAGCGGCCAGCGCCCGACCGCGCTCTACGACTCGCTAAAGCCCGCTGCGAGGCATGTCATTGATCCGCCGAGCTTTTCCAGCGAGGGAAGGCAGGCACGCCAATGATATCAATGTTTAACGGCGCGCGCGGCTCAACCATTGATATCGTTGATGTTTCTCTCTGCGCTGGCCGGCGCGATGCGGCTAAGACGTTGATATCGCTGCGCTTTCTGCCGTGGCACGCCGGCCGCGACCGTGGCAACGCCGGCCGAGACCTTGGCCAGCCCGTGCCGCGCGCGTGGATGCCCGCGTTGGGTCTCGACCCGCCGCCGATCTGCCGTGAGTGAGTCCGCAGCGAGTCCGCATGCCCGAGAAAGCGTCCGGATCGGCCCTAGGATCGCCTCTAAGTCCTTGAAATCATGGTGGGCGCACAAGGATTCGAACCTTGGACCCGCTGATTAAGAGTCAGCTGCTCTACCAACTGAGCTATGCGCCCGCAGGAACATCGCGTTCTACCCCGACTGGGCCGGGCGCTATAGCAAAGCACCCATCCCCTGTCGAGGGCCGCGCCGGCGCGACACCTCAGACCTGCTGTTCGCCTTCGATCTCGACGTCCCGGTGCACGTGGACGCTCATGAGAATGCCGAAGCCGAGCATCACCGTCATCATCGCCGACCCGCCATGGCTCACGAGCGGCAGCGGAACGCCGCCGACCGGGATCGCCCCCATCACCATCGCGATGTTGACGAACACATAGAGAAAGAAGTTCGTCGTGATGCCGATCGCCACCAGCCGGCCGAACTGGTGCCGGCAGGCGAGCGCCATCGCAAGCCCGTAGAGCACGATCACGAGGTTGAGCGCGAGCACCGCGGCGGCTCCAGCGAAGCCGAACTCCTCGGCCAGCATGGTGAAGATGAAGTCGGTCTGCTTCTCGGGCAGGAAGTTGAGCTGGCTCTGCGTGCCGCGCACGAAGCCCTGGCCGAACATGCCGCCAGAGCCGAGCGCGATCTTCGACTGGATGATGTGATAGCCGGTCCCGAGCGGGTCGCTCTCTGGGTTGAGGAAGGTGAGGATCCGGTTCTTCTGGTAGTCGTGCAGGCTCTCATAGGCGATCGGTGCGGCGACGGCGAGAAGCACGGCGACGACCGCGAATTTCCAAAGCCTCACCCCGGCGGCGAACAGCATCACGCCCGCAAGGATGCAGGTGATCAGCGCGTTGCCGAGATTGGGCTGGCGCAGAACCATCACCACCGGCACCGCCACCGCGACGAGCGGGGGAATGAGGAACAGCGGGTTGGCCACGCGCTCGATGCTCGCGCGGTGGAACCAGGAGGCGAGAGCGAGCACCAGGAAGAGCTTCATCAGCTCGGAGGGCTGGATCTGAATCGGCCCGAGATCGAGCCAGCGCTGCGCCCCCTTGCCCACCGCCCCATGCCAAGCCACCGCGACCAAAAGACCGATGCCGAGGAGATAGAGCGGCCAGGCGAGACGCAGGAACAGCCGTATGTCGACCAGAGCGACCGAGAGCATCAGGAGGACGCCGAAGCCGAAGCGGAGGCCGTGGCGGAACGCCCAAGGCTCGGGGCTGCCGCCGGCGGCGGAGTAGAGCATCGCGTAGCCCACCCCGGCGAGCAGGCAGAGCAGCACGACGAAGGGCCAACTCACGGCAGCGAGCTTCTCGGCGAAGCTCATGCCGCGGTCGCGCGAAAGCGTCCTCTGCATCAGCGCCGCTCCCGCGCCGGGGGGGCGGGTTGCGGGGAACGCGCCTCGGCGACGCGCTGATCGCCCGGGCGCGGCGGAGGGAGAGGCGGAGAGGGCGGCGGCGTGGTGCGCCGGGCGGGGTCGCGCGCGAGCGTCTCGAGCATCACGTCGCGCGCCACCGGAGCCGCCGCGGCAGAGCCGCCGCCGCCATGCTCGATGATCACCGCAAGCGCATAGACCGGGTTCTCGACCGGCGCGAAGCCGACGAAGAGGGCGTGGTGGCGCCATTCATAGGGAAGGTCCTCCTGGCGCCTCAGGCCCCGCTCGCGCTCTGCCATGGTGATGCGGCGCACCTGGGTCGTGCCGGTCTTGCCGCCCATCAGAGCGCCGGCCTCGGAAGGAAGCCGGCTCGCCCAGGCCGTGCCGCCGCGTTCGTTCACCACGCCCGACATGGCATCGCGCATCAGCCGCAGATGCGCCTCCGGTATGCCCATCGACGGCCAGTCCTCCGGCCGGTGGCCGCGCACGAGCTGGTCGCCGATCGCGCGCGTCAGGTGCGGCTGCACCGCCCGCCCGCCATTGACCATGCGCGCCGTCATCACCGCGAGCTGCAGCGGCGTGGTCTGCGTGAACCCCTGGCCGATGCCGTGCACCAGGGTCTCGCCCTGCTGCCACGGAACGCCCTGGGTGGCGCGCTTCCACTCCCGCGTCGGCACGAGGCCCGCGCGCGCGCCGGGAAGCTCGATGTCGAGCTCGACGCCGAGGCCGAAGCGGCGCGACATCGCCGCGATGCGGTCGATGCCGACGCGGCGGGCGACCTCGTAGAAATAGCAGTCGCAGGACTGCTTGATCGCCTCGCGCATGTCGAGCGCGCCGTGCCCGCCGCGCTTCCAGCAGTGGAACTTCGCATCGCCGAGCTCGGTCACCCCGAAGCAGGAAATGCGCTCGGCCGGCGTGGTGACGCGCGCCTCCATCGCCGCGAGCGCCACCACCATCTTGAAGGTGCTGCCCGGGGCGTAGAGCCCCGCCGTCGCCTTGTTCACCAGCGGGTTGCGTCGGTTCGTGGTCCAGGCACGCCACTGCGCGGCGGACACGCCCTCGGCGAAGATGTTCGGGTCGAAGGAGGGGCTCGAGGCCATCGCCATGACCTCGCCGTTCCTCGCATCGAGCACGACGACGGCGGCGCTGTCCTTCTCGATCCGCCGCGCGACGGCGAGCTGCAGCCCGGCATCGACCGTGGTGACGAGCTTCTGGCCCGGCGTGCCTTCCTGCCGGTCGAGCTCGCGGATGACACGCCCCACCGCGTTGACCTCGAGCTGCACGCGCCCCGCCCGGCCGCGCAGCACCCGGTCATGCGCGCGTTCGAGACCCGCCCGGCCGATTCGTATCCCCGGCAGTTGCAGCATCGGGTCGCCGTCGAGGTCTGCCTCGGCCGGGGGGGCGACGTAGCCGACGAGATGCGCGAACGGCTCGGCGAAGGGGTAGAAGCGGCTCGTGCCGAGATCGGTGATGATCCCCGGAAGATCAGGCGCGTTCACCTCGAGCCGCGCTATGTCCTCCCAGTCGAGGAACTCGCGGACAAGCACCGGCACGAAGCGGCGGCGGCGGCGGACGTCACGCTCGACGCGGGCGCGCTCGTGCTCGGCAAGCGGCACGAGCCGGGAGAGGGTGGTGAGCGTGGCGCCCACATCATCGGTGCGTTCGGCCACCAGCATGGCGCGCCAGTTCAGCCGGTTGTCGGCGATCGGCACGCCGAAGCGGTCGGTGATCCGCCCGCGCGGCGGCGGCAGGAGCCGAACCGAGATCCGGTTCTCGTCGGCGAGCACGGCGTAGCGCTCGCTCTCCTCGACCTGGAGGTGCCACAGACGCGCGCCGAGCAGGCCAAGCAGAACCGTCTTGCCCGCCCCGAGCATGAGCGCCCGGCGGGTGAAGACGGTGCGCTGGCCCTTCTCCTTCTTCATCGCTCGCCTCGCCTCATGTCGCGGCAAGGCTCCGCTCGACGCGGACGAACATCCACGAGAAGGCAGGGTAGAGCGCGACGACGAGGCCGAGCTCGACGAGCGCCGGCAGCGGCGGCAGGAGCGTGAAGGCGAGCAGGGCGCGCAGCAGCCACCCGAGCGTCAGCAGGGCGGTGGCAAGCAGCGTGAAGGCGATCCAGACGATGAGGAAGGACTGACGCACGAGAACGCGCCGCTGCGTCAGCACCGCCCCGTGCAGGAGCAGGAGCAGAAGCGTGTTCACCCCAAGCGGGGCGCCCGAGAGCAGGTCGGACAAGAGCCCGAGCGCGAACACCGCGACCGGCGCCATCAGCTTGGGCCGGTAGAGCGTCCAGAAGAACACCGCAGCGGGCGCCGCCGACGGGATCAGCCCCGGCTGGCCCGGCACCAGCGACGGCAGGCAGGAGAGGAGGACGAGAACGAGGGTGAGAGCGGCCGGCGCCGAGTCACGCGCGATCGCGTCGAGGCGCTGGGCGAGGGTCTGCCGCGGCAGGCCGACGGCCATGGCCGGCGCCTCAGGGGCTCTGCCGCCGGCGCGGCGGCGCCTCGGGCCGCGCCACCTGCTCGGGCGGCAGGATGCCGGTGAGGCCGAAATCATGCAGCCGGACGAAGGCGAGGCGGTTGAGGTCGGCGGCGAGTTCGACCTCGAGCACGCCGCCCTGGCCAGCGCGCACCGTGCCGACGGGAAGCCCGGCCGGGAAGGCCCCCGCCTGGGCCGAGGTCACGACCCGGTCGCCCGGCACTGGGGGCTGCTGATCGGTCATGTGCTGCAGCCGCGGTGCGGGCCCGTTCGTGCCAGCGAGGATCGCCCGCGCCCGGGTGCGCTCGATCTCGACGGGGATTCGGCTGTTGATGTCGGTCACGAGCAGGATCCGGGCCGACCTTGTGCCGACCTCGGAGACGCGCCCGACAAGCCCGTTCTGGTCGAGCGCGACCTGGCCCTTGCGCACCTGGTGGCGCGGCCCGGTCGAGAGCAGCACGGAGCGGGCATAGACCGTGCCGGTATCGGCGACCACGCGGGCGGTGAGGAACCCGGGCGTCGGCTCCGCCGGGGCGTTCAGCACCGCCCGCAGCGCGAGGTTCTCGGCCTCGAGCGCCATCGCGACGTCGTGCCAGCGGCGCAGCCGCGCGTTCTCCTCGCGCAGCCGGGCGTTCTCGGTGTGCAGCGCCACGAGCCCGCGGATCGCGTCGACGGCATCGTGCACCGCACCGATCGGGCGCGAGAGAACGTCGTAGACCGGAACGATCAGGTCGGCGAGAGCGGTGCGCGCCCGCTCGGCGATCACCGTGTCGGCCTTGCCGAGCAGCATCAGCCCGAAGCTCGCCGCGATCAAGAGCGGCAGGACGAGGCGGGCGATCGCCTGGCGAAGCGGCACGCTGAGGCGGATCATGCGCCCCGCCGCCAGCCGCCGCGCCGATCGCCTCCCGATCCCCTCACCCGCACGCCCTGTCCCTTAACGCAACGCCGAAGGCCCAAGCCAGCCGGGGTGCTCCGCACGACTCCGCCACGACTCTGCCCGGGCAACGTTACCCTCAGTACATCGAGGTCAGCACGTTCCTGAGCTTCTTCATCTCCTCGAGCGCCCGCCCCGTGCCGAGCGCGACACAGGAGAGCGCCTCCTCGGCGACCGACACGGGCAGGCCCGTCGCCTCGCGCAGGACATGGTCCAGCCGGTTGAGCAGGGCGCCGCCGCCGGTGAGAACGATTCCCTTGTCGACGATGTCGGCGGCAAGTTCGGGCGGGGTGTTCTCGAGCGCGACCTTGACCGCCTCGACGATCGCCGAGACCGGCTCGGAGAGGCTTTCGCTGATCTGCCGCTGGCTCACCACCACCTCGCGGGGAACGCCGTTCATCAGGTCGCGCCCCTTCACCTCCTTGATCGGCCCGTCGTCCATGTCCTCGGGCGGGCAGGCGGCGCCGATCTCGATCTTGATACGCTCCGCGCTCGATTCGCCGACGAGAAGATTATGGTTGCGGCGTATGTAGGAGATGATCGCCTCGTCCATCTTGTCCCCGCCGACGCGGACGGAGCGGGAATACACGATTCCGCCGAGCGAGATCACCGCCACCTCGGTGGTGCCGCCGCCGACATCGACCACCATCGAGCCGGAGGGCTCGGTGACGGGAAGCCCCGCGCCAATCGCTGCCGCCATCGGCTCCTCGATCAAGAGCACCTTGCGTGCCCCGGCCGATTCGGCGCTCTCCTGGATGGCGCGACGCTCGACCGCGGTCGAGCCCGAGGGAACGCAGACGATGATCATCGGCGAGGCGAAGCTGCGACGGTTGTGCACTTTGCGGATGAAGTGCTTGATCATCTCCTCCGCCACCTCGAAATCGGCGATCACGCCGTCGCGCAGTGGCCGGATGGCGGAGATGTTGCCCGGGGTGCGGCCGAGCATCTGCTTGGCTTCCTCGCCGACCGCGAGCACCTGCTTCTTGCCGCGCACATCGGCGATCGCGACCACCGAGGGCTCGTCGAGCACGATCCCCCTGCCCTTGACGTAGACGAGCGTGTTCGCTGTGCCGAGGTCGATGGCCATGTCGGCCGAGAGGAACCCGAGCAGGCGAGACATCATCGGTCGGCAACCTTCGTCGTCGCGGCGGCCCATGCCAAGAGGGGGGATCCGCCTCGGGCACGGCATCGGTCGCCACGCCGTCGCGTCCTCACCTTCATGCCGTCGCAGTGAGGGGTCGAGGTGTAAGCCCGCACGCAGCCGGGGACAACGGGGATTTGGGCGCCGGTGCCGGAGCGGGCCCTCAGGCCGTCAGCGCCGCCGGTGCGGTGCGGGAGCGCTTGACGAGCAGCTTGTTGAGCGCGTGCAGATAGGCGCGGGCTGAGGCGACCAGAGTGTCGGTGTCCGCCCCCTGACCGTCGACCAGCTTGCCGTTCTCCTCGAGCCGAACCGTCACCTTCGCCTGGGCGTCCGTCCCCTCCGTCACGGCGCCGACGGAGTAGAGCTTGAGCTCCGCCTCGTGCGGGAAGAGCGCGCGGATCGCCTTGAAGGTCGCATCCACCGGCCCGTCTCCGGTTGCCTCGGCCATGCGGGTCTCGCCGTCGATGTCGAGCTCGAGCACCGCCCGCTGCGGCCCCTTCGAGCCGGCCCAGACCTCGAGCGAGACGAACCGCACGGCGTCATGCGCGCGCACCACCTCGTCGTCGACGAGGGCGATGATGTCCTCGTCGAACACAACCTTCTTCGCGTCGGCCAAACGCTTGAAGCGCTGGAAGGCGTCGTTCAGGGCGTTGTCGCCGATCTCGCCATAGCCGAGCTGGCGGAGCTTGTCGCGGAAGGCGGCGCGGCCCGAATGCTTGCCGAGCACGAGCGAGGACTTGGCGAGGCCCACACTCTCGGGCGTCATGATCTCATAGGTTCCGGCGTGCTTCAGCATCCCGTCCTGGTGGATGCCGCTTTCATGCGCGAAGGCGTTGCGGCCGACGATCGCCTTGTTCGGCTGAACGTCGAAGCCGGTGACAGTGGCAAGCAGACGCGAGGTGCGGGTGATGTTCTCGGTGACGATGCCGTGCCGGAAGGGCAGGGCGTCATGGCGGGTGCGCAGCGCCATGGCGAGCTCCTCGAGCGCTGCGTTGCCCGCGCGCTCGCCGATGCCGTTGATGGTGCACTCGACCTGCCGCGCCCCGGCCTTGACCGCTGCCAGCGTGTTGGCGACCGCAAGCCCGAGATCGTTGTGGCAATGCGCCGAGAGAACGACTTTCTCCGCGCCCGGGACGCGCTCGCGCAGCATGCGGAAGATGTCGCCGAACTCCTCCGGAATGGCATAGCCGACCGTGTCGGGGATGTTGATCGTGGTCGCCCCCGCCCTGATCGCCGCCTCGACGCAGCGGCAGAGGAAATCCGCTTCGGTGCGCGAGCCGTCCTCGGCCGACCATTCGACGTCATCGGCATGGGCGCGGGCGTGGGTGACCGAGGCGGTGACGGCCTCGAGCACAGCGTCGGGCTCCATGCGGAGCTTGTACTTCATGTGCAGCGGCGAGGTGCTGATGAAGGTGTGGATACGCTTGCGGCGGGCAGGGCGCAGCGCCTCGGCGGCGGCGTCGATGTCAGCCCGCGCCGACCGAGCGAGGCTTGCCACCACCGCACCCTGGATCTTCGCCGCGATCGCGCGGACCGCCTCGAAGTCCCCCGGCGAGGCGATGGCGAAGCCCGCCTCCATCACGTCGACGCCGAGATGCTCGAGCGCCTCGGCCATGCGCAGCTTCTCGTCGAGGTTCATCGAGAAGCCAGGGCTCTGCTCGCCGTCGCGCAGCGTCGTGTCGAACACGATCACGCGCGCAGGGTCGAGCCGGCCGAAGGATGGGTGATCGACGACGGGGGCGGTGGACGTCTCTGTCTCATTCATGGCGCTTCTCGCTTCGCAAGGACGACGGTGCCGGGGGTGGTCCCCTGAGCGGTGCCTCGCGGGGGGCGCGAGGGCGTCACGCCCAGGGGCGGCTAAGTCGAAGGAGAAGGCCGGGAAGCAGGGCGCGGCTGGCCTGCGCCGAAGCGGACGAGAACAGGGGGGCGCGGGCCGGGCAATGACTCATACGCACCATAAACCACAGAGGGGACGGGTTCGGCAAGCGCCCGAGGCTTGCCCCGAGCGGCGGTTGCCCTGCCGCCCGAGGCCCCCCAGGATGCGTGGCCGAACTGGGGAAACCAGGTCCGGAAAGGGAACACCGCATGCCGCATGTCCTCTTGGCAGGCCCGCTGCACCGCGCAGGCCTCGCGCTGCTCGAGGAACGGGAAGACCTCACGATCGAGACGCTCAGGCCCGATGATGGGCGCTTCGCCGCCCGCGCGCCGGAGGCCGATGCCGTGCTGGTCTGGCTCGAGCCGGTCACCGCGGCGCTCCTCGATTCCTGCCCGAAGCTCAGGGTGGTGGCCCGCTACGGGGTCGGCTTCGACACGGTGGACATCGCCGCCTGCACAGCGCGCGGCATCCCCGTCGCGGTCGCCAACGGCGCCAACGACCTCTCGGTCGCCGAGCACGCGATGATGCTCATGCTCGCGGTGGCGCGCCGCACCGTCGCCTACGACGCCAGGGTGCGGCGCGGCGAGTGGCGCCAGGGCGCGATGCCGCCGATGCACGAACTCGCCGGGCGGACGGTGCTCGTGATCGGCTATGGGCGGATCGGCACCCGCGTCGCCCGGCTCTGTGCCGCCTTCGGCATGCGCGTGCTGGTGCACGACCCTGCCTTCCCCACGCCGCGGATCGCCGCCGACGGCCACATCCCGGCGCCCGATTGGCGGGCGGCGCTCGCGGAGGCGGACGTGGTCACGCTGCACTGCCCGCTTCACGCCGGAACGCGGGGAATGGTCGATGCCGAGGCCTTCGCGCAGATGCGCGAGGGCGCGTGGCTGATCAACACCGCCCGCGGCGGGGTGGTGGATGAGCCGGCGATGATCGAGGCGCTGCGGTCGGGGCGGATCGCCGCCGGTCTCGACGTGCTCGCGATCGAGCCGCCGGCGGCGGACCATCCGCTGTTCGCGCTGGAGAACGTCGTGCTCGCGCCGCACAACGCGGCCTCGCCGGACGAGTGCCTCGCCAAGATGGCGGTGCGGTCGGCGCGGAACATCATCGAGGCGCTCGACGGCTCGATCGACCCAGGGTTCCTGGTCAACCCAGAGGTGTTGCGT